>ERZ795054.3464-NODE-3464-length-12361-cov-3.962214_pt1 | contig 12361 bp, 11 predicted proteins | sample MGYA00375138_ERZ795054 | MGnify/ENA primary metagenome ERZ795054 (study PRJEB30183, sample SAMN05720215) | anaerobic digester metagenome | isolation source: active sludge of municipal wastewater-treating anaerobic digesters | place: USA | collected 2014-12-23 ...
GGATCAAAATCGGCATAACCAGCTAGATCTGTTATATCGCTCGTGATCCGGTAAAACTGATCCGTTGCCGCGACACCTTCTAAAATTACAGTGACCTTTTTTTCATCAGGCGGCGTACCGCTAATGAGCTCGACTTTCAATTTTGTGGTACCCGTTGCATTGACGGCCAACACCAGATCATGCTGGGTCAAATCAAAACTGCCGGTTCCGAAGTTAACATAGGTCCCGCCCCACGTCGTATTTTCATCGGCGCTTCCATTTCCCAAATTGTAGAAAAAGCCGATCTGCGATGGAGTGTTTACAAATGTGGTCACGGTATCGCGATTCTGTCCCGCCGGACACGGCGCTGTTGCAACAAGACATGGCTCCATTTCACTTGGAGTTGGGTAAAGGCCATAATCGCCGAAATTAGTACGAGGTCCGGAACCGGAACTTAAAGGAGGCTCAAAATAAAGACCACCGCTTTGAACATCAAGCGTCCCGATCTTGTTGGCAAGTCTGGTATTTTCAAATACAAAATTGATTTCTTTAATCTCACCTAGTTTTAGGTCGGGGAAATAATACAAAATGGTATCCTTGGAAATTGAAACTTGTTTGTAATCGGTCGAAAGCCCCTTGACGTAGAATGCAGCAATATACCCGTCGGTATCTTTAATCTCAATTTTGACGCAATTGCCGGTGCAAGCGGCTGACATTTTCATATGAAAAACGATCGCATCCAAACCGCTCAGATTCTGAGAGCCTCCCGGCGTATTAGCAAAATTGATCGTAGCGCCCGCGTAGCTGCCGGCATTGGTCACATTGTAACCGACTGAAAAATGCGAGGTGGAATCCTGCGCAATGGTGGGCAACGGCGCGGCAGGGCTCGAGCTATTCCATACCATAAGTGCGGGGCGCCCCGGCAAAAGGGTGTCTGCTGAACGGAACAAAACGGCATTGTCCTTCCGCTCGTTATATTCATCGATATCTGCGATGAACTGATTTAAAACGGCCCTCGCCTCCTGGGAGGAGGCATCGGGAACGTGAGCAGCTTCAACAAGCTGAATAAGGTCTTCTTCGGTTAAAGGTTGTTCGCTGACCAGGCCGTCACGGTTGTAAGCATAAACACCGTCTTCGTTGATCAGATATTCGACGGTATCCCCCGCCAGCGCAAAATCGCTTGCGCTCGGAAGGGTCGTCGTTCCTTGCGGATGGGTATGGACAATAATGGCTGATTCGCTTAGGAGCGAATTGGCGACTGGATTGACTTTTATTTCTTGATTACTGCCGCTTGTGAAAAGAACGATCTTGCCGCGGATCACGGCAATGCCCACTTCAACATCGAGATTGACCAGATCGCGAAGATCTTGCGCGCTAAGAGATTCGACCACAACCGCGGACGCGTAATCGGGGACAAGCTGATCCACAGCATCCTCAAAAGCGTATTCCTCTTGTTCGTATTGGATGCCAGTGGTGTATGTCATCTCAAATCCTACCGACTGGTCAATATTCGAAAGAGCGGCTTCCTGTTCCTGTTGAATTTGATCCAACATCGCTTGATCTAGCGGAGTGATTCCGTTACTTGTTGATAGTAGGGCATTTTGTAATAAAGCCTGTTGGGCCTGGCTGAGCGTTACTTGGTCTTCATTTGCACCTGTTGCGGCATTCTGCAGCAAAGCTTGCTGAAGATCCGCAAGATTTAGTGTTGAGGTCTGTCCGGTTTCTGTTTTCGGTTTTTTGCCGCCCGCCCCGTCATAATTGGCATTCGACATTGCGGAACTTATATTCTTAAGCTGACCGAGATATTCCTCGCATTTCTTTGCGTTCGACATATTCCGGTTATTTTTTTCTTCGAGACACGCAACATACTCACGCTGCAATGATCGATACATGGCTTGGAGCGTTTCGGTTTGAGTATCGCCACCGGCGGGTCCCCGCTTTGCGACGGCTCGTCCAACAGCATCCGGTTCGACCGTTTGCGTTACGGTAGAAGTTGTGGTTGTGGTCGCTCCAGTGGAAAGGGGTGAGGAACCCCCGAGAAAGCTCGAAGTGGTTTGAGCGTTGTTGGCGGCATTCGCAGAGGGCGTCTGCGAATTTGAAGAATCTTCGGTTGCTTCGGTTTCGGGCGTATACGGGACAACGCGTTCATCCGGGCGAAGGGTGATATCCGCGTAACCCGCAGGGACTGCTTGTGAAAAGACAAATGAGAGAATGACAAGTGAGGCCAGAATTTTTTTTGGAACGGAGTGTCGACGCTGATAAAAGATACTATTTTTTGTGTCCATTTTTTTCGCCCTTTCGCAACCGGATTTTTAACAACCTCGCCCTGAAATTGTATAGAGAAACACTTTCATATTTCTCTTTTCTATTGGTCAACTAAAGACTAACATGCCTTTTACGGTGTGTCAATGTTCGTAACACATTGAAAACAAATAACTTACAATTATTTTTATATTTTTCTAAAGTACTTTTAAAGATAATTAAGAGATATTGCCTAGAGAAAAATGTTAAAAAATTTTCATCAAAAACGTCTCGAAAAACCACGGATTCGAGACTCTAAAAGAATAAACATGGGGATCTTGTGTTGCGGAAATAAGGATCAAGAAAAATGCCCGAGGCCAGACTTGAACTGGCACAGGGATTTAACTCCCCAACGGATTTTAAGTCCGGTGCGTCTGCCGATTCCGCCACTCGGGCATTATTTTTCAATTGCCTGCGAATCGGCGCCGATTCCCTGCCTGCCGGCAGGCAGGCGCCACTCGGGCACTTTGTTAGTCTTCAGTAACCAGCTGTCAGGCATTAGTAAAAATACCTCCGCTTGCTGTTTTTTACTGATAACTGTTCTCTGACATCTGACTGCTGGGACATGGAGGCGCGGGGCGGAATCGAACCGCCGCATATCGGTTTTGCAGACCGATGCATTACCACTTTGCTACCGCGCCAAACCCAACCGGAACGATATTCGAGTTATCCCGGAATTGCCATTCAAAATCAGAACTGATCTGCGCTTTTGCGAGGAATGAGAAATCAAACGCCGAAACTGATGCCGACGGCCTTGCTGGCCACCACAAGAGGGTTATCGGGAGTTACGATCTTGAGCTGATGGACGGCTTCCGCGATCGGAATGGATTTGATGATGTTGCCCTGCACGCAAACCATATGCCCCCATCTCTGCCGCGCGATCAGTTCGACGGCGTGGGTCCCGAAAAGCGTTCCAAGATTGCGGTCCGCCGGCACCGGGGAGCCTCCCCGCTGGATATGCCCCAGATTCGCAGAGCGGGTTTCAAGTCCCGTAAGTTTTTCGATCTGTTCCTCGAGATATTTCCCTACCCCTCCCAATTTGACCGGATAAGGGTTCTTCGGGTCTCTTTTTCTTTCGATGATCTTGCCGCCTTTCTCCTTGGCGCCTTCGGCCACCACGATCAAACTGAATTTTTTCCCGTGCTGGGCCCGTTTTTTAACAGCCCTGGAGATCGCATCCATGGAATAAGGGAGCTCGGGGATCAGAATGATGTCCGCGCCTCCCGCGGAACCTGCATGAAGCGCGATCCAGCCAGCGTTCCGCCCCATCACTTCCAGGATCATGACCCGGTGATGGGCGGCGGCGGTCGTATGAAGACGGTCCACAGCTTCGGTCGCAATGCTTACCGCGGTATGGAAACCAAAGGTGTAATCGGTGCCGCGAAGATCGTTATCGATCGTTTTGGGAATACCGACCACCGGAATGCCTTTGTGGTAAAGCCGCTTGCCGATCGACAGCGTCCCATCCCCGCCGACCGCCACGAGAACATCCAGTCCCCATTGGTGAAAATGCTCGATCGTCTGGTCTGAATGGTCTTCGAATACTATTTTCTTTGATTTTTCGACCGGTACCCGGAAGGGATCGGCGCGATTGGAAGTGCCGAGGATCGTCCCGCCAAGTGTCAGGATCCCCGATACTTGGGCTTGCGTTAATTCATGGCCGCGTTTCTCAATAAGTCCCGCATAACCGTCCTCGATGCCGAAAACTTCCCAACCGTGATTGGCGATGGCCGATTTCGTAACCGCCCGGATGACAGCATTGAGGCCGGGACAGTCTCCGCCTCCGGTCAGGATCCCTATGCGTTTGATCTTCTTTTGCGTTTTCAAGGGATTATTGAAGCGGCTTCAGCTCTTCGCCGGTAGCCGGATCATAGGTATAATTCGACGGAAAAGTCTGGCCGGTCCGCGGATTGTACTTTGTGTTCATCTCCTGCCGAACAGCGGTGGTCTGGGCGGCCGGGGCGTATCCCTGGGTCGTGGCCGGCTGAGGGGCGTATTGCGGCTGATACTGCTGCTGCATCATCTCCTGCCGGATCTCTTTTTTGGTCTGCTCTTTTTGGCGGCGCGCCATTTCACCCGCAACAGCTCCGGTCAAAAGACCGGCGCCCGCGCCAATAGCGGTGCCAACACCCGCATGTCCCGTCGCGCTCCCGGCAAGAGCGCCGATGCCGGCGCCGAGGGCCGCGCCCGCTAAACCGCCTGTTTCGCGTTCCGTAAGGCCGCTATCCGTAGCGCACCCCGTCATCATAAGAGGCAGGATCAAAAGAACCGCTATCTTCCCGATAAGTTTTTTCATGATCGTCTCCTTTTCCGGAATATAAAGTTGCTCAAAAGTCCGCTTCAAAACTTTGCTCATTATAATCGTTTTTCTATTTTGCAAAATAGATTTTTAAACGACCCGCGCGCGATCCTCATGCAGGCATTCCATCCAGCTTAGAAGCGTTTTTGCCAGCCGTTCTTTGGGTTGTTTCGCAAGTCTGAGGATATGCCCGCCGGCGCCGATCAAGCAAACGCTCACGGACCGCTTCCCGAACGGATGATGCCGTTGGGGATTGTAAAAATTAGCAACGATGCCATCGAGTTCTTTTTCCACAAGCTTGGCCTTTGCGCGCCGGATCAGGTCTTTTGTTTCCAGGCAAAAACCGATCACGGTCCGGCATCCTTTCTTTTTTGCAAGCTGCGCCAGGATATCGGGTGTCCGTCTAAGCTTAAGCGTTAGCCCGTTCCTGCTCGGGATCTTGTGCCTTTCGTTTTTGGCAGGCATGAAATCGCAAACAGCCGCCGTCATGATTAGACCGTCATGTTTGGGGAAAAGTTTCGAGCAGGTTTTTTGCATTTCCGAGGCTGAAACGACCGGATAAAATCTTACTCCCTGAGGCGGCTTCAGCGCCGTGGAGCCGCTAACAAGACTGACCTGATATCCTTGAGAGACCGCCCTGCGGGCAAGCGCATAGCCCATTTCGCCGGTTGAAAGATTGGAAAGAAACCGGACCGGATCAAGCGCTTCTCTGGTAGGACCTGCGGTGATCAGGAGCTTTTTGAGGCGCGGCGCCACGGAATTACCTGCGGCTGGACTTACGGGAAAGAATGCTTTGGATCGAAGCAAGGATAGACTCATCCGGAGCGATATGACCGACGCCGACACGCCCGCAAGCCAGATCCCCTTCAACCGGATCGACAAAGTGATAGCCGAGCGCCTTGAGTTGGGCCATGTTTCTCTGATTGACCGGATGGGTATACATATTGTCATTCATCGCCGGCGCGATCAATAGGGGCTTTCTTGTCGCAAGCACGAGGCAGCTGGCTAGATCGTCCGAGATACCGGTGGCCATTTTGGCAATGAAATTGGCAGTAGCGGGAGAGACCAGCACAAGATCCGGAAGGTCCGCGAGCGAAGTGTGCAAAACCCCGAACGGAGCGTCCTGCGGGAACATGTCAGAATAGACCCGCTCACCACTTACGGTGCGAAGCACGGTAGGCGTCACGAATTCTTTAGCGCAATGCGTCATGACACAGACTACGCGCGCTCCCGCGTCCCTCATCTTTTTAATAAGATCCGGGGCCTTGTAGGCGGCAATGCTGCCCGTCAAGATATGAAGAACGGTTTTACCCGAGAGATTTTTTGCCCTTGGCCTTGAGCTCGACATAATTGACCTTTTTCGCCGCCATCTCATAAAGCGCGATGGTCGCGGCCTTTTTGGAATCCGTCTTGATAAGGGGCTGGGCGCCTTGCGCAAGTTCGTTCGCGCGCGCCGCGGCAGCCAGGACGCTCTTGTAAAGACTTTTGTTTTTGCCCGTCACAACTTTTTCCAACGCAATGTACGCCATATTGATTGTTCTCCCGTTAGAGATAAAAGCGTTTTAAAAACGCTTGTGATTTAAAATTTAAATTCTCTCGTCCCGAAACAGATGTTTTTCCAAACGATCTCTAACGGGGCGAGCTTTGTTTTAAAACATTCGAAATGATCGTCTCGACTTCGAGGACGGCTTGATCGAGATTCTGGTTGATAACTGTATGGTCATAAAGCTTCGCGGCTTTAATCTCATTTTGCGCGATCTCGATCCGCTTTTCAATTTCTTCGGGCGTTTCAGTATTCCTTCCCGTGAGCCGTTCCCGCAAGGCCTTGATCGAAGGCGGAAGGATAAAAATGCTCAGAAGTGGATGGGCCTTCCCCCACGAAGCCTCGACCTGTTTTGTTCCCTGAACATCGATCGTCATGATGACAGTCCTGCCCTGATCGATCTGTTCCTTGACGAAGGCCCGGGGCGTTCCGTAAAGATTGCCGTAGATCTCGGCATGCTCCAGCATGGCTCCTTCCTTAACCCTTGATTCAAATTCCTTTTTGGAGAGAAAAAAATAATCCTGCCCGTTCTTTTCATCGACGCGGGGCTGGCGGGTCGTCGCCGAGACAGATCGTGTCCAGTCCTGATGGCGCTTGAGGAGCCGCTCGACAATGCTTGTTTTGCCGCATCCGGAGGGCGCTGAAAGAACGACAAGGATCCCTTCCTTCACGTTTTTTCCTTTACTCGACATTTTGGACCTGCTCGCGGATCTTTTCGATCTCGCTTTTGATCGCGATCGCTTCCTGCGAGACCTCGAAAAGCTGGGCCTTAGACGCCATGGTGTTCGCTTCGCGGTTCATTTCCTGGCAGAGAAAATCAAGTTCCCGGCCGATCTCGCCTTGCCGCCCGAGCCATTTCTTGAAAAGTTCCAGATGGCTTTTCATGCGGACCGTTTCCTCAGTGATATCCGAACGCTCGGCCAAGAAAGCAACTTCCCGGTGAAGCCGGTCTTCATCGAGCTTTTCGTCTCCGAGAAGATCCTTCAGCCTTGTTTTCAGTTTCTCAAAATAAGCTTTTTGATTGCCGCGCACGAGGGATTCGATCCGCTCGGTCGTCGTGCCGATCCGTTCAAGACGGTGGCGAAAATCTTCCGCGAGCTTTTTTCCTTCTTCTTCCTTGTGGCGGACGGCTTTATCAAGCGCTTTTTTCAACAGACCGCTCAGTTTTGTCCAATTCCAGGAGGGGCCCGTCGTTCCGGCCTTCTCCCTGACGACACCGGGTAGCCGCATGACCTGCTCGACGGTCAACTTTCCTTCCAATTTGAATTTATTTTTGATCTTCCTGGATGAAGCAAGATAGACCTTGATCTGGTCCTGATCGAGCTCATAGACGAGCGGTTCGCCGTTACGGCCCTCTTCTCCGATGTTTAAGGATACTTTTCCGCGGCGCATGACGGATTGGATGAACTGCCGCGCTTGGGGTTCGAATGGAAACATCGCCGGCGGAATCCTGAGCGAGAGCTCAAAATATCTCTGATTGAGCGATCGCACTTCAATAACCCAGTGTTTCCCTCCAAAGGGAAGCGACACGCGGGCAAAAGCAGTCATGCTTCTTATCATAAGTATGGGATCTCGGGAAAGTTATAAACCTCAAGGTCAGTGAGGCGCTTATTATAAAAGTTTCCGGGGGGCTGTCAAGAAAAAGCGTGATGCATTTTTCTATAACTTATTTATTTTCAATGGGTTGAATCTTCCGGCCCTAAAACGCGGCGATGGCCTGTGTGATCCGGACCGCGGCTTCCCGGGGGTTAGAAGCCTGAGTGATGGGGCGCCCGATCACGATATGATCGGCGCCGGCCTTGACGGCGCTCTCAGGGGTTTCGACACGCTTCTGATCGCCGAGCGCCGAACCGGCAGGCCTGACTCCCGGCGTGACGATCAGGAAATCCTTACCGCATTTCTTTCGGACCCAGGCCGTTTCCTGCGGCGAACAAACCACACCGTCAAGACCGGCCCTTTTTGCCATGCCTGCCAGATGCAGCACTTCATCTTTGACCTTCTTTTTGATGCAAAGTTCTTTGCTGAGCGTTTCCTGGCTGTGGCTTGTGAGAACGGTCACGCCGATAAGCTTCGGCTGTTTTCTTCCGCCGGAATATTCCGCCACGGCTTGGCGGGCCATTTTCATCATTTCGAATCCGCCGAGGGTATGGATATTCACGATATCCACCCCGTGTTCGCAAACCGCTTTCAGGGTCCGGCCTACGGTATTCGGAATATCATGCAACTTGAGATCGAGAAAAACGCTGCCGCCGTAATTTTTAACGAGATTCACTGCTTTCCAGCTGTGCGCCGTAAAAAGCTCCAACCCGATTTTATAAAAATGAACGACGCCTTTAAGTTCGCTTAGCCATTTCTCGGCGACTTCAAGGGACGGCGCATCTAATGCAACGATTAAACGTTCCTCGGCCGGAATCATCGATGGCATCCTTTCTTCGAATCGCCGCAGGGCCGGTAACTACCGCGAAGTTCGTCGAGTTTTTTAATTCCTTGCTTCGCGCAGAAGCGTTTGATCCCTTCGAGGATCTCAAGGGTAGCTCTCGGTTCGACAAAATTCGCCGTTCCGACCGCGAGCAGGTCCGCTCCCACGATGAGGAATTCCAGAGCGTCATCAACATCCGATATGCCTCCGGAGGCGATTACCGGCACTTTGAATTCTTTTTTGACCTGGTAAACATACCGGAGCGCGACCGGTTTGATCGCCGGGCCGCTGAGGCCTCCGAAATCTTTTGCAAGTTTTGAACGCCGGGAATCGATATCGACGGCCATTCCCCGAAGCGTATTGGTCACGCTGATACCGTCCGCTCCTTCGCCGAGGACTTTACCCGCGATCTCAAGGACATCGCCGAGCTCGGGCGACAACTTCGCGAAAACCGTGAGCGATGTCCTTTGCCGGACGGCTTTAATGGCTTCAAGGATCCGTTCCTGTTTTTTCATGAAATTGACGCCGCCGGCTTCCACATTAGGACAAGAAAGATTCACTTCGAGGGCGCTGACAACATCACGATGCTTTTCAAAGACGCGGGCCAGCTCGGCAAATTCCTGGACGGTTTCCCCCGCGACGCTGACGATGAGCGGTGTGCCTATTTTTTTAAAATACGGGATCTTATGTATGATGAAATCTTCAAGGCCCTTATTCTGAAGACCGATCGCGTTAAGCATTCCCGCGGTCGTTTCGCAGATCCGCGGCATCGGATTCCCTTCCCGCGGTTTGACGGTGATGGTCTTCGTGATGATCGCGCCGAGCTTTTTGTAATCGACATAGCGGCCATATTCATCCGTCGTTCCGAAAGTGCCGGAAGCGACCGTGATGGGATTTTTGAAGGTAAGGCCTTTGATCCGGGTCGTCAGATCGACTTTCATGGGATCACCAATTCCTTGAACGGAAACACCGGACCGTCCGCGCAAGCCCGCATCCGTCCGGATCTTGTTTCGACCATACACCCGAGACATGCTCCGACACCGCACGCCATATTCTCGTCCCAGGAGGCTTCGCCATCGATCCCGTATTTGCGGGCGATCGCGATCACAGCTTCCATCATTTTTTTAGGACCGCAGGTCTGGATGAAGATCTTCCCGGGATCTTCCTTTTTTAAGATCTTCTCAAGCAGCGCGGTCACGCGGCCTTTGACGCCATAAGAACCGTCCTCGGTGGAATAGAGGATCTTTGCTTTGGCATTTTTAAGTTCGGATTTTGGCATGACCTCAGCTTTGGATTTTGTTCCGATAAGAAGATATGCGGCCGCATGCCGTTCTGCGAGGAAGACAAGCGGCGGAACGCCCACGCCGCCGGCGACAAGAACGCGTTTTTTTCCTTTAGGTGTAAGTGTAAAGCCTTTTCCGAGCGGCCCCATCACCTTGAGCGTTTCGCCTGCTTTTTTCTCTGAAAGCATCCGTGTGCCGCGGCCCAAGATCTCATAGAGAATCTCTACTTTATTTCCGGATGTCCGGTAGTAACTGAAGGGACGGCGAAGATAGGGGTCGTTGCCTTCTCCGATCTTGATCTGAAGGAACTGCCCGGGAACGGCTTTTTGAGCAAGTAATGGAGAGGCGAAGGCCAATTTATAGTATTTTTGATTGACCTTTACGTTCTGAAGGATCTTAACCTTTTCGTCAAAAATCTTCTTTGTCATGGTTTTATCCTTTAAGCATCTTAACACCATGATAATCATGGATGGACTTCACGTCCAGCTCATCATCCCTGACAGCCTGAAGCCCGCGGACCGCCGCCCGCGCGGCGCTTACTGTTGTAATGCATGGGATATTAAAAGAGACCGCGAGCGAACGGATCTTGCCTTCGTCCAACATCGGTCCCTTACCGCTTGGTGTGTTAATAATGAGGTCCATTTTTTTATTTCGGACCCAGTCTGCGATATTCGGACTCCCTTCCGTGATCTTCAGGATCTCCTGCACCGGCACCCGGTAATCCCTCAAGACCTGGGCAGTGCCTTTTGTGGAAACAACTTTAAAACCGAGACGGTGAAACGCTCTGGCGATCTCCGGGATCTTGGGTTTATCAGAATCTTTAACACTGATAAAAACAGTGCCTTTTTTGGGAATGCGGGACATCGCGGCATCTTGGGATTTGTAAAAAGCTTTCCCGAAATCCTTATCGATCCCCATCACTTCCCCGGTGGACTTCATTTCGGGGGATAAAATAATGTCGACCCCCGGGAATTTTACGAACGGAAACACCGATTCTTTGACCGCGACATGTTTCGGAGAGATCTCTTCCGTGAATTTGAGATCCTTGAGCGTTTTTCCGACCATAAGCTGCGCGGCCAATTTCGCGAGCGGAACACCGATCGTTTTGCTCACAAAAGGAACGGTCCGCGAAGCGCGCGGGTTCACCTCAAGGCAATAAACCTGCCCTTTCTGGATCGCGTACTGGACATTCATAAGCCCCACGACCTGCAGCTCTTTGGCGATCTGTTTGGTTTTGAAAATGATCTCTTCGACGGTCTCGCGAGCGACCGAAAAAGGCGGGATCACCGAGGCGCTGTCGCCGGAATGGATCCCTGCTTCCTCGATATGCTCCATCACGGCACCCACGACGGCTGTTTTTCCGTCTGAAATAAGATCGACGTCCATCTCCGTCGCATCTTCAAGGAATTTATCGATCAACACCGGATGTTTTCCGCTCGCTTCGACCGCTTTCTTCATATATTTTTTAAGCGACGATTCGTCATAAGCGATCTCCATGGCGCGGCCGCCGAGCACATAAGACGGCCGGACCACGACCGGATAACCGATCTTCTTGGCTACCTCGCAGGCCTCCTCCAAACTTGTCGCGATGCCGTTTGCGGGCTGAGAAAGCTGTATTTTATGGAGAAGTCTTTTAAACTTGTCCCGGTCTTCCGCCCGGTCGATCGCCTTGACCGAAGTTCCGAGGATCCTCACGCCATTCGCTTCAAGCGCCTTTGCGAGGTTAAGCGGCGTTTGTCCTCCCAGCTGCAGGATCACTCCGAGCGGTTTTTCATTTTCGTAGATATTGAGCACGTCTTCGAGCGTCAGGGGTTCGAAGAAAAGTTTATCCGAGGTATCGTAATCCGTACTGACCGTCTCGGGGTTGGAGTTCACCATGATGGTCTCATAACCCATCTTCTTAAGCGCTAGAACGGCGTGCACGCAGCAATAATCGAACTCGATCCCCTGCCCGATGCGGCTGGGCCCGCCGCCCAAAATCATGACCTTTTTGCGTTTGCTCGGATTCGCTTCATCCTCCTCTTCGTAAGTGGAATAAAAGTAAGGCGTATACGCCTTAAACTCGGCGGCGCAGGTATCAACGAGCTTGTAGACGGGCTTGATGCCCAGCTTTTTGCGTTTTTTCCGGACGTCGCCTTCTCGAAGCCCCCAATAGAACGCGAGCTGCCGGTCCGAGAATCCGTATTCTTTGGCCTTACGCATCATGGTTTCCTGGGTCTGCGTATTTCCTTTTGCCTGAAGAAGCTCTTGCTCCATATCGATGATCTGTTTCAGTTGAGCGAGAAACCATGGATCAACCGAGGTGTGCCGGTAGATCTCCTCGGTGGTATATCCGGCAAGATAGGCGTATTTCAGATAAAAAATCCTGTCTTCGCGTGGGGTTTTAGCGTAAGCCATGATTTTTTCGCGAAATTCTTTACGATGCGGCACGGTTTTTATGAACTGAAGATACTCTTCCCTCGTTTCGAGAGCTTGATCAAGAACCTTATCTTTGCCGTCGCCTCCCAACCCGAACCGCTTGGTCTCAAGAGAGCGAA
>ERZ795054.3465-NODE-3465-length-12355-cov-5.194065_pt1 | contig 12355 bp, 10 predicted proteins | sample MGYA00375138_ERZ795054 | MGnify/ENA primary metagenome ERZ795054 (study PRJEB30183, sample SAMN05720215) | anaerobic digester metagenome | isolation source: active sludge of municipal wastewater-treating anaerobic digesters | place: USA | collected 2014-12-23 ...
CCCGCGCTCGATACTTCTAGGCATGAGCCAGAGCGCACAGGACATCAAGAGCTTCGTACTCGACACCAACGTGCTCATCCATTACCCGGAGGCGATCATGTCCTTCCGGGACAACGAGATCGTCATCCCTCTCGAGGTCCTTGAGGAGCTCGACAAGGTGAAGACCTACCCCGACCAGCGGGGCAAGAGCGCCCGGGAGGCGATCCGCTTCCTCGACGCGCTCACCAAGAAGGGCAACCTGCACGAGGGCGTGAAGCTGGAGAACGGCTCGACCCTGCGCGTCTCCTACCGGATGCCGAGCGACGTGCCCCAGGGAGTCGCCCTGGACAAGAACGACAACAAGATCATCCTCTGCGCCTACGCCCTCCAGCGGGACGGCCGCCAGGTCTTCTTCGTCTCCAAGGACATCAACGCGAGGGTCAAGGCGACGGCCCTGGGCCTGCGCGCGGTGGACTACGAGAAGCAGAAGGTGGACATCACGACCCTCTACCAGGGCTTCCGGGAGATCGACGTCTCCGCCGAGAGCCTCGCGCGGCTCGAGGGGACGGGCGAGCTTCCCTGGAAGGACAGGCTCAACCCGAACGAGTTCGCCCTCCTCCGCGACAGGGTCTCCGGCCGCGGCGCCCTCGCGCGCTGGGAGGGCCCCGGGGCCGCCCCCGGCCTGCCTCAGCCCCAAAACGGGGACGGCTCCCGCCTGGTGGCCGTGCCTCCCTGGGAAGGACATGTGGCGGGCATCGCGCCCCTCAACGACCGCCAGCGCGTCGCCTTCGAGCTCCTCCTCGACGACCGGATCAAGCTCGTCACCCTGGTCGGCAAGGCCGGCACGGGGAAGACCCTCCTCGCCATCGCGGCGGGCCTCAAGCGCTGCCTCGAGGACAAGACCTACGCGCGGATGCTCGTGACGCGGCCCGTCGTGCCCGTCGGCAAGGACATCGGCTACCTGCCCGGCGAGAAGTCGGCGAAGATGTCCAACTGGATGCAGCCGCTCTTCGACAACCTGGAGCAGATCCTCAACGTCTACAAGCGGCCCAACATGAAGAACGTCGACCAGCTCGTGAAGGACCGGAGCATCGAGATCGAGGCCCTCTCCTTCATCCGCGGCCGCTCCCTCCCCAACCTCTACATGATCGTGGACGAGGCGCAGAACCTCACGCCCCACGAGATCAAGACCCTGGTGTCCAGGGCGGGGGAGGGGACCAAGGTCGTCCTCACGGGCGATCCCTACCAGATCGACAACATGTACCTGGACGCCAACTCGAACGGCCTGTCCTACCTCGTCGAGTGCTTCAAGGGCCAGCCGATCTACGGGCACGTAACCTTCCAGAAGAGCGAGAGGAGCGAGCTCGCCGAGCTGGCGGCGAGCCTGCTGTAGGGCCATGACCGTCAGGTTCTGCCCCGTCTGCGGCCGCATCAACCTCGCCGACTTCCGCTTCTGCCCCTATTGCGGCGAGGAGGCGGAGCGGGAGGGCGGCCTGGACGCGGCCATCGAGAGGCCCTTCCGCCGCCTGGAGGCCCAGGGCGTCGAGGGGCGCTTCGCCGAGCTCCGCGAGGCCCTGGACGGCCTCGAGTCGGACATGGAGGAGCTCCTGGCCGAGGGGCGGCGCAGGGCCGAGGAGCCGAGCGAGTCCGGCTCGCCCATCGTCGAGAAGCCGCACTGAATACCGTTCTTCCTTCGCCTCTGTCCAGGTCGGCCCGCCGGCGTGGCCGCGTCCAAGCTCCTGGTCGGCCCGCTTGCGCGGCGGCGTCCGATCCTCAAGCCAGTCCACTTGCGCGGCGGCCTCCAATCGTCAACTCAGCCCGCTTGCGGCGGCCTCCAGTCGTCAGATCGGCCCGCTTGAGTGGCAGCGTCTAAGGCGGGCGGCGCGGAGCCCGCGGCTCCCATTGTCGGGACGGGAAATAGGGGGTAAAATACGCTTGCTGTGAAGGAGAAATTCCCGGGCGGAAAATTCGTGGTCGGCAATTATCTCTGACCGCAAATATTCGCATTCTTAACTGTCGAGAATTTCAATATTTCCAATTTCGTAGTTTCTTGTCACTATCTTTGAGTGACCTGCTAGTTTACGGTTCAAATTATTGCGAAGCTCAATATTTTCAAGTTCCAGGCTCCCACCGACCAAGTCCGGCGGAGCCGACAAGAAAGGGGTTCGTATGTACGGCAAGCTCAAGGGTGAACTCGAGGCCAAGCTCGCGCAGATCAGGACGGAAGGGCTCTACAAGGGCGAGCGCGTCATCGCGACGCCGCAGGGCGCCCTCATCCGCACCGCCCAGGGCGGCGCCGCGGAGGGCAAGGAAGTCCTCAACTTCTGCGCCAACAACTACCTCGGCCTGGCCAACGACTCGAGGATCAGGAAGGCGGCGGAGAAGGCCCTCTCCGACTGGGGCTACGGCATGGCCTCCGTCCGCTTCATCTGCGGCACCCAGGACCCCCACAAGCGGCTCGAGAAGGCCATCTCCGACTTCCTGGGCACCGAGGACACGATCCTCTTCTCCTCCTGCTTCGACGCGAACGGCGGCGTCTTCGAGCCCCTCCTGGACGAGGACTGCGCGATCATCACGGATAGCCTGAACCACGCCTCCATCATCGACGGCATCCGCCTCTGCAAGGCGACGCGCTGGATCTACAAGCACGGCGACATGCGCGACGTCGAGGAGACCGACCCCGACACCGGGAAGCCCGCCAAGGGCCTCGAGCGCTGCCTCAAGGAGGCCGCCTCGAAGCGCCTCGTGATGGTCGCGACGGACGGCGTCTTCTCCATGGACGGCGACATCGTCAAGCTCAAGGAGATCTGCGACCTCGCGGACCGGTACGGCGCCCTCGTGATGGTCGACGACTCCCACGCGACGGGCTTCATGGGGAAGACCGGCCGCGGCACCCACGAGCACTGCGGCGTCATGGGCCGCGTGGACATCATCACGACCACCTTCGGCAAGGCCCTGGGCGGCGCCTCCGGCGGCTGCGTCTCCGGCCGAAGGGAGATCGTCGAGTACCTCCGCCAGAAGGCCAGGCCCTATCTCTTCTCGAACACGGTCCCTCCCGCCATCGTCGGCGGCACCCTCGAGTGCCTCAAGATGCTCACCGAGTCCACGGCCCTCCGCGACAAGCTCGAGGCGAACACGAAGCGCTTCCGCGAGGGCATGACCAAGGCCGGATTCGACATCCGCCCGGGCGTGCACCCGATCTGCCCCGTGATGCTCTACGACGAGAAGACCGCGATGCGGATGGCCGACGCCCTCCTTTCCGAGGGCATCTACGTCATCGGCTTCACCTTCCCCGTCGTGCCCCGCGGCAAGGCGCGCATCCGCGTCCAGATCTCCGCGGGCCACAGCCCCGAGCAGGTCGACAAGGCCATCGCCGCCTTCACGAAGGTGGGCAAGGAGCTTGGCGTCATCAAGTGAAACGGCCGGGCGGCGCGGCCCTCCGGCGGAACCCGCGCCGCCTCCTTTACGCCCGCGGCTTTTCTTTGTATATTGAGTTCACCAATTACCGACATTCCGAGGTTCATCAAATGCCCACGTACGAGTACGAGTGCAAGTCCTGCGGCAAGACCTTCGAGGCCTTCCAGTCCATGTCGGAGGCCCCCCTCTCCTCCTGCCCCACCTGCGGCAAGTCCGTCCGCAGGCTCATCGGCGGCGGGACCGGAATCATCTTCAAGGGCTCGGGCTTCTACGTGAACGACTCGAAGAAGTCCTGCAGCTCCTGCTCGTCCTCCGGCGCCGACTCCTCCAAGAAGGAAGCGGTCTGATCCCCGCCCCGGCCGGAGGGCCGGCCTAGTTTGAAGAAGCCCCGCTACTTCTGCGAGCACTGCGGCGCCGAGGTGCGCCGCGACGCGCGGGTCTGTCCCCGCTGCGGCCGCTTCTTCTCCTCGGTCCGCTGCCCCAAGTGCGGCCACACGGGCGAGGCCGGGGAGTTCCGGTCCGGCTGCCCCCTCTGCGGCTACGCCGAGGCCGCCAACGGCTCGCCCGAGCCCTTCCTCTCCGCCCCCGCCGCCGCCGAGCCCCTTCCCGCCTGGATCTACCTCGGGGCCCTGGCCGCCCTGGTCGCCGCGATAGCCCTCCTCCTCCGCGCCCTCCGTTCCTAGCCTGCGTCCTGGCCGGAGGCGTCGTAGGAGGGGAGGCGAACCCTGAAGACCGTCCGCCCCGGCCTGCTCTCGAAGCCGATGGAGCCGCCGTGGGACTCGACGATGCGCCTGCAGATGTCGAGCCCGAGGCCCAGGCCCGAGCCCTCCTCCTTGGTCGTGAAGAAGGGCGTAAAGATCCGGTCCTTGACCGCGTCCGGTATGCCGGACCCCGAGTCGGCGAACTCGACGACGACCTCGCCGCCCTCCCTCAGCACCGAGATCTCGAGCCTGCCCTTGCCCTGCATCGCGTCCCAGGCGTTGCCGATGAGGTTGATCCAGACCTGGTCGAGCTGCTTGGGCCTTCCCTTGACCCGCACGTCGCGGTCGTAGCGGCGCAGGACCTCGACGCCGCGCTTGAGCTTGCCGTGCATGAGGGCCAGGACCGTCTCTATGCCCGCGATCGGATCCACGCGCTGGGCCTCGTCGCCTGCCGTCCCGTAGCCGAAGGAGCGCAGGGCGTCCACCGTCCAGGCGGCCTTGTCCGCGGAGAGGAGGATGAGGCGCGAGGCGCGCAGGGCGCCCGAGAGGGCGTAGGCCGACTCGACGAGCTCGGCCGCGCGCGGGGACTCGAGGAGGGCCGAGAGCGCGGCCTCGTCGCCCTCGCCGAAGCCCATGTCCGCGAGGTCGTCCGCGAGGAGGTCGGCGTCCGCCACCTTCCTCGCCTCGAGGAGTCCGCGGACGAGGGCGAGGGAGCGTCTCCTGTCCTCGCTGTGGGCGGGGTCTGCGGCGGAGAGGGCCCGGCCCACGAGGCCGCGGTAGAGGCCCAGGTCCCGGTCGGATAGCCCGGCGGCGAAGCCGGGCAGGCGGGCGAGCTCCTGTTCGAGGACCTCGGCGACGTGGACGGCGCTCGAGCGTATGGCCCCGAGGGGCGTGTTGAGCTCGTGGGCCGTCTCCGCGGCCAGGCGGCCCAGGGCCGCGAGCTTCTCGGCGTCCACGAGCCTGTCCTGCGTCGCGCGGAGCTCGCGATTCGCGCCGGAGAGCCGCTCGTTGGCCGCCTCGAGCGACGCCGTCCTCTCCCTCACCCTGTCCTCGAGCTCCGAGTTGAGGGCGAGGATCCTCTCGTCCCTCCGCCTCGTCTCCTCCAGGGCCCGGCCTATCTCCTCGCGCTTTTTCCTGAAGGAGCGGCTCAAGGAGGCTATCTCCTCGAAGGCGAGGAGCCTCTCCTCGACGGGCGGCGGGCCTGGCTCGAGGTCCCAGACCTCCAGGGTCTCGGCGAAGCGCGCGAGCGGGGCCAGGGCGCGCCGGCTCAGGGCGAAGCTCCGCGCCGCGGCCGCGGCCAGGAAGGCCAGGGCCGCCGCCGGCCCCAGGCTCCAGAGGAGGGCGAGGGGGGCGGCCCGCTCGCGGGCGGGGGAGAGCACGACGATCCTGTCGCCCAGGGCCTCGTGCAGGGCCTCGCTCGCGAGCCAGCCTTCGCCGAAGGCCTCGAAGGGCAGGTCGAGCCTGGCCGGGAGGAGGTCGAGCCCGAGGCCCGGCCGCGTCGAGGCGAGGATCCTGCCGTCGGCCGAGGCGAGGAGGATGACGGTCCCCGAGTAGTCGGCGATGCGCCTGAGCTCGCCCAGGATGGCCTCGACGCGGATGCGGCCCAGGAGCCAGCCCGAGGCGAGCCTCGTCGCGAGGTAGACGCTGGGCCTCTCGTCCTCCACGCCCCGGGCCACGCCCGAGACGGCGACGCCGAAGCCTGAGCTCCCCGAGCCGGCGATGTAGCGCTCGACCGTCCTCGAAAGGAGCTCTCCGGGGGCGCCGTAGCCCATGTCGAAGCCCTCGAAGACGCCGGAGCCGGGGCTCTTCGCGAGGATGGCCGAGACCCGGCCGTCCTCCCCGACGAGGTAGAGGTCGGAGAAGTCGTCGACCAGGGCGACGGCCGAGAGGAGGCCGGGCTCGGCGCCTAGGCGCCTGACAAGGCCCCTCCCGCGCTCGATGACGGAGTCGACGAGGACGGTGGCCTTGAGCGCCTCCTCGCTGCGCCTGGCCGCGTAGACCGCGTCGACGCGGACGCTCGCCGCGAAGAGGGCGGCGAGGAGGGCGGCCAGGGCCGCCGCGAAGGTCGCCGCCTCCACGGCCAGGGTGTAGCCGCGGAGGGTCCTCCTTCTCACCGCAGCTCCGCGACGGGATTCTCGATCATGTAGAAGGGGGAGGAGGAGTCGCCGGCCGCGTCGAAGAGGGCCTCGCCCAGGCTCGTCGGGACCCTGCCCTTGCCGACGATCCAGAGCTTGCAGGCCTCGGGCGTCGCGGCCCCCGAGTCCCAGGCCGCGGCCAGGACCTCCAGGGCCTTGTAGACGTTGAGGCTGATGAGGGTCGGGGCGTAGCCGAAGCGGGCCTTGAAGCGGGCGATGTAGGCGTCGACCTCGGGGGAGCTGCCCTTGGGCGGATAATGCGAGGGCAGGGTGGAGACGGCGAGGGCCGGCCCCGCCGTCGCCGCCAGGGCCGGCGAGTTGAGCCAGGGCGTGAAGACGACGCGGGCGGCCGGCCTCGCCGCCATGGAGAGCTGGGCGAAGCTTCCCGCCGTCGCCTGGTAGGCCCCGACGAGGACGTAGAGCGTGTCGTAGGGCGTCGAGGAGACGACGGAGCGGATCCGCTCGATGTCGAGGGCCGACATCCTGATCCTCTCCTCGGCGACGCGCTTGCCGCTCCCCAGGGCGGCCTTGAAGGCCTCCAGGGCGGGGAGGGTGTAGGCCTCGTTGTCCAGGTCCAGGATCACGAGGACGTCCCTGCCCGGGAGGCCGGCGACGTAGCGGGCTATGGCCTCCTGCTCGAAGCGGAGGTCGGGCACGTCCCTCAAGATGAGGTCGTCCTTTCCCGAAAGGAGGGTCGTCGTGGAGCCCGTCACCATCGCGAGGACGCCGTCTTGGCGCATCGGCTCGGCCAGCCTGACGGCGCAGGTGGAGGTGTGGCTCGTCACGAAGAAGGAGAAGCCTTCGGCCCGCGCCTTCCCGTAGGCCGCCACGGCCTTGTCGGGGTCCCAGCCGTCGTCGAAGGGCACGATCTCGATGTCGCGGGCCGGGCGGCCGGCCGCGCTCCCGTCCCGGGGGCCGGCGCCCGCTCCGTTCCGCCTGGCCGCCCTGTCCTCGAGGAAGAGGGTCGCGGCGTTCACCTCGCTCGCCCCGACGACGGAGCCCGCCTCGAGCTTCGTGAGCAGGGCCACCTTGAGGACGGGCCGCCCGCAGGAGGCGAGCGCCAGCGCGGCGAGGAAAAGCGCGGCCGGGGCCGCCGCCCTGGCCTTGGACCAAGACCTTTGTCTCTTCATGCCGCCGCCCTCCGCCCGCCGCGCCCCCGCCTAGCCGGGGAACTGGTCGAGCCTGCCTTCCCTGACCACGCGGTGCTCGCCCGTGGAGGTGTCCAGGTCGTAGATCGAGAAATTCGTGTCGATGTCGAAGCCGGGATGCCGCACGGCGAAGTTGAGCGAAGCCGAGCCCTCCGCTCCCGAGACGATGCGGTGGAAGACGTTGCAGGGCCAGACGAGCATCGCCGCCCCCTCGAAGACCACCTTGCCGCCGCGGAGCACGCGCTCGGGCTCGACCACGAAGGTCTCCATCCGCCGGTACTCGAGGCTGTAGATGTCGACCGTCCTCGTCCCGTGCAGGACGAGGAGGTTGTCCTCCTGGTGCGGGTGGAGGTACCAGGGCCGCTCGACCCCGCCGACCGGTCCGGGCGAGAGGGCTTTTGTCTGGTGGATGACCCTGTCCACGCCGTCGATGCGGGGCAGGAACTCGAGGGGGACTATGTCGAAGGAGACGCCCTCCGTCTTCCTGAAGGGGCGGAGCTTGATGATCCGCCAGAAGCGGGCTTCCTCGTCGAGCAGGTACTTCACGGCGCTCCTCCTTGGGGGCGGCGCGCCCCCACCTTCAAGTGTAGCCGGGCGGGGCCGGCCTTCAAGCCCGCTTCGGAGAAGGAGTCCCCGCCTCAGCCCGCGTTTCCGGGCGGCGACTCGAGGAGCTCCGGATGGAGGACGAGGCGCTGGAAGAGGGAGGCCGCGTGGGCGAAGTAGATGCCCTCGGAGATGCGCTCGTCGGCGGTGATCTTCACGTTGATGAAGTGGCGCTTCGCCGAGCCTCCCGCGCCGCCGGGCGCCTCCTTCTGGAACATCCGGCCTAGGACGACGAAGAGGCTCGCCGTGCCCCACTCGTAGGCGTGGTGGAAGGGAGCGTCCAGGCCCAGGCTCCCCAGGTTCGCGAAGTAGGCGGAGGCGAAGAGGGGATCCCCCCGGATCATCGAGGCCGGCGCGGCGTTGAAGCGGTCCAGGAGGCGGAAGAGCGAGGTGATGACCGCCTTGCCCCCTGGAAGGCGGCCCACGAGGTCGATCTCCCTCTCGTCGGCGCCCTTGCCCTCCTCCTTGGCGGCGGCGACGGCGGCGTTGAACTTGTCCGTCGCCTCCGCGATCGTGTCCCTCGGGTCCAGGAAGAGCTTCACGTTCGCCTCCGGCGCCTCCTCGGTGAGCCGCTTCTTCACGATGAAGGAGAAGGCGATGTGGTTGCGCTCGTAGATGGCGCGGCGGTGCACGAAGCGGTTGAGCTCGGGCTTCTCCGCGATGGTGCGCAGGGCCGCGGCCAGGACGAGGCCGAAGAGGCTGTAGCGGGTTTGGCCCGACTCGGCGTTCTTCCGGTGCACGTAGGCGATCGCGTTCTCGACGTCGAGGTCCTTCGAGAAGTAGACGGCCGACTCGTTCCGGCCGCGCATGATGTAGGGCATGATGGCGGAGAGGGGCTTGAGCCTCCACAGGCGCCTGCCGTCGGGGCGATCGACGAAGATCATGCGGAGACTATACCCCCGCTCCCGCGCGAGGTAAAGGCGAGGGCCGGCCTTCGGGCCTTGGCCGCGAGGCGCGGAATCGGCGTAAAGAATCCCCGTTCCCTTGCGGCCCGGGCCCGGCGCGGTATACTTCACGGAATGAAAATACGAACGAGGATGTTCCTCTCGGTGGCCGCGATCCAGGGCCTCCTTTTCATAGCCCTCTTCTCCATCCTCCTCGTCCTCTCGACCGGCACGGCCAGGAAGGCCCTGGTGGAGGCCGCCGCGGGCGGCGCGAAGGCCCGCGCGACGAGGGTCGCCCTCACCCTCTCCCGGGGCATAGTCTCCTGCGGGAGCCTCGTCTCCGACCTGGGCGCCCTGCGCTCCTCGGGCCGCCTGGACCGCGGCCTTCCCGTCCTCCTCTTCGAGTCCGCCTTGCGCCGCGAGCCCTCGGTCTTCGCCTACTGGGCGATCTACGACAAGGGCGCCTGGGACGGCCGCGACGCCGCCCTCGCGGACGATCCCGTCTTCGCCCCCACCGGGGCCTACGTGCCCTGGGCCTACCGCGAGGAGGGCGGGATCAAGTCGCAGGCCGGCATGGAGGGCGACGAGGACGTGGAGGGCTACTACGGCGAGTTCTATACGGTCCCCTTCGCCTCGGGGCGGCCCTACCTCTCCGAGCCCTACGCCGAGGAGGTCGAGGAGGGCAAATTCGTCCTCATGAGCACCTACGCCGAGCCGCTCTTCGACGCCGCGGGGCGGAAGCTCGGCGTCGCGGGCTGCGACCTCTCCCTCGATTCCCTGACCGCCCTCGTCCAGGCCTCCGCCTCGGGGACCGAGGCCGCCTCCGGGAAGGCCGGGGCCGGTCTTGCCTACTCGGCCCTCCTGAGCCCCGAGGGCTTCGTCCTCGCCCACAGCTCCGATCCCGAGCTCGTCGGCAAGTCCTTCTTCGAGGCCACGGCCGAGGCCGGCGGAGCCGCGGGCGAAGCAGGAAGCGCCGGGGCCAAGGACGCCGGAAGCGCCGCTGGCGCCCTGGCCGAGGACGCGGCGGCCGTAATGAAGGCGATCGCCTCGGGAAGCGAGGAGCTCTGGCGGCGGAAGGTCCCGGGGAGCAAGGCGAGCCTACTCTTCGTGGCCGAGCCCGTCGTCCTGTCCGCGGGGCTCCCGCCCTGGATCCTCCTCGAGTGCGTCCCCGAGAACCTCGTCCTGGAGGAGGGCGAGCGGATGCGCGCCGTCATGGCGATCTTCCTTGCCCTCGGCCTCGTCACGATGGGCTTCGGCACCTTCGCCATCGCGACCCGCATCTCCCGCCCCATAGTCCGCCTCACGGAGGCCTTCTCGCGGATGGAAGAGGGAGACCTCACCTTGCGCGCGCCCGTCGCGAGCCGCGACGAGGTGGGGAACCTGGCCAAGGGCTTCAACCTCTTCGCCGTGCGCCTCTCCGCCCTCATGGGCTCCTTCAGGCGCTCGGCCGAGGAGCTGGACGCGGCCGGGCGCCGCGTGGCGGAGGCCGCCGACCGCACCCGCGACTCCCTCGGCGCCATCCGCGGGGGCATGGACCAGGCCCAGGCGGAGGTGCACACGCAGGTGGTCTCCGTGGCCCAGACCACGAAGGCGGCGGAGGGCATCGCCTCCCGCATCGGGGACCTCCGCGCGGCCGTCGACCGGCAGAACGACGCCCTCGCCGCCGCCGCGGCCCTGGTCGAGCGGACCATCGCCCAGCTCGGCGAGATCGCCCGGAAGTCCGAGTCCATCAACGACGAGATGGGCGCCCTGGAGGGCGCGGGAGGTGAGGGGAAGGCCAGGCTCGAGGCGGTGAAGACGGCCGTCCGCGAGGCGGCCGAGCGGAGCGCCGACCTCCTGGCCGCGAACAAGGTCGTCGCCGACGTCGCCGCGCGGACGAACCTCCTCGCGATGAACGCCGCCATCGAGGCCGCCCACGCGGGCGAGGCCGGCGCGGGCTTCGCCGTCGTCGCGGCGGAGATCCGCGGCCTCGCGGAGAACACCCACGGCCAGTCCAAGTCCATCGCCTCCCGCGTCGCGGAGATCAGGGCCGCGGTGGCCCGCGTGAGCGACTCGGCGACGGAGGCGGGCGCCTCCTTCGACGAGATCATCGGCCGCATCAGGCAGGTGGCCGGCCTGGAGGGCCAGGCGAGGGAGGCCCTCTTCGAGGAGAGGGACGGCGGCGGCAGGGTCCTGGAAGCCATAGCCGAGACGCGCGAGGCCGCCGGCCTCGTGGAGGCAGCCTCCGCGGAGATGGGCCGCTCTGGCGAGGAGGTGCGCCTGGCGATGGCCCGCCTGGCCGAGGCGAGCGAGGGGGTCGCAGCGAGCGCCCGCGTGGTGTCGGGCCGCGTCGCGGAGATCGAGGCGAGCGCCGACGAGGAGCGCTCCATCGCCTCTGAGAACCTCCGCATCGCCGCGGGCTTCCGCGAGGAAGTGAGCCGCTTCAAGATCTAGCGCCGTCCTTCGCGCCGGCTCCGGGCCTTCCCGCGGCGCGGAAGCCTCGGTATCATCCAGCCATGGCCTACGATTGCGTGATGCCGGCCGCCGGCGCCTCGAGCCGCATGGGCGCCTGGAAGCCCCTCCTTCCCTGGAGGGGGGCGAGCCTCGTCGAGGCCTGCGTCGGCGCCGCCCTCGGAGCCTGCTCCCGCGTGCTCCTGGTCGGCGGCGAGCGCCTGGCCGAGCTCGCCTCCCTTTTTCGCGGGGAGCCCCGCGTCCTCGTCGTCGCCAATCCGGCCTGGGAGCTCGGCATGCTCGGCTCCCTGCAGCGCGCCCTTCCCCTCGTGGAGGGCGGCGCCTTCTTCTGCGCGAACGCCGACATGCCCCTCATCGAGCCCGCGGACTACGAAACCCTGGAGGCGCGATACGCGATCCTGGAGGCCTCGGGGGCTCCCGCCGCCGTCTTCGCCGCCCACGGCGGCGAGGCCGGCCATCCCGTCCTCGTCCCTTCTTCCTACATAGCCGAGATCCTCCTCCTTCCTCCCGGCTGCCGCATGAAGAGCTTCCTCTCCGGGAAGCCCTCCTGCCTCGTCGAGCGCGGCCCCGGGGTCCTCGCCGACCTCGACACGCCGGACGACTACGAGAGGGCCGCGCGCCTTGCGCCCTAGGCTCGGCTCGGGGCGGCGGAGGCGGGGCCCGCCCGGCCTCGCTTTCCTGCCCGCGCGGCTTGGCGCGGGCCAGAGCCTCTCCGCCGCCCGGGCCTCGCCCCTCCTGGGCGCGGCCCTCGTCGTCCTCGCCTCGGGCTTCCTCTACGTCTCCCTCTTCCTCGCCGTGGCGCGGATCGGCGCCGCGGACGAGGCCCTGGAGCTGCGGCTCGACCGCGCGCTCTTTGCCCTGCTGGGAGTGGCGGCGGGCGAGGGAGCCCCTGTCGGCGAGGACCTGGACTACGTCTACCCCCTCCTGCCCCGCATCGGCGGCGTCGACTCCAAGGTGGCGATCTCGGAGGCCGCCGGGCGCCTAGCCGAGTCCATCGACGCCTACCGCGCGGCCCGGACCGCGGCGGAGGGCGCCGC
>ERZ795054.3466-NODE-3466-length-12354-cov-6.647614_pt1 | contig 12354 bp, 20 predicted proteins | sample MGYA00375138_ERZ795054 | MGnify/ENA primary metagenome ERZ795054 (study PRJEB30183, sample SAMN05720215) | anaerobic digester metagenome | isolation source: active sludge of municipal wastewater-treating anaerobic digesters | place: USA | collected 2014-12-23 ...
TATTCTGACATGCAGCAACAAAAGAAATTTTCAACATCTCATGTAAAATCCAATCCTCAAAGGATTCAATATCACAAGGATGAATAACGGCTTGTTTTTTAGCACTATTATAGAATGACATACAATAGTGTTGGCCATCATCTACATATTGGATATCCCAATCATATAAAACCGTAAACTTCTCCTTCCAAAATTTTATCAGAAATCTACATCTTTCAATATGAAAATCACTCATCGACCAACATCCTGTATATATTTTTCTTTAGCTTTTTCCCAAGACATACCAATAAGATCATCATAAAACAATGTATCGGTTGAATATCTGCCATCCTTCAGTAAATTTGAAATACGATTTTTTGCAAACCTTTCTTTCCATACATTCGTCAATGATTTTACGGAATTATCAAACTTCTTTTTGCCTAAATCTTTTGTCTTTTTGGCAAGAAAGTCATTGGTGTTTTCATACAAAGGTGCATAATAAACACCTCTCGGCGCCTTGTTTTCCCGATTTTTCACTTTCAGATGTTTGAAAGCAAACGTCAGTATACTATTTTTAGGATGGGTAGGAATACCAACGGTATTTTCATCACCACAAGACAAATCTTTTATCTTTCCTGGGTAATTTTCTTCCATCCATTCCTTGATTTTTATATAAACAGGTTCGGATGGTTCTATAGGAATTGTACCTTCCGAGGACTCACACTGTCTCCAATAAGGTAAACGATTATATTGAGAAAATCCTCCAAATAAACTCGTTGTCGTTATACCATCAAGTTTTTCTTTTCTATATCTCCTATTCCAATCATTTTCAATTGTATCAGATAAAACAAGAAGTGCAATCAATTTTCCACCAACAAAGGAATAACCAAGAGGTTGTGTAGGTACGATACTGGATCCCATTGCGAGGTAATTCAACATCTTATCTTTCAACCGGTTGTCTATTGTCCATCCAATATATTTATCTCGGCCACCGATTGCAATGAAATCAGAACCAAGAGAAATAACACCAAGATAATCTTTGGTCTTATTATCCTGAACAATATATTTTGCATTTCTACCCGGATTCTGTGACCATGGTGCCGTAGAAATAAACAACCTCAATAGGTTCCAGGTTTGAAGTTGTTGTGCTGTATCAACAATCAAAACCACAGGTTCCAATTTCATATAATCCTGTGGATTCTCCGGTTTCCACAACGATCTTTTCAATTCATATATTCTCTGTTTATCTTTTATGGAAAAATTATAATCATTCACTTCAATCCATTTCTTATACAAAAGACTTTCAGGAACAGGCATTGATGCTAATTTTTCCAAATCATCTTCCACCAGTTTTTTCACATCATCATTTTTCATCTTATCTGCCTACATCTTTCAAATATTTTTCCTTTGCTTCTTCCCATGTAACACCAATGAGATCATTGTAGAATAAAGTATCTGTTGAATATCGGCCGTCCTTCAAAATAGCTTCAATTCTTTTCTTTGCATATTTTTCTTTCCACAACTTCACCAAAACATCAACGGAATTATCAAATCTCTTGATCAATTTTTCTTCTGGTATTTCCATTCTCAAATACTCACATGTGTTTGTATATAGGATACAAAAATATATTCCTCTCTGATGGTTTGTAAGTACCAATTCCTGTGGTATACCAAGTTTTGAATAAGCAAAGGATAAAGACCTTTGTTTATGATCTCTTTTCAATGGTTGCCCATTTTTATTCAAACCATGATACCACTCAAAATACCTTCTTGTATGGTTATGCCTCAACCAATCCTTAACCAGGTTCACGGTTTCTTTTGAAGGTTCAAATTTAATGGAACCTTTTGAATGACCTCTCTTTGCCCAATATGATAAATTCTGATATTGTGAATAAGATGAATATATACTTGTGGTTGTAATACCAACAAGTATATCATCATACCTTTCTTTCCACTTCTTGGCCAAGACATCTGAAAGCAACAACAATGCTAATAGTTTTCCACCAACATAAGAATAACCAAGGGGTTGGGTTGGTACAATCGTTGAACCTATAGCTGTATGGTTCAACATACCTGAACTTGTTTTATGTTCTCTGGACCATCCAATATAGTTGTCCCGAGGTGTCAAATCCAAAAAGTCACCGGACATACACAAAACACCCAACATCTTACCTGTCACCTCATCGATCACACTATAAAACAACTGTCTACCGATATTGGGATTGTTCAACATGGTACTGATAAATGTTCTCCATGTATTCCAATCTTCCACAGTATCCTCATCATGCCAAACCAGTTTAGGTTGCAACTTCAAATAATCCATAGGATCGTTTGGAATCCAAATATTATCCTTCATCACTTTCAATTCATAATACTGTGGTTTTTCTTCACCAAAGAAGAAAGAAATCGATTCGGAACCACTTTGTTTAGGATACTTATATCTTATCTCCATCCACTTACGATATAAAGTATATTCTTCAACAGACATTGAGGATAAAAATTTCAATTCCTTTATAAGGACATCTTTCACATATCCTTCTTCTGGTGGATTGATAAACCTTTGTGTCTCCAACCAGTTTTTATACTGATCATCAACAGATGGTATAGTTTTTACTGCCATAACATATTACCCTTCACTTTCAAACAAGATATTTTGACTTTCTTTATACTTCTTTATTTTTTCCATTGCTAAATAATACTTTTCTTCACCGAGAACTTTCAATATCTGGTCATCTTCTATAGGAATTCCTGTTCCGGAAACAAACAGGTCAAATAAATAAAGTTTATCATTAACCATAACAACGGCCATTCAATATTCCCCCTTCTATCTTTTTAGGTTTGAAAATCCCTCTGCAGATAATATTGTGTTGGTAACAATTGTCATCAAGATTCTCCTATCATATATATTTTTTGATAGGTAATCCTGTAGAGAATTAATCCTCTTTTGAAGGGTACCATTTTTCTTCCATACCAAAGTCTCTTTTGCCAGAGAAATAGATTCCAAAATATTGTTTTTTATCTGTTCCGTTGACATAAAAGTAAGGTGATGGTACCATTCTGAAAAAATATTACCCAACAATCGTGGATGTTCACAAACACCTTTTAAAACCCTTGAGCTAACTTCATCAATTTCTTTTATTTTATAAACTTCAATTTCCATTTTTCTATCCTTTCTTAATCATCATCTTCAACTTTTCTTGACCTCTTTCCCAAAGATCGTGGAGTTTTACTGACCTTTTCAACAATTGATCTTTGGTCAAGGGATTTTATACTATCTGATCTCCATTGATCCAACTCACTTACATCATACATTTTCAAAGATGCTCCATCAAAATACAACTTTGATATTTCACCAACCCTACCTCCTAATCTATTTTTTACAATCTTATAATGGACTTCATTTTTATAAAGTCGAATTTCATCCGAATTACCGAGAATGGATAAAAAATCAACAGTAGCCGGTAATCCCATTGATTCGGATGTATGGATAAAATCAATCTGTTCAAGATCAATATCATCCATTCCTTCCCGGTTCAACTGTGATACTGAAATTACAGGACATTCAAATTCAAATGATAATCCTCTCAATTCCTCTGCAATTTCTTTCACATCTTGATATAAATCCCTTCGATTTCGATATGAAGGTTTCATCAAATTGATATAATCACAATATAGGGCATCAATTTTTATCTTTCTTAACTGTAACTCTTTCAAATAAATCCTAAAATCATTTACTGTAGCTTTTCCCGTAGGAAACTGTTTGATATATAACTTTCCAGGATTCTTTATCTCTTTCAATGATTTTACCATTTCAACCTTTGATTCTTGATCTTTATAAATTCTATTGATATTCAGACCAGAATAGATTGCATCATACCTCTGTGAATACATATCTTCTGACATTTCAAGGGTCATCATCACAACATTATGCCCATGTAAAACCTGTCTTGAAGAAATATTTGCCATAATACTGGACTTATGACCGTGTATTCGTGCCAGAAATACAGATAATGTACAAGGAGGAAATCCTCCATTGAGATATTCATCCATCTGATTGAAATATGTTGGTAATCTTGGATCATCGTTATTGATCATTCGACGGATTCTCTCCGACATTGTACCAAAATAATCCAAACCCAATGTAATTTTCAAACTTTTACAAAGAGCATCCTCCAAAAGACCATAAATCTTGAATATATCCTTTTTGGACTCGACAACAGAAACACTTTCCAGAATGGCATTTTTTACTGCCTGTTCCCTCAAATACTTATCTGTTTCTTCATACAAAAACTGATAATTTGTCTTGATGTCAAAATCAATTGCATCCGCTTCTGCGAGCGTTGCCTTTCTTTCAATATCATCATGGACAAGAATATCCCTTGGAATTGGATTCCCAAAATTTTTGAAGTGTTCTATTACATCGGCAAACATCCTTCCTATAACCTTATCATCAAAATAATCTGGAGAAAATGTTGATGATACAAGTGAAAGGAAATGATTGTCAATTAAACAGGACTTCAATATAAGTTTTTCAAGTAAACTACTTTCCATAAATATATTATATATCATCTCCTTTGAATTGTAAATAGTCGGTCCTTTTTATAGGGACCGACTATTTGTTTAGATGGTAATTACTTCCCACCATTTTTGAGTATCACCCGAACAGCTATAACATGTCCATTTACAGTTATTTTCAAGCCCTGTAAAATGAGCATGAAAATGAGCGAAATACCATCTTTTTGGTTGATACCTATTCAAGATGTACGATAACGCATCTCTGGATGGATCATGTTCCTTCTTCAAGTTTAATGGAATAATAAACTCGTTCGGAGCTGTATGGCTGACAACAATATCAATATCTTGATCAGGTAGGTTCAATACATCTTTCTGACCAATGGTTTCTTCCAGAAAATAACTCTTTCCAAGAATCCTCCAAGCACGGTCAATCGAAAACGCTCCACCCATAAACAAGATATTTTTATTATTCACTTCCAAAACACTACCTCTTTTCATATAAAAAACATTTGGTAGTATTTCATTGTTTCCAAGTAAAAGCAAGGATTCGTGATCCTCATGGTTTCCATCACAGAAATAGAAAGGAATACCGTGATTCTTCACGGTTATCTGAAAAACCTTTACTTTACCATAAACGTCTGTATGCCATTTTCCACAATCTTTCGGCCAGTAACCAAAATCACCACACTGAATAATCATATCAATCTTATTTTTGTGTTGATTGATAAGTTTATTCAGTGCACCAAACTGGCCGTGAATGTCTCCAATCATCAAAATTTTCATAGTTTTTACCAACTTGAATGATAGCTCAAAACATAATTCTTATAATCGAATTTCTTGAGCTTCTTCAAAATTTTAATGGTATACTTTATCTCAACAAAATACCATTCATCATAGTCATAAGATCCAAAAAAGAATCCAGATTGTGTTGGAAGAATTTTATGAGCCTTTTTCTGGTTTTTCATAACATCTTCACAAAGAGAAAGAAGTTCCTTTACTTTATCCTCTGTAACCTCATAATTTCCACAATCATCCACACCGTTCTGCACATTCTTTACAAACCATGCATGGATTGCATTTGCTTTTCTCCAGTAACCAGCTTCCTCATGGTAATCCTGCCAAGAATAATTTGAATCACCACGATCAATAAGGTACTGCTTGGTCTTTTCAAACATTTCCGGATTTTCTTCTTTCAAATCTCCAGGCCACCATTTGTAAAGATCAAAATCCTCCAATCGTTTTGTTTTGAACAAATACATGTCTAATCCCATTACACAAATTTCCTTTCTTATTTTTTTATGGATATATTATACTATATTTTTGAGAAAATGTCAAGAATTATTTTGAACATTCAACCAGTTGTTTTTGTTGAAGTATTCATTGATAGCATATTTCATACTGATTGGCCTAAAGTTCCAAACGTCAACCCCGACATTCATCACCTTGATACCTTCGACAATTGCAAATTTGTAATGATCATGGTGGTGTGCTGTAAAATAAACATCAAATCCCTTTGGAAGGTTTTTTGGAAAATGAGTAAGATACACTTTTTTACTGAAATGTTTTATACACATTCCATACGGTGGCCGGGTCCCATCTGAAAAAACTTTCCGATCATGGTTACCCCATATGTATTGAAAATGACCATTGAAGTTTGATTTTATATCGATCCACGAACCACATAATATCAAATCACCGAGAAAATAAACAGTATCAGTTGGTCTAACCAATTGGTTATGATTTTCTCTGATAGCACCATTCATTTCCTCAATGGTTTGAAAAGGTCGATTACAATATTTTATGATATTGTAATGGTTAAGGTGACATTACCAGTCAGCGGTAAGCCACACATTGCTACCGCCGACAATATTCCCTCCATTCAACATTTTATTTTACCTTTCGTAAATTATTTCTCTTAACAATTTGAGAAACAGCAGCAGATGATATACCTAAATTTTTAGCAATTTCTTTATTTTTTGTGGTTGGTAACATCAATTCAACTTCTTTAATTCTTTGTTTACTTCTTTCTTGCAAACTTACCGTTAATATATTAATTTTATCCCACTTTCTATTCAATACTGGCAAACCAAGATTAATTATTTTCTTTTTTAAATACTTTAAAATTAACGGTGCCAATCAATTGTAAACTTTCTTTCACAATTTATTTTAAATCGTACTCTCTAACATTCATAATAGCGTTTTTACCCTTTACGGTTATTGCACCTGCTTTGTTCAAATACATATTCTGGATCAACCAATTTTTTGCCTCATACCAATCATCTTTTGAAATTTGATGGCTTCGGAATGCTTCCACATACCTATTATCTTTTACGCCGGCATAAGATGATTTATATCCTCTTGTATAAACCAAGACAATTTTTTGATTTCTGTTCAGTTCATCGGTAGCAATTTCTTTTTTACCAACCAACCATTCATAATCATCACCCTTATTCACATAAAAGGTAATTCCGGTATCTTTACCAAGGAAAATACTATTTGAAACTAAAACCACACCATTTAACAAGGCTCCACCAAGGTGACGGGGTTTTTCTTTTTCAAAGAAAGGATGATTCGATCCAAGATTCACCACCTTTTCTGTTTTGATGTCAAAAAAGGAATAATATGTCCTTGAACCACCATCCCAATAAGAGTCCAAACTTTGAGGAAATTTATCTTCAATTACCTTGAATTTCCTTCCTTTATAATTAGGAAAAGTTCCACTCAAAACCTTCTTCATGTTCACTGTCAATTTTGAAACAATAATCGACATTGTAATTCTCCTCTCTTTTGTAACTATTTATGTCAAATTACTCTTCCTTCTCATATTCATACTTGTTTTTGATTTTTTTATTGAAAAAGGTTCCTTTGGATTCAGATGTTAGAAATCTCGTATACATGTATTCGGATACATTGAAATAAACATACTCACTTTCATTAACAAAAGTAATGAAAAGTTCTTTATTGTGTTTATCATATCCAATTTCTCTGATAACACCACTATCAACACTTTCCATGAAAACCATAAAACACCTCGCATTTTTTCTTTTATTATAACATAACATCAATGGTTTGTCAAGATAAAAATATATCAACAAATTCGACAGGTTATTTTAAATTCAAAAATCGAAAGTATTCTCCGTGTCTTTCTTCAAGTGTTATTGAGTGCATATTGCAAATATTATTTTCACCTACAACATCATCAACAACCTTGCAAAAAAATCCCACTGTAATAGCCTTAATGTTATCGCAATTTGCACAACATTTGGCATTTCGATAGCCATAATTTTCTTTGTTCATTTTATAATTTATCTTTGATCAAAGCTTTGATTTTTTCAAGTTGTTCTTTTACTTCGGCTGTTGCTTTTACAATTGCTTCGTCCAAAATACCAGAAACTTCACCAAAAAGTTTCTTGTTATTCTGCCATATAAAATAAAATGCTACAGTTGAACCCAAAACACCCAATAAAAATCCACCAATAAACTGCATAACTACCTCCTATTCATAATCATATCCGTGTCTGACTTTCCAATAAGATTTTAATATATCCTGTCTTTTTTTATTTAATTTTTTCAATGCCTCACGGTCAGCATCTTCTTCACCTTTCACACCTCTAGCATGTGCCATTTCATGTTGGATAACAATCTCTTTCATATCTTTATCAAAATTTGAATCCTGGTTGTAGATAATCATATGTTTGTCACCATACATAACATGAAATGCATGAGGATTATCTCCAAGTTTCATTTTGGCCATTTTCTCCAACCGTCTTTTTGCAATATTGTACTCTTTCTTTGGCAATTCAAGTATATCTGCGTTCATATTACTATTTATAAAAAAACAAGGGAGATATTTCTATCTCCCTTTTCACCCTTTCAAGGCTTTATTTTATTGAAATTTTTGTTTTCTTCTTTTCAGGTTCTTTGAACACAAGGGTAAGAATACCATCCTTAATCTCAGCGTCAACTTCCTCGGTTCTTGAAACCGTAAATCGCTTATGTAGGTTTTTCTTATGTCCTGTAGCTGAAACCTCCCTTTCACCTGTAACAGATAAGAGACCATCTGAAATCTCAACCTGTAAATTTTCCTTGTTGAAACCGGGAACTTCAATTTCAACTACAAGATTTCCATCCTTATCCGTGTATTTGTGGTCTCCAAACACATCTTCAAAATCTCCGAAAAATCTTGAAAAAACTGAATCTGGATCATCCTGTCCAAACGAAAATGATGGGAAATAACCCCGTCTCCTTAGTGTAGGTAACATACTTCAAAACCTCCTTCTTCTTTTTGTCTATAATATAATCACGAAAAGAGGTTTGTCAAATATTATTTTTTTATAATGGCGGAGGAAGGGGGAATTGAACCCCCATGCCATTTGAAGGCAAAAGCTTTAGCAGAGCTCCGTAGCTGAACCAATATCTACCTCTCCTCCGTTCTTTATTTTCTTTATTATATTTTTCTTCCAAACTTTCAAATCAAAAGGAAATTGTTTCCATTTACATCTATCAAGTTCAGTTTCATATCCTTTTATTTCAAGATAAATTTTATAATCTGGTAAATAAAAATCTGGTGTATAATATGATGGTTTATTTTTCAAATTTATATAAGGAAATTTGATTTTATTTCTTCTCCATAAAATATTTTTCCCATCAAAATATTTAGCAACTAATAATTCCCAACCTCCATCTAAAAAAACTTTACCAGCAATTTTACTATAATATTCTATTTTTTTACATCTTCCTGCTTTTGGCATCCATCCTTTTTCATACCTTTCTTTTATTCTTTTGCTAAGTTTTTGTTTTCTGCCAATCTCTATTTCAGGTGTTTTTCCCCTTCCTGTAGATTTTCCTTTCAACGCATTACTTATTTTTTTTCTTACATCATCAGGTGTTTTTTGGCCGGTATGACTTTTATTACCTAATGCTGGTTTAAAGTTTTCACCTTTGCCATGTGACCTCCAAATATGAGATCCAATTCCCATTTTGCTAAATTCTTTTTTACATATTTTACATATCATTGGCAAATATCCTGTATAATTATATTTTTATATATTTATAAAAGTTACTTACCATTAGTGTACGCTTCCGTATTTTTCTGGCAGGCCATCCAGGCTTTGCTCCCGGCACTTTGGTTTTGGAGACCAATGTGATTCTGACTTCACCAATGACCCGTTTATTCCTTTTCCAACCAATCTTTCAAACCATCAAAAGGTATTGTATCAATCAATGTACCTTCTATATAAAAGAACCAGTTTTCCGTGTTTGTATATAACTCATATATAGGAGAATAATCATCTTCTCCTATATATTCGATCTTTGAAATAAAATCTTCCTCACCTTCAAACATATTCTTGCAATCATCCTTAAAATGTTCAAGTGAATATGTTGCAGTAGCAATAGGTATAAATTTTGTTATAGTCTTGGTTACAATTCTTTTTATAATCATAATATTATTTATTGGAGCCAGTAACGGGGTTCGAACCCATGACCTCATCCTTACCAAGGATGCGCTCTACCACCTGAGCTATACCGGCTTTATATTACACCCAATTCCTCCAATGTTTGTAATGTTTCATTCATTCCCACATTTTTGATCTGACGGACAATAAATTCCATAATCGTAGGAGTAGTTGGTTTGAATTTCAAATACATTCCAGCTTCTGATGGAAGTCTATCATCCTTTTTATGGTTACATGGTTTGCAACAACAAACAACATTGTCAAATGTAGATTTTCCACCTTTTGATCTTGGAATAACATGGTCAATTGTCATATCATGTTTCTTCACCAGACAATATGCACAAGTATGATTATCCCTTATAATAACCGTTCTTCGGTTAAAGGGAACTCTCGCCTTCCAGATAGAACGTATCAACTTGATCAATCTGATAATTTCCGGCACAATAATCTTATATGTATTGTCAACATTTGTTATGATCTTCTTGGATAGTTTAATAACTTCCACTTTTTTCTTGACAATAAGTTTTACAGCTTTTCTCCAATCAATCACACCTAATGGAGAATAATCTGCATTTAGTAATACAACTTGCATATAACCTCCTTATGTTTTTGTTGCTACTGTTGAATTATCTGTAGCTACAGCTGTAGCTACTCCTTCAAAAATCTTTTTCTTCTTTATCAAACGAAATGCTTTCTTCAATGAAAGTTTCTCTTTTCTCTTACAAACTTTTTCAGGAAGTTCTGGTTTTGTAAAACCAGCAATGAGAAGTCTATTATTTCTTTCTTCTCGGACCATCTCCTTTAGTGCTTTTCTTCGGTCTTTTCGATTATCTCCTTGAAAATCAAAATCAATACCATACTTTTTCACACGATCATTTAAACTGGCCATACATCTTCTCCTCATCTTTTTTGTAATGTTATCATAATATTTATAATCTGTCAAGCGTTTTTTTTCACTTTTTACAGATAAATCATATCATAAAAGATAAATATTGTCAACATTAAACATTTACAAAACCTTCAAAATGTGATAACATATCATTAATAAAAGTGAAAAGTGAAAAAAAATCATGACTGAAATAAAAGATATTGTAGAAGAAATAACTTCCCATGTAAAAGAACATGAAAAATATATGGAAGAGTTGAAAGAGAAATTCCCCATAAAGGACTTCTTACGGTATACAGAATTTGATTTGAAAGAAAAAATTGAAATGATTCCTATGAAAATTCTTGAGTATCAGGAATTGTTAAATAAGGAAGAAAGTATATTGAACAAATTTATTGAACAAAAAAATAAGGTCATCGGAGAAGTCTATGACCACCATCGATTTGAAATGGATAAAAAGTTGGACAAATATGAAATCGAAAAGTATTACATTCCACAAGATAAGAAAGTTTTAGCGTTCAATAAAATAATACAAAAACAAAAATGGAAGGTTGAATATTTTGAAGCCTGTGTCAAAGCACTTGATAAAATGGCATGGGGTATCAAAGACTTTATAAAGACCTGTACGAGCATATAAATGATTGAATTAAAGATGTACGATAGACTTCACATTCAAATTGTGACAGATAATCGACATGACATATCAGCAATAAAAAATTATTTTACATCACATGTTGAAGGATATAGATTCATGCCTGCTTTTGAATCCGGAAGGTGGGATGGTAAAATCTGTATGTTCAATTCCATAAATGGTACTCTCCCATATGGACTGTTAACCGATCTACTTTCCTGTTCAAAACAAAACAACATTGAAGTAAAAATAAATCAAGATGTTGTCGATATGTTTTCCTGTATAAAAGATCCAAAAATAAAACACAAATTAAAAATAAAACCAAGGGACTATCAAGAGGAGTGTATACTCGCCTGTTTGAAATATGGAAAAGGTATAATAAGAAGTAGTACAGGTTCAGGAAAAAGTCTTATCATTGCATATGTAATAAACGAATTACGAAAACTGAAAAAGATCAACAAAATACTTATTATTGTACCCACAACAAATCTTGTCCTTCAATTTGTAAATGATCTTGTAGATTATGGATTCAACCCAAAAGATATTGGTCGAGTATATGAAAAATATAAAGAGTTTGATAGTCCAATAACAATATCAACATGGCAATCACTTTACCGGAAACATGAAATTTTAACAGCATATGATTGTGTAATCTGTGATGAAGTTCATATCAATAAAAGTTCCGGAAATGAAGTGAAGAAAATTCTCGGAAAATGTACAAGTGCTCATGTCAGATTAGGGTTTACGGGTACTCTACCCGAAAATAAACTTGAAATGTGGAACATAAAATCATATGCCGGTCCTGTTTTGAAAGAATATACAGCATCTGAATTATCAAAAAATGGCTACATATCGAAATGTAATATACATGCAATCAATATAAAATA
>ERZ795054.3467-NODE-3467-length-12354-cov-6.060574_pt1 | contig 12354 bp, 10 predicted proteins | sample MGYA00375138_ERZ795054 | MGnify/ENA primary metagenome ERZ795054 (study PRJEB30183, sample SAMN05720215) | anaerobic digester metagenome | isolation source: active sludge of municipal wastewater-treating anaerobic digesters | place: USA | collected 2014-12-23 ...
AGGCGCTCCACGAGGCGGGGATCGAGGTGATCCTCGACATGGTCTTCAACCACACCGGCGAGGGGGACGAACGCGGGCCGACCTGGTCGTTCCGCGGCCTCGACAACTCGACCTACTACATCCTGGACGCCGAAGGGCGCTACGCGAACTTCTCGGGGACCGGGAACACCTTCAACTGCAACCACCCGGTCGTGAGGGACCTGATCCTCGACTCGCTCGCCTGGTGGGTCACGGAGATGCACGTCGACGGTTTCCGCTTCGACCTCGCCTCGATCCTCGGGCGGGGGCGCGACGGATCGGTCCTGACGAACCCGCCGCTGCTCGAGCGGATCGCGGCCGACCCGGTCCTCGCGAACACGAAGCTGATCGCAGAGGCGTGGGACGCCGCCGGGCTCTACCAGGTCGGGCACTTCCCGAACTGGGGGCGCTGGGCGGAGTGGAACGGCCGCTATCGCGACGACCTCCGCCGGTTCCTGCGCGGAGACGGCGGGATGGTCCCGCTGCTGGCGACGCGGCTGTCGGGAAGCGCGGACCTCTACCAGGGGGGCGGGCGGGCCCCGCACCACTCGATCAACTTCGTCACGAGCCACGACGGCTTCCCGCTGGCCGACCTCTTCCGCTACTCGCACAAGTACAACGAGGCGAACGGCGAAGGGAACCGCGACGGCGGCGACGACGGCAACTCCTGGAACTGCGGCCACGAAGGACCGGGCGGGCCGCCCGAAGTGGAGCGGCTCCGCCGGAGGATGGCCCGGAACGCGTTCGCGCTCCTCCTCGTCTCGCAGGGGGTCCCGATGATCCTCGCCGGGGACGAGGCCGGCCGGACGCAGGGCGGCAACAACAACGCCTACTGCCAGGACAACGAGGTCTCCTGGCTCGACTGGCGCCTCGTCGAGGAGAACGCGGACCTCGTGAGGTTCGTGAGGACGCTGATCCGCTTCCGGAGGGGAAGCCCGCTGCTCCGGCGCCGGAGCTTCGTCCCGGAAGGCCCGGGCTCGGCGCCCGTCACCTGGCACGGGCACGTCCCGTTCCGCCCCGACTGGTCGCCGGGCGCGACCTGTCTCGGCATGCAGCTGAAGGACCCCGCGCAGGGGGACGACGTCTTCGTCGTCGCGAACGCGCATCACGAGGCGCACCGGATCGAGCTCCCTCCCGCCTCCGAAGGGCGGCGCTGGCACGTCGTCGCGGACACGTACCGCGAGCCGCCGGCGGACGTCTTCGAGCAGGGCGCCGAGCCGCTCGTAGCCGACCCGCTCCGGGTCGAGGTGGGGCCGCGCTCCGTCGTCATCCTGACGGGGAAGAGGACCTGAACGCGCGGGAAACCCTGCGGGCGCCCTCCGCGTAGACAGGGGAGCGTGCCGCAGGTCTAATCGCGCGCCGGAGAACCGCATGACCAGACGCTCCGCGCGCCTCGGCGCGCCGCTCGCCGTCGCCTTTCTCGCCCTCGCCGCCGCCCCCGCGGCGGCCGCCGCGCCCTTCGGGCCCGAGCGGCCCGCCCCCGCGGGAGAGCTCCTCCTGAAGCTGAAGAAGCTGAACGTCCTCGGGAGCGTCCTCTACGTCGCGGCGCACCCCGACGACGAGAACACGGCGATGATCGCGGCGTTCGCGGAAGGGCGCCTGATGCGGACGGCCTACCTCTCCGTCACGCGCGGCGACGGCGGCCAGAACCTGATCGGCTCCGAGCTCGGCCCGGCGCTCGGCTTCGTGAGGACGCACGAGCTCCTCGCGGCGCGGCGGATCGACGGCGGCGAGCAGATGTTCACGCGGGCGATCGACTTCGGATACTCGAAGACGGCCGAGGAGACGTTCCGCGTCTGGGGACGCGAGGAGGTCCTCCGCGACGTCGTGCGCGCGATCCGCACGTTCCGCCCCGACGTCGTCCTCGCGCGCTTCCCCGAGAACGGCGACGGAGGCCACGGACACCACACGGCCTCGGCCGTCCTTGCACGCGAGGCGTTCCGCGCCGCCGGCGACGCGACGCGATTCCCGGAGCAGATCGAGGAAGGGCTCTCCCCGTGGCAGCCCCGGCGCCTCTTCTGGAACGGCTGGAGGCGGGACGGCAAGCCGATCGAGGGGTCGATCCCGTACGAGATCGGCGACTACAGCCCCGCGCTCGGGCGCTCGCACACGGAGACCGCGGCCGAGAGCCGGAGCCAGCACAAGAGCCAGGGCTTCGGCTCGTCGGAGCGGCGCGGGCGGCTCGCGAACGCCCTGATCCTCCTCGAGGGAGACGCGGTGACGGCCGACCCGTTCGAGGGGATCGACACGACGTGGGCGCGCGTGCCGGGTGGCGCGCACGTCGGCCGGCTTCTGGCGGAAGCCGAGCGGCTCTTCGACGCCCGGGAGCCCTCGCGGGTCCTCCCGAAGCTCCTCGAGGCGCACGCCGCGCTGCGCGGCCTCGGCGCCGACCCGTGGATCGAGGGCAAGCGTCGCGAGCTCCTCGCGGCGATCCGATCGGCCTCCGGCCTCTGGCTCGAGGCGATCGCGGCGAGCCCCTCGGCGACGCCGGGGAGCGCCTTCCGCCTGAACGTCACGGCCCTCGTCCGGGCCGGCACCCCGGCGACCCTCGCCCGCGTCGTCGTCCCCTGGGGCACGGGAGAAGGGCTCCCCTCCGGCGCCGAGCTGAAGCTGAACGAACCCGTGTCGGGCTCGGCGTCCGTCCCCGTTCCGGTCGACGCGGAGGCGACGCAGCCGCACTGGCTCCGGGCGCGCCCTTCACGCGGCCTCTACGCCGTTCCCGCGCCGAGGGACGCGATCCGCCCGGACGGCGCCTCCCTTCGCGTCTCCTTCGACGTCGTCATGGCGGGGGAGACGCTGACGTACGAGGAGCCGGTCTACTTCCGGAGGACCGACCCGGTGAAGGGGGAGGAGATCCGCCCGTTCGTCGTCGAGCCTCCCGTCTCCGTCGAGATCGAGGAGGAGGTCCTCGTCCTTCCGGACCACGCGCCTCGGGTCGTGAAGGTGACGGTCCGGGCCGCCGAGCTTCCGAAGGACCGCTCCGGGCCGCCCCCGCTCACGCCGTCGATCGTCGCGTCCGCCACCGGAGCGGATGGCCCGGCGGGCGAGGCGCCGCCGCCGAAGGTCGACGGCGCCGTCCGTCTCTCGGTCCCGGCGGGGTGGCGGGCCGAGCCTGCCGTGCGGCCGTTCGCCCTCGCGCCGGGCGCGAGCGCGACGTTCGAGTTCACGCTCCGCTCCCCGGAGACGCCCGCCGTCGCGACGATCGCCGCGGAGGCGGCGACGGGGGGCGATTCCTGGGGCCTGACGAAGCGCCGGATCGAGTACCCGCACCTGCCGCCGCTGACGTATTTCGAGCGCGCCGAGGCGCGAGCGGTCCACGTCGACCTCGCGCGCGGCCGGTCGCGCGTCGGCTACGTCTCCGGGCCCGGTGACGAGGTCCCCGGCGTCCTCCGCCAGATGGGCTACGCCGTCACGCTCCTGTCGGCCGACGACCTCCTTCGCGGAGACCTCGCCCGCTTCGACGCCGTCGTCCTCGGCATCCGCGCCGCGAACACGCGCGCCGAGCTGAAGGACGCGATGCCGCGGCTCTTCGACTGGGTGGAGGCGGGCGGGACGCTCGTCCTCCAGTACAACACGAGCTTCGAGCGGGTGACCGACCGGCTCGGCCCGTTCCCGCTCGAGCTGGGCCGGGACCGAGTCACGGACGAGGAGTCGAAGGTGACGCTCCTCGCGCCGGAGCATCCGCTCCTGACGACCCCGAACCGGATCGGCCCCGCCGACTTCGAAGGCTGGGTCCAGGAGCGCGGCCTCTACTTCCCGGCGACCTGGGACGAGCGCTACGTGCCTCTCCTCGGGATGGCCGACCCGGGGGAGAAGGAATCGAAGGGCGCGCTCCTCGCCGCGAGGCACGGCAAGGGGACGTACGTCTACACGGGGCTCTCGTTCTTCCGGCAGCTTCCGGCCGGCGTGCCGGGCGCGATCCGCCTCTTCGCGAACCTCGTCTCGGGCGGGACGCCGCGTGGCTGACGGAGGGCCCGTCGCCGACGAGCCGCCGCCGGTCGGGAAGCGCTGGGGCGTCCTCTACGCGGTCGTCCTCGGGGCGCTCGCGCTGGAGGTCCTCCTCTTCTGGCTCTTCGCGGAGTCGTTCCGGTGAAGGGCCTCGACTGGGCCGTCCTCGGCGCGTCGCTCCTCTTCATCGTCGGCTACGGGACGTGGCGGAGCCGGAAGCAGAAGGGGCTCGAGGGGTACCTCCTCGCCGGGCGGAGCCAGGCCTGGTGGACCGTCGCCCTCTCGATCATGGCGACGCAGGCGAGCGCGATCACGTTCCTCTCGACGCCCGGCCAGGCCTTCGCCGACGGGATGCGCTTCGTCCAGTTCTACTTCGGGCTGCCGATCGCGATGGTGATCCTCTGCGTCACCGTCGTCCCGCTCTTCCACCGGCTGAAGGTCTACACGGCCTACGAGTACCTCGAGGGGCGCTTCGACGCGAAGACGCGGACGCTCACGGCGTCGCTCTTCCTCCTCCAGCGGGGCCTCGCCTGCGGCCTGACGATCTACGCCCCGGCGCTCGTCCTCTCGGTCCTCCTCGGCTGGAGCATCCAGGCGACGACGCTCGTGATCGGGAGCCTCGTCGTCGTCTACACGGCGACCGGCGGCGCGAAGGCGGTCAACGAGACGCAGACGTGGCAGATGGTGGTCATCCTCCTCGCAATGGGCTTCGCCCTCGCGGCCCTCCTCCGGGTCCTCCCCGAGGGGGTCGGCTTCGGCGACGCGGTCCTGGTGTCGGGGGCGCTCGGACGGATGAACGCCGTCGAGACGACGTTCGACCTCGGAGACCGCTACAACCTCTGGTCGGGGCTGATCGGGGGCGCGTTCCTCGCGCTCTCCTACTTCGGCACCGACCAGTCGCAGGTGCAGCGCTACCTCACGGGGCGCTCCGTGGCCCAGAGCCGGCTCGGCCTCCTCGCGAACGGCCTCGTGAAGGTGCCGATGCAGTTCGCGATCCTCTTCGTCGGCGCGATGGTCTTCGCCTTCTACCAGTTCGTCGCCCCGCCGCTCTGGTTCAACCCGGTCGAGTCTCGGAAGGCCGCCGAGGCGCGCGGGGCCGAGATGGCCGCTCTCGAGACGGCCCACGCGGCCGCGTTCGAGGAGCGCCGGGTCGAGGCGCTGCGCCTCGTCGCGGCGGGGAGATCGGGCGACGAGGCGCAGCTCGCGGCGGCGAAGGAGTCGCTTCGCGCGGCGCACGGGAAGAGCGAGGCCGTGAAGGCGAAGGCGGCGGCCCTGGTGAAGGAGGCGGTCCCGAAAGGGGAGGGGAAGGACACGAACTACGTCTTCCTCCGATTCGTCCTGGAGGTCCTCCCGACGGGCGTCGTCGGCCTCGTCCTGGCCGCCATCTTCGCGGCGTCGATGTCGTCGACCTCGGCCGAGCTGAACGCCCTCTCGACGACCTCCGTCGTCGACGTCTATCGCCGGTACCTCGGGAAGGAGGCGTCGGACGCGAAGCTCGTCTCCGTCTCGAAGTGGCTCACGGTCGCCTGGGGAGCGTTCGCGATCGTCTTCGCCCAGTACGCGGGCCGTCTCGGGACGCTCGTCGAGGCGGTGAACATCCTCGGCTCCTTCTTCTACGGGACGATCCTCGGCGTCTTCCTGACGGCCTTCTACCTCCCGAAAGTGAAGGGGGGCGCCGCGTTCTGGGGCGCCCTCGCGGGCGAGGCCGCGGTCGTCGGCGCCTGGCTCCTCACCGACGTCTCGTTCCTCTGGCTGAACGCGCTCGGGTGCGCCGTCGTCGTCGCCGTGGCGCTCGGCTTCTCCGCGGTCCGGGGGGCGCCCGGCGGGGCGTCCCGGGAGACCGCTTCCGCATGAACCCCGCGGCCCGGGCTTCATGAGCCCGGGCCGCCCTCAACGAACCGGGGCGATCCCGAGCGGCTCCGTCCCGGAAGGAGACTCGCGATGGCCTCGAAGGCCCGGCGGATGCTCCGCCTCCCAATCCTCGCCCTGGCCGCCCTCCTTGCCAGCGGCGCCTCCTTCGCGGACGAGAAGGCCGCGAAGCCCGCGACCCCGGCGACCCGCGACGAGCTCGTCGCCGCCGCCCGGAAGGTGATGACCTCGCAGACCTACTGCGCCTTGATCACTCTCGACGCGGCGGGGCGCCCCTCGGTCCGGACGATGAACCCTTTCCCGCCGGAGGACGACCTGACGGTCTGGTTCGCGACGAACGACCGGAGCCGGAAGGTCGCCGAGATGCGCGCGGACCCGCGCGTGACGCTCTACTACGCCGACCACGCGAAGGCGAGCGGCTACGTCTCCCTCAGCGGGCGGGCGGTCCTCGTCGACGATCGGGCGGAGATCCTGAAGAGGAAGCGCGCCTACTGGGACCAGTCCTTCCCGGGGCTGAAGAACCTCGTCCTCGTGAAGGTCGTCCCGGAGAAGCTCGACGTCCTGAACTACGAGGGGAAGATCGTCGTCGACCCGGTCACGTGGCGGACGCCGTCGATCGACGTCGGCGCGGTCACGCCGGCGCCGTAGGCGCGCCCCGTCTGCACGCGTCGTCCTCGCAGCGGCCGGTCAGCCGGAGGCGGTTCCGCGCGAAGACGTCATAAGCCCGGTCGAGGATCCACGAGAGGCCCGGCAGGCGCGTCGGCGCGACGAGGAGCCGGAATCCGACCGCTTCGTAGGCTTTCCGGAAGACCTCGACGCCCTCGACGATCGTCCCGTCCGGGAGGCGCCCGTGGATCCGAGCGAGGAGGCGCTCCATCGGGACGCCGGTCTCTCCCGCGTCGAAGCCCGGGGCGGCGAGGTCGGTGAGCGTCAGCCGCCCGCGCCGGTCGAGCCTCCGGAGCGCCCGCGCCTCGCGGGCGCAGAGGGGGCAGGCGCCGTCGTAGAAGAGCTCGAGGTCGGCGGCCGGCGCGCTCACGCGGCCCTCCGGAGGAGCCGGTCGACCGCCTCCCGGCGATAGTCGAAGATCCGCTCGACGGTCCTCGCGACGAAGAGGTGGTGCGCGATCGTCCCGAGCGGGCCGAACGGCTCGCGATAGTCGACGACGTCCCGCATCAGCGTCGTATCCCCGCGGCGCTCGAAGGAGTGCGTGTGGCGCCAGAGGGCGTAGGGACCGGAAAGCTGCTCGTCGACGAAGCGCACGCCCGGCTCCCAGGCGGAGATCCGGGTCTTCCATCGCACGGGGACGCCGAAGAGGGAGAGCGAGTAGTCGATGAGCGTCCCTTCCCGCATCTCGATCGGCAGGGGCGTGAGGATCCGGAAGCCGAGGAACGACGGGGTCAGCGCCTCGAGGTTCCGGGCGTCGGCGAAGAACGGGAAGACCTCCGCGGGAGTCCCGGGAAGGAGCTGCTCCCGCTCGAGCCGGTGGGCCTTCGGCATCGTTCCGGGGGCCTGGCTCTTCTGGGTCACGTCTTCCCTCTGTGTTCTCTACGGCGGCGCCCCGGACGCGGACTTCGACGCGGCCCCGGCCCGGCCGGGGGCGGTCGCCGATGGGGGCGGGACCGCCCCGGATGCGAACGCGGGCCGTGAGGCCCGCGTTCGCGAATCCCGGAGGGGCGTGGAGAGGGCTACTTCTTCGCCTTCCACTCCCCGAGCGACTTCTCGAACGCCGCGGTGTTCGGCTTCGCCGGGTCGGCCTTCGCGAGGGCGAGGGCCTCCTCGCCCGCCTTGACGGCCTCGGCCGTCTTCCCCTCTTCGGCGAGGAAGCGCGCCTTCCGGGAGACGTTCGCCCAGTTCTTGGCGGCGGAGATCGACTTCTCGAGCTGCTTCCAGGCCTCCGGGCGGTCCTGGCGCTGCTCCCAGTAGTAGCGGGCCGCCATCAGGGGCGACTGCCAGGCGCCCGCCTCGGCGGCGCCGAGGGCCTTCTTCAGCTTCCCGTCGACCTCCACGCCGACCTTCACCGGGACCCGGACCTTCTCCCACTCGATCGCGAGGACGGCGCCCGTCGCGGAGATCGAGGGGAACCCGATGTGGAGCGTCTCGGTCATCGGCGCGGCTTCGGGCTTCACCTTCACGCGGAGGGCGTCCTTGGCGGCGTCGTACTGCGTCTCCCACCAGAGCTTCGTGTCGGTGTTGAAGACGACCGTCCAGTCGTCCTTCCCGGGGATCGTCACGAGGGAGTAGGTGCCCGCGGCGAGCTTCTGCCCCTCGATCGTCACGTCGTCGGAGAAGGTGAGCGTGGTCGCGGCGTTCGCGCCGGTGCGCCACGGCGTGTCGTACGGGACGAGGTCGCCCCAGATGGCCCGGCCGCGGACGCTCGGGCGGCTGTAGGAGATCGTCACGTCGGTCAGGCCGATCCGCTGGCTCAGGGTCGCCTTCGGGCTCGGCTGCGGGGTCTCGAACTGGGCGAACGCCGGCGTGGCGAGCGCGGCGGCGGCGAGGAGAAGGGTCGGACGGAGCTTCATCGCGTGTCTCCTTCGTGAGGTTCCTTCGATGGATATCCTACGAAAGCCGGCTTTATAGCAGATGGCCCGGGGCGTCCGTCCCCCTAGAATCGGTGCATCGATCCGGACCGTTCCCGGGCTCCGGGGATCGAGGCAGGAGGTCTCATGTCCAGCCGCACGGCGTTCCCGCGCGTCTTCGGAGAGATCGTTCACGATTCCTTCTCGGTCACCTCCTTCTTCACGGGGCTCCTCGCCGCGCTCCCGACGGGGCTCGTCCTCCTCTTCGCGGCGAGCGGCCCCCGCTCGAAGGGGGACGCGGCCGCCGTCCTCGTCGTCTGGATGGGGACCGTCCTCGTCTTCGTCTCGCGTTTCGCGCAGGTCGGAGTCGCCGGGGACACGGAAGGGGGGCTCTTCTCGAGCGCCGCGGGGCCCTGGGGCGACACGCTGCTGGCGGCGACGAGGCTCCTCGCCCTCTGGGTCGCCTGGACTCTCCCGTTCGTCGCGTGGGCGTTCCTGAAAGGCGGCGAGCCGGGGGCCGAAGTGCCGGGTTTCGGCCTCGTCCCATACGGCCTTCCGCGCCTCCCGCTCCTCCTGTCGCTCTGGTCGGGCCTCGGCGTCGTCCTCTCCTTCGCGGTCGTCGCCGCGGCGGCGGCCGCTCCCGGCTTCGGTGCGCTCTTCTCGCCGGCGCTCTGGCGGACCCTGTTCGGGGGGCGTCTGGGAGAGCTGTTCCTCGCGATCGCCGGCGTCTTCGGTCCGCCCCTGACGGTCCTCCTCGTCGTCCTGCCCGTCTTCGGCGCGGTCGCGCCGCGGCAGCCGAAGCTCGCCCTCACCGCCTTCGTCCCCCTGCTGCTCTACGCCGTCGGGATGGTGCTGACGCTCCAGGGGAAGCTCTGCGGCGCCTTCGCGGCCGCGAGCCTCGCGGAGGATGACCTCGAGCCGATCCCGGACGAAGCCGCTCCGCAGGCCGTGACGCCCTCGGTCGCGCCGGGCGCGTCGGAGCGGGCCGCGCCCGCGGCGGGGGACCCGGAGTCGCTTCACGCGATCTGGCAGGCGCGCCTCGCCGCGGGAGACCTTCCGGGCACGCTCGAGGCCGCGCGGGCGGCGATCCCGGCCGGCCTGGCGAAGGGCTCGCCGAAGGCGGCCGCGGAGATCTACCGGCAGCACCTCGACCGCCTCGACGCGCTCGGCCTCGAAAGGCCGGCGCTCTCCCTGCTCGCCGACCAGCTCCTGCGCGACGGGGACGTCGCGGCTGCGGCGTGGACGTATTCCCAGGCGCTCGACGCGGAGCCGGGCGACGCGAAGGCGTTCAAGGGGCTGCTCCGGGTGGCCGAGCACCACCTGGAGAAGGCGAAGGCCCCGCTCGAGGCGGTCCGGGTCTACCGCTACCTGCTCGAGCGGGCCCCGGGCTCGCCCCTGGCCGAGCACGCCCGCGACCTCCTGGCCGACGTCGAGCGACGGGCCGCGCGGGAGCCGTCATCTCCGGTCCGTCCATAATCGGGGGGCGTGTTGAGAGGAGGCTCGGAGGCGTTCGCGGCGTTCGCGGCGTTCGCGGCGTTCGCAGGGTCGGAGGGCCGGCGGCCGTGACTCTCGACGTCCGCACGCTCCTCGCGCTCTTCGCCTTCACACAGGCCCTCCAGGTCGTCGTCCTCTCGGTCCAGTACGCAGTCTTCCGAAGCTACCGCGGCACCGGCGCGTTCCTCCTCTGGAGCACCGCCGTCGGCATCGGGACGGTCGCGTTCCTCCTCCGGGACGACCCGACGATCGGCCGGGCGGCCATCTTCGCGCAGAACGGGCTGATCGTCTTCGGGTCGCTCTGCCTCTGGGCCGGCTTCTGCCGATTCCACGGGCGAGTCGAGGACCGGCGCCTCTTCGCGGCGGTCCTCGTCCCCTTTCTGTTCGCGCACGCCACCTTCATTTGGGTCGTCCCGGACATCGACCTCCGGGCCGTCGCTCTTTGCGTGGCGCTCGTCGCCACGGCGCTCCTCTCGGCGAGGGAGCTCTGGCGCGCGCGGACGGGCGAAAGCCGGCCCGTCGCGCTCGTGCTCATGGCGGGCCTCCTCGCGCACGCGGCGTTCTTCACCGCTCGCGGCGCGCTCCTCCTCGCCGGGGCCCGCGTCGACGACGTCTGGGGGGGCGCCGCCTTCAACGTCGCGCCGTACGTCGACGGGTTCCTCCTGACGAACCTCGTGACGTTCGGCCTCGTCATCCTCGTGAACCGGCGCGTGAACGCCGAGGTCCGGGAGGCGCGCGACCACTTCCGGCGCCTCCTCGACACGATCCCCGACGCGGTGCTCATCACGCGCGTGGCGGACGGGATCTGCCGCGACGCGAACACGGGCTTCGAGACGCTCACGGGCTTTCGGCAGGAGGAGGTCGTCGGCCGCTCCTCGGCGGAGCTGGGGATCTGGACCGACCCGCGGGCCCGCGACCGTGTCCTGGAGCGGGTCCGGGCGTCGGAGCCGGTCCGGGACCTCGAGCTGGAGGGCAGGCGCCGCGACGGGACACCGTTCGTCGGAAACGTCTCGTCGCGGCTGGTCGACGTCCGGGGGGAGCCGCATGTCCTCTCGGTCGTGCACGACGTGACGGAACGGAACGCGGCCCGCGAGGCCCTCGAGAAGAGCGCGCGGGAGATCCGGGAGCTGAATGCGGGGCTGGAGCGGCGCGTGGCCGAGAGGACGGCCGAGCTGACCGACAAGAACCGGGAGCTCGAGGCGTTCGTCCACTCCATCGCGCACGACCTCCGCGCCCCGCTCCGGGCGATCGACGGCTTCTCGGGGATCCTCGAGGAGGAGCACGCGGCCCGCCTCGGGGACGAGGGGCGGCGACTCCTCGCGCGGGTGCGGGGCGGAGCCCGGCGGATGGACCGGCTCCTCAGGGACCTGGTCGAGTACGCCCGGGCCGGCTCCGCCGGACTTCGGCACGAGCGGGTCGACCTCGGCCTCCTCGCGCGGAGCGCGTTCGCCGACGTCGCCCCGGCCGACGGGCGCGGAGTCTGCCGATTCGTGGTCGGAGAGCTTCCGGCCGTGCGCGGGGACGCGGCGCTGCTCCGCGTCGTCCTCCGGCATCTCCTCGCGAACGCGGTGAAGTACACCGCCGAGAGGCCTGCGAGCCGCGTGGATGTGCGCGGGCGAGTCGAAGGGGACGTCGTCGTCTGCGAGGTCGCGGACGACGGCGTCGGCTTCGACCCGGCCCACACCGGGCGGCTGTTCCGGCTCTTCGAGCGCCTTCACGCCGGCGAAGGCGACGACGGTACCGGGATCGGCCTCGCAATCGTCCGGCGAATCGTCGAGAGGCACGGGGGAAGCGTGCGCGCGGAGGGACGCCCGGGCCAGGGGGCGACCTTCACGTTCTCTCTTCCGGCCTGGGGGGAAGTCGATGCCTGATGCCGTTCGGATACTCCTCGTCGAGGACGACGACGACGACGCGGAGCTGGCGCTCCGCGCCCTCGCGCGGAGCGAGGCCGGGCCGAGGGTCGTCCGCGCCCGGGACGGGGAGGAGGCCCTCGACGTCCTCCTGGGGCGCGGGCCGTTCGCCGGGGGCGAAGCCCCGCGGCTCGACCTCGTCCTGCTCGACCTGAAGCTTCCGAAGGTCGACGGGATCGAGGTCCTGAGGCGCTTCCGTGCCGACGGGCGAAGCCGTTCCGTGCCGGTCGTCGTCCTGACCTCGTCGATGCTCCCGGCGGACGTCCGCGCCTGCTACGAGGCGGGAGCGAACGGCTTCGTCGTCAAGCAGGTGGAGTTCGCGGAGCACGCGCGGAACCTCCGGCAGCTCGCCGACTACTGGCTCCGGATCAACGTCCGCCCCTGAGGGCTCCCCCTCTCGCGGCGCGGCCCGGGGACGAAAAAGGGGGCGGCCCGCGGGCCGCCCCCTTTCCCGATCGACACGGGTGTGCCGGCCGTCAGACCTTGTAGCCCTGCAGGATGCGGATGTAGTTGGCGCGCTCGAACATCGAGGCGTCGGGGCAGCGGAGGAGGTTCATCGAACCGCGCATCTGCTCGAGCGAGTCGTACTCGTGCTC
>ERZ795054.3469-NODE-3469-length-12352-cov-3.856713_pt1 | contig 12352 bp, 17 predicted proteins | sample MGYA00375138_ERZ795054 | MGnify/ENA primary metagenome ERZ795054 (study PRJEB30183, sample SAMN05720215) | anaerobic digester metagenome | isolation source: active sludge of municipal wastewater-treating anaerobic digesters | place: USA | collected 2014-12-23 ...
ATTTTAATTTAAATTTATTCTGCAAATATTTCCAAATAATTTTTGCCGATTTATACGGGTCTTTTGGCCACAAAATATAATGACCAAAAGCATTTGATTCATCAATTCCAGCACTCGGTATCAATAAATCATTTTTTATTGATAATGTAAAATCATGATGACAATAATTATTGGTGTAAATCAAATACTGATCACTTTCACTGGCAACTAATTCTGCTTTTGGAATTCCATCTTTTTTAATTATTCTCCCCTCCAAAATAGAAATTATTTTTGAAGTAATTACCACCACCGATTTTTCTTCCAATTTCTTAATATATTTATCCACAAAATTTATCAATCCCTTATTTTTCTCCACCACCTTTTCTGTTCTTATTACCCTTACTCTCATTTGCTCTATTTTAACCCATAAATGATAAAATTAGCTATGTCTGATAAAAGTACTACACTCAAAGGTTTTCGCGATTTTCTGCCATCACAAATGGCAGTCCGAAACGCGGTTAAAAAAATTTGTATTGACGCTTTTGAGCTTTTTGGCTTTGAGCCATTGGAAACTCCTACTCTCGAATATGCTTCGGTATTAAAAGGTAAAAACGGCCAAGAAGCCGATAAGTTACTTTACACTTTCAAAGACAAAGGTGATCGTGAAGTCGGATTAAAATACGACTTAACCGTTCCCACTGCCCGTGTCCTTTCTACCTACAATCTCTCTTTACCTTTTAAGCGTTATCAAATTCAACCAGTTTTTCGTGCCGATAACACCCAAAAAGGCCGTTATCGCGAATTTTTACAATGTGATATTGATATTTTTGGTTTTAAAACTCCCAACACCGACGCTGAGATAATTGCGATCACTTATTACATCCTTTCCAAATTAAATTTCAAGAAGTTTTCTATTCGTATTAATAGCCGCACTGTTCTTAAACAAATTTTAACTGCCAACAACATTGAAAAAGACCAAAATTCTGTATTACAAAGTCTCGATAAATTCCAAAAAATAGGCGAAGATGGAGTAAAAAAAGAGCTCATTAAAAAAGGGTTTGATTCAAGCCAAATTGATAAACTTTTTGAATATATCAAAACCGCTCAACCAGATGACTATTTAAACAAGGTTTTCGGGAATTTAATTGACTTTGGCATCCCCTCTTCCGCCTTCACTTTCGATCCGACGCTTGTCCGAGGTCTCGATTATTACACCGGCCCAATTTTTGAAACTTATATAGAGGATCAAAATCTTGGTTCTGTCACTGGTGGTGGCCGTTACGACGATCTTGTCAAAACACTCGGTGGCCCAGATATCCCCGCTGTTGGAACTACTATCGGCCTAGATCGGATTGTCGACTGTATTAATGAACTAAATCTCCTTCCTGAATTAATCAAAACCAAAACTCGAGTTTTAGTCGCTAATTTTGGTGAAGAAAAAAAATCATTGGAATTAATCAGTAAATTACGTCAAGAAAATATCCCTTCATCTTTTTACCCCTCACCTGAAAAACTTGGTAAACAAATCAAATATGCAAACACTTTAGGTATAAAATATATCGCTATTATTGGCCCGAACGAAGCCAAAAATAAATTGATTACAATTAAGAACTTACTCACCAGCGAACAAAAAACTATTAACTTTGATGAATTAATCAAAGAAATCTGCTATACTATCCCCTATGAAACAAGGAATTCATCCACAATATTTTGACAAAGCCGCAGTCAACTGTGTCTGTGGTAACAAATTTACAACCGGTTCAACTTTAGAAAAAATTGACGTTGAAGTTTGCAACAAATGTCATCCTTTCTATACTGGCCAGCAAAAATTTGTTGACATCAGAGGAAGAATCGATAAATTCAAAGAAAAAATGGAAAAAGGTAAAAACTACAAAGGCCCAAAAACTAGAAAAACTTCCAAAACAAAATAGATGCCTACTATTGATCCCAATATTGCTATTATGGAATTTCGCCCTGGTCCCGGTGGAGACGAGGCTCAACTTTGGGCTGATGATTTACAACGAATGTATAGTCGTTATGCCAATAAAGTTGCCTGGAAAGTATCTCAACTTGACGATGGTGTTCTTCAAATTAGCGGTTTTGATGCCTTCAACCAACTTCAATATGAAACCGGCACTCACCGTGTTCAAAGAATTCCCGTTACCGAAAAAAAGGGGCGTATTCATACATCAACCGCTGCTGTTGTAGTCTTGCCAAAAATTACCAGTCATGAGATAAAAATAAATCCCGACGATATCGAATTTCAAGCTTGTCGAGCCGGTGGTAACGGTGGCCAAAACGTCAATAAAGTCTCCACCGCTGTTCGTATTACTCACAAACCAACTGGTATAGTTGTTTCTTGTCGTAAAGAAAGATTTCAGGCTGCCAACAAACAAGCCGCCCTCGAAATTCTTCAAAGCAAACTCTGGCAAATTGAAGAAGACAAAAAAATGTCCCAAATTAGCGGTGCCCGCGCCAGTATTGGTCAGGCCAAAAGATCGGACAAAATTCGTACCTACAATTACGACCGCAACCAAGTCAAAGACCATCGCATCAATAAATCATTCAACAATCTTACCGAAATCCTCGACGGCAACCTCGAAGATCTCCTACTGGAATTATCAATACTCGAATAATCAAATATTGCATACCATGATATACTGCAAATATGGCAAACAATAAAGAAAGGATTATTCAAAAACAACCAGATTCTTTTTCCGAACTTGGTCTTAGATTCGCAAATCAAAATGACAACTTACCTCATCTACAAAATAATATTGCCAATAAAATATACACTTTGTTTGAAAACAACCAAGAGCCAATTGTTATAAAATATCCCGATTATTCAATCACATTTTCCTTTAATCCTGATTTTTATCATAAACATAAGTATAAACATAATCACAAGCACAGAATACACAAAACCCCATTTGAAATCACAATCGCATATCCTAACGAAACTAAAAAAAATATATGTCTCACTTACGTAGGTAAAGCCTTTAATAAAAAAACCGGGGACAAATTAAACTTGGAAGAATATCAAGCCATAGAAAAAGAATTAGATACCCTTCTCTAGTTTAATCTTTTTTTTCCAATTTAACTGTCAGTGTAATCTCCTGCGAATCTCTGTAAACTTTAATTTCTACCTCATCCCCTATTTTCTTTTTATTTATAATATTTATCAAAGTTGCATTTTTTTCGTCATTTAATTTTTGACCATCAATTTCCATAATAATATCACCCACTCTAACTCCCGCCTTAGCTGCCGGCCCATTTTCCACCAAAGCCTGAACATAAGCCCCCTGGGGCACCTCATTCAATAAGGCCGCCTGTTTACTAATCATTTGATAGGCCAATCCCAGATACGGACGATCAAATTCTCCAGTTGCTCTAAAATTATCAATCGATTCCTTTACTAAATTAATCGGCAAAGCAAATCCAATGTTTTGACCAGCCTGCGACACTGCCACGTTTACCCCTATCACTTCACCAGATGAGTTTAAAAGTGGGCCACCAGAGTTTCCTGGATTAATAGCCGCATCGGTTTGAATTACATTATCTAACTTTTCTAAACCCTCAATCGGCGATCCAGCTGTGATTCCTCTTCCCAATCCAGAAATTACCCCGCGAGTTACGGTTGATCTAAATTCTCCCAAAGCCGTTCCAATTGCAATTACCGTCTGCCCTACCTTTAATTTATCGGAATCACCCATCTTTACAGTTTTTAAGTCATTTTTTTCAATTTTTAAAATTGCTAAATCAGTCAAAGGATCACGATAGATTTGTTTGACTTCAAAAATTTCATCCTTACCAACTATCACTTTATATTTGGCCTCCATATCAGCCACCACATGTTTATTGGTGACAATCAAACCATCACTGGTAATAATAAAACCTGTCCCAATATCTTTTTCTATATCTTTTGTTTCCGAAACAAAATTAAAAAAATCATTTATTATTTGTGTTTTTAAAATTGAAACCGTCACTACACTCGGCGTCGCTTCTTCCACCACTTTTGTAACCACCGTTTCCTCATCTACAATTTCTTTCTTGGTTAAAAGCTCTCCCCCAGTCTTGGTTGTTAATTTTGACATCAACAATAACCCTGCCAATAAACCAAAAAGAAATACAATCCCTATTTTTTTCATAATTCTTATTTTAATAACACTTCGACTGCTTTTTCAAGTTGATTGTCTGCTTTTGGATCTTTCTCGTTTGGAATATATTTTACTTCCACGTCCGGATCTACCCCTGTTCCGTGAATATTCTTTCCACTGGGCAATAACCATTTTGCAATCGTAATATGTATTCCCGATCCATCCTTAAAATCTTCCGGTTCTTGGACCGTTCCCTTGCCAAAAGTTTTTTCTCCCACCAACAATCCTCTTTCATATTCCCTCAATGCTCCAGCTAAAATTTCAGCTGCCGATGCCGAACCACCATTAACCAAAATCACTAATTTATCTTTCAGCAATTGGTTGCGGCTTGAATCAACCTTGTATTCTTGTATTCCGTCTTTACTCGATTCTTGTTTAACTATCACCCCGCTCTTAATAAAATCAGATGCGACATAAACCGAAGCCGCCAAATATCCCCCTGGATTGCTTCTTAAATCCAAAACAATTCCACCATAATTTACATCTTTATCTTTATTTATCTTGTCAACTTTTTCTGCCCAATCTTTAAATAAAGTATCGGTAAATTTATACAATTTAACCCAAGCTATCTTCTTTCCTCTTCTCTCAATCCATTCTAATTCAATACTCGGCACTTCAATATTATCTCTTTTTAAAACTACATCAAAAGTTCCATCTTTACCTTCTCGAAACATTTTTAAAGTTACCTCGGTTCCGATATCACCTCTAATCAATTCCACTGCTTCTTGCAAAGTAATTCCTGCCGTATCTCTATCCACCCCTTTTGCCTTATCAATAATTTTCAAAATTAAATCACCCGCCACCAATCCTGCTTTTTCTGCCGGTGTTTTTGGTAAAGCACTCATTACTGCCAACGTTTTATCCTTATATCCCAAGGAAATTCCTACCCCACCAAACTTTCCCGCCAAATCATCATTTGCACTTTTATTTTCCTTTGGCGGCAAAAATACTGTATAAGGATCGTCAAGAGAAGAAACTAAACCTTCAATCGCTCCGTACTTCATACTTTCATCTTTTATCTTTGATTTATCTAAATATTTTTCCTGTAATCTTTCTTTCACTTGCCACATCATCGATAAATCAAAATCATTTCCATTTTGTTTTTTACCCCAATCAAAACTTACTTTTGCAACCAAAACTAATATCAAAATCCCAACTACAATATTTCTTATTTTTCTAATATTCATGATTATTTTGCAATTAACAATCTGTCTAGTTTAGCATTTAATAAAACTCTGTAAAGATCTTTGTTTTCCCCCATTTTTAATAATTTATCCCAATCTTCGGTATTTATCATCAATACAGGAATATCAGCTTCTATTTCTTTTTCCTCTTTAACTATAATCCCCACTACTCCTACCACCTCTGCCTTAGTAATAAAAGTCGTCTCAGTGTTGCTTGCCATAATTATCTTACCATCACAATGGTAATCTAAATCAGAAATTTCTTTATATTCCTTAAAATCGGCATCACCCCAAGCTCTTCCCAAAATTAAACCCTTACCTTGTATTTCACTTGCTTTAAATTCTAAAACTAATCTTTCCTTATCTGCCTCCACCACCACTGCTTTTATTGGAGCATAAACTATTTTCTTGTCTTTCTCTTCTATCTTAATCGTCATATTAAAAAATTCATCTATGCCACAAAAAACACCATCTATTGGAGCAAAGACTTTCTTGTTTGCCAATCCTCCCGTTTCACAAATTACATCTCCTGTTTTAATCTCTTTGTTTTTCCAACTCGTATTTATTGTTTCTATCTTTTCTTTCTTTAATTTTGATAAAACAATCGAAGCATCATAACTTTTGACAATATCTGTTCCTTCAACCAAAATAATCTGTCCCTGTTCTACTACATCACCAACCTTGCATTTTAATTTTGCTTTTGGACCCAATTTAACAATCCATTTGGTCTTAATTGAAGACTTCATATATAAATTATATCCGAAAAACCCTCCCATTACAGGAGGGTCTTTATTTTGTAAAAACTATTACTGGGTAATAAAAGGCAAAAGAGCCAAATGTCTTGCTTGCTTAATTGCTGACGCCAATTTTCTTTGGTGTCTAGCACAAAGCCCAGTCATACTACCAGGCGATATCTTTCCCCTATTAGTTAAGTAGGAAGCCAATTTTTCATAGTCCTTCCAATCAGGGTTGGTTTTCGTCTTGCAATATCCACAAGCTCTTTCTTTTACTTTCTTTTTAAAAGTTTTTTTAATCATATTTTATTTTAAAAAGGCATTTCGTCAGCCTTGGTTTCTTCTGGTGCTGAAACTGGAGTTTCTGCAGCTGTTTCAGTTGGTTCAATTGCTCCCAAATCATCAGGAATAACAATATCTTCAACTGGAGCTTCTACGCCAGCACTTAAATCTTGGCTAACCGACAAATCTTCTTCTACATGATTACCACCATTACCGCTGTTCATACCTTTATTGTCCAAAATAATCATATCGTCAATGACAATTTCGGCAATCTGTTTTTTATTGTTTTCGGCATCGGTATAATCACGATATTGGATTCGGCCATCAACATAAACTCGGCGCCCCTTACTTAATAACTGAGAACAAAGTTCAGCCAACTTGTTCCAAGCAACAATTCGGTGAAATTGAGCATCCTCTTTCTTTTCACCTTGTTTAGTCACCCACACTCTATTTGTGGCTAGACCAAAACTAACAACCGCCATACCGGCTGGTGTATAGCGTAACTCCGGGTCACGAGTTAAATTACCTATTAAAGTTACCCGATTAAGACAGCGACTAGGCATTTTCTTATCTCCTTTTTAACAGTAAATAACGTATAATTTTAATTTCTCTATTTAAATAAATATTAAATTCTTTCATTTGAATCGGTTTATCGGTTTCTGTTTCAAAAATCCAATAATCACCTTTTTCAATATTTTTAATCTTGTATTGCATCTCTTTTACTCCAAGATGCTCACTTTTTTCAAATTTATCTCCAATTTTTTTGAACAACGCTTCCCTATCTTTCTCCGCCAAAGCTGGATCAAGCACCAGGATTAATTGATATTTAAATTTTTTTGTTTCCATAGCTTTCTAGATTACCATAAGCTTCCTTATTTTACAATCATTTTGTAGATCTTCCACTTCATAACCCAACTTTCTAATTTCCTCTCTCAGTCTATCAGATTCCCCCCAATTTTTCTCCTCCCTGGCCTTTTTTCTCTCCAAAACCAATTTTTTTACCTCTTCTGGAATTATTTCTTCCTTAATCACTCCCAAATTTAATCCCAAAACTTTATCCATTTCCAAAACAGTCGCCGGTTCATCTCTGGCAATTTTCCAAACCAAAGCCATTACTTCTGGCATTGAAAGATCGTTTTCCAATAATTGTTTAAACTGATCAATATATTCTTTGTTTATTTCTCCTTTTGCTTCTTTAACTAGTTCTCTTAATTTCCTTAAAGAAATTTGAGCTGATTTTAAATTATCCAAAGAAAAATCTAAACCGCTTCGATATTGGGAAGAAATTACCATATATCGATATGCCAAGGGTTCAAAGCCCATTGCCACCAAATCTCCCACCGTCAACAAACCACCGGTTGATTTACTTATTTTTTCACTTTTAAAAGTTAAAAATCCATTGTGCATCCAATAATTTACAGAATTTCTACCAAAAGCACCAAAAGATTGGGCAATCTCATTGGTATGATGAATAGAAATATGATCAATTCCTCCAGTATGAATATCAAAAGGCACCCCTAAATGTTTCGTCGACATAGCCGTACATTCAATATGCCAACCCGGGAAACCAACTCCCCATGGACTCTCCCACTCCATTTGTCGTTTCTCATTTTTTGGAGAAAATTTCCACAAAGCAAAATCAGTTATATTTTTCTTTTCCGGATTGGTCTCCACTCTAGCTCCCTCTTTCAATTGTTCCAAATTTAATTTGGCAAAATCTGCGTAAGCTCCAAATTTACTTGTGTCAAAATAAATTCCATCGCTTATTTTATAAGTAAAACCATTTTGTTCAATTTTTTTGATTAATTCAATTTGTTCTTCAATATATTCTGTCGCCCTACAAACCACATCTGGTCTTTCAATATTTAACAATTTTTCGTCATCAAAAAACTGTTTTTCATATTTTTTGGCAATATCCCAAACAGACAAACCTTCCCGTTTAGATCCTTTTTCCATCTTATCTTCACCCTCGTCACTGTCACTGGTCAAATGACCCACATCAGTCACATTCATCACATATTTCACCTTAAAACCCAAATATTTTAGAGATCTTACCAATATATCCCAAGAAATATAAGCATACATATTGCCTATGTGTTGGCTAGAATATACCGTTGGACCACAAGCATACATCCCCACTTCACCTGGTTTTATTGTTTTCAATTCCTCTTTTTTCCTTGTTGCAGTGTTGTAAATTAACATAGTTTATTCTACCATCAACATAAATTACAAACACCAATAACCAAGAAACAAACAAATTTCAAAATTCAAATTATATTAACCAAATAAAAAATGTTTGAGTATTGATTATTGGGTATTGTTTGTATCTTGGAATTTGTAATTTGTGATTTAGTCAGGTTTCTTACTGTACTCTGCCGTCTGTGATTTTTTATCCGCTGGCAAAAATGCACTACCTCTTTTCTTTTTTGCTTTTCTTGGATTACTTGTTTCCATCATCGCTGCTTCTTCATCTTCTTGTCTTCGTCTTTCTTCCAATCTTTTTTTCTCCTCCATTTCCATTTTTTCTTTTTCTTGTTTTTCTCTCTCCGACTGATCCCTCAATCTTTTCATCTCACTTTCCAAATCATTTCCCTTAATTCTTGATTTTAACTTTTGTTCTTCTTCTCTTTTCTTTTTTTCATCCTCCATTTTCTTTTTTTGTAACTCTTCATCACTCATTGGCTGGATATCCCCCAACAATTCACTTGCACTAATCCCTTTGGTAATTCCGACTGTCGCCTTAACCATTTCTTTTCCAGTTTCCACTCCCAAATCTTTTACCTGTTTTATCACATTTTTTATAATATTATCATCATTCATATTGTTTTCTCCCCGACATTGCTCGAGATAATGTCGCTAAATCAGCATACTCCAAATCAGCTCCGATTGGCAAACCAGAACCTATCCGACTAATTTTTATTTTAACCCGCCAATTATCAAACAAACTCTCAATTTTCTTCTTTATAAATAATGCTGTTGCCTCTCCTTCCATTGTCGGATTAGTAGCTATAATTATTTCTTCCACCCCAACCCGCAGTCTTTCAATTAATTCTTGTATTTTTAAATCTTCCGGTCCAATATGATTTAAAGGATTAATCACTCCACCCAAAACATGATAAACACCCTTAAATTCGCCAATATTTTCTATAGCCAATAAATCAATCGATCTCTCAACTACACAAATTATTTTTTTATTTCTACTTTTATCATTACAAATATCACAAATCTCTTTTTCGGATACTCCATAACATTCACTGCAAATTTTGACATCTTTAATATCAATCAAATTTTTTGCAAACTTTGCTATCACCTCTTTTGGTATATTCAATAAATAAAATACCAACCGCGTTGCACTTTTTGGTCCGATACCTGGCAATCTCTCAAAATCTTCAATTAAATTTTTTATCTGTTTTGGATATGATCCCATAAATTAAAATAGACCTTCAAGTCCACCCGATTCTTTCATTTTTCTGGCTGCATTTTCTTGAGATTTTTTCATTGCCTTATTGATTACTTCCATCAACAGTCTATTTTCCACCCCATTTATCGACAGTTGTTTTACTCTCTGATCCCCACTTACCACAATTTTGATTCCCCCCTCCTCCAATTCAGTCGTTTCCGACTCAATCATTCTTTTAATTTTAAATGCCTTTGCCAATAATTTTGCTTTATCAAACATATATTCCTATTTTAACATTTTCAACCAAAAATATCTTTGGCAATATCATAAATATCAGCTTTTTCCACCACCGTCTCTACGGGTGTATCATTTTTAATTTCCAATGGTTTATGCCTATCTTTGGCTAAAACATATTCAACACACAATTGTTTGCCCATTATTTTTGACAAACAATTTTCCATAACTTCTCTATTTTTTGATTCTTCCAATTTATCTTTATGAAAAGGATAAAACACTTCCAATACCAAAGCTTTCCCTTTTACCTTTTTTGGCTTAGTCGCTCTCAAAAATGCTTCAACACTATGATTAAGAGGTTTTATTTCCGCTAAAATAAGAGCCCACTTCTCCTCAATTGCTTCCATCGACACATCACCAACAATAATTTCATCTTTTTCTACCATTACCGTTGTTTCTTTTAGCTCTACCATCACCGGCGTTTTTATTTCCTTGTCCTTCAAAAAATCTATTACTGCCAATTCCAATGGTAATTGCTCAATAGAAATTTCTTTTTCAATTTTACTTGCCCCTATCAACAAATTAACCCATCTTACCAAATCTGATTCCTGTTTTTCCAATAATTTTCTATGAAAATAATTCAACCAAGTCTCTCTTAAATTAACAAAATCGACTCCTTTAGTCGACAAAACTTCTAATTTTTTCAAAATCTCCAATAAATTACCATTATTTAAATCACTTTCTACTTCTTCACCACTGTAATCACCAAATTTTCCAATCAAATATTCAATAATATTTTCTTTACTAATTTTCTTGCCATATTCCATTACCACTTCGTTTAAAGTTTTCTGTAAATTACGAAAACTCCCATCACTTTTGGAAGCCAAGAAATCTAACGCTTCTTTTTCAATTTCCAATTTCTCTCCTTTTATAATTCTCTCCATCGACATTATCAATTCTTTTTTTGTCCCTTTTCGAAATTCTATTTTTACTAAACGAGACAAAATAGTTTCCGGAATTTTTTTCTCATCGGTAGTACAAAGGATAAAAACTACATGCTCCGGCGGCTCTTCAATTACTTTTAACAAGGCATTAAAAGCCTCTTTTGTCAGCATATGAACTTCATCGACTATAAATACCTTTTTCTTTAATTTAGAAGGCATTAAATAGGTGCTTTCCTTAAGATTTCTGATATCGTCAATCCCCCTATTAGAAGCAGCATCAATCTCTATAACATCTAAATCAGAATTTTTTAAAACCATTGTACAATTACTACATTTTCCGCAAGGTTCACCATCTTTCAAATCTAAACAATTTATCGCTCTCGCAATAATTCTCGCTACTGATGTCTTCCCTGCTCCCTTTGGTCCAGACAACAAGAATGACTGAGGCGTTTCTTTTGCTGCTAAAATTTTTTTTAATTTCGCTGCCAAATAATCCAAATCCAACTCAGAAAATAATTGTGGTCTATATTTAAGATGGTAAACACTCACAACTCATTATAACAAGTTATCCACTCCGTGTAATAGCCAAAATTCCAATATTTCGCTTATAGTTTTTTGTTGGAACCTTGCTTCATATTTTAGTTTTTCATTACAAATAACAATATCTCCTAAATGTATCCAACCATCAACTTCTTTTTTCTTTGACATCGGAAAACCTAAAACCTGAGGAATATAATTCATTTTTCGATACTTTTGATTTAACTCTTTAGCCACCCTCCTCCCGACAAATCGAATACTTAATTCTATTTCATCCAAATTCCTCGTTCTTAAAGCTTTCAGAGCATACTTTTTGACCAATTCCTCATCCAATCCCCAGTTACTATTATGTTTAATAAAAATTCTATTAGCCACTGATCTTTTCTTTAACAATTTTTGAAATAACATCACCACCGGCTCTACCGGCCACTTTTTGCACAACTTCTTTCATCACCATCCCAAAATTACTACCTACCTTCGCTATTGCCTCATCAACAAATTTTATTATTTCAACTTCACCCAAACCCTTAGGTAAATATTCTTTAACCAAAGCAATTTCATAATCCAACTGACCTACCAAATCATTCCGATTTCCTTTTAAAAACATTTCTTTGGATTCTTCCTTGTTTTTTAATTCCTTTCTAATTACCGATAATTCATCTTCTTCTTTCATTTCTCCTACCGGCAACTGCATTTCTTTTTTATCGATCAAAGAAATTAAATACCTTAATACCTCAACCTTTCTATTATCATGAGATTTCAAAGCTATAACTGAATCTTCCTTTATTTTATCTTTAAGCATGTTTTCGAGATTTTTTGGCTCGCCTTCTGCATTTTTCCCGCCATAAAATAATTTTTTTTAAGGCATACCTTAATTCTGACGGTTTTTGATATGCGGTTC
>ERZ795054.3472-NODE-3472-length-12348-cov-4.118441_pt1 | contig 12348 bp, 12 predicted proteins | sample MGYA00375138_ERZ795054 | MGnify/ENA primary metagenome ERZ795054 (study PRJEB30183, sample SAMN05720215) | anaerobic digester metagenome | isolation source: active sludge of municipal wastewater-treating anaerobic digesters | place: USA | collected 2014-12-23 ...
AGACACGAGGTGGCAAACCAAGACCGAACTCATCTACCCGAATACCACCCCACTTAGCGGTAAGAAAATGCCCCAACTCATGAGTTAGGATTAAGAGCGCGAGAACTATAATAAAAAGGATGATGGTCATAGGGTAAGGAATAAGTTAATAAGCTAATAAGTAGTAAGTTCTAAAATTCGTCAATTCGTGCTTAAAATTTGTCACCACATTCTTTGGTGACAAATTTTTTTACGACATTATCTCAACTTCTTTTTTCTTGGCGAGTTCTTCGAGTTTATTGTTGGCTTCGTCAACTAATTTTTGTAATTCTTCCTTGCCTTTATACTTATCGTCCTCGCTCATCTCCCCGGCCTTCTCTTGTTCTTGGATATCTTCCCAAATTTTCTCCCGTTCTTTACGGACCGAGATTCGTGCATCCTCCAACTTCTCATTGGTTAATTTTATAAGCATCTTACGTCGCTCTTCTGTCAGCATAGGGAAAATAGCCCGCAAGCCAGTAGAATCAGGTGATAACGAAAGACCAGTATTAGAAGCCTCAATCGCTGACTGAATGGCCCCAAGCTGATTTCGGTCCCAAGGAGTAATGCGCACAGTGCGAGCGTCCTCAATACTAATCGCCGCCACATGCTTAAGCGGGGTCTTGGTCCCATAAGACTCTACCATCACACTATCGAGAACAGCTGGCGTCGCCTTACCCGTGCGAATACCCAAATACTCCCGACCAAGCCATTCATGAACTTCTGCTAATTTTGTTTTAAATGATGAAAAGTTATACATAGCTCTATTCTACTACAAAAATAAAAAACTCGCACTACCTCGCCAGACCTCAGGCTCCATCTTCGCTCTGGCGAGGTGATAACTAAATATTTCTTTACGGTCGTGAGATTATATTTAGTTAGGTAAGATAAGAGCCAAATGTTCTAAAATCAGACGATTGGACGAACGAGGATTCTGGAAGTAACGCTGGACTTTTTCTAATTCATAAAGAGCCAACTCCTCGGCTTTGGTAATCTTCTGAAGATCAATCCTCGTGTGTAAAGTCTTCTCTAAATCAATAACAAAATCTATTATTTCGCTTTTCCCGCCGAGAGGTCGGGCAAGACTTTTGTCTTTATTCTTCCCACCAGCGCGGGCAAGTAAAAATTCTTTCTGAATAAAATCTAATCTGTCAGGTAAGTCTAGTTTGAGAAATTTTTGGGCCTTTTCGAAGTCGGACTTCGGGCTCCCTTGAAGTCCGACTTCGAAAACGGCCCTAGGGGCTTCAAAAGTAATCAGCCTTGATCGCACTGTAGGAAGGAAAATGTCGGCCTGACGGGCGATAATAAAGAAGTGAGTATCCGACATTGGCTCTTCAAGTGTCTTAAGCAAAGAATTCTCAGCCTCAGGCGTAATAGAGGAAATCTCTAAAACAAAGAAACGTCCTTGCCCCGAAAAAGATTTGCGCGCTTCTTTCTCGATCAGGTTATGACCATTTTTAATCCCGAAAGAATTATAAGTCTGCCACCAGATATCAGGACAAGCCGATAAGTTCTCGATCTTAAGAATTCTTTTTAATTCTGCTTCTAAAATTTCTCGCCAATAATCAACCCCACCCACCAAAAGATAAGCATGGTGCTCAAATAAGTTTTTTATATTCGTATCATTCGTAGACATTCGTAGATTAGTATCGCGCCTATCTTTTTGAAATAATGCTTCTTTTATAGACATCGAGATGATCGAGAGCAATACCCGTCCCCTTCGCCACACAATAGAGAGCATCCTCAGCCAGATAAGCCTTGACCCCAGTCTTGCGATAGATTAACTCGGCCAAATTACGAAGTTGTGACGAACCGCCAGTCAGAGTAATACCCTGATCGATTACGTCGGCCGATAACTCTGGTGGTGTATCTTGAAAGACAGTTTTGATAGCTCGCACAACCTCCTTAAGTTCGTTATCAATTGCTCGCACAATCTCATTGGTTCGAACCTCAGCCGAACGAGGCAACCCCGTCATAAAATCACGCCCCTTAATAGTGTAGGACATCTCATCTTCGACCGGGATGGCCGAACCAACAGAAATCTTCACTTCTTCGGCCGTCTTATCGCCAATAGCAAGGTTAAAAGTTTTCTTGATGTAATCAGCAATAGCTTGATCGATCTTATTGCCCGCATGCTTGACCGAAGTTGATGAGACAATACCACCAAGAGAAATTATCGCCACATCAGTCGTCCCCCCACCAATATCCACCACCATATGACCACAAGCCTCATAGATAGGGATACCGGCACCAATGGCGGCTAAAATTGGTTCCTTCACCACATAAGCATTCTTGGCGCCCGCTTTAATCGTGGCCTCAATTACCGCGCGACGTTCCGTTGAAGTAACACCCGCTGGGACCGAGACCATAACATCGGGCTTGAAGAGATTAAAACGGCTGATAGATTTACCAATATAATAACGCAACATCGCTTCGGTAATACGATAATCAGCAATTACTCCATCCTTCATCGGTTTGTAGACCATAATCGTATCAGGAGCTTTGCCTACCATATCCTTAGCCTCTGTCCCAACGGCTACAACCTTATTATCTATCAGATTAACGGCAACCACTGAGGGCTCATTCAAGACAATCCCCTTCCCCGGCAAATAAACCAAAGTATTAGCCGTGCCTAAATCTATCCCCAATTTTGTCGTAAGTATTGACATAAGTGCTCTTTAACTACAATTACCAGAAATTCTCTTAATATCAAGGCCAAGGCTCGCCAGACGTTTCTCGATCTCTTCGTAGCCCCGATCGATGTATTCGACATTATGAACCACTGACTCATCAGAAGCAATGATAGCAGCGAGAACATAAGCCAAACCGGCTCGTAAGTCCGGGCTCTCAATCTCTCGCCCAGAGAGAGGTGTGGGGCCGTCGATGATGGCTCGGTGAGAATCAAGTACCTTAACCTTAGCTCCCATTCGGCCCAGAGCCTCGAAATAGTTTAGCCGGCCTTCGAAAATTGTTTCGAAAATGTAACTTTGGCCATCGGCTTGAGTTAAGAAGATAGCAAAAGGGGCTTGCAAATCTGTCGGGAAACCGGGATATTCGTGAGTTTTTACATCAAGGGCTGTAAACTTCTCGTCACCCTTATTTATAACTTTAATCCAGTCAAAACCAATCTCGATCTTAACTCCCGCCTCCGAGAGATAAGCAATCAGAGCATCAAGATGTTCTGGTCGACATTTTTTTATTAGCAAGTCTGCGGCCGTGAGTGCTCCAAGGATTAAGAAGCTCCCCGCTTCAATCCGATCAGCTAAAGTCTCATGAGTCTTCCCTTCGCCCACTAATAAATCACCGCCATGGATTGTAATAGTTGAGGTACCCAAACCGGTAATCTTCGCTCCACATTCATTAAGCCACTCGCCCAAACTAACAATCTCTGGTTCGAGGGCGCAATTCTTAAGCACGGTCTGCCCCTCGGCCAGAACTCCCGCCATAATAAAAGTTTCTGTCGCGGTAACACTCTGATTCTTGAAAAAGATCTCGGCCCCTTGCAATTTGCCACGAGAAGCTTCAATAACAAAACCTTCCTCATTTTCAGTTATCGTTGCCCCCATTTTCTCGAAGCCAGAGAGAAAGAGATCGATCGGTCGCTTGCCAATAACACAACCGCCCGGATAAGGGAAAACAACTTTTCCGAGACGAGCCAAAAGTGGACCGGTCACCACAATTGAGGCTCTTAATTTTTTAGAAATTTCAGAGGCAAGGGAAAAATTATTCAACCCTTTCGTCTCGAGATGATACTTGTTCTTCTCCAACTGTCGAACCTTGATTCCTAAACCCTTAAGAAGTTCAATCATCCGCCAGACATCCTCAATCTCGGGAACGTTCGTTAAGGTTAATTCATCACAAAAAAGGATACTACCAGCCAAGACTTTGAGAACTTCGTTCTTGGCCCCTCCAATAACAAGCTCCCCTCGGAGAGTTTTGGCACCGCCTAAACCGGTGATGATAAATCTGTCATCTTTAGCCATACTAAGCCTATTATTTCACATAAATGTCCCCTGTCAAAATTCCCTTAGATAAATTGACAGGAGAAGATTGATATGTCTTAAGATAAGATCCATCAAGTTGCTTTTCTTCTACTGTGTAATAGTAGACACCAGGTCGAATAAGGAGATAGAAACGCCCAAATTTATCAGCGACAACCGTCTTAACTTGCTGGTTAATATCAGGAAGGAAAACCCTAATTATAGAGTAAGATAATGGCTCATGATTACTCTCTCTTAGGATTCGAAGAGGTTTACGCTTAACTAACCAAACTCTATTAAGTAAGACAACGCCAGCGTAGAGCAAAACAATGGCAAGATTAATGGTTGAAGGATAGAGAAGGAAGAAATAAATTGCCAAGACAAAACCAAGGCCAAAGAAGAAATCATACAATCTCTTGAGCCAAACTTGACGACGATCATAGAAGAGGAAGAAGTCAGTTTTAGTCTTGGCAAACTCATTCCAGTCGAACTCGATTGGGTCCATTGGTATGTTGAGATTGATCACCTCTTGCCCAGTGACAACAATTGGAGTACCAAAATATAAATCATTATAAATTTCGTCTTCTCTTTTGTCTTTCAACCGTACAGAAGGGAATTGATAATGACTCTTCGCCGCCTTAAGATAATAAGTTCCGGCCGGCAAGAAAAAACTAAAACGACCATCGATATCAGAAATAGCACTCGCCACCTCCTTCCTCTGGCCATCCGGACCAACTTGCTCAGCGATAATATAAACCGGATCAAGTGGTCGCTTGGTAACAGAATCATAAACTGTCCCCCACGGCTTGTCGTGACGACGTCGTCCAAAGAAATACCCAAGAAAACGGAAAAGGCTAAAGAGAAGATCATAAATAGTCGGGAAAAAACCAACCAACAACCCCCCCGTAACAGCAATGGGGGCTAGCTGATTAACAATTGCCTCTAGACGGAGAATGTTATTGCTTGGGATTACTAACTTGCCGGTCAAATGTCTTATTGTCTGATTCTGGTAATTAATTATATAAATATCAATAGGGTAAGTCCCTGCGCGAATGAGAGGGCTAAGAGTTGCTTGATAAGATAAACCATCAGGCGAACGACGCATTAAGAAAGAGAAGGTTTTATTCTTATCTTCAGGATCAGTAAGAGTAATGCCAATCGTCTTTAGAAATTCTGAACTAGTTTTGAGATTGAAGAGAATAGTTAAAGGTTTCTCGCCAGAGAGTCTTACTGCCCCACGCCAATCGAAAGTCTTAACCTTCTCTTCTGGTTGAACAAAAAATAACTTCCAGTCTAGATCAGGAGTAGTTGTCGAAACAGGAAGATAAGCGAGAGACACTTCACTTGTCGCAGAGGTTACACCGGGTGGTGGTGTCGGAGTAAAAACGGGCTCAATGATTGGTCCAGGAGGTGGTGGTGTCGGAGGCGTAACAATTGTCGTACCAGTTGTCCCTGTCGTATAGGTACAACTGCCATCATCCGCTATTGCTGAAGAATTATAATTATTGGCAGTACTATCAGTACACCCAACAACAATAAGAGCAGTGTCAACCTCCATAAAACGGTAGCCGAGTTTAGAAATATTACTAGTCGCATCACCTAAACCAGAAATTAATTCTCCAATCGTATCACTAACAAGATATGAAGCTGAGGAAGAGAGCTCAGTACCACCCGTATTAATACTATCTTTCTCTAGACGATAATTAGGACTAGCAGCCACATAAGCTAGGGCTCCAGAACTTAGACTGAAAAATAAGTTGAGGGCGAAAAAGAGAAAAAATATTCTTTTCATAATTTAAATTTAGCGTGTCGGAGTTAAGACAAAGACATAAGAATCCCCTCGTCGACCATCTTGAAAAATCGGAGTGATAAAACCAGACGACCCATTCTCATCGAACTTAATATCAAAAGGGTCAGCAAAAACCTGAGTCAAGGTCTGCTTAATACTTCTATCGATGGTAGTCGAACCACTCGCGGGAACAGCAGTGAGAGCATAGATCGGTTTATTAGCCGGAACTTCTCCACCAAAGACCTCATTATTAATTGTTTGTCCAGCTCTAAGCTCAACTAAGATTTCCTGTCTTAATTGTTCCCTTAACTCAAGAGGGATATCGGCCGTCGATTGAAAGACTGGTAAATCAAGTGGGGCAGATTCTAAACCAAGAAAAACGCGCCAATTAGAAATAAAGTTTGCCCAAGTATCTTGTGACCAGCCAACAGTCTTACTCGCTAAGTTAAAAAAAAGATCATAGGCCGGAGAAAGGAAGGAGACACTAGCCGGTAAAGTAATACTAGCGACAGTTTGGTAACGCTCCTTGGGTAAATTGAAATCATTAAGCTTAATTCCTAGCTGAAGACCGCCAAGCATAATAACACCCAAAACCAAACCAGTAAGAGGCACGGTGACTAAAGATCGAACCTTGTGCCTAGAAGAAACTAAGTCTCTTTTTACTGGCAGGGCAGGCGGATCAACTTTGAAATAACCAACTCTCATCCCCTCTATAATACAATAAATAAACATATTTGAGAAGAAAAACAGCGGTTGTGGATAAGTAATAAAATCGTTATACTCAATATCATGAAGATAGTCACGGTCATTCCTCTAAAAAAGAACGTTTGGCGAGATCATCTGTCTTATTTTACCGCGCAAGATACTCCCTTGGGCTCTATTGTAACTGTCCCTATTAGAGGCCAACAAGTCTCAGCCTTAATTATTGATAGCCGTGACGCCAGTAATCTAAAAAGTGAGTTAAAGACAGCAGATTGGAAGCTTCGAAAAGTAACAAAGATCAAAAAAATTAATTACTTCGACGAAAGTTTCATGACCGCGGTCAAATTAACCGCTGACTATTTTGCCTCTCCCACTGGGCCAATTATTAAAGCGACGATACCCCAAACAATCCTCGACGAAATACCCGAAGGGAAAAGTCCAATCGATACCCCAACCGAAAAAGTTATCAGTGAGATCAATGCGATCCAAGAACCCGACGAGGAACGCTTGGCTCGCTATAAAAGTCTAATCCGTGAAGCCTTCGCTAAAAAACAATCGGTCTATCTCTGCCTCCCTACCAATGCCGATATTCATAGGATAATTGAACCCCTAAGAAAAGGGATCAAAGATTATGTCTTGATTGGCCATAGCACTCTAAGCAAAAAAGAGCAGGTAGAATTCTGGAAGAAAGCTCTGACAACCGAACACCCAATCGTTATTGTTGGGACCCCCCTCTTCCTCTCTCTCCCACGCAAAGATATCAGCACGATCATTATTGATCGAGAAAATTCCCCCGCTTACAAGACAATGATTCGTCCTTTTATTGATTGGCGTTTTTTTATCGAACAACTAACTAGACAAAGAGGAATAAGGCTAATTCTTGGTGATAGTGCTCTCCGGAGTGAGACGATCTATCGCCTTGGCAAAGGCGAGATAAACCCTCTCGGATCAATTAAATATCGCCTGACTGGCAATGCCTCAAGCCAGATTATTCCTTTCTTAGGTAATAAAGATAAGACGAGAATCTTAGAAGCAATCAATGAGCGTCTCGAGGAGCGCATCGAGAACGCCTTGGATGGTAAGGAAAAAGTTTTTATTTACTCTGGTCGTCGTGGTCTGACTCCTCTCACTATTTGTCGTGACTGTGGCACCGTTATGACTTGTGATGTTTGTCACTCACCTCTAGCTATCCATCAGACCTCACGCTCAAAAGAGAAGATATTCATTTGCCACAAATGTAGCCAGGTTATCGATATTGAAGATGAATGCTCTCGTTGCAAAGGACAGCGTCTAGCCTTAATTGGTTTTGGAGTAGAGAAGATTATTGAAGAATTGGAAAAACATTTTCCTCAGGCGACAATCTTCCGTCTTGATAGCGACAGTATAAAGACAAGCAAGAAAGCCGAAGAAGTTATTCGTCAGTTCAAGAAAACAATCGGCGCGGTATTAGTCGGGACAGAACTCGCTCTCAATTACCTTGATGATAAAATAGATAACGTTATCGTTATTGGTCTCGATGCCTTACTCACCATGCCCGACTGGCGCGCCAGTGAGAAACTATTCAATACCCTGCTTCGCCTTAAGCAATTAGCTAGGAAACATTTTATTGTCCAGACCAGACAACCAGATGAAAAAATTTTTTCCTATATACTTACCGGCAACCTTATCGACTTCTATCGTGACGAAATTGCTGAACGTCAAGAGTTAGGGTACCCGCCCTTCAAGGTCTTAATAAAAATATCATTAGCCGGGAAAACGGCGGGGATAAGAAAAGAGGTGGGGAATTTAGAAGAAACTCTCACCAAATGGCAACCTCTTATCTACCCTAGTCTAACAAAAAATGACAAAGGCTTACCTATCCTCAATATTCTCCTTCGTCTACCCACTACTGCTTGGCCTAATCCCGAATTACTCGAAATTTTCAAATCTCTCCCCCCCGCCTTCCTCATTAGAGTCGATCCCGAAAGTGTATTATAATAAAACCATGGTCAAGATCGTCCAAAAAGAGAATAAAGTCTTACACGAGCCGGCCGAGGAAGTCGGGAAGGAGCTTTTTGGCACCGCTAAACTGAAGAAGATTATTGCTGATATGAGTGGCGCCCTCGCCAAAGAAGATGATGGGGTGGCCTTGGCCGCGCCCCAAATTGGCTTACCTTTGCGAATCTTTATCATTTCCGGAAAAATTTTTACGCCCGAGGGAGCCAAGAAAGCTGAACCAGATCTTGCCTTTATCAACCCCCAAATTACAAAATTATCTAAAGACAAACAAGAAATGGACGAGGGCTGTCTCTCGGTGCGGTGGTACTTCGGCCAAGTTAGACGTTCGGCCAAAGCGACGGTGGAAGCTTACGATCTCAATGGCAAAAAATTCTCCCGTTCAGGTTCCGGCTTAGTGGCCCAAATATTCCAACACGAACTCGATCATCTCAATGGCCACCTCTTTATCGAAAAAGCTAAAAACCTTCAGAAGTATACTATTAATAACAACTAACGTAATGATAACAAAAAATGTTATCATTTTCTGCCGATCGTCAATTTTTGATAACAAAATTATTCCAACACATTTGACACTCCTACCAAGGACGACTCTCTTACTGTTTTTTTAAATTAACATTTTATTTTTATATGCAAAATTTTAGCCCCACCCCGACCTATCTGCGCAGGCAGACGGATCGGAATAGGGCTAAGGACTAAGACCAGAGGACAGAAGTCCAAAGTGGACTTAGGCCTGAGGAACGATAACTTGCGGGACGGAGAACGCGAACCCGCCACCGCCGTGCCACTGATGGCCGGGGTCGTCACAGTACGCGCGCAACCCGCAACCATCACCGCGACGTTCGGCGCTGAGGAGGAACGGATCGCCGTCGAAATCCTCAATGGGTTTGTGCATGCCAACGATGTACCATAGACCGAGCATTTCAATCTCTTCATCCGTCAGGTAATCGCGAATCAAGCACAAGACTTCGGCATTGGGATCGGTGAGCTTCTCCTTGGTGAAAGTGCCAGCGTACGCGTCCTTACGGATCCGCTTCGTGAGTCGTTCGTTGTCTTTCCAAAGTTTGGCTGGGAGAATCGCGACCTGGTTCACGATACCCGTGGTCGGCTGGAACTTCTTCGAAAGGAGAACGCTCTTAGCATAGTCGCTCAGTCGGTCGCCCTTCCGTTCAAAGTGAGTGATCCACTCCTCGCCCGTGCGACCAGTGGTCGCTGGTAAAGTGAGATAGATCACACCGTTTTCGCCCACGGTCCATTTCGGTTCGAGACACTGTTCGATGTCTTCCGTGGACATGGTATCGCTCCCGCCAGCTAAGGCGACTAACTTTGCCATGTTGACACGACGAGGAGGGATTTGAGCTTGGCGCTCGACAACAATCAGGTAACCCCTTTTGAGACGAGCAATCCCTTCCACCCCGCCAATAATGTTAAACACCGCTTCGGCGTCTCCGAAAGAAACGTCTTTGTACTTATTCGTGACTTCACCCGGCATACAGATACCCTCGACTTTCTCTGGCTATTAACCAGTATTTTTCTCTCGCCCATTGAGCAAGAGATTACACCATGTGACAAAAACTTTAGAGAACCGCGAACCATTCGCAAGTTTTCTCAATGTTCAGATACTCTTTAATTATACACCTTTTATAGTCATCTGTCAACTGCCAGAGAGAGCTTATTTTTGCTACAATTGGTCCATGAAATTTGCTTTCTTTGGGACTGATGAATTCAGTGTCCGAGTTTTAGATACTTTGAAAAAGGCGGGTCTCTTGCCAGCGCTTATTATTACTGTTCCCGATCAACCAAAAGGCAGAAAAATGGTGCTGACTCCCCCACTCGCTAAGATTTGGGCCGAGAAGAATGGGGTGGAAGTAATACAGCCAGCAAGTTTGAAAAATTTAGAATTTTCTGAAGTCGGACTTCTGGGCTCCTCGAAGTCCGACTTCGAAAATTTAAAATGGGATTTCTTTTTGGTTGCATCGTACGGTAAAATTATCCCGCAAGATATTTTAGATCTACCTACCTACGGCACGTTAAATATTCATCCTTCACTCTTGCCTAAATATCGCGGACCCTCACCCCTGGAAACGGCGATCTTAAACGGTGACGAAGAGACGGGGGTAACAATTATGCTCGTTGATGCTCTAATGGACCACGGTCCGATTGTGGCGATAGAAAAAATAGAACTAAATGATAAGAATTTCGAGCAATTACGCGACAAATTGGCAGAGATGGGAGCAAAACTCCTGATTAAAATTCTACCTGATTATCTCGACAGTAAACTCACCCCCCAAGCCCAAGATCACGATCAAGCCACATTTACTAAAAAATTTACCAAAGAAGATGGTTCCCTAGATCCGCAAACTCCAGCGATCAATCGTTATCGCAAAATTCTCGCGCTTAATCCTTGGCCTGGTACTTACTTAGATTACCCCGGACCCGAAGGCAAAATTCGCCTGATAATAAAACAAGCTCACCTTGAGGAAGATAAGCTTGTCTATGATCGGGTTGTCCCTGAAGGCCGGAAGGAAATGGATTGGAAATCTTTCTTGAATGGTCTACATGCCACGAAATAGCTTCTTAATCGCGCGTCCCCCGCGACGGAAGAGGGTCTCTTTTTTCTTATCTAAATTGCGAATCTCTTCAGCCACACCATCCTTCATCTTCTCAATCGCCGCGTAGAGATCATACTCCTCGGCCACATGACGGATAATCTTACCCAATGAATGAATATTAATCTCACTGAATAAGACTTCGCCAGATTTATGATGATTAGTCCTCTTGCCGACCTCCACATCAGCGTAAACAGCTGGATCATGAGCAAACAACTTATCTAACATCGCGACTTTATTATCAACATAAGCGCTAATCGCGGGAGTTAAGTCTAGACCGGAAGCTTTAATATTTATTTTCATAATTATTTATTTTACATTAAAACTTATCTGATCCCATAACGAAGAGTAACCGAAGCGGTTAGATCCTCTGACCCTGGTTCAATCGCTGGGGCGGGGGCAAGCTCAACTTTAGCGAATGATGCGTCCATTGCTCCGCCAACACCATAAGGCATTGGCGGATAATAATTACCGTTATCTTCAATCGAAAGAAGTTTTCCGAGACGAAAACCAGCGGTTTTAGCTAATGCCTCAGCCTTAAGTTGTGCCTTCTTCACCGCCTCGCCCTTAACCTGACCGATCAAACTATCTCTGTCGTCAAAGGTAAAACGAAGTTGCGAGACATTATTGGCACCGTTGGTCACCGCCCCTTGCAAAACCTCACCGATTATCTTAAAGTCACGAATCTTAATTGTCGCATTCTGACTGATGGTATAACCAATGATAGTTGGCGGAGGGCAAACACCAGTATCTCGACAATTAGAATATTGATAACGAGGATTAAGATTATAACCAGTCGTCTTGATATCTCGGACCTCAATCTTCTGACTCTTGAGATAATCAATAATCTTGTTCATTTTATTAGTATTCTGTTCTTGAAGTTTGGCCACATTGGTATCTCCCTCAGTAACAACACCGAAATCGAACTCGGCCACATCGGGAACGGCATTAATCTTGGCTTCTCCCGTCACACTAAAACTACGAATCATCATCGAATCAGCGTAGGTCTGAGAATAAGAATAAACAGAGTAAGCAATAACTAATAAGGCAAAAACTAATGAACCTAAAAGAATATTTTTCTTTGTTTCTTGTGACATAATATTTTACCCAATTGGGGACATTAAAGCTAATAATTAATTAATACTTATAGAATAACACGTAACGCCAAGGCAAGCAAAGTAGCCACCAGTTTAAGCCAACCGTTATTAATTAAGAAAATGTCCCAAAAAGAAGTGGCTTCTAGCTCTTGGGTCTT
>ERZ795054.3473-NODE-3473-length-12347-cov-5.733078_pt1 | contig 12347 bp, 7 predicted proteins | sample MGYA00375138_ERZ795054 | MGnify/ENA primary metagenome ERZ795054 (study PRJEB30183, sample SAMN05720215) | anaerobic digester metagenome | isolation source: active sludge of municipal wastewater-treating anaerobic digesters | place: USA | collected 2014-12-23 ...
ATATTGAGGCGAAAACTTCAGGAGAGTGATTGCCGGGGGCGCTGCTTCCGGCTGCATACTGTCTGAAAAGCGGCACAAGCATTTTCATTTCAGCCTTCTGCAACTTGTCCCTCAGACGCTCAATCCTGCTGTGGCCCATGGCAAAATCTTTCATAAGTAGAGGATTCCTCTCCATAAGCCGGCCAATTCCCCTCACCCTTTGCTCAGCATAACGTATCAGTATTAAATCTGGCGGACCGTCCGTCTGGACAATATTGCTCAATGGCCCGGTAAGAAGCCGGATCTCCATCTCAACAACAGCATCATAGATCTCAGCTTTATTGCTGAAATACATATAAACCGTTCTCCTGCCACGTCCGGCTGCAACAGCTATCGTCTCCATCGTGGTCCTTCTCAGACCGGCGGTGGCAAACAACCCTGCTGCAACGTCCACTATCATATCGCGGGTACTTCTTTTCGCCATTGCACAAAATAAGAAATATGTGCAAAGTTAGCAAAGGATGGAAATTATGCTTTAGTTTTATGGGTTTATTCAATAAACGGACAGTAATGAGAAGGTATTTTTCTGTTTTCTTCTGCCTCCTGCCATTCGCGGCCGGTGGACAGGTTGTGGTAGACAAACCATTGAGTGCCAGGCTCACAGGTTATGATATTAACGTTGTTCTGGATCCGGAGGAACACACCCTCAGCGGCCAGATGACTGCATTCTGGGTCAATCACTCTTCCGCCCCGGTAAGCGAGGCGATGATGCACATGTACCTCAATGCTTTCAGCAGCAACAAGAGCACTTTTAATGCGAAGGGGCGATGGTCGGCAGCCGGCGACAACGGCTGGGGATGGGTGAAGGTAAACTCAGTCGATGACGGAAATGGCAATAACCTTCTTGATTCACTCAGGTACGTCTCGCCCGATGACGGTAATATAAATGACAGGACGGTTATGAGGGTAGGTCTTCCAGGCGCCGTTGAGCCTGGAGACACTCTTACGCTCAATATCGGGTTTGTTTCCAAGCTCCCGTCGCCGATAGTAAGGACAGGGTACGTCGATGACTTTCATTTTGTTGCGCAGTGGTTTCCCAAATTTGGTGTTTATGAGACCGCAGGCATGCGCCAGCGTGAGACAGACGGATGGAACTGTCATCAGTTCCACCCCAATTCGGAGTTTTACTCGAATCATTCAGTGTATAATGTGTCAGTTACTCTCCCCACTGACTTTGTGACCGGTTCGGGAGGGATGCTCATTGAGGAGATCGACCTCGGCGAGGGCCTCAAGAAGGTAGTCTGGAGGGCAGAGGATATAGTTGACTTTGCCTGGACCGCATGGCCGGGATACAAGGTTCTTACAAGAAAGTGGAACAACGTTGATGTCACCCTCCTGACGAGTGCGGCCGGTCTGAAAAAGGCAGACAATCAGTTTAAGGCGGTGATGTATGCGCTCGACTATCTCGGCGAGAAAGTAGGACCCTACCCATGGCCCCATCTGACCTTTGTGGATCCGCCTGTTTCAGGAGCAGGTGCAGGTGGTATGGAGTACACAACCCTGTTCACCTCCATGGGAGGAGGGGTGGTGCCGTCGTTTCTGAAAATGGCCGAGATGGTTACAATCCACGAGTTTGGACATGCCTATTTCATGGGCATCCTGGCAAGCAATGAGTTCGAGGAACCCTGGGTAGATGAGGGGATAAATTCCTACTGGGAGCAGCGCATTGTTGATCACTATTATGGTGATGGCTATGGCCTCCTGAACCTTCCCTTCCTCAAGATGTCAGATGCTGACCAGGGGCGACTGAGTTACATCACATCACCCGGACACAATATTGCGACAAACGACCTCCCATCGTGGATGTATCCGCACAATACATATTCCACAATGTCTTACAGCAAGGCAGCAACATGGCTCCATACTCTTGAAGGGATCATCGGAACGAAGACAATGGATAATGTCTTCAGAGAGTATTACCGTCGCTGGGCTTTCAGGCATCCTTCGGGAAAGGACTTCATTGCCGTTGTGGATGATGTAGTCAGGCGCGAACACGGCAATAAATACGGGGAGAATATGAACTGGTTCTTTGACCAGGTTCTCTACGGCAGCGGGATTTGTGATTACAGGCTGACAGGCATCACAAGCAACAAGATCCGGAGCTATTCGGGGGTTGTTGAAGGTGATTCGGTTACATACACCCGCAGCGACCGGTCCAGTGACACGCTGTACCTGTCAAGAGTAAGCATCGAGAGACTTGGTGAGGTTAAGCTTCCCGTGGATGTGCTGATAAGGTTTGATAACGGTGATGAGATACTTGAGAAATGGGATGGCATTGCCGGATACAGGGACTTTGAGTATACCGGAACCGGGAAGGTGATTTGGGCCAAGATTGACCCGTATGACAAGATAGATATGGATGTCAACCGCATCAACAACTCCTATACCCTTGAGCAGAACTTTACGGCCACGAGGCGTATGATGAACAAGTTCGTGCTTCTTATGCAGATGATGATTTCAATTTTCACACTTTAACACTACCGGGATGAGTCTTTTCAAAACACTAAAGAAAGGAGCCGTTAATGCGGCATCGTCATATAAGCTGATACTGTTCATATGGTGTACCACCCTTGTAATCACACTGGCCGTTGCCTATCCGCTGAAAACGTCCTTCAATATGATTTTCGGCAACAGCATGGCTATCGGGCGGCTAAGTGACGGGTTTGACATCGGCATTGCAGGTGACATTGGAAGACCATTCGGGGCTTTGATTGCATCTGTGTCAGCTGCCAGCCTCCTGCTCGGCACTGTCGGCTTCTTTATAATGACTTTCTATGCCGGTGGACTGTTCAGACGGTTCACGCTGGCCTGGGGAAGACTCAGGGTGTCAGATTTTCTAAGGGCATCTGCCGGCAATTTCATTCCATTCCTTAAGATTGCCCTGCTGATGATGTTAATTATTGGAGCTTACACCTTTGCACTGATCGGGCTGCCAGTGATTATTAATATGGCCATTTCAGGATCCCAGATGCCAACCGGAAAAATCATGTATCTGTTCTTTGCGCTGTGGGCCCTTGGATTGCCGGTCTGGCTGTTTGTTTCCGACGCATCGAGGAGATGGATAGCTGCAACAGGATCAAAAAAGGTTTTCAGAGCACTGGGTGCAGGTTTCCGGGCACTGAGGGAGAGGTTCTGGCTTTCTTATCTGACAGTACTGGCGGTTCTCGTAATCAATGCGATGTTCATCGCTCTGCTGCTCTGGTTTGCAGCCAGTGCAATACCTGACAGGGGAATCATGGTCTTCCTTTTCTTTGTTGCAATCCAGTCGCTATTTATAATCCGGCTCTTCATGAAGGCCTGGCGATACGCTGCTGTGTGCGAATCAGTACAATAGTCCCAACTCTCTGACCTTTCAGGCAACACACTTCACCCTGGTTGCCTCCTTACAGACGAATTATTTTAACCGGCTGACAGCTAATTGGTTGTCCTTGCCAGCAGAGTTATGTCTTTATGATAAATTGTTAAATACTGCATTTTCTGTTAAAGAGCATGTTGTTTTGCCTGATTGCCGTTATATATTTAACAATTAAAGCAAACAGTTTTTTTTTGATATATAAAGTGTAAGTGCAACACTTTATCGGATTACTAACTTAACAAGATTATCATGACGAAAAGAATGACTGCATCTGTTCTGACAGCAGTGACAGCATTACTGCTGGCTGCGATGCCTTTGCAGGCTTTTTCACAGGCAAAGCAGCCTGTACTGAAGGGTACCGAGCGTGTAAAGATGTTCAGCGCCCAGGATGAGATTAAGGCAGCATCGCCTTACAAGGCTATGCACTGGCAGTATATCGGCCCTACAAACATCAGCGGCAGATGCACTGATGTAGAGGCAATTTCCCCCAGGGGAGGACAGTATATAATATGGGTAGGATCTGCTACCGGAGGCGTTTGGAAATCGGTCAATGAAGGAACTACCTTCGAGCCTGTCTTTGATGAGATGCCAACTGCTTCCATCGGGGACCTGGCAATCGATCCGAAGAACCCTGATGTGGTATGGGTCGGTACAGGCGAAGCTAACATCTTCCGTAGTTCCAATGCAGGTTGCGGAGTCTACAAGACAACTGACGGAGGCAAGACCTGGGGACTTGCAGGTCTTGAGAATACTCATACAATCGGCAGGATAAGGGTAAATCCCGAAAACACTGATATAGTATATGTAGCAGCCACCGGCCACGAATGGACCCCGAACGAGGAGAGAGGCCTTTACAAAACCGCTGACGGCGGCAAGACCTGGACGAAAATCCTTTCGGTGAATCAGTATACGGGTGTTTTTGACGTCATTCTTGACCCGCGGGATCCCAACACCCTCTATGCTACCACCTGGGAGAGGATGAGGCTTAAGTGGAATGACCCGCGCACTTTTTCCGATACACGGAATTGCGGAGTATGGAAATCGGTTGACGGCGGGAAGAACTGGAAGGAGATCAACAGTGGTCTTCCTGCACCCCAGAACCGCGGACGCATAGGGATTGACATTTCACTCTCCAATCCCGACGTTCTCTACCTTCTTCTTGACAACTACGAAATAGCTTACATTGCCAAGCCCGGTGAACTCGATTCCTACGGACGCCAGAAGCAGGATGTCATAAAGGGTGCCACAGTCTACCGCTCGGATAATGCAGGTGCATCATGGAAACAGGTAAGCGGTCTCACTGAGGATACGAAGCTTTACATGGAGCGTCACTCAGGCACATACGGCTGGGTTTTTGGTCAGATCAGGGTTGACCCGAAGGATGAAAATACAATTTACACACTGGGCATTCAGCTTCACCAGTCGGTTGACGGCGGCGCCACCTTCAAAGTACTGAGAGGGCCTCACTCAGACCACCACGGTTTATGGATTGATCCGAACAATCCAGATTATATTCTGAATGTCCAGGACGGTGGCCTTACAATATCCTATGACAAGGGAGCAACATGGAAATACCCGATTGATGTGCTTCCACTTGCGCAGTTCTACAACATTGCGTATGACTTCAGTGTGCCCTTCAGGGTATTCGGTTCCATCCAGGACCATCACAGTTTTTATGGCAGTGTTGATCTATCACGTGGTCGCGACAGGGTGATGCCAGTGGAGTTCACAAATACTCTCGGGGCAGAGGGAAGCTCCCATGCAGTTGATCCGAGAGATAATAATACGGTTTATTCAAGCACATTCTACGGAGCACTTGCGAGGGCGGAGGTTGATAACTATCCTGCCAGCCGCAAGGATCTCCTTCCGGTGAGGTTTGCCGATGAGCCGAGGCTCAGGGGTCAGTGGGTAGCTCCCACGCTTCTCTCACCGCATAACCCTGACATCGTATATCACGGTATGCAGTATGTCATGATGTCGCGCGATAAGGGAAACACATGGGAATTCATCAGCCCTGACCTTACATTCAATGATCCCAAAAAGACGGGTGACATCAGCTACCAGACCATCCAGACTCTCGATGAGTCACCCATTAGGGCAGGTCTGCTCTATGCCGGGACCGATGACGGCAGAATCTGGCGCACGAAGGACGGCGGCAAGGCATGGACCGAGCTGAAGCCGAAAAACGTTCCTGTCAGATGGGTGTCTCGTATTGTCGCATCCAGATATAACCTCGGGACTGTATATATGACCCAGACGGGAAGGCGCGATGATGACTTCCAGGTTTATGTCTGGAAGTCAACCGATTTCGGTGACACCTGGACTGACATATCAGGCAATATACCCGTCGGCCCTGTCAATGTTATCAGGGAGGATCCGGTTAAGAGTGATATTCTGTATGTGGGTACCGATGCCTCAGTCTACACCAGCAAAGACGGCGGAACAAGGTGGGACGTGCTTGGAGATCTGCCTTTTGCCTATGTCCATGACCTGCAGGTACATCCCCGTGACAACATGATAATAGTTGCCACCCACGGGCGCGGTATGTTCGTGCTTGACGCCAATCCTGTCAATGAAAAGGACAAGATCCGCAGGCCGAGGTGGTAACTGTTACCTATTTTGGATAGTATATTCGGTTTTTATTTTCTAAAATTAAAATTGTGATCATGCAGAGACTCAGGATTTCCCCGGGCAGAGTCATAACCATCTTTGCTGTTTTGGCTTTATCATTCCCGCTCAGGGCACAGCAGTCACTGCCCGGAGGATATGATGCCTTTACCTATCGTAATCTCGGGGCATTCAGGATAAGTGCGTGGGTGGGAGCAGTTGCAGTGCCCGAGAATCCTGGTGACAAACACAAATACACATGGTATGTCGGACCGCGCAGCGGCGGAGTGTGGAAGACTGTAAACAACGGCACCACCTTCGAGTGTATCTCAGACCAGTTCAATACAGGCGCCATTGGTGACATAGCAGTGGCACCGTCTGATCCTGAAATTGTATGGGTGGGCACCGGCGATGCATTCAACGCAAGATCATCCTATTACGGAAACGGCATCTGGAAATCAACCGACGCCGGCAAGAGCTGGACGAACATGGGCCTGATAAAATCGCGCCACATAGCGAGGATCATGATTCATCCCAAAAACCCGTCTGTTGTTTGGGTGGCTGCCATGGGAAACCTCTGGTCAGCCAGCGAGGAGAGAGGCGTTTTCAAAACAACAAATGGCGGAAAGAGTTGGGAGAAGGTGCTTTACATCGATGACAAAACAGGGGTGATTGACCTTGTTGTCAATCCTGTTAATCCTGATATACTGTATGCGGCAACATATGAGAAGGAGCGGACGGCTTGGAACTATGAGCCGGGTGGTGTGAAGAGCCGCATCTACAAGAGCGTTGACGGAGGCCGTAACTGGAATGTTCTTGCAGGAGGCCTGCCATCGGGGCCCCTGGGAAGGATTGGCCTTGACATTCACCGTGCCAACCCTGATATCGTCGTTGCCGTGATACAGAACCTGAACGTGAAGCCGGGTGTTGACCCTGATGCACCCGTTCCCTTTAATGAATTCACCGATCACTCATTTGACAACCTGATCGGGGGCGAGGTATATATCACCCGCGACGGCGGGAAGAGATGGAAAAGGATCAATGATCCCGAAAAGAACGATGTGAGCGGTAAGGCTGCATACAGCTTCAACAGGATAGCTATTGACCCGGTTGATCCTGACAAGGTGTATGTGGTTGGTGTGGGCATGTTCTATACCCTTGACGGCGGAAAAACATGGCCACTCGGCAGGCAGCAGGACCGCTTCCAGACCAACTTCGGAGACAACAGGGTCTTCTGGATCAACCCGAAAGACCCCAGGCACATGATGCTCGGGTCGGACGGGGGAATTTATTCGACCTATGACGGAGGGCTGTCGATGAACCACTACTATAATATCCCGTTGGGCGAGGTTTACCACGTGGAGGCCGACATGGAGACCCCGTATAATATTTACATCGGACTGCAGGATCATGAGGCATGGAAGGCACCGTCGAACGGTTGGGCAGGTGCCATAAGCGCTTCCGACTGGGTCATCACGGGCATGTGGGACGGCATGTATTCGAAGGTTGACCGTGAGAACAACAGGTATATCTATTACACAACCCAGTTCGGCTCGCACCACAGGGTTGACCAGGCCACAGGCGAAAGGGTGCCAATCACTCCGGTAGCCGGAAAGGATAAGCCTTTTTACCGTTTTACATGGACCACGCCGCTGGCACTTTCACCACATAACAATTCAATTATCTACACCGGAGCACAGATGGTGCTTCGCTCCATTGACCGGGGCAAGAACTGGGAGGAGATCAGTCCAGACCTGACCGGAAATGATCCGGAAAAGATCCACGGCAAGGGACATATTCGTTACTGCACTATAACCACCCTGGCTGAGTCTCCCGTAAAGGCCGGTATTATATGGGCAGGAACCGATGACGGCCATGTTCATGTGACAAAGGACCACGGTCATTCATGGAAAGAGGTTACATCAGCGCTTGCTGAGACCGGCGCACCAAAAGGGATGTGGGTAAGCCGCGTCTTCCCATCGGCCTTTGAGGCAGGAACTGCCTATGTTTCCAAATCGGGTTACACCGATGACATCATGGATCCGCATATCTATGTCACCAATGATTTTGGGGTGACCTGGAAGAGGATAACATCTGGCTTACCGCAGTACCCGGTCAGCGTTGTGATTGAAGATCACCGCAACCCGAACCTTCTTTTTGCCGGAACCGACAACGGCGTTTATGTATCGCTTAACAGGGGAGAGAACTGGGAGGCACTAAGAGCCAACATGCCTCCGGCTGTCGTGCGGGATATAATGATTCATCCACGCGAAAATGATCTTATTGTCGGCACCTACGGCAGGGCTGCGTGGATCACTGACATATCGCCGCTGCAACAGATTACGCCCGAGATAATTCAGAAGCCGCTGCATCTCTTCGCCATTGAACCGAAGCCGCAGATGAATTCCTCACAGCAGGCCAGATGGGGCAATTACCAGATGACCGGGAGCAACCATCTGCTGACTGAGAACGAACCAAACGGCCTTGAGATTTGGTTTTACAGGTCCGGGACCCTGAAGGATGAGGCTGTGGTGACTGTGACTGACAATGCGGGGAAACGCATTTATGAACAGAAGCTGAAGCCAGGTACGGGTATCGGAAAGATTTTCTGGAATACTGCAAGGACTGAGCCGGGTACCTATACTGTGACCCTGACCTGCGGAAGTGCTGGCGAGAGCGTGAACGGTACCGTCCTTGAGAGGTGGACATGGCCCGTTCTCAACTACAATGGGGGCAGGGCGTTTGGAATTTCGGAACGATAGTGTTTCCTTTGCTCGCCTTAATAAAATTCAAGTGTAATGGCAGCAGAAACAGATAAAAAAGGAAATGGTTTGACGATGAAGACTGTTCGCAGGATTCATCGTCTGACCGCCTCCTTTCTCTCTGTTGCTTTGATAATAGTAGCTGTTTCTGGTATCCTGCTGGGATGGAAGAAGAACAGCAACGGGTATCTTCATCCGGACTCATACCAGGGCACCACTACAGACTTTGCCCGGTGGCTGCCACTCGACTCACTCAGGGCTATAGCCATAATGACTCTTCGCGAAAGAGGCAGGGAGGGGTTGAGTGAGGAGATTGACCGGATTGACATCAGGCCGGACTATGGCATGGTGAAATTCGTGTTTGCCCATCATTACCACGGAGTGCAGCTTGACGGAGCCACCGGTGCAGTTTTGCAAGTTGAGCACCGCCGGTCGGATGTGGTTGAGGATATACATGACATGTCGATCATTGACAAGATGCTTGGTGTCGATGGAGAGGTATTCAAACTGATTTACACAACATTTACCGGGTTGTCACTTCTGCTTTTCACTGCTACGGGTATATGGCTCCGGTACCCGCCGAAGAGTCGGAAGGGGAAAGAATAACCGGGTTAAAATCTACAGTTCAGGCAACAGGTAGTAATATGAAGTCAGCGAGAAGCTGACTGTAGTCTTCACCCAGTGCCACATCTCAATATCGGCTTTAAGGGATTCATTAAACGGAATTGCATCGAGAATGCGGTACCTCATGTTGACACTCATGCCCGGATGGAAGTTGCCGGCACCTGAGGGCTGTGCGATGAGAGGGTGTTCAAAGATTTCCGGCCGGCACCAGGCATAGCCGAAGTAATCTTCGGTACCTGTACCGATTGATGACGGGAATCGTTCGCCGTCGACATATATCTTTTCATCACCTTCGCCCCACCAGGCATCCGCCGTGTTGAAAATGGTGATTGCATCGCCGGCATACACTCCCTTACCTTTCAGCTCCGCGATTGTGACATCCGAGTGAAGACCGGTTCCGCCAGTGTTTTCAGATCCGGCCGTTTCGAATTTGTCATACTCCCGCCAAGATGCCCCGAAGTACATCGAGGAATTGTTCCAACTGTATGGGGTGAGGGTCAGTCCGGCACTTATGCCGATGTTTTCTGCTCCGCCGTTGAAGATGGTAATCCGGCAGCTGTCGCGGAAGGGCATCAGCCAGTTGGAGCTTAAAGTACCTTCTGGCTCGGTGGCAGTGAAACGGGTTGTGTAGCTGTTAAATGAATAGCCCGTACCGAAAAAGTTCCCTGCCGGTACCTCTGCTGTCTCCCGGTCGTCGAAGGTCATTCTGATAATAGTCCCCTTCAGAGCTGCAGAGGTATCCTTCGCAGTGAGCACAAGTGAGAAACTGCGCACTGCAAGTCCTCTTCCGCTTACAGGGACGGAAATTTCCCCACCGGGAGCCAGGGTTCCTTCGAGGGATCTCTTCATGTCGTCGTTAGTCTCCGGTTCGGGTACGGAGAGCAGGTCTGATGCACATGCATAAATTGCCATGGAATCGGCCTTGAAGAAACCGCTCCTGACTGACTCAACCCTGGTGCCCTCCTCGTATAGCCTTGCATTGATGTTGTAATATATTGAAGGAGAGCGTCTTTGCGAGCTAATGACTACAGAGTCATTTTCCATTGTGATTTTGCACTTTTCAGAGAATGGTATCGGGAGGTAGAGGTTGTAGCCCCGGCGCTGAGGTTCAGTAAGTGGCGAAACGGAGCTGCTCAGCGGTGCAGGGGCAAGAACGCCTTGCCCGACCAGCCTGGGCGCCATTCCCTCAATAACCGGCGTGTTCTGGCCGTCGATGTAAACCCTGATGTAAGAGTTCAGGGCGTTCTCGTTTCCGAATGTCATCCACCAGCGTACGATGGCACCCGGACCGTCAGTTTCAAGCATCACGAACTCACGCCGGCCGTCATTGGTCTCCTCACGGATGAAATGAGTGTAATCGTTGTTTGCAAACCATCCCGCGCTGTCGGGGTGGATGCTGCGTCTGTCATATGAGCTGTACTGCACCAAACGGTAGGAGTGGTCAGGAAAGCGAGTAATGAGCTCAGTGTCAGTCATGTCCCTGAGAAGAGACCGGAATGTGACGATCTTTTCATTGCTGCAGGAGGGGGAGAGCATTAAGGCTGCCAATGCAAACAGGCCTATAAGGAGGAATCCGGGCTTTTTCATGGATAAGGCTTTGGGATTAAAGTTATTCATTCATTCAAAATTTCTACATTGCATTATGGATTTTAACCCTTTAAAATGAAAAAGACTCTGTTTTTATTGGCTCTGGCTGCCATGATGGTCTCATGCAAGCCAGCTGAGACCGGTTTCCTGAAAGCGGACGGACGGCATATAGTCAACGGGAGAGGTGATGCTGTGATCCTGAGAGGCATCGGGCTGGGAGGCTGGATGCTTCAGGAACCTTATATGCTGAAGCTTTCAGGTGTCGCCCCGGCACAGTATGATATCAGAAAAAAGATTACAGCCCTTGTTGGAGAGGAGAGATCCAGTGAGTTTTATGCAGCCTGGCTGGCCAACATGGTCACCAGGCGGGATATCGATTCCCTGAAGGCATGGGGCTTCAACTCCGTCAGGCTGCCTATGCATTACAACCTGTTTACTCCCCCTGTGGAATCAGAGCCGGTGACGGGCGAGTTCACCTGGATTGAGAAGGGGTTTGAGATGACCGACTCGCTGCTGGCCTGGTGTGCTGCAAATGAGATATACCTGATCCTTGATCTGCATGCCGCACCGGGAGGGCAGGGTAATGACATACCCATTGCAGATGTGGACACCACAAAGCCTAAGCTGTGGGAGAATGAGGTCAATCGATGGAAAACAATTGCTTTATGGCATAAGCTTGCAGAGCGATACAGTGACGAGCCGTGGATAGGCGGTTATGACCTGATCAATGAGACCAACTATCCCCTGGAGGGCAATGTGGCACTGCGTAAGCTTCTGACAGAAATAACCGCAGCGATCCGGATGGTGGATACAAATCACATCATCTTCATTGAAGGGAATCATTTTGCAACTGACTTCGAGGGACTTACCCCGCCGTGGGACAGTAACATGGTTTATAGTTTCCACAAGTATTGGAATCCGACCACAGTAGAGACAATTCAGAAGTACCTGGACATCAGGGATGCTCATAATGTCCCGCTGTGGATGGGTGAGTCCGGTGAGAACAACAACGAATGGTACCGTTCGGCTGTTCAGCTGTTTGAGGCGGACAGCATTGGCTGGGCCTGGTGGACGCTCAAGAAGCTCGGGTCTGAGAGCGGTATAATGAATGTGACGATACCTGATGGTTACCAGCAGATAATCGATTACTGGAAGGGTACCGGTCCGGCCCCATCGCCTGATGAGGTGCACCGTGTCCTGATGCAGCTCACAGAAAACATCCGGATTGAGAACTGCAGTGTCAATTACGGTGTCATTGGCGCGTTGTTCGGGAGGTAGGGGTGTTATGCCGGACATCTACAATGCTGAATGGCCTACGGCCTACTGCCTACTGCCTCTTGCCTACTGCCTACTGCCTACTGCCTCTTGCCTAC
>ERZ795054.3477-NODE-3477-length-12344-cov-6.444544_pt1 | contig 12344 bp, 13 predicted proteins | sample MGYA00375138_ERZ795054 | MGnify/ENA primary metagenome ERZ795054 (study PRJEB30183, sample SAMN05720215) | anaerobic digester metagenome | isolation source: active sludge of municipal wastewater-treating anaerobic digesters | place: USA | collected 2014-12-23 ...
CCGATCTCGCGCCCGAGCTGGCTGCGGTTCAGCTCCTGGCCGGTGAGCGCCGCGTCGAGCCAGTGCTTCTCGGCGGTCGCCTCGAGGGACTCCCGGAGGGAGAAGCCGTCGAGGTCGAGGAGGGCTGCGCGGCCCGCGAGGCTCTCGGCGACGGTGGCGAGAGCGCCCCACTGCTGCGACCCGGTGAGGACGTCGCGCCCCGGGCTCCTGTCCCGGTCGATGCGCCGTTTGAGCGAGGGGAGAAGCTCGGGCTCGTATTGCAGCTCGTCGAGGACGAGGGGCGTCCGGTGGTTGTCGAGGAGGAGCTCCGGGTCGCGGCGGACTTTCTCCACGTCGACGACGGGGTCGAAGACGACGAAGTCGGCCGCATCGCGCAGAGCATGTCGAAGGAGCGTGCTCTTGCCCACCTGCCGCGCAACGCTGACGACGACGGGGGGAAGCTCTTCATGAGCGCCGAGAGGCGCTCCTCCGCATTTCGGGGCAGGAACATGCCTTGCGGTTTGATCGTGACGCGCCGGTCTTACAAGGAGTTCGGGCCGCCGTCGGGCCGGGCGCGTTTCCTCTGGTCGCGGTCGCGGCCTGGCCCCGCGAGGAGGGCCGGGAAGCGAAGGTGCGGGCCCCGTCGACCCTGCAGCGGGAAGGGGAGCCGCGCCTACTCGGTGGGCTCGGCCTTCGCCCTGCTCCCCTCCGCCACCCACCGCGCATACGCCTCGTCGGCGAAGCCCGCGGGGAAGGCGAGAAGCTCCGGGACCTCGTAGGGGTGGACGGCGTGGAGGAGGTCGCGGAGCTCGGCGGCGGGGCGGGCCGTCTTGATGAGCAGCAGCCACTCCCGCTCGTCCTGGATCTCGCCCCTCCACGAGTAGACGGAACGGACCGGCGACACGATCGACACGCAGGCGGCGGCTCTCGTTTCGACGAGGTGGCGGGCGATGCGGGCGGCGTCCTCCTCGGAGCCGACGGTCGTCAGGCAGAGCGTCACGGGCGTCGTCATGCGCGGAACGCTACCAGCGCACGCAGGAGGCGGGAACGGGGGCCGACCAGGCTCCTCTGCCCGATCTACTCCGCGCGGCTCGCAGTCCCTGTCGTCCCGCCCCGATAGAATCGACGCCGATGAGTCCGACCATTCTCAGGGTGGGCCCGTATCGGTTCTTCTTCTTCTCCCGAGAGGAGAACCGGGCGCACGTCCACGTTCATTCGCCGGACGGCGAGGCCAGGTTCTGACTCGAGCCGGCCGTCAACCACGGGCTGCCGGACAAGTCCCTCGCCGAGGCGCGAAGGCTCGTCGAGGAGAATCAGGAGGTCTTCCGTGACGCCTGGAAACGCCATTTCGGAAGCTGAGGCCTCTCTCGTTTCCAGGCACGGAATCTGGATCCTCCTGCCGGAAGGGGAGTTCTTCCTCCCGTCCGACCAGTTTCCCTGGTTTCAGCAGGGGCCGGTGGCCGCCGTGCTGAACGTCCAGCGCCTGTCGGCGGATCACCTCTACTGGCCGGATCTGGACGTCGACCTCTCCGTCTCGTCGATCCGGGACCCGGCGCGCTTCCCGCTCGTCGCGCGGACACCGACGACCGGGCTCGCGAAGGGGTAGACCGGGCCGAGGAACTGGGGCCGATCGGGGGTCACGCCGTGCAGCGCGCCTGGAAGAGGGTCAAGAAGTACGCCTACCTGATCGTCTTCGTCCTGCCGGCGCTCGTCGCGCTCGGGGTGCGCTTCGGCGGCCTCGCGTCGTACCTGACACCGATCGTCGCGTTCGTCCTCATCCCGCTCCTCGACCTCCTCGTCGGGGAGGACCGCGTGAACTACACGCCCGAGGAGGAGAAGGCGATGGACGGCGCGCGGTACTACCGGCTCGTGACGTACGCCTTCGTCCCGGTCTACTGGGCGGTCCTCGCGTTCGTCGTGTGGGGCGCGAGCACGGGCGGCTGGAGCCTCGCCGAGTACGCCGGCAACACCTGGTCGATGGGCATCCTCTCCGGCATCGGCATCGTCGTCGCGCACGAGCTCGGGCACAAGGCGAGCCGGCTCGAGAAGCGGCTCGCGAAAGCGCTCCTGCACCCGACCTTCTACGGGCACTTCACTCAGGAGCACAACCTCGGCCACCACCTGATGGTCGCGACGCCGGAGGACCCGGCCTCGTCGCGCCTCGGCGAGTCGTTCTGGCGCTTCTACCCGCGGACGGTGTTCGGCACCTTCCGCAAGAACCTCGCGCTCGAGCGGCAGCGCCTCGCGCGGACGGGGAAGGGGGCGTGGAGCCTCTCGAACGAGACCTGGCGGAACGTCCTCTGGCCGGTCGTCCTGACGATCGCCGCTTACCTCGCGGGCGCGGCGCTCGCGCCGGAGGCGCCGGGGCTTCTCGGCCTCGGCGCCGGAGCCTCGGCGGCGCTCGTCGTCGTCGTCCAGGCCGTCCTCGGCTTCTCGCTCCTCGAGATCGTGAACTACCTCGAGCACTACGGCCTCGAGCGCCGGAAGCTCCCGAACGGAAAGTACGAGCGGGTGACGCCGCTCCACTCGTGGAACAGCAACCACCTCGTCACGAACGGCTTCCTCTACCACCTCCAGCGGCACAGCGACCACCACGCCTGGCCGGCGCGCCGCTACCAGACCCTCCGCAACTTCCCCGAGGCGCCGCAGCTCCCGACGGGCTACGCCGGGATGATCTGGCTCGCCGCGATTCCGCCGCTCTGGTTTCGGGTGATGGACCGCCGAGTCCTCGAGTTCCGCGAGCAGCAGGCGCGCTCGGAGGCCGTCGAGGGGCAGGGGATCGTCGCGTAGCGGGGGGGAGGCGCGGGTGATTTCGACCATGGTCGAAAATGTCCGCGAGCACTCTCGACCACGGTCGAGAACGCCCACGGGCCTCCTTGACTCCCGCGGTAAGATAAGCCCGATCACGGGGGCGACCCGGTTTCGACGGGGCATCTCGCGATCGAGGAGCACGCCGGGCATGCCGTTTGTCCCGTAAAAACGACGGTAAATAAAAGCTGCCAACGACAGCGAACTCGCTCTCGCGGCTTAATTAACCGCGGGCGGGGCACGGGGAGCCAGCCTGGAGCGCTCCGCCGCCCTGTTGAGAGAACCAGGCTGGGACCGAAGCCCGCCACCTGAAGGCGAGGTCCGAGACGTTCCAGGTTGGTCGCAGCGCCTGGTGGTCCCGACCCGGAAGCGCGGCGACGAGAAAAGAAGTCGGGACTGAGCGTGGAGAACCTCGACGTACGGTCGCTTCGGACGGGGGTTCGACTCCCCCCGCCTCCACCATCTCGGGAGTCGCGGCCCGCCGCCGGGAACCCGGCGGCGGGCCGTTCGCTCGAGAAGGGCGACCTCACCCGTCCGCCCGCGTGCATCGCGGCTCCGCCCCTCCGTGGGACGATCTCCGCATGAAGCGGCTCGGCTTCCTCGCGCTCTCCCTCCTCGTCCTCGCCGCCGCCATCCTCCCCGCCGGCTGCGCGACGCTCGACCAGCTGGCCTCGACCCTCGTGAACCTGAGGCGGCTCGAGTTCCGGATCGGCCAGGTCACGGGCTTCCGGCTCGCGGGGATCGACCTCGGGCGGGCGTCGGCTCTCTCGCAGCTCACGCCGTTCGACGCCATGGCGCTCGCGGGGGCGTACGCCTCCCGGAGGCTGCCGGCCGAGCTCGTCGTCGAGGTCGAGGCCGTGAACCCGAACGACGGAACGGCGGGGACGCCGCGGACGACGAGCACGCTCACGAGCCTGGAGTGCCGGCTCCTCGTCGACGGCCGGCCCACCGTGACGGGGAACATCGACAGGCCCTTCGAGATCCCGGGAACGGGGCAGGCGACGGTCGTGCCGATCCGCCTCTCGCTCGACCTGTACGAGTTCTTCGGCGAGAAGCGCTACGCGGAGCTGATCGACCTCGCGCTCGCGCTCGGCGGGGAGAGCCGCGACACGTCCCGCATCTCCCTCGACGCCCTGCCGACCGTGACGACGCCCCTCGGGAACATCACCTACCCGGGCCGCATCACGATCGCCGGCAGCCGGCTCCGCTGACGCCGGCGTCGCCTCCCGTCCCCGCTCGCCTTCAGCTCCCGGGCCGCCTCGCCGGAGCCGGAGCGCCACCCGGCTTCGCTCCGCCGGGGGCCGGCGCTGGCGCAGGCGCCGCGGGGGGCGCCTCCGCCGCGGTCTCCGTCGGCAGCGGGATGTTGTTGCTCTTGAAGGCGCCGAGGAGGGCGCTCTTGTCGATCGCCTTCAGGTAGGCCTCGCGCGGCTCGACGAGCCCCTGCTTGACGAGGTCGAGGAGCGAGTCGTTCAGGAGGCGCATCCCCTGCGCCTTCGAGGTCTGGAGGACCGACGGGAGCTGGAACGTCTTGCCGTCGCGGATGAGGTTCGCGACGGCGTTGTTCGTCAGGAGGATCTCGAGGGCGGCGACGCGCCCGCCGCCGATCTTCCGGAGGAGCGTCTGCGCGACGACCCCCTTGAGCGAGTCGGCGAGCATGACCCGGATCTGCTGCTGCCGGTCGGCGGGGAACTGGTCGACGATCCGGTCGACCGTCGACATCGCGGTCGTGGTGTGGAGCGTGCCGAAGACGAGGTGCCCCGTCTCGGCCGTCTCGATGGCGATGGCGATCGTCTCGAGGTCGCGCATCTCGCCGACGAGGACGATGTCGGGGTCCTCGCGGAGCGCCGCGCGGAGGGCGTCCTTGAACGAGCGCGTGTGGCTCCCGATCTCGCGCTGGTTCACGAGGCACTTCTTGTTGCGGTGGACGAACTCGACCGGGTCCTCGATCGTGATGATGTGGTCGGTGCGCGTCTCGTTGACGTAGTCGACGATCGCGGCGAGCGTCGTCGACTTGCCCGAGCCGGTCGGCCCGGTGACGAGGACGAGCCCCTTCGAGAGGTCGCCGAGCCTCACGACCGCGTCGGGCAGGTTCAGCTGTTTCGCCGTGAGGATCTCGATCGGGATCTGGCGGAAGACGGCGCCCACGCCGTGCCGGTCGCGGAAGACGTTGACGCGGAAGCGGGCGACGCCCGGAATCTCGTAGGCGAAGTCGGTGTCGTGCCGCTCCATGAACTCGGTCCGGTTCTTCTCCGGAAAGATCGGCCCCAGGAGCTTCTCGACGGCGTCGGACGCGAGCGAGGGCTGATCCTCCTGGATCGCCATCTCCCCGTGGACCCGGAAGACGGGCCGGGTGCCCGAGGAGAGGTGGACGTCGGAGGCCTTCCTCTCGAGCATCCGGAGGAGGAGCGCGTCGAGCGGGCGGCCGGCGGGACCGGCGGCGCGGAGCGAGGGCGCCTCGAGCGCCCCGCCGGCGGGGTACGGGATCTCCTCCGGCGCCGCGGGCCTCGGCGCGGGGACCGGCGCGGGGGCCGGGACCGGGGCGGGGGCCGCGACCGCGGGGGCCGGAGCGGGGGCCCCGGGGAACGCGGCCGAGGGGGCCGCCAGCTCCGGCGGCACCGGGATCGCCTCGGGGACGGGCGGAGTCGATTCGAGCATTCCGACGGAGGGAGGGGCCTCCGGGACGCCGATCGAGGAGACGGGCGGTGCGCCGTGCTTCGGCCGCCGGATCGCCGAGCCGGACATCCGGCTGGGCCGGCAGAGCATGACGGCCGGCATGGTGCCGACCTGGCCGAAGCGGATCTCGACCTCGTCCTTCCCGGGGCCGGTCGGCCAGGGCATCCGGTGCCGCGCGACGGCGAGCTCCTCGGGCGTCGAGTCCGGGACGAGCTCGGCAACCACGGCGCGGAACGAGTCGACGCCGACCGGTTCGCGCCCGACGACCGCCCTCACGTCGCCGCGCGTCATGAAGAGCTTCTCGCCCGGGACGATGTAGAGCGCGTCGCCGGTCGTCTGGAGGAGGTTCGCGACGAGGAGATCGACTCGGGAGGCCATCGTCGCCGTCCCTTCAGAAGGAGACCCGCGCGATCCGCGAGGTGGCGACGAAGACGAGCTGCGACCCGACCCCCACCGGCACGAACCGCCCCGCGAGGTTGAAGACGTCGGACATCCGGCCGTGTCCCTCGAGCGCGGTGGTCGTCAGGACGCCGGAGACCTCCGCGCCCGAGACGAGCTGGAGCGTGACGAGGTCGAGCGCGGCCCCTTCCGTCGCCGACGGCTCGCCGCCGGGGCCCTCGGCCTCGATCGACACGGTGACGAGAGCGTCGCGCGAGAGGAGGCAGCTTCCCCCGCCGGCCAGGCCGATCGGCAGGAAGCGGCGGTCCTCCTCGAGGAGGACGCGCATCGGCGTCACGCCCCGCTCGCGGTGCGGGTCGGGGAGGAGCCAGAACGTCACGTCGAGCAGGCTGCCGTCGTCGAGCTGGACGGTGGCGGCGCACGGGGTCGTCGTCCTGCGAGGGATGGTGTCGTGCATGCAAACCTCCGGGGACCCGCCCCGATCTTAGGCGAATCGGACGGGCCGCAGGCCCGCTTCCGGCCCGTCCCGCGGCGGGAACGCGGGCGCGTAGATAATCGCGGGACGTGACCCGGCCCGCCCTCCTCCCGTGCCTCGCCCTCGCGGCGCTCCTGGCCCTCGTGCCCGTGCGCGCCGCGGACCCGACGGCGACGTTCGTCGCGCCCGGGGGCTCCTCGCTCCTCGTGGCGGCGGCCGACGCCGAGGGGAAAACGTGGCTCTCCGTGCGCGACGTCGCGACTGCCCTCGGCGGCACGCTCGCCCACGAGGCGGCGACAGGCTCGTTCGAGCTGAAGATCGGCCCGCACACGGCCGTCTTCGGCACCGGGACGCCGATCGCCGTCGTCGACACGCGCCTCGTCCCGCTCGCCGCGGCGGTGAGGGCCGAGGCGGGTACGGCCTACGCGGAGCCGGACTTCTTCTCGCGGGTCCTCTCTCCTCTCTTCGGCGTCGCCTTCACGTGGGACCGCGCCTCGCGCACGCTCGCCGCGCGGCCGGTGGAGACGCCCGAGATCGGCGTGGAGGCGACCGTCTCCGCGTTCGAGGGGACGACGAAGGTCGTCTTCCGCTTCTCGCAGGCCCCGTCCTACCGCACCGAGAAGGGGGCCGACCAGGTCGTCCTCCGGTTCCCGGGCGCGAAGCTCGTCCCGGCGACGCCCGAGGTCGTCCCCGACGACGAGCGCGTGGCCCGGCTCCTCCTGCGGCCGGGCGAGCTCGCCGTCGTCCTGAAGGGGAAGGACCTCTCCACGAACGTCTACCCGCTCGCGGCGCCGCCCCGGATCGTCGTCGACGTCACGCGCGGCGCTCCGCCGGCCCCGGCCGCCGCCCCCGCGGCGACCCGCGTCCCCGGCGCCCTCGTCCTCCCCACGCCGACGCCCACGCCCCGCCCCGAGCCGCGCGTCGTCGTGATCGACCCGGGCCACGGCGGGACGGAGGAGGGGGCGAAGGGCCCGGGCGGGCTCCTCGAGAAGGACGTCGTCCTCGCCCTCTCGCGGACCGTCCGCGAGGTGCTGACCGCTCGCGGCTACCGGGTGGTCACGACGCGTGACAGCGACGCGTCGGTGGGATTCCAGGACCGGACGGCCACCGCGAACGAGGCGAAGGCCGACGTCTTCCTCTCGCTCCACATGAACGCCTCGCGCTCGCCGTCGGCCCACGGCACGGAGGTCTACTACCTCTCCCTCGACGCCTCCGACCGCGCCGCCGCTGCGCTCGCCGACGCCGAGAACGAGGACGAGCCGAAGCCGACGCCGTCGGCCGAGACGAACGCGGCGCTGCGCGACCTCGACCTGATCCTCTGGGACCTCGCCCAGAACCAGCACCTCACGGCGTCGAGCCGTCTCGCCGAGATCATCCAGGCCGACTTCAACCGGCTCCTCGGCATCACGACCCGCGGCGTCAAGCAGGCCCCTTTCCGCGTCCTGATCGGCGTGAACGCCCCGGCCGTCCTCGTCGAGGTCGCCTTCATCTCGAACCCCGAGGAGGAGAAGAAGATCGCCTCCGAGGCGTTCCGCCGGGCCGTGGCCGAGACGCTCGCGGGTTCGCTCGACAGCTTCTTCCGCGTCGGCTCCGACGCCGTCGTCCCCGTTCCGTTCGCGCCGCCCGCAGCCGAGCGGCGCTGACGCCGGTCCCATGCCGCGCCGCTTCGCCCTCGCGCTCCTCGCGCTCCTCGTCCTCCTCCTCCTCGGCCTCCTCGCCGGGCGGAAGGTCCACGAGTCGCGGCAGAAGCGGCGGGTCGCGAACCAGCCCGTTCCGACCCGGACGATCCCGCCGCCCCCGACGCCGATTCCCGCGCGCCTCGCGGCGATCTGGTTCGAGTCGGCGGCCGACGGGATGTTCCGGGGGGAGGTGCGCGAGGTGCCCGCGGCCGTCGACGACGTCGCGCTCCTCCGCCGCCTCGGCGCCGAGGTCCTCGCCGGGCCGCGGCACCCCGACCTCCTCCGCCCCTTCCCGGAAGGCTGGACGCTCCGCGCCGCCTTCCGCCTCGCCGACGGCCTCGCCGTCCTCGACCTCGCGCCTCCGGCGGCCCCCGCGCCGACGCCCGTTCCCGAGGAGACGACGGAGGCGAAGGGCGCCGGCAAGGGCGCGAAGGAGCCTGCGACGCCGACCCCGACGCCGGTCGCATCCGAGCCGCCGAAGCGCTGGGAGGCCGGGTCCTCCGAGGAGCTCGCCGCGGTGCAGTCGCTCGTCCTCACCGTCACGAAGAACCTCCCCGCCGTCACCCGCGTCATCCTCCTCGTCGGCGGGGAGCCGGTGGAGACGCTCGCCGGGCACGTCGACCTGACGCGCCCGCTCGCTCCGGACCTCTCCCGCGCGGCCGACGAGGCGCCGCTCGTCGCCCCGATGCCGACGCCGCTGCCGGAGCCGACCGCACCGGCCGAGCCGGCCGCCTCTCCTTCCCCCGGCGCGACCGCGCCTTCGACCGTCCCGGCGCCCGCGGTCTCGCCCGATCCGCCGCGCGCCGCCGCGCGCCCGACTCCACCTCTCCGAAAGAGCCTCGACCGCACATGACAGACCCGCGTCCCATCGGCCTCTTCGACTCCGGCGTCGGAGGGCTCACCGTCCTCGACGCCGTCGCCCGCCGCCTCCCCGGCGAAGACCTCCTCTACCTCGGCGACACCGCGCGCCTCCCCTACGGCACGAAGTCGCCCGAGACCGTCCGCCGCTACGCGCGGCGCGCCGTCTCGCTTCTCCTGTCGCGCGGGGTCAAGGCGCTCGTCGTCGCGTGCAACACCGCCTCGGCCCTCGCGCTCGACGCGATCGTCGACGAGGCGCGCGGCGTCCCGGTCCTCGGCGTCGTCGAGCCGGGCGCGCGCGCCGCGCTCCGCACCGCGCGCGGCGTGACGGGCCCGGCCGCCGGGGCGCCGATCGCCGTCCTCGCCACCGAGGCGACCGTCGCCTCCGACGCCTACGGCCGCGCGATCCGCTCCCTCGACCCCTCCCGCGCCGTCATGAACGTCGCCTGCCCGCTCTTCGTCCCGCTCGCCGAGGAGGGGTGGACCGAGAACGAGGTCGCCCGCGAGGCGGCGAAGCTCTACCTCGCCCCCGTCGTCGCGGCGGGGGCGCGCGTCGTCGTCCTCGGCTGCACGCACTACCCGCTCCTCGCGCGGACGATCGCCGCCGCGCTCCCCGGGGGGACGCTCCTCGTCGACTCCGCGGCCTCGACCGCGGTCGAGGTCGAGGCGCTCCTCGGCACGGAGGGGCGGCGCGCGGGCGAGGCGGGGGAGACGCACCTCCTCGTCACCGACTCCTCCGAGCGCCTCCGGCGCGTCGCGGGACGCTTCCTCGGCCGCGAGGCGGCGGCGCTCGAGCTCGTCGACCTGCCGTAAGCTCCGGGGCGATGTCTCGCCCCGACGGCCGCTCTCCCCTCCAGCTTCGCCCCGTCTCCCTCGAGGTCGGCGTCGTGCCGCACGCCGAGGGCTCGTGCCTCATCACCCAGGGCCGGACGAAGGTCCTGATCGCCGCCACGCTCGAGCAGAAGATCCCGCCCTTCCTGCGCGACTCGGGCGAGGGGTGGATCACCGCCGAGTACGGGATGCTCCCGCGCGCCACGCTCGAGCGGACGCCGCGCGAGGCGGCGAAGGGGAAGCAGGCCGGACGGACGCTCGAGATCCAGCGCCTCATCGGGCGCGCCCTCCGCGGCGTCGCCGACCGGACGACGTTCCCCGAGTGGACCGTCACGCTCGACTGCGACGTCCTCGTCGCCGACGCGGGCACGCGCTGCGCGTCGGTGACCGGCGCCTGGGTCGCCCTCGCCCTCGCCCTCGAGAGCCTCCGGAAGAAGAGCGCTCTCAAGCGGCCGCGCCCGTTCCGCGAGGCGGTCGCCGCGATCTCCGTCGGCGTCCTCCCCGCCCCCGAGCGCCCCGAGGGGGTCGTCGCCCTCGACCTCGACTACTCCGAGGACTCGACGGCCTGGGTCGACCTGAACGTCGTCGGCACCTCCACCGGACGCTACGTCGAGGTGCAGGGGACGGCCGAGCGCGAGCCGTTCGACGACCGGCGCCTCCGCGAGATGCTCGTCGTCGGCAAGAAGGGGCTCCGCCGCCTCTTCCGCGCCCAGCGCAAGGCGCTCCTCGGCCGCGTTCCGGAGGACTGGCTCCCGCCGGCGTGACCCCGGCGGCCGCGGTCCGCGCCGCGGGCTCGGCCTTCAGCCCTTCTTCGCGAGCTCCGCGAAGAGCTTCGCCACCGCCTTCGGCGCCTCGAGCGGCGCGTAGTGGCCGACGCCGGGAAGCTCGACGTACCGCGCGTCGGAGCGCGCCTCGAGGATCGCCTTCACGTCGCGGGGCGGCGCGAGCGAGTCCTCCGCGCCGGTCGCCACGAGGAGCGGCACCGTCGTCCCGTCGAGCCGCTTGCGGAGCGGAGGCGACGAGAGGAGGCCGTCGACCGAACGCTCGAGCGCCCGGAGCGCCGCCGCGGCGTTCGCCCCGGTCCGCGCCTTCATCCCGCGCGCCACGAACCCCTTCTTTCCCGCGCCGTCGACGGCGAAGCCGTAGCCGAGCGCGTTCTTCAGCGACGTCTCCGGCGCCGCGGCGACGAGCGCGGCGCGCGACATCGCCTTCCACTTCAGCGTCTCGGCGAAGCCGTAGGAGACGGCCCCGAGCGGCGAGACGAGCGCGAGGGCCGCGACCCGCTTCGGCGCGAGGAGCGCCACCTCGGCCGCGACCCGCCCGCCGAGCGAGTGCCCCGCGACGACGGCCGTCTCCACGTCGTGGTCGTCCATCTCCCCGATGACCCACCGCGCGAGCGCCGCCGGGTCGTAGCTGTCGTGCGGGCGCGCCGACTTGCCGAAGCCGGGGAAGTCGACCGCGAGCGCCTCGAGCCCCTTCGGAAGCGCCGCGGCGACCTCCTTCCAGTCCTCGGCCGAGCCGCCGAGCCCGTGCAGCAGCAGGAGCGTCCGGCTCACGCCGCGCCTCCCGCGGGTGGACATCCCCTCGCCGCGGCCCGAGAATCCGGCGCGCCGGGGCGTAGCGCAGTGGCAGCGCAGCTGCTTTGGGAGCAGCAGGTCGGCGGTTCAAATCCGCCCGCCCCGACCACTCCTTCCCTTCCGAACGCGCGATCGCTCACGCGCCCCTCCCGGGCGCCCGCGGCGCCCTGCCCGTCGCATCGTCCCCGGCGGCTCTCACGGTTGCGGGATCGTCTCAGATCCGAAGGCCCGGACGCCACACTCCGCGGGCGGGCCGACGGGCGACGCCGCCCGCCCGGCCCGCCCCGGCCCTGCGACCGACACCGCGCCCTCTCCTCGCGCACGGCGGTAGACTCGGCTCGAGGTGGCAGTTGAACGAGATCGCGGCACGGATCGATACTTCGGGCAGACTCGTCATTCCGGCCCGCATCCGGAAGGACCTGGGGCTCACGGCGGGGACGGCGGTCACGCTCCGGGTCTCGGACGGCGAGCTGCGCGTCGTGGCGAAGGCCGAGGCGATTCGCGCGGCGCAGGCGAGGGTCCGCCGTTACGTGAAACCCGGGCGCTCGCTCGCGGGGGAGCTCATCGCCGAGCGGCGGGCGGAGTGGCGGCGTGGGTAAGGTCGTTCTCGACGCCTCGGCGGTCCTCGCCCTCCTGAACGACGAGCCGGGCGCCGCGGCCGTGGCCGCCGCGCTCGAGGACGCGGTCGTGAACGCGGTGAACCTCTGCGAGGTCGTCGCCAAGCTCCAGGAGGTCGGCATGTCACGGGAGGAGGCCGAGGAGGCCCTCGGCGGGCTCGGCCTCGAAGTGCAGCCCTTCGGCGAAGCGGCCGCCTGGGCCGCCGGCACGCTCCGGGGGGCGACACGGCGCGCGGGCCTCTCTCTCGGCGACCGGGCCTGTCTCGCCCTCGCGCGGGAGCTGGGCGTCCCCGCGATAACGGCCGACGCGGCCTGGCTGAAGGCGGCGACCGGGGCGGACGTCCGGCTCGTCCGCTGACCCGAGGTCCTGCGGCGGCCTCAGCGGCTCGCGGCGCGGTACCGCCAGGGCGCGACCGGGTCGGGCTCCGACCAGACGCCGACCCGCGCC
>ERZ795054.3479-NODE-3479-length-12333-cov-4.045203_pt1 | contig 12333 bp, 11 predicted proteins | sample MGYA00375138_ERZ795054 | MGnify/ENA primary metagenome ERZ795054 (study PRJEB30183, sample SAMN05720215) | anaerobic digester metagenome | isolation source: active sludge of municipal wastewater-treating anaerobic digesters | place: USA | collected 2014-12-23 ...
ACCATGGTGCCGTGGCTGTGCGCACCGAAGATGTTGCCATTGACCTCAGCGAAGTCGCGGGTCCCCAGGATGCGCCCGTGGGTCCACAGGCTGTCGAATACCAGGGCGGTATTCACCCCGGTGAACCCGGCATCGATCACGGCAATGATCATCCCGTCACCTGCAAAACCCAGATCGTGCAGGTAGTCGAGCCCGATCATCAGGGCCTGGTTCTCGGCCATGCCGTAGTTGATCACCCCCGCGGCTTTGGTTCGGGGCCCCGACACGGGTTTCGCCGGAAGCATCTCGGGTGCGAACTTATCCACCCCCTGTCCCTTACTGCCAGAAGGGGCGAGGTAGACCAGGGTATCGACAAACGCCAGACTGGAAATGGCGTTGTACTGGGCCGTGGTGAACACTTCGGCCACCACGGAATTGAACCATTTGCTCCGGTTGATCACCGTGGCCCCGGTGGCCCTGACCCCCTGAACATACGCTGGGTTTACAGGCAAGTCCTGGCTATTGAGGGCGATGCCCTGGGCGCTGCGGCGTGCCAGGGCCCTGGATGACAGGAATGCCTGGGGATTGCTGAGACTGAAAGGAGAATTGTTCTTGTCCGTAAAGGACACCCGGAACTTGCCCGTGGTCTGGGCCATGTTCTCCCCGGGCCACAGCAGCAGGGCCTGGAGGAGGAAGGCAATCAATAGAACGTTTTTCATATACTGGATCCTGTTCAGGATAAACAAACGACAAAGGTTTCAGTTTTCCGCACGCCGTGCCCACGCCCTGATTGCCCACCAGGTGAGCCGCACGAGGATGAACATCAAGGCAAAGGTAAAGATAATCACCGCCCCGGAGGGAAGGTTCAGGGTATAGGAAAGCAGTATGCCCCCGATGGAGCCAGCCGCGGACAAGGCCACGGACCACAGCATGAGGCCGGAGAGCCTGCGCGTGAAGATGGCAGCAATGGCCTGGGGCAGGGTTAGGAAGGAGATGACCAGGATGATGCCGGTCACCCGGATGGACGTGACGATGGTGAGGGCCACCAGCGCCATCAACAGGTAATTGACGGCTCCGGCCGGCAGTCGGCGAACCCGGGCATAGCCCTGGTCGAAGGCCACAGCCAACACCAGTGGATAGAAGACAATGAAGGCCAGCACGGCCAGCACAGCTGACAACCCCAGTAGCCAAAGGTCCGCAGGGCTGGTGGTCAGTATGTTCCCAAAGAGATAGGTCATCAGGTTGGGCACGTAACCCGGGGTGAGGTAAATGAATACGATACCCAGGGCCATGCCGGCCGACCAGAGGATGCCGATGGCGCTGTCGTTGCGCACATCCTGTCGGTCGCTGAGGTATTGGATGAGCATGGCCGAGGCCACGCCAAACACCAGTGCACCCAAAGGGGGATGGATCCCGAGAAAGAAGGCCAGACCGATCCCTCCGAAGGAGGCATGGGAAATGCCGCCACTGAGGAAGACCATGCGGCGGGACACCACATAGGCCCCGGTGAGTCCGCAGGCGATGCTGGCCAGCAGGGCCGCCAGCACGGCATTCTGCAAAAAATTATAGTGGAACAGGCTTTCCAGTAGCTGCATGTCAGTGGGTGTCAAGCACGCGGTGCGGAAGATGGCCGTGGGTGATGATGTCGATGGGGCATTCATAGGCTTCCATCATTTCCCGGCTGATGATGTTGGAGCGGTGATAATGCAAGCCTTCGTTCACGCAGGCAATCGTTTTCACATGGGAGGAAATCATCCCCAGGTCATGCGAGACCATGAGTATAGCCATCTGTTGGTTCAGCTCCTGAAGCAGGGTATACAGGTCCTTTTCAAAACGCTGGTCAGTGAAGGTATCGGGCTCATCCAGCACCAGCAGCAGGGGCTGGTCGGCGATGGCCCGGGCCAGCAGCACCTTTTGGCGTTGTCCGCCGCTGAGTTCGCCAAAGGAGGCCCCACGTGCCTCCCGCATGCCGGTACGTTCCAGGGCAGCAAGGGCCCGTGCCCCTCCCCTTCTCCAGGAGCTGAGCCCATTTCCCCTGACCAGGCCGGTGCGCACCACATCTTCCGCAGTAACAGGAAAACGAGGGTCGAGCCCGGGGTCCTGGGGAAGATAGCCTATGCGGTATCCCCCGCGGGTCTTCAGCTCCGGGGCGCGTTCGAGGTTGCCGGCCCAGGGCTGCAGGCTGCCGAGGATAAGGCGGAGCAGGGTAGTCTTACCCCCTCCGTTGGGACCGATCACCCCGATGAAATCGCCCTGGGCGATCTCCAGGTCGATCCCCTTCAGCACCAGGTGGCTTCCGTATCCCGTGGAAACATGATTCAGCCTGACCAACATTGGCGTATGCAATAGGTTTACAAAGGTAGGAAATGCGCATCACCTCAAAAATCTTGTGACCATTATACCGGACTGCGTGCACACCTGGGGTATGGGGAGCGGGAAAGTCAGTTTGCCAGGCAAAACCACCCAGTCCAGCCCGGCACTGATCGACCGCCACTATCGTTCCATTCTGCGGTAGCACATCAAGCCAGCGATGGAGCAGGTGTTTCAGAAGGACCGGCTGAAGTATTCAGCTCAGCCTGAAAGGCTGGTCCAGTTTTTCTCATCCACCTCAGTTCCGTCTTGGCGCTGCCTCGCGCTATCTCCAAACATTTTTACGAACACCCGTAGTATGCCCCACCCCACCGCGTGCGTTCACCCGTGGACCGGAAAGGCCGCTGGTTTTTCTATCTTTGCTGTTTCCCAGACCCACGGATGAAGCTCAGCATCGTCATCGTTAACTATAATGTCAGGCATTTTCTCGAACAATGCCTGCGTTCGGTGCAGGATGCCATCCAGGGCATCGAAGCCGAGGTGTTCGTGGTGGACAACAACTCTGCAGATGGCAGCGTGCGTATGGTCCGGGAGCTCTTCCCCCAGGTGAAACTGAGCGCCAACGATGAGAACCTGGGTTTCTCCAGGGCCAACAACCAGGCCATCCGGATCGCCCGTGGGCAATATATCCTCCTGCTCAATCCCGACACCGTGGTGGAGACAGATACCTTCCGTGCGGTGGTGGATTTCATGGACGGGCATCCCGAGGCCGGGGCATTGGGAGTGAAGATGGTAGATGGGGCGGGCCGCTTTCTGCCTGAATCGAAACGCTCCCTGCCAACCCCTGCCGTGGCCTTCTACAAAATTTCTGGTCTATCCCGCCTTTTTCCCCGTTCCAGAACTTTCGGCAGGTACCACCTGGGCTATCTCGACCGTGACCAGACCCATGCCGTGGAGATCCTGTCGGGGGCCTTTATGCTGCTGCGGTCCGAAGCGCTGGAGAAGGCCGGTCTCCTGGATGAGACCTTTTTCATGTATGGGGAGGACATCGACCTGAGTTACCGAATTCTGCAGGCCGGGTATAAAAACTACTACTTCCCCGGGACGCGCATCATCCATTACAAGGGCGAGAGCACCAGGAAAAGCAGCGTCAACTACGTCTTCACCTTTTACCAGGCCATGAACATTTTCGCCCGTAAGCATTTCAGTGCCCGCCGGGCCCGGGTGTTCAGTCTGCTCATCAATCTGGCCATATACCTGCGGGCGGGCCTGGCCCTGGGCAGCCGCTGGGTGCAACGCCTCACCCTTCCCCTGCTGGATGCCGCCCTGATGTACGGGGGATCCTTATTACTGGCCCGATGGTGGGAGAACAACGTCCTGCTCGACAAGGGAGGGCGCTATCCTGAAGCCTTCTTCCTCTTTGTCCTTCCTGCCTATCTTATCTTCTGGCTAACAGCCATTTACCTTGGAGGGGGCTATGACAGGCCTTACCGCATCCGTCGCGCCCTGGGCGGCGTGGTCACGGGCAGCCTGTTCATCCTGGTGGTATACGCCCTGTTGCCCGAGTCCCTGAGATTTTCGAGGGCCCTCATTCTGCTGGGAACGGTTTGGGGACTGTCGAGTACTGCCGGGCTGCGCTACCTCCTGCGGGTGGCCCGGGTACCAGGCTTCGCCCAGGCCGGGAACAAGGTGAAGCAGATCCTGATTATCGGCGACAAACAGGAAGGGCAACGGATCGAGCTCCTGCTCAACCGGGCCATGGTGACCCCAGCCTTCAGCGGACTGGTTAGTCCCCTGGAAGGTGAAGCCGAAGACCCCGAGGTGCTGGGGCATCTGACCCGGCTGCGCGACCTGATATCGATCTACCGCATCAATGAAGTGATCTTCTGCGCCAGGAACCTGAGCGCCAGTCGCATCATCGACCTGATGGCGGAGCTGCAGGACACAGGGGTGGAGTACAAGATCGCCCCCCAGGAGAGCATGGCCGTAATCGGGAGCAATTCCATCAACACCTCAGGAGAACTTTACGTTATCGATGTCAATACCATCAGCCGACCGGAGAACGCACGGATGAAGCGCATGCTCGACCTGGCTGTGGGTGGAGTGTTGCTGTTGTTTTCCCCCCTCTTGTCGTGGTTCATGCACCGGCCGGCCGGGATGGCCCCGAACCTTTGGAAGGTGGTGATCGGTCGGCGCTCGATGATAGGGTACATTCCCCTCAGCGGCGACAGCCTTTTCCGCCTGCCCCGCATCCGCCGCGGCGTGCTGAACCCGGCCGATATGTACCCGGGCATGAAGCTGGGGGCCAACGACCTGGACCGACTGAACATGCTGTATGCCAAAAACTACAGGCTGGGCACCGATGTAGAGGTGCTGTGGCGGGGTTTCCGCGAACTGGGACGCAGGGAACAATCGCCCTGATCAGTTGTTCCCTCTGTAAAGCCCCGCAAAATACCGGGGAATTAACTATTTTTACACGCTCTAAATAAGCGACATCACAGCACACCAATTATGGCCCGATTTGAGATCCTGATGCCCAAGATGGGTGAGAGCATTATCGAAGCCACCATCACAAAATGGCTTAAGAACGAAGGAGATATGATCAGCGAGGAAGACGCGATCGTCGAGATCGCCACCGACAAGGTGGACTCCGAGATCCCTTCCCCGGTGGACGGAATTCTGATCAAGAGATTATACAATGAAGGGGATACCGTTGCTGTTGGCGAGGTGATCGCCTACATCAGCACCGGGGACGGGGATGAGGCCGGGCTTTCTGAGGCCCCGGCCGTCAAAGCCGAAGTCGCTCCGGCAGCAACAACTGCGGCCCCGGCCGCCCCGGCAGCAGAAACAGCAGCCTTAGTTTCTACGGCCCCGGCCGCGCCGGATGAGCGTTTCTATTCTCCGCTGGTAAAGAGCATTGCCCGCGAGGAGAACATAGGTCCGGAGGAGCTCGCTGGTATACCGGGCAGTGGAAAGGAAGGCCGGGTGACCAAGGCCGACATCCTCTCCTACCTGGGCAGCCGCGGCCAGGCCCCGGCTCCGGCCCCGGTATCTTCCACACCCAAAGCCCCCGCAACGGCTCCCACACCCCCGGCCAGTTCGGTATTCCAGGGTCCCGGCGACCAGATCGTGGAGATGGACCGCATGCGCCGCCTCATCGCCGACCACATGGTGCATTCGGTGCATACTTCGCCCCATGTGACCAGTTTTGTGGAAGTGGACATGACACCCATCGTGAAGTGGCGTAACCGTCACAAGGACAGTTTCGAAAAGCGTGAAGGGATAAGGCTCACCTTTACCCATGTATTCCTGGAAGCCATTGCCCGCGCCATTAAGGAATATCCCATGGTGAACGCCTCGGTCGACGGCAGCAACATCATCCTGCGCCGCAGGGTAAACATTGGTATGGCCGTGGCCCTGCCCAGCGGCAATCTGATCGTTCCTGTAGTGAAGGACGTGGATGAGAAAAACCTGGTAGGCATTGCCAAGCAGGCCAACGACCTGGCCGAACGGGCCCGGGACAACAAGCTCCAACCCGACGACATCCAGGGAGGCACCATTACGCTTACCAACCTGGGATCCTTTGGTACGGTCATGGGGACCCCCATCATCAATCAGCCCCAGCTGGCCATCGTCGCCGTCGGGGCCATCACCAAGCGTCCCGTGGTACTCGAAACGCCCGAAGGGGACGTGATCGGGATCCGCCATATGATGTACCTTTCCCTGTCGTACGACCACCGTGTCATCGACGGCGCCCTGGGCGGCAAGTTCATTTACCGCGTTAAAGAGCTGCTGGAAGGCTTCGACACCCAACGCAGCATCTAACGGCCACCTATTCGCATCCAACCACATAATATCAAGGATCCAGGTAATGGAAACCACCCCTGAGCTCAGGCTCAACCTCAGCCGTCCCCTCGCCTTCTTCGACCTGGAGACCACCGGCACCAACCTCGCCACGGACCGTATCGTGGAGATCTTCATTCTCAAGATATTGCCCGAAGGCGACGCCCTTCAGCTGCATGAGATCATCAACCCCGGTATGCCGATACCCCCCGAAGTCACAGCTATACATGGCATCAGCGATGCCGACGTGGCCGACAAACCGGACTTTACCACCCTGGCACCCCGGATCGCCGCGTTCATCGAGTGCTGCGACCTGGCCGGATACAATGCCATACGCTTCGACATCCCCATTCTGGCTGAGGAACTCCTCAGGGCGGGTATGGATTTCGATATCAGCAAGCGGTACATCATAGACGTACAGAACATCTTCCACAAAATGGAGCCCCGCCATCTGGCCGCGGCCTTCAAGTTTTACTGCGGTAAGCCCCTGGAGGATGCCCATACCGCGGAGGCCGACACCCGTGCCACCTACGAGATCCTGATGGCACAGATCGCACGCTACCGTGGACAGGATTACACCGGCAGGGAAGGCGCAACCAAGGAGCCGGTAAGGAACGACATCCGTGCCCTGCATGAGTTCTCCGCCGTGGCCCGTCATGCGGACCTGGCCGGGCACATCGTGTTCGACGGGGCCAACCGTGAAGTGTTCAACTTCGGGAAATACAAAGGCCGCAGCGTGGAAGAGGTCTTCGCTATCGAGCCTTCGTATTACGACTGGATGATGAAGTCCCAGTTCCCGGAATACACCAAAAAGGTGATCACGGGCATCCAGAAACGCCGGCTGAGCCAGAACATGGGACAAAAACGGAGCGGACAATGAAGATCCTCTGTATTGGAAGGAATTACCGGGAACACGCCCGGGAGCTGAACAACCCCGTGCCCGAGAAGCCGGTGTTCTTCATGAAGGGCTCGAACAGTCTGCTGCGCAACGGCAAACCCTTCTATTATCCTGATTTCTCAAACGATATCCAGTACGAAGCGGAGCTGGTGCTCCGGATCGGCCGGTTGGGAAAGAATATCGCCCCGGAATTCGCCTATTCCTATATTGATGCCATCAGCCTGGGCATCGACTTCACCGCCAGGGATCTGCAGACCGAATGCAAGAACAAGGGCTTGCCCTGGGAGGTGGCCAAAGCCTTCGACCATGCGGCGGTGCTGGGTGAACTGAAGCCGTGCGGTGACCTTAGCCGGAATATCCGCTTTCAGCTGCTGCTGAATGGAACACAGGTGCAGGACGGGCACAGCCATGACATGCTGTTTCCCATACCGGCCATCATCGCCTATCTGTCACGCTTCATAACGCTGCGAACCGGGGACCTGATCTACACCGGCACCCCGGCAGGTGTAGGTCCGATCAGTATCGGCGACACCCTTGAAGGCTTTCTTGAAGGAGAAAAGGTTTTTAATTTGAATATCAAGTAATTACAACCTCCTTAACCGCTTCTTTCCCGAGCTCCTGGTTCAGTAGTTCCCTGATCCTGGACTTTCCCATGCTGAGCTCCTGTCGCAAGGCAGAGGACTTCACTCTGATCCTCAGGACCCCATCCTTCATGGAAAGTATCCGTGCATTCCTGCTGATGGCCGGCCCCATGAGGCGCTGCCAGGCCTCGGACAAGCGGACCTTGTCGATGCCATTCTCCAGACGATAGGTCCGGATCAGGGCCTGGATGGCCTCGCGGATGGGCTGTTCATTGGTCTTTCGGAACTCCATGCTATTCCAGGGTTTCGGCCTGTCCCCCGCGGATGTGGAAGATGCGGTGTGGCACGGCCGCTTCGGCAAAGATACGTCCGATCCTTTCCATGCTGGTATCCGTTATGAACACCTGGCCGAAGCGCTGGTCGCTGACCAGGTGAATGAGCTGTTCCACCCTCCGGTCATCCAGCTTGTCGAAAACATCATCGAGCAACAGCAATGGCCGGGCGCCGGTGAGCTGACGGATGTAATCGAACTGCGCGAGTTTAAGGGCGACGGCGAAGGATTTCTGCTGGCCCTGGGATCCGAACTTCTTGGCAGGAAAGCCGTCGATGAGAAAGTTGAAATCATCCTTGTGGATGCCCGTACTGGTGAAGCGCAGCGAGAGGTCCCGCTGCCGGCTCTCCAGGAAGAGGTCATCCTGGCCGTTGTCCGCAAGCTGACTCTCGTATTCGATGCGCACCTCTTCCCTGCCACCGCTGATGAGCTCGAAGTATGAGGCGAACAAGGTGATGTAGCCCTGCAGAAAGGCTTTGCGCTGGTCGTGGATATAGGCGGAGGGCCCACTCATCTGCCGGTCCCACAACATGAGGCTCTCCTCGTTGAAGGTACGGCTCTCGGCAAAGCGACGAAGCAGGGCATTGCGGTGCCCCAGGGCCTTGTTGTAGGTGATCAGTTCATCGAGATACCGGGGATCGAACTGGGAGATCACGCTGTCCACATAGCGGCGGCGCACCTCGCTGCCTTCATTGATCAGGTCGCGGTCGTAGGGGGAGATCATCACCAGGGGGATCCTGCCAATGTGGTCGGCCAGACGATCATATTCGCGGGCATTGAAACGGAACTGCTTGCGCAGGCTACGCCCGAGCTGGCAACTCACTTCATCTTCCCTGTCGCCATTGCGGGAATATCGCCCATGCAGGATGAAGCCCTCCTCTCCGTGACGGATGACCTGGGTGTCGATGGCATTGAAATAGCTCTTGCAAAAGGACAGGTAATAGATGGCGTCCAGCAGGTTGGTCTTGCCTTCTCCATTGCCCCCCACGAAGCAATTGAGCTTGGGCGAGAAGCTCAGGACCTCTTCCGGGATATTCTTGAAGTTGGATAAACGCAGCTGCTTGAGGTACATAACTTAGAATTCTATAGAGGCGTAATGCTCCCTGATGACGCGGGCCAGTTCTTCCATCTGCCAGACCGGGGTGGAAGTAGCTCCGCTGATCCCCAGCCTGCGGACACCCCGGAACCATTCGGGTTGCAGCTCGTCGGGCCCACCCAGGGCATGGGCAGCAGCATTGGCTTTGAGGGCCAGGGAGAAGAGGTACTTGCCATTGGAGCTCTCTTTCCCGGTGAGGAACAGCAACAGATCGACGGAAGAGGCGAAACGGGTCAGGCTTTCCTTGCGGTTGGCCACGAAGCCGCAGATGGTACGGTGAATGTGGAGCTCAGCGGAAGGGGCCCGCAGTCGGTCGCGCTCCTGGAGGATCCGATGCAGGAAGGCCTCATAGGCTTCCGGGTCCATGGTGGTCTGTGCAAAGATCTCCAGCGGATGGTGCAGCGTGTCCATGGGCAAGTCTTCCAGGGATACGATACGTCCCAGTCCACGGGTATGCCCCATGAGGCCCGTGGCTTCGGGGTGCCCTGACTTGGCGAACAGCAGGACGTAGCCGCCGGATTTCTCCATCCTGAGTGCTGCTTCGCCTACCTTACGCTGAAGTCGCAACACCACAGGGCATGTCGCGTCGATGTAGGGACGCTTTCCTGCGTCCAATGCGGCATAGGTGGAAGGGGGTTCCCCATGGGCCCTGATGAGCATGTATCCTGCAGCATCCCCTTCGTCCACATGAAGAACGGTGCGCATCCCCTGCTTCTGCAGGCGTTCCGCTTCACGCTCGTTGTGGACGATCTGGCCAAGGCTGAGCAGGGGCCTCCCCTCCCCGATGGCCTGTTCAGCCTTCCGGATGGCTTTTACCACCCCCGGACAGCACCCCGCCGATGCATCGATCAGGATCTCCATAGGGCGGTAAAGATACGAAAGTGCCGGAGGGTAGCGATCAGCGCTCTGGGGCGATGAAATCGGAAAGGTTGGTGGTAAGCGTGATATAGTTTGGGGAACCGGCCAGGTGCCAGGCCGAACGGGCATAGTTGAAGTGGAAGCGGCTCACCCTGAAGCCAAAGCCCCAGGAGAAGCCCACCGTGGACAGTTTGCTCTCCACCTTCATGTCCTGGCGGCGTTGGTAGTTGTACCCCAGGCGCAGGCTGAAGTTTCGTGAAGGGGTAAGTTCCGCCCCCAGCACGAAATGGCGCATCAACTTGTCAGCGAACACCTCGAACCCGTTTTCTTCGATAGGCTCTCCGGTCAGGGGATCGGTCTCAGGGTCAGCAGGGTCGTCATAGGTGAGGTCCCAGCGCTCCAGATGGGTGACCAGAATGGAGTAGCGTAAGGGCACATGGCGGAGGCGCTTGGAGACGCCCAGGGCCAGCTCGAAAGGCAGGGGCTCTGGCTCGGAAGGGACATAGGTATTCAGCTGACGTCCGATATTCCGGGCCAGAAAGGATGCGGTAAGGCCAGACTTGCGGTTATGGTAGGTCCCGGTAACATCCACGGCCAGGCCGGAGGCGACATAGTTTTCCAGTTCCGAGTACAACAGTTTGAGGTTGGACCCTATGGAAAAAGAGGAATCCAGTGCCCGGCCCCAACCCAACTGAACGGCGTATTCCCCTGCCGCGAATTCTCCGAAGGTCTGCCCGGTCTCATCGGCAGCGGTGAACTTGCCATGATCGAGGAACTGTATGGCCGCCATGAAGCTGCCATAGCGCTCAACGGTGCGGCTGTAGGACGCGAAGCCGTAATTGATATCGGAATAATAATCCACAAAGCTCAGGGCCAGATGGTTGTGTATCTGTGGAGAGATGAGTGAAGGGTTGTACACTGCCAGGCTGGGGTCGTTGTCGTCGATGGCGAGGAAATGCCCCCCCATGGCACCTACACGGGCGGAATTGACCAGGTTGAGGAAGGCGAAGGTGGAATTCCCCCCGGTCTGGGCCTGAGGAAGCGCCGGGAAAAGGAGGAAGAGTATCAGGGGAATGAAGAGGGGGTAACGGAGGACGTCGTGTTGCTTCATGCGCTGCGGCTTGCTTTGACCTGAGGCCGGTTGGGCTTGGAACGGCATCCCTGGGTTTTTATTTCAACTCAATGTATTTTCACAATCTCTCCGGAGCCCGTCACCCGGATATCCAGCTGAGGATCCCCGGCATACTTCACCATCCCGCTGCCATTGACCCTCGCCCTGAGGTGACGGCCGGCTGAAACCTGAGCGCTGCCGCTGCCGGCTACCAGCACTTCGCAGTTGTCGGCCTGGAATTCTTTTCCCAGCAGCTCGCCCGATCCGGCCACATTGACCTTGAGGTGGTCGGTGATCCCGATCAGTTCGATACGCCCTGATCCGCTGATGCTGGTGGAAACCCGCTCCGCGTTGAGGTGGAGCCTGGCTTCGCCCGACCCGCTGATGCCGACATGCACCGCTTCTGAAGAAAACAGCGCCTCCGTTGTCACCAGGCCTGATCCCCCGACGATGACCTGGTCCAGTCCGGCCATGCCCACCCTGACCTGACTCTGCCCCTCGTTGGAGATGCAGCCTTCGGTGCTGATGCGCAGGGTCTGCCCGCGCTGGTCGGTGTGGATGAGCTGACGGATGTTGTCGCTGCCGCTGACCACGAGGAAGGGGGTATCGGAGGGAACCAACAGTACATATACTTCGCCTGCCAGTTCTATCTCACTGACCGCGGCCAAGGGACGGTCTTCCTCGCGGGAAGGCCCTTCAGGACTGACGCAGGGTTGGCAGGCGCTCAGCAGGAGGCCTGTGATCATGGTCAGCGCGAGGATTGCATAAACACGCATGATAATCAAAGCATTAAATTTTGTGAGTCAGGTTCAACGATGTTGCGAAAATCCATTGTTGGTGCACCTAAGCCTGAGCCTGTTGTTTGCGGATGAGGTTGAGCGCCCCCCCGGCCCGGAACCATTCGATCTGATTCTCTCCGTAGGTATGGCTGGCCAGGATGCGGTCCACGCTGCCGTCGGCATGGTACAGCACCAGGGTGAGCGGCACGCCCGGACGGAAGGTGGTAAGCCCTTCGATGTCGATGCGGTCATCCTCCCGGATGAGGTCGTAATCGCCCTTATCGGCAAAGGTAAGGGCAAGCATCCCCTGCTTTTTAAGGTTGGTCTCGTGGATGCGGGCGAAGCTGCGTACGATCACGGCCCTGACGCCCAGGTGACGGGGCTCCATGGCCGCATGCTCGCGGGAGGATCCTTCACCGTAGTTCTCATCGCCAACCACGATGGAGCCGATTCCCTGCTGCTTGTAATAGCGGGCCACTTCCGACACCTTGCCGTATGCTCCGGTCTCCTGGTTGCGCACCAGGTTGGTCTGACCATTGAAGTGATT
>ERZ795054.3480-NODE-3480-length-12319-cov-3.803245_pt1 | contig 12319 bp, 12 predicted proteins | sample MGYA00375138_ERZ795054 | MGnify/ENA primary metagenome ERZ795054 (study PRJEB30183, sample SAMN05720215) | anaerobic digester metagenome | isolation source: active sludge of municipal wastewater-treating anaerobic digesters | place: USA | collected 2014-12-23 ...
CCTTCACGTTTATCGCTCACAATGCACTCCTTTTATCTCTCATCGACCTTTTATTTAAAAGTCCTGATTTTTTCGTCCTTCATCTTCAGGACGTTCACTTCGATCGCCTCAAAGATCTGCCGCCCCTCCTGGGAGGCGAAGACCGACAACCGCTCCAGGATCTTCAATTTCGCGGCATAGATCAAAATGCACTCCAGATCAAAAAAATGGTTCAAACTCATATGTTCCAGCCGGTCCCATTGAAGCCGCATCACCATTTTTTCAGCGGTCAAAAGGTCCCCTTCCTTGAAGGCCTGATTGACAATGTCCACGACCTCGGAGTCGAACCCCCGCTCAAAATTCAATGCCGCTCCGGCCCCCTGATGGGACAGGCGATGCCAGGCGATCTCCGCCTGCAGTTCATGGACAAACCTCTGCCATTGCGCTAGCAACGGATTAAACGGAGCGCCATTCCGCAGCCCCAGGGCGCGCTCAACGTCCTCGTAATCTTCCTTTTTTAAAAGGCGTTCACAATCAATACGGAACTCCTCGACCGTGAGCGGTGAACTTCCGTTAAAGGCCAGTGTGGGTAACGTCGCGACAAAATAATAATACGAGGAACTCATGACATCCCGGCTTCTTTCAAAAGTTTAGCGACCTCCGCGTTGACAAAAGCGCTCATATAGGAAGTCAGGCTTTCATTGGAAAAATCAAAACTGGATTTCCCGCCATCAAAACTGATCAAAAAACCGGAAGAGAGCTGGTCCGCCCGCTCCAGCGTGATCGAAGCTTTAAGCTGACCCTGCAACGCCTTAAGCGAACCGTCGGAGAAGGCCTTAAGCTGCTGCTCCGGCAAAGCCACGCGGATGTCCGAGACCCCGGGATGCTTTGCGACATAGGCTTTTACGACTTCCGTCAACAAACTCGCCACCTGTTCCGGTTTCAGGCCTTCTTTAACCTGGGCCGAAACGATGGCCTTCAGACGACGGAGGATCTCCGAACGGAGAGAAAGAAGCGTGTCGCGCGCGGCCTGTTTTAAAGTCGCGTTGGTCGCGGTTTCCTGCTTTTTCGCCTGGTCCTTAGCCTGCGAAACGATCTGCTCGGCCTGCGCCCTGGCTTTGGCCACGATCTCTTCAGCTTTCCGCTGCGCGGCCTGTTCGATCTCCTGGGCCTTTTTTGAGGAAGCCTCCACTCCTTCGGTCTTAATTTTATTGATCAAATCCTGAATATTCTGCGTCATGATAGTCTCCATTTAATGAATGAACAATGAACAGATAACAATGAACAATTATGAGCGCACTGGAAGCACGCGCCATCATTGTTAATTATTAATTATTAGTTGTTAACTGCTTTTTTGAATTTCCTCCAGGATCTTCAACGCAGCCTGTTGTGGGTCAGGAGCTTTAACGATTGGACGGCCTACGACCAAAAAACTGCTTCCGCTTTGAACGGCCAGGGAAGGCGTCGCTACCCTTTTTTGGTCGCCGACATCAGCCCCAGCGGGCCGGATGCCGGGTGTGACAATAACAAAATCTTTTCCGAACTCTTTCCGGATCGCAGAAGCCTCTGCGCAGGAAGAAACAACCCCATCTAATCCGGCGCGTTTAGCCGCCTCCGCACGCTTTAACACTAAGGTTAGTATATTATCGCTGACTTCTCCGCCTGTCAACCCCGCGGCCTGCGTCTTTTGATCCTGTGAGGTCAAGACCGTGACCCCAACCGTAAGAGGCCGTCGGACCTTGAGCGTTTCGGCCGTCTGAGCGGCAGCCTGCGAGGCGGCCCTCATCATCTCTTCACCGCCGGAAGTGTGGACCGTATACATCAAAAGCTCTCCCATCCTGACCTCCTGCCCGCTGGCAGTCAGGCTGCTGCGGCCGACCGCGGTGCTTAAATTGACAGCGTTGGCAACCGCATGGGCCACTGTATTGGGAATATCATGAAACTTGAGGTCCAGAAAAACTTCCTTCCCCCTCGCCATAAGAAATCTCGCTGCGGCAGGGCCGCAAGAAGTGAAGACCTGGCTTCCGACCTTATAAATTTTAACCGCGTCGCCGATCCCATCAACGATCTCTTGAAGCTCCGCCAAGCTGTCAACATCCAGCGCGACGATCAACTCAGGCTTTTTCATAAGAAATTCCTTTTAAAAACTCACAGATAACAGTGAACAACTAACAATTGATGTGCGCCCTTTGGGCGCTAAATCTTTAGGCCGCGCAGCGGCACCACGACTGTTAATTATTATCTGTTAATTGTTAACTAAACAGCACATCCTATCAACTCTTTAATATCTTTTATGCCATTATCTTTCATATACTGTTCAATACCTTCCAGGACCTGAAACGGCGCCAAGGGGTCGACAAAATTCATCGTTCCCACGGCGACCATGGTCGCCCCCGCCATAATGAACTCCAGCGCGTCATGGGCATTAACGATCCCGCCCATGGCGATGATCGGGATCCCGACCGTTGAAAAGGCCTCATAGACCATGCGCACGGCGACCGGCTTGATCGCCGGGCCGCTCAATCCCCCGGTCACGTTCCCGAGCACCGGCCTGCGCTTTTTGACATCGATCGCCATCGCCGAAAGCGTGTTGATCAGGCTCAAGCCATCAGCGCCCCCGTCCTGCGCCCCGCGGGCAATGACCTTGATATCGGTGACATTCGGCGTCAATTTGGCGATTACCGGAAGCTTCGTCGCTTTTTTGATCCTGTGGACCGTCTGACGCGTAAGCTCCGGGTCCTGGGCGATCAAAACTTTTTTTCGCAGGTTAGGGCAGGATAAATTCACCTCAAGGGCCGCAACACCCGGTATCCCGTTAAACCGCTGGGCCAGCTCGACAAATTCCTTCTCGTCATGCCCCAGGATGCTGGGAATAACCGGCACGCCCGTCCGCAAAAGTCCGGGCAGCTTATTGGCGATAAAATCATCCACTCCGCCATTCTCAATACCGATCGCGTTCAGCATGCCCGACGGTGTCTCGGCCACCCTTGGGGGAGGGTTCCCCTCCTGCGCGCGCAGCGTCACGGTCTTGGGAACGATCGCCCCAAAACGACGCATCTCCTCATCCGAATAATATTCCGGTTTATACCAGAACGTCCCGCTGGCAACCGTCAAGGGGTTCTGGAACTCAACATTTGCGATCTTAACTTTAAGGTTTTTGCTCATTTTAAAATTACCATTTTGATCCCGATCACGATCATATAAACACCGAACAACTTTTTCAGGGCCGCGTCCGGCGTCGCCTGCGCGTAATGGGCGCCGACAAGCCCTCCCATGGTCAAACCGACCGCCACGATCAGCGCCACCGGAACATTCACGTGGCCTTCATGATAATATTTCAAGACCGCCAGGATGAAGACCGGCGCCAGCATCGCCGCCAGTGATGTTCCCTGCGCCTGATGCTGGCTCATGCTGAAGAACATCATAAAAAACGGGATCATGATGCTTGCCCCGCCGATCCCCAGAAATCCGCTCAAAAGCCCTGCTAAAAACCCGACCATCAAATACCAGAAGGGCATCTTCCCTTCCTTTCTAAAAGATCACTTCATGCAGCCCAAAGACCGGCCCGTCATGGCAAACCGTCTTATAACCATTGACCGTGCGGACCACGCATCCCAGGCAGGCCCCGATCCCGCAGGCCATGGCGGATTCACAGGACACTTCGCCCCGGATATTCTGCTCCCGGGCGAATTCCTGCACCGCGGCCATCATCGCGTTAGGACCGCATGTATAGATCCAGGTCGCATTCGGGTCCCATGAAATATCGGAAAACAGCCTGGAAACCCTTCCTTTGACCCCGACGCTCCCGTCCTCCGTCGCGATCATGATGCGGCAGCGGTTGCGTTCCAGGTCATCCATGTTGAAGGTATGTTCAAAGGTCCGGGCCCCGTAAAGGAGCGTGAGCTTTAAGCCCTCATGCGCTTCCAGCGCATCCGTCAGGATCTGAAATGGAGCAACCCCGATCCCTCCGGCGATCATCACCACATGTTCAGTTCCCGATGGTGGAAGGCTGAATGGCTGGCCCAAAGGCCCCAGGACATCCAGCACATCACCGGACTTTTTCTGTGCCAGGACCTTGGTCCCCCGGCCCAGCACTTCATAAAACAACTCCACCTCGCCGTTCAAGGCACGGTAAACACTGAAGGGCCGCCTTAAAAGAGGTTCTGTTCCCGCGCTGACGCGGATATTCACGAACTGCCCCGGCTCGATCACCGAAGCCAGATCCGGCGCTTCCAAAACCAAATGTTTGAACTTCGGGCTCAAGTCCTGATTGATCTTTACTCTATAATGTCCCTGTAATTCTCTCATGACCCTATCACTGTTGACAGTTTGAACAAAAAAATGTGCTTCGCTGAGCTTGCACGGTCTTTCGGATTATTTCCCCGCAATCCGGACAAAGATCCCCTTCTTTCTGATAGACCCTGATCTTCTCCAAAAATCTTCCCTTGCGGCCCCGTCCATCCACATAAGTATTGACCGATGATCCCCGTAACCTTACGGCCTGTTTTAAGACCGACTTAACCGCTTCCCAAAGCCGCCTGATCTCCTCCGGCCGAAGCGAACGCGCCGGACGCCGGGGATCGATCCTGGCCTTAAAAAGGATCTCTGACGCGTAAATATTTCCTATCCCGGCGATGAACGCGTGGTCCAACAACAACGGCTTAATAGGCCGTTGACTGCCGCTGATGCGTTCGCTCAGGACTTCGGCAGTAAATCCATCTGCCAGCGGTTCCGGGCCGAGGACGCGCAAATATTTAACCTCGGCCGTGTCCCGGATGATCTGCCAGCGGCCGAAGACCCTCTGGTCGTTGTAATAGAGCCGCTGGCCGTCCTCAAGATCCAGCACAATGCGGCAGGTCTTCGGTTCTAAATTTTCTGCCGAGATCACCAGCTGCCCGGTCATCATCGGCTGAATGACCAGCATATACGGCCCGCGGGCCAGTTCAAAGATCAACGCCTTTCCACGGCGCGTAATTTTCTTAAACGAATTCCCAACCAAGGTTTTTTTCAGGATATCCGGCGTCGCCGAACGGATCACCCGCCGGTCCCGGACCTCAACGCCTTTGATCCTTCGACCGAGGATCGCGGCGTTCAAGTCCCTGCAGATTGTTTCGACTTCCGGAAGTTCGGGCATAACGCTCTAGCATTCAGGCCGCTGTTATTCCTTGCCATCACGCTGGCTCAAACACTGCCGAATGGCCTGCGGCAACTCGCTAAGGCCGCTAACCTTCACCATACCCTCGATATTCCAGCCGCCCAGGTCAATGACCGGGCGCTTATAAACAAAGGCATAAGAAATTTCACAACTGGTGCCGTAACTTCCCGGTAAAGCGATGAGAACATCTGCCGAGGCTGCTACCATAGCATTGCGGGCAAATCCGATGGTTGTGGGAAGGGCGATGTCAACGTAAGGGTTGGCATCAGACTTGGATTTGCCGGGAAGAAGTCCTATTGTCCATCCTCCCGCGCTTTTTGCTCCTTTACAGGCCGCCTCCATGACTCCTGAAAGGCCGCCACATACTAAAATACAATCCATTTTGGCAATGATCTCGCCAACTTTATGGGCCAAGCTCTCCACTTCGGCTGTGCAGTCATGGCCGCCAATTACAGAGATCGTTGTCTTTTTTGAGTTTTCCATTTGCTAAGAAAATTGGCCTGAATTTTCGCAAAGTCACGCCACAAACACAACATTTTTCAAAAATCTATGGGCTTAACATTCCACTTTAATAAAAATCGGTCTTTTGGATAAATTTTATAATTTTTAAGCATTTTTACATTATCAGATCCATGCTCTCCACATGAAATCAAAGGCCCCGTCGGGAATCGAACCCGAACCACAGGAACCGGAGTCCTGGACTCTATCCATTAAGCTACGGGGCCTTAACCATCGAAAACGGAAAACCAAAAACAGCTTACGGATAAACCCTCAAACCTTCTCCGCACTCCGTTTTCCGCGCTCCGTTATCTATTTTTCATCTCTCAAAGACCACTTTGCCGCCACAGATCGTTTTTTCGACCAAACCGTGCAACTTCCATCCAAAGAACGGAGAGTTCTTTCCCTTGGAAACAAAATCCTCTTTGCGAACCTCCCATTCAGCCTCAGTATCAACGATCACCAGATCAGCATCGGCGCCCTCTTCGATCCTGCCTTTATTTTTAAGGCCGGCAATTCGCGCGGGGGATTGGCACATTTTATCCACTAAACCGGCCAAAGTCAAAACCTTTGTGCGGACCAGATGGGTCACGCAAAGACCGAACGCTGTTTCAAATCCGGAAATGCCAAACGGCGCGTGATCAAACCCCTCTTCTTTATCCTCCAGCGTGTGCGGGGCATGGTCCGTTGAAACGCAGTCCAGCGTCCCATCGGCCAGCGCCGCCTTGATCGCCTCCACATCGTCCGCCGTCCGCAAAGGCGGATTGACCTTGGTGTTGGGATCAAAGCCCTTCACCGCCTCATCGGTCAGCGTGAAATGATGCGGACAGGCTTCCGCCGTGACCCTGACGCCCTGGGACTTGGCGAAGCGGATCAATTCACAGCTGCGTTTTAAGCTGATGTGGGACAGATGGATCCTCGCCTGCACATAATTGGCCAGTTCGATATCCCGTCCGACTATCACGGTCTCAGAAACGCCCGGGTCCCCGCGCATTCCCAGGACACTGGCGGTTAAACCTTCATTCATCACGCCCTTGCCGCTGATCAAAGGGTCCTGGCAATGTTCCATCAAAAGAAGCCCGACCATATCGGCGTAACGTAAGGCCAAAAGCATCAGCTGGCTGTTATTGACCGCCTTCCCGTCGTCGGAAAGAGCCAGGCATCCGGCGGCCTTCATTTCATACATGTCCACCATTTCCTGGCTGTTCTGCCCTTTGGAGATCGCGCCCACAGGATACACGTTCGCCAGCCCGACGCGCCTGGCCTCCTTGATCACGCCCTCCACGATCATCCCATTATCGATCGGAGGCCTGGTGTTGGGCATACAGAACAAAGACGTAAACCCGCCCTTGACCGCCGCCCGGCAGCCCGTCTCGATCGTTTCCTTATGCTCCTGACCGGGCTCACGCAAATGACAATGCAGGTCGATAAACCCCGGCAGGACCTTTTTCCCGGAGGCATCCACGACCTTCACGCCATCCGCGGAAAGATCCTTGCCGATCTTTTCGATCGTCGAGCCCTTGATCAAAATATCCTGAGATGCCTTTTTTTCACCGTCGGCATTAACGATCACAGCGTTCTTGATGAGTAATGACATGTCGCTAAACTCCTCTTATAAAATTAAATTGCGATCAACTATCGTTGCGCCCCCGCCAAAAGATACAGCACCGCCATGCGCACCGCCACGCCATTGGTGACCTGGTCCAGGATCACCGACCGGGGATCGTCCGCGACCTCGGCGGTCAATTCCACCCCCCTGTTGGTCGGGCCCGGATGCATGATCACGACATTCTTCTTCGCCTTCTTCAAACGTTCAGGGCCGACCCCGAAGACCTGCGCGTATTCACGGATGGAAGGCAGGAACTGCTCTTCCTGGCGCTCGCGCTGAAGCCGCAAAAATATCAGCACATCGCTTTCCGCGACCACATCATCCACGCAATAGGTCTTTCGCGCGCCCATCTGCTCGATCCCGATCGGGATCAGGGTCGACGGGCCGCAAACCGTGACCTGGGCTCCCATTTTTGTCAACCCCACAATATTGGAACGGGCCACCCTGGAGTGCAGAATGTCGCCGATGATCCCGACTTTCAGGCCTTCGATCCTTCCCAGCTTTTCCCGGATGGTGAACATGTCGAGCAGCGCCTGCGTGGGATGCGCGCGGCACCCGTCGCCCGCGTTGATGATCGAAGAGCTCAAATGGTCCGCCAGGATCTTGGGAACACCGGCCGATTTATGCCTCACCACGATCATGTCCACGTTCATGGCCTCGATATTGCGCGCCGTATCCAGGACCGACTCCCCCTTGGAAAGGGAACTGGCGCTCGCCGAAATATTCAGCGTGTCCGCCGACAAACGTTTGGCGGCCAGCTCAAACGAGATCCTGGTCCGCGTCGACGGCTCAAAAAACAGCATGACAACGGTCTTGCCGCGCAGGGCCGGGACCTTCTTGACGTCACGCGTGGAGACCTCTTTGAACGATTTTGCCGTCTCCAGGATCAGCTCGATCTCCGCCCTGGACAAGTCCTGCAGATCAAAAAGATCGTGTCTCTTCCACTCCATTATTCGCCCTCCCTTTCCACCACGACCACCTGATCAGGCTGCTGGTCCGTTTCCGAAAGGACGACCTTCACATCCTGCTCCAGCGATGTCGGAACATTTTTTCCGACAAAATCAGCGCGGATCGGAAGCTCCCTATGCCCGCGGTCGATCAAAACCGCCAGCTGGATACATTCCGGCCGCCCGAAATCGATCAGCGCGTCCAACGCCGCGCGGATCGTCCGCCCTGTAAAAAGCACATCATCCACCAGAACGATCCGTTTGTCGGTGATATCAAAATCCACGCATGTCTCGTGAACGATCGGCTGATGCGAGATCCGCGTCAGATCGTCACGGTAAAGCGTGATGTCCAGGATCCCCGTGGGAAGATCGACCCCTTCGATGGCGGCCACAGCCCTTTGGATGCGCTCAGCCAGCACCGCTCCGCGGGTCCGGATCCCCACCAGGCACAAATTTTCAGTCCCCTTGTTCTTTTCAAGGATCTCATGGGCGATACGTATGACCGCCCTGCGCACAAGTTCTTCATCCATGATCTTCGAAACCGGCGTCACCATCGCCTCCTTTGTTCAATATCCAAAAGCCCGCACGCGGACAAAAAAAATGCCCGCTTCCTTCGAAGAAAGCGAGCTTCTATACATCACAAGCTGAAAATTTTTAAAATTTTTCAATCTCATTGGATCCTTTACGGCCTCACAGGACCGCTTTAAAGGTTGTATATTGATGCAAATATAGCACTTCCGATGCCATCTGTCAAGCAAATGAAAAATCCGCTTCACGAAAAGAAAACGCTTCCTAAATAAGTGGATTCGGAATTGAAGTCAAAATCGTTATATACTATACTCATATTAACTATGAAACGCTTTCTACTTATATGTATTTTAATTCTAGGGGTTACACACAACGCGTCATCCCAAACGACCCCGAGCACTCTTCGCATCAGGTCATATTATCCCGTTCCTAATATAAGTTTTTATCAATTCCTTCTTTCCCCTATTCTGGAGCAAACGGGCCTTCCCTGCCCGATCGGGACATTCTACAATAACACGGATGACGGCAACCGATTGTATTATTGCCGCGACTCCGGAGCGGGAGTTCCCATATCAAAATGGGACCCCCTGCCTGAGGTCTGGCTCGAGAATCAGGACGAGCCGGACATTTTGATCTACCCCGCGGACCAAACGAACCCCCAGGCAAAAAAGATCGGGATCGGAACAAGCACCCCCGCTTTTAAACTGACCCTGGAACACAACGCCGGGATCTTGGCAAAAGGGGCGTTTAACTCGGCCACGGCTCCCACACACATGCCGCTTTCAGACGGCGCCTATTTCATCTGGTGGACCAAAAAGGCCGCCCTGCGGGCCGGAACGGTCAATTACAACTATAACGACGGGGTTGGCGTCGAAACTGATGAGCCAAACCGCACGGCATGGGACCCCACCCTTATCGGCAGCCATTCGGTCGCGTTCGGTTACAATACCCGCGCGGTCGGCAACAGATCCGTTGTGGCGTCCGGCGCGAACAACCGGATCGGAGAATACAACAATGAAAATCCCGATCCGACGCCGTACTGCGGCCCGTATTCCACGATCGCCGGCGGAGAAAGCAATCAAACAAACCTCGGGAACGCTTTTCTTACCATCGGCGGCGGTCAATACCACAATCTGGGAGGATATCTCAACTCAGGCCTGTCCTGCTCAAGCGGGGCGACCTATGAATTTGTCGGGGGAGGCCGGGGATATATCCTTGGAAAAAACTACACGACGATCATCGGCGGCGAAGGAAACTATTACCCCACGTCCGAACACACTATTCCTGGCCCTTACAATTCGATCGGGGGCGGCTCGTTAACAGGCGCAAGCCAAAACTTTGACGCGATCTCTTTTTTGACCTCTGTCGGCGGGAAGAACCATCAGATCAATCCTTCAAGCGCGCACTACGGGACAGTCGCCGGAGGGGCCAGCCACTCTCTGGCCGGACAATACAGTTTTATCGGAGGCGGGCTAGCAAACTCCACGACCGGAGACTTTGCCGTTATAGCCGGCGGACAGGGCAACTCCGCCGCCAGCTACTCCAGTGTTTTGGGGGGATCCGCTAACCTGGCCACCGGAAATTTCAGCACGATACTGGGCGGGCAGAACATGCGCGCCTACGGTACCTATTCTTCTTCCGGAGGCGGTTACTCCAGCCAAAGCCTGGCCCCGTATTCATTTGTCGGCGGGGGTTATTTAAACCGCGTTCTAGCGCTCTCCAATGAAAGCGCCATCATTTCCGGGTATTACAATTTGATCCAGCACGACGCGAACTCATCGGGACAGAATTCCTTTATCGGCGGCGGGCAACAAAACACGATCACAGGCAATTTTTCCGCGGTCCCGGGAGGCCGGACGAACACCGTCTCCTCCAACCATTCACTGGCGATCGGCTGGAACATGAGGGTCAATTCCGATAACACCTTCGCCTTTGGAGCGCCATCCGTGACGGTGGACATCAACGCGCCGGACTCTTTCATTGTCTACGCCACCACCGGAACGCCCGCCGTGGATACCAGAGTCGGGATCGGCACGGCCTCTCCATCGGAAAGGCTGCATGTAAAAGATGGACATATCCGAATCGAAAACGGTTCCCTGATCATTGAGCATCCTCCGGTAGGACTCCCTTCGCCGAGCCCTCTGGTGCGGGATGACACGACCGGGGCCATTGGTTTTGACCTGGCCGAACGCTTCCCGGTCTCAGAGGAAGCGCAAAGCGGTGATGTGATGGTCGTGGACGCGGATTCTGAAACCGTTGCGTTGCGCCGAAGTTCTCAATCCTACGACAAAAGAGTGGTCGGCGTTGTCTCGTTCGCTCCGGCGATGGTCTTGAGCAGTGAGACCCTGGAAATGACCTCCGGCGCCAAACTCGCGGACAGCAAAGACCTTCCCATCGCGTTAAGCGGACGGGTTCTCTGCAAAGTCTCTCTGGAAAACGGACCGATCTCCTATGGGGATCTTTTAACGACATCGTCTCTGCCCGGGCACGCGATGAAGGCCGATCGCGCGACATCATTCGGCACAGTGATCGGAAAGGCTCTGGAACCTTTCCCGGCGGAAGACGGCAACACGGACCAAACACAAACAGGGGCTATCCTGATCATGGTGACCCTGCAATAAATGACGATGAAAAAACTTTTACTGACAATCTGCCTCCTGCTTTTGACGCGAACCGCGGCCGCTCAGACCATCCTCTTGAGCGAATACACCGTCTCGCCGCAAGCAAAATATCAACGCCTGATGCTGGTCCCCAGGGCAGAACTTGACGGCGGCCTCGGCTCAAGCTGCAGCGAGGACGGGACCCTCTATGTGAACAAAGACGACCAGAGCCTGCCGCATTTCTGCCTGAATGGCTCCTGGGGTTTCCTTTCCGGGATCTGGCAGCAAACCGGCGATATCATCTCTCTTTGGGACACATCCTCTCCGATAACAAAAATGGTCGGCATCGGAACCGCTTCTCCTTCTTTAAAACTCACGCTGGATGTCGATGGCGGGATCTTCTCTCAAGGGACCTATGACCCCGCGAGTTTGTCTTTGGCGAACTTGCCAAATTTAAACCCCGGCCTTTATTTCATCTGGTATCCCAAAAAAGCCGCTCTTTGGGCCGGAGAGTTCAACGCCGGTTCTTTCGCAAGCGGGCTGCTGGACTCTCATATCGGCAACTTCTCCGTCTCGTTCGGGTCGAACAATCTGGCCTCCGGATCCGGCAGCGGCGTCCTGGGAGGAAACCGCAACCGCGTTCTGTCCGGAGCGGATTATTCCGTGATCGTTTCAGGCCAGAACAACACGATCAACGCGAACTCTGATTACAACATCATTTCCGCCGGGCACGACAATCAGATCACCGGAAACCACAACTTTATCGGCGGCTGCGAGAATTGCGACCTTATTGGTGATTTTATAACGGTCTTAAGCGGATCGAGCAACGATATCGACGGGCGGTCCTCCAATTCATTCATCGGATCGGGCTACAACAACGTTATCCATGGATTTAACCAAACCAAGGGCGCGGACACCCATAATGTGATCGCCACCGGGCAGGGGAATAGCATTTATGGCGGGTTGAACACGATCACAGGCGGCATCAATAATTCGATCGGCC
>ERZ795054.3486-NODE-3486-length-12304-cov-4.802678_pt1 | contig 12304 bp, 9 predicted proteins | sample MGYA00375138_ERZ795054 | MGnify/ENA primary metagenome ERZ795054 (study PRJEB30183, sample SAMN05720215) | anaerobic digester metagenome | isolation source: active sludge of municipal wastewater-treating anaerobic digesters | place: USA | collected 2014-12-23 ...
CTGGTACGCCATCGAGTTTGACGGGGAGGACCTGATGTTTGGTTGGGTCGAGGGCCTGGAGAACGAACTCGGGTATTTCTCCCTGGCGGAACTGGAACAGGTGCGCGGGCCGGGCGGGCTGGAAATCGAGCAAGACCTGTATTTTCGGCCTGTGCCGCTGAGCCTGATCAAGGACTAGCGGCCCAAGCTGAACCAACGCGGAGGGCTGCAAGCCTTCCGCTTCAACTTTTGGAGGAACCAACCGATGAAGGCCGACGAAGCTCGGAAGATCATTGACGCGCAGTTGCAGCAACTGGTGGAAGCCCTGGTCCAGGGCCAAGCTGAGACGCTCAAACGTTATCTGGCGGTGCTGGCCAAGTTCCACCGTTACAGTTTCCGCAACGTGCTGCTGATCATGGCGCAACGACCCGATGCGACCCACGTGGCGGGGTTTCACGCGTGGAAGCAACTCGGGCGATTCGTGAAGAAGGGGGAGAAGGGCATCGCCATCATTGCGCCGGTGGCGCGCAGGCCATCAACCGAAGAAGAGTCGGAACCGGAGACCCAGCCGCCCCCGGCAGCGTTCAAGGTGAGCTACGTGTTCGACGTAGTGCAAACCGAAGGGGAACCGCTGGCCCAGTTGGCCGAAGCGCAAGGAGAGCCGGGGCTCTACCTGCCCCGGCTCAAGGAATTGGTGGCTGAGCATCAGATCGCCCTGAGCTATGCCGCGACGCTTGGCGGGCCTGACGGGGTTTCGCGCGGGGGCTCCATTCTGCTCCGGGAAGGGCTATCGGCGGCGGAGGAGTTCTCCGTGTTGGTTCATGAATTTGGCCACGAACTGCTGCACCACCACGGCAACGGTCAATCGAAAACAGAGCGAGAGACCGAAGCGGAAGCTGTGGCCTGTGTGGTGTCGGAAGCGATTGGGCTAAAGGCCGGCGACGCGGCTCGGGATTACATCCAGTATTACCGGGGCGACGCCGAGACGTTGATGCGGTCTCTGTGTGCCATTCAGGATGTTGCCTCGCTGATCCTGCGCGGCTTGTTCGGGGCCGGCTGATCTTCCTGGGGTGCCGGGCGGCCCGCCGAAAGGGCCGCTGCCGGCTATCCCGTAATAACTCAGGGCCGCGCGGGCGCGGCCAAGCTCGCGGGCCGGCGATCCTAGACCGGTCTCAGTCCCCCTCCACTTCTCATCGGGATCGGATCGCGGTGGTTCCCCTGCAACATTGAGCGGGGCGGCGGCGAATATGTTTGGTGAACACTACTGCAATGAAGGCTCAAGCCGACCCCAAGACTGAATGGAGCCCCGGACGCGCCGCGACTGGACGGCTGACCCTCCCACTCGCCAAACAGCTTACTGATTCGCCGGCAGTATACACTGTACGGACCCTTCACGCCGGCCCTCTCCCCATCCGATGGGGAGAGGGTGCTGGGAGGGCGGGTGAGGGAGGCGGTGGCGTGTATCCCAGCGACTCCTCTGTAGCAGCCCGCTACTTGAACCGTACGAGGTCCGTTGTCGGCTCGCCTCTGGTAGGCCAGGCCGGACTGAAGTCACGCGATCAACCGGTGCGTTCGGAGGGCGGAGCGTGGTGCTTGTTCAAACGTCTGAACACGCCGGCGTGGACCTGTTGCGAGGGCCTTGTGCCATCGCCGGGGCCCGACGGATCGGCGTGGGCGCGGGGGCGTGCCGGAGGTGTTGGCGGTGGGTGCGAGTTGTGGGGACACCATCTCCTATCTTCGATAGGAGACTTGCTGCGCGGCGTTGAGGAGGACCCGAGACCATGATCACGGCTCGAACACAGAAGAGCGTTAGGAACGCAAAGCGTTACTTCCGGGAACACCTCGCCCACGGCGATTACTACTCCGAGGGGCACAAACTGGAAGGCCACTGGGTGGGGCGCGGGGCCGAACGGCTCGGTCTGCCAGTCAACGGACCAGTCGGGGACGAGGCGTACGACCGGCTATGCGACAACCGGCATCCACTGACCGGCGAGAAGCTCACCGTGCGCACCCGGAAGCAGCGGCGCATCTACGATGATTTCGCCATCTCGCCGCCCAAGAGCGTTTCGATCATGGCGGTGACGATGGGAGACGAACGCATCGTGGCCGCGCACGACCGGGCGGTCGATGTCGCGATCGTCGAGTTGGAGAAGGCAGCGTGCGCGCGTGTGCGTCAAGGGAACCGGCGCGAGGCCCGGACCACCGGTGAGATCGTGGCCGGCGTGTTTCGGCACGACGCCTCGCGCGCATTGGACCCGCTCCTGCACACGCACCTGGTCGTGTTCAACGCGACCTGGGACCCAGTGGAGAGTCGCTGGAAGGCGCTGGAAGCGGGGACCATGTTCGAGCAGACCAAGTTTCTGACGGAGGTCTATCGCAATCATCTGGCGGGTGAACTGACGGGCATGGGCTACCGTCTGCGTACAACCAAAAACGGGTACGAGATCGCCGGGGTGCCAGAGGACGTAATCGAACGGCTGAGCAAACGCAGCCGGGCCATCGCGCATGAAGAAGGCCGGATCGTCGAGAAGCTGGGAAAGCCGCTGACCAACAACGCGCGTGCGGCGGTGGCCCATTCGACCCGTCAGAGGAAGCTTCGAGACATTCCGGCTACTGAATTGGTTCGGCGGCAACAGGAGCAACTCACGCCCGAAGAGTTGGCACTGCTGGAAGGCCTTCGGACGGGAAAGGTCGTTCCTTTGACGCCAACTCCCCCACAGCCTGCGATCACTCCCGAAATTCAGCTCACCTCAGCGCCGGAACCCAACGACCAAGTGAGCGTTAAGACTTCACAACAGCCGCCGGAAGCCGCCCGCGAGCAGCAGGTCGTCGGCAGGCACTTGGCGGGCTTGAAGTTGCCCGACGCCAACCCACCGTGCACACCGCAGCAAGCCGTCGAGTACGCGCGGGACCACGTGTTCGAGCGGGCGAGCGTGACCGGCGAACATGAGCTGTTGACCGTTGCATTGGGCTACAGTCGCGGGCGATTGACTCTGGACCAAATCCGCGGCGCAGTGGGTCCGCAAACCGATCTGATCCGGGTGGAGGGGATGCTGACGACCGGGCAGGCTCTGGCAGACGAGAAGCGGATGATCACATTGGTCAACGAAGGAGTGGGTCAGTATCGACCGCTGAATCCGAGCTTTCGCCCTGCGCCTGAACTCAGCGCTGAGCAGCGCCGGGTGGTGGAAGCCGTCCTCGGTTCGCCGGATGCGGTCATGGGCATCCGCGGCGGTGCCGGAGCGGGGAAGACCTTTGTGCTGAACCAATTGGTGGCGGGAGTGGAGGCCAGGGACCACGAGGTCTTCCTATTTGCGCCGACAGCGGCGGCGGTCGAGGTGTTGCGTGAGGAAGGCTTTGTCAAAAGCCAGACCGTGCAACACTTGCTCCAGAATCCGGCCCTGCAGGCCGAGCTGCAACGCAAGGCCGTCGTGGTGGATGAAGCAGGACTGCTTTCGAACCGCCAGATGGTGCAGTTGCTCGAACTGCGGCGCAGTGCCGACGCCCGGCTGATCCTCTGTGGTGACACGCGTGAGCATACCGGTGTTGAAGCCGGGGACGCCCTGCGGCTGCTGGAGGGACGCAGCACACTCCAAGTGGCGGAACTGGGCGAGATTCGCCGGCAGACGGAGGTCGAGTATCGCCAAGCAATCGCCGAGATCGCCGCCGGCCATCCCACCGCCGCTTTCGCACGGTTGGACCGCATGGGTGCAGTTGAAGAGGTGGGCACCGATGAACGGTATCTGCGGCTGGCGACCGATTACGTCCGCGCCATCGAAGGGGGCCACTCGGCACTGATTGTCGCGCCGACCTGGTCCGAGATCGAACGCGTCAGCGGCGAGGTCCGTGGCCGTCTGAAAGAAACCGGCCACCTGGACCCGAAGGAAACCGGTGTCGAGTCGCACCGCCCGCTCCAATGGACCGAGGCGCAACGGCGCGATTTTCGCAACTACACGCCTGGTCATATCCTCACCTTTCATCGCGCCACCAAAGACTTCGCGGCTGGGGAATGGGGCGAGGTCATCGCCACAAGCCCGGAAGGTCTCACGGTGCGCAAGCTCGACCGGCAGGAAGTGACCGTCACCTGCAAGCAGGTGAAATGCTTCGATGTCGCCCGGGTCGAGTCACTGCCCATTGCGCGCCACGAGCAGTTGCTCATTCAAGGCAACCAACGCAAGGACGGGCTGCTCAATGGTCAGGTGGTGATGGTTGAATCGGTTAAGCCCGACGGGAGCATTGAGCTGAAGAACGGCCGCACTATTCCGCATGATTTCCGACGGTTCACCTACGGCTATTGTGTCACTAGCCAAAGCTCCCAAGGCAAAACGGTGGACAGTGTCTTTGTCGCGATGGACTCTCACTCGGGGCAAGCCGTGAACCAGAAGCAGTTCTATGTAAGCGCTTCGCGCGGGCGTAAAGAAATCAAGATCTACACCGATGACAAAACCAAGCTCATGGAGGCGATCGACCGTCCTGGCACCCGTAAGGCCGCAGTGGAACTGATGGATCGGGTGACACAACAACTCCGCCACGCCGCCATTGGCACGCCCCGTCAGGGTGTCAAACGGGGCGTGGGACTTTGACCATGCTGCGCGGTCGACCAGAACCTCCGCCCTCGCCAACGGCCTATCCGTCGTTGGACGACCCCTACACGTTGGCGGACAAACCGCCGGGAGTTGCGTTCTACCAACCCAAGGAGAGTTTCTTCTTGCCCTACGCCCTGTTGGCCGGGATGCGGTGGGCGGCGGACCGGCTGGTGCTGAGTTTCACGACCGATGAAGTCATCGTCGAAGGGCGGGGTTTGCACGAAGTGTATGCCCGGCTGGCGGAGCACCGGGTCAGCCGGATTTGCGAGCAAGGGGAACGCTACGAAACGACGAGCCAGGAGAGTGTTTATGTGCGCCGCATCCGGCGCGTGCCCCACGGTGAAACTGAAGGGGCAGGCGAGGACTTGTTCAGACGTGTGAACACGGAGCCGGAATGAGCGGCCGTCAGGCAGACCGGGTACGCGCCAGGGCCTCTTCCAGCACTGCGATCAAGCCCGCCTGGGTCACCTCCCCCTGATGAAACCGAATCGTGACGGTGGCTTGGGTCAATTCAATCGCGTGGACCTTGGACGTCTTCTTCGCCTGCCCCGTGGCCGTTGCCTGCTTCCTTTGCTTGGCGGCCCGCACCGTTAGTCTGCCTGCTTGAGCTTCCTTGAGGAGGGCACTCTGGCGTTGCCCGTCAGGTTCCTTGGCGATTTCGAGCAGTACTGATTTGCTAGGTGGTTCAGACGTCCGTACATCGGCTTGGACTTCCGGACTCAAGTCAAGCAGCCGGAGCGTCTGGTTAATGGACCCCAGGGATTTTCCCAGTCTTTGGGCCAGCTCTCGTTGGGTCAGGTTGAACTCTTCGAGCAACCGCCGATAGGCGGTGGCCTCCTCGATGGGGGTGAGAGGCTTGTGATGCAGATTCTCGATCAATTGCAGCGCCAGACGCGAGTGGTCCTCGACAGTCCGCACGATGCACGGTGCTTCGTGTAAGCCTGCGAGTTTACAGGCCGCATGGCGCCTTTCCCCGGCCAGCAGGCGAAAACGATCCATGGCGATGGGCTCGACGATCAGCGGCTGGACGACGCCCTGTTCGCGGATCGACTCAGCCAGTTCGGTCAGGTCCCCCAAGTCTTTGCGCGGCTGCTCAGGATCGCGCTCGATGAGGTCCAGGGGCACGACCACCAGGCGCGGTTCATCGTGCCTGACCGGATCGAGGGGCAGGTGCAGTTCGCCGTTGGCTTGGCGGGCGAGTCGTTCTCTTAGTGAGGTGGCCATAATGCAAGAATCTCCTGAGCCAACAATTGGTAGTCTGCGGCGGCGCGGCTGTTGGCGGCGTAAGCGCCGATGTCCCTGGGGTGATCGACGGTCTGGACGCGATTGAGGATTTCGCACCGGGCGATGGTGGTGTGGAGCACTTTCTCCCGCAGCGGTTCCAGAGCAACCCGGATCAGTTCATTGGTCACCGTGGCCTTGCCCATCACCATGGTGAGCAACACCCGAAAATCCCATCCCGAGGCGTAGCGCTTGACGCCGTGGAGGGTTTCGAGCAGATCGCCCAAGCCGCGCAACGCATAGCCGGCGGGGGGTGCCGGAATGAGGAAATGATCGGCGGCGACCATGGCGTTGACGGGCAGGACGCCCAAGGTAGGCTGGCAGTCGATCACGACGTATTGAAAGCCCTGCAACGGCTCCAGCGCGTGGAGCAGGCGCTGCTCGCGGAAGTGCCGTGCCTGGAGCAGCGACTCGACCTTCGAGAGCCGGATCGAGGCCGGGGCGACCTTGAGCGCCGCCAGGTATGTCGCGGTCACGATGGCCTCGACTGAGCCGTCGTCGGACAGCAGCACCTCGCCAATCGTGGCTCCATCCAGAAGGTCCGGCTCCAGGCCCAGCCCGACCGTGGCGTGCGCCTGGGGGTCCAGGTCAATGAGCAGCGTTTCCAATCCGGCTCGGGCCAGATAAGCCGAGAGATTCACCGCGGTCGTCGTCTTGCCGACGCCGCCCTTCTGGTTGATGATGGCAATCACTCTCATCCTGCGACGTGCTCCAATGCTGGCGGCGGGTCCGGCGGTGGCCGCCGGTTATACCGCGCATCCCATTGCTCAAAGCCGGGCACCGGGTGCTCCCGGTGCCGGCGGAAATACTTGGCGAAAGCGCTCAGGCGGGTGGCGTCGGCGTCGAACCACTCCAGCATCCGGGGCAGTTCGCGGCAGAGACCGGACTCAATGATGTGGCGGCTCTGCTGCCGGTGCTGGGTGAATTCCGCATACAGTTCGGGCAGTTCCTGGCGATACCGTTGCTCCGTCTGTGCGAGGTACTGGTGGTAAGCGTCGGCAAAGGACTCCTGCCGCGATGGCTGCACCGGCAACGGGTGTGCAACCCGTGCGCGTTGGGCTCGGATGCGGACGCGGAGGACGAAGTCGTCGGCATGGAGCAGCGCGGCTGGTCCCAAGTAGGGCTTGGCGCGAGCATCGCCCCGCTGTCGACCGCGGACGAACCGGCCGAATTCCCGAGCCCATTCGGGTACCAAAGACGGCTTGCGGTCAATTTCCAGCAGCCGACCGACTACGCTGGCGGCGGCGTGCACGTCCTTGGCTTGCGGTTCGGCGGCGGGCTCGCCTTCGTTCCCGTGATAACCGGCGTAGTAGTACCGGGCAAAGACCTCCGCCGCCTCCCCGGCCGCCGGCGCCGGCCCGTCGAACCGCTCCGGCTTGGGCCAGTTCTGTTCGATGGCCCGGCGTAAGAGTCCCAACCGGCTGTGTCTCGCCCTGCGCAGCGGCAGCCATTCCAGTTGTTGGCGGATGATCTCCGGGGAAGACTGGGCGGTCAGAGACCGGGCCCCCCGTTCGTCGAACCCAGTCTGCACCAGCAACTCCACACTGGCGGGATCGACAGCCGCAGCATCCGGCGCAGCCGCCTCACGGTGGTACATTGCTGCTGCTGTTGTACCTGTTTTAAGTTCCTTTTTAATCCTTATACCGTTCACCTTTTCTGACCGCTCCCCGTTCACCTTTTCGGACTGGTCCCGTTCACCTTTTCTGACCGCTCTGCCGTTCACCTTTTCGGACTGCTCACCATTCGCCATTTCCGAGTGGGGAGCTGTGGAACCATCCAAGTCCTCGCCGTTTAGAGGTACCATCATCGCACTGATCCACCGCACGGCGTAGGTGGCCGGGCGGCTTTCGATGCCCGCGTTGGCATCGAACCGGCCTGGCTCGACGCAGGTGAGGTAGCCCGCAGCCTCGGCATTGGTGAGGGCGGTGTGGACATGTTGACGCGAGAGTTGGGTCAAGCGGGCCAGTTCGGAAATCGAGAGTGTAACCGGGACTTTGCGTTCGCCGCCGGGTCCCCATTGGATGCTGTAGAAGAGCATCGCGCCCACGACCCGGATGACGGACAGCCGTTCGCGCGGCAAAAGGTAGTCGAAGAAGGTGTTGGGAATGTTCTTGCGCGCCACCTTGGGCCGTTGGACCGCAGTTCCGCTCTCGTCAAAGGTCATCACCGCCGCCTCCGGGAAGTAGAAGCCATCGAACGACTCGGGTGCATTCGTGTACGGTCCCCGTTCGTCCCAGTTCAACTCGTAGATGCCGCACTGCGCCGCCTGGCCCCGCCGGGCGGCCCGCGGCGGGCGCACGCAGCGCACGAAGCCTCGGTGGATGGCCTCGTCGAGGGCCTCGGGCACGTTTTCACGTGAAACACCCGCGTCCCGGATCAAATCCCGATAGCTGAACTGCAGCTTTTCGCGGGTTGGATTGCCGTCGGTGTCGACCCAGCCCAGGATGCGCCGGAGCATGTAACCCACCAGCCGGACACAGCCGCGCGAGGAGTGGGGAAGGACGATGGTGAAGAACTGCAGCGGGACAAAGGTCACATTGGCCTGAAAATCGGGAAAACCGGGAAATGCGGGCGGATGTGTCTTCGATACTTCGGTCATGACCCTCCCGCACCCCTCACGCCGACCGTTCGGTCGGATACGGCGACGGCAACGGCGTGCCGGCGCGTTCGGCGTGATCGCGGATGATCCGATTGATACAATAACTGCGATCGCGTTCGTCGCGCTGCGCCAGTTCACACAAATAGTCGAACACAGGCAGATCCAACGTGACGCCGGTGGATCGGGTGAGCTTCCTTCTCTTGTCCATGTTGCGTGCCATGACCCTCCAGTGGTAACGGTATTTAACCAGCATGGCCTGTAACACGATTCGCCCCGACCTGACAACAGGTGATCCGCACGCCGCAGACGTTTTCTCTGCCGACGCGCGACCTGGTCAAGCCGAGGGCACATTCTACAGGATACTTGCGCGAGCAGCCGGGAATGTTGCAGCAGTTGGTCGCTGGACAGCCGGTCCCCCGAGGTCGCGCTGGGCTGAACGAGATCGGTTCGCGATCCTGGCGGTTGTACTGCGGCGCTTCAATCCGCGCCCCGCATTTGCCCATCACTTTCCATTTGGCGGCAGCAGATCGTCTGTGCTAAAGGGCGATCGAATCGCGCTCTCTTTTTGAGCGCGAGCGGTTGACGCAAACGCACATCTTTGCGTCGTCGAGACGAGTCGCGGACACCCGGCAAACCTGCGTCTCACCAGCGCGGGCTAAGGGGACAGGATCACCACCTGTCACGTGCGCGATCCGTAGCGCTGGATGCCACGAGAGTGGCTCGTCCAGTGCGAGGGAGGCTCCTGGAAGTAATCCTTCGCGGATTGAACGATCATCTGGCTCGCAAGAGTCGGCATGCGGTTCTCTCAAGAGTAATCTCCAGGTTCTATCCCATGGGACTGTAAATGCGCAGGAGCAAGGGCGACCGGGACATGCTCGAAGCCGGGTCCAAACCGACTTCAAGCCGTGCTGCTCAAAGTGGGTGCGTGCGACGCTACGGCGTTCGCACTAATCCCCCGGTGGGACTCAAGGACCAAAGCCATGATGGCCAATCGGGTGAAAAGCTCGTGAGGTTCGTGGAACATTCGCCAGCGTCGGGAGCCTCCGGGTGGCGACACTCGGAGTCGGGCGGAGTCAAGAGACCGCCCGGTGTGCCGCGCAAAACGCGGCCGGTGAAGAGCTCAACGATGAAAGGGGCATCAAGCCCTTGCTGGTCAGCTTGGTCAGAGACGGTGCCGAACTGGGAATGCCGTCGCCGGACCTGGGTAGGGGGGAGCTTCTGTGTTCTGCCCCCCGAAATCATCCCGCAACCGCGGGATGGAAACTATGGGAAAGCGGGAGCTTTCCACATACCGGCGGCCGGCCGGGCACACACGTGTGCCCTACCGACGTGACTGATCAAGAGAAGAGCAGCGCTAACCGGGGAAGGAGTTCAGCGGCCGGCGTGGTGGCCGGTGCCTGGGAATCTGCCAGGTGATTGAAAAGCTGAACTCTGGGAGCGGGCCTCAAGTAGGAGCGGAGTGATCCCGCACGACGACTGCAAGGCAGTGGCCGTCGTGTTGCCGTGGCTACGGGTGGTGCCGGGCCAATCAACGGCGACCGAAAGAGGTGACGGATACTACTCGTCTCGACGATGAATTCACCCGGCGTCCAACACCGGGTGGATTCGCTCAGAGAAGCGAAAGATAGAGCGGCTAAAGGAGAGACCATCGGGAGGTGGCTTGTCTTTTGGCACAGGAGGTTGACTGCTTCGGGTCCGATCCCTGAAGCAGCAAGGGTTAAGGTAGGGAGCGCAACAACCATGTAATAGCGCAACAACTACTTGGGAATACAGCGCGCGCTGCGCGCGCTCGGCAACGAGAGGTTTCAGCGACCGAAGGGACCGCTTTCTCCGGACGGAGAAAGCCGGGGCACCGGTCGCGAAGGATTTGTGCTTCGGAGATTGTGCCGTAAACAGTCTCCATCTTCCTGACCGTGCGCGAGACGGTCGCGCCCACGTTGTTCAGACGTGTGAACAGCGTGGGCGGTCGGCTCGGGCGAATGTAACGTGGTGGGCGGCGCATACGCCGGCCACCCGACTCATTGGAGGTGAGCGAGACATGTACCGCTGCGTGGCCGGAAGCATCGAGGGGTTCGTGCGGCAACTGGCCGTCGCCTACGTGGGGCACGGCTATTACTTCTACGTGACGGGCTGGATTCCGCCGCACAAGGTCCCCGAACGAATCGACGAGAAAATCATCCGCCGCTACGACATCGACATCTCGCGCTGGACGCGCGCGCGCCGGAAGAAGCAAGGCTGCGCCAATGTGCAATACCTACGGTTCGACCGGTTCTTCGTCATCATCGCCACACAGGGCCGGCATCGGTTCTTCGAGGCGGAGGGAGCAGCCGTGAAAGACATCCGCGAAGCGCCGATTCACTTCCACCGGTACTCCATCGGCTACCGGCCTGGCTGGCGAAGTACCACCTGGCACCCCTCGGTGCGCATTGATGCCGGCCTCTATGCTAAACTTGAGGCCCGGTTTGAGGGCCTGGCTCTGCATCGGGCGGCGGAAGCGATCAGCGCCGAGTTTCGTGGGTTGCCCTTCGAGCCCTGGGCGCCAGTACGGCGCCAACTCTGGCGCCTTTTGCGCCTCGTGAACCAACGACGCAAACTGGCCGGCCTGGAACTTGTGCCGATAAGTGCCGTCGGTCTTCGTCGACGGCCATCGCAGCCGTTCGATCGAAAGCGAGGGTGTGAAGCACAGGTGGCATCGGCGGGTCCGGTCCGAAGGGCTGGAGGCCCGGTAAGAGACAGAGGCGAGGTTGGAGGGGTCAATGCCCACCTGTGACGGTGTAGCCCTTTTGGCGAAGGTCTTCCGCCAGGTCTCTCTCCAGTTTGAGGGTTCGGCGCTTCATCCGTTCGGCGACAATTGTCTCCGAGACTTGGCAGCAACGAAAGCCCGACAACGAAAGTCGGAGCCTTGGTGAATGCCCTGGGGAATGGCATTCTGCTCTTACGATGTATCGGGTCATTGCCCATCTTGATATGGACGCGTTCTTCGCCTCGGTGGAGCAGCGCGACAATCCGGCGTTGCGCGGCAAGCCGGTCATCGTCGGCGCCCCGCCCACCCAGCGTGGCGTCGTCTGCGCCGCCAGCTACGAAGCGCGCAAGTTCGGCGTCCGCTCCGCCATACCCAGCGCCACCGCCGGTCGCCTCTGCCCCAAGGGCATCTTCGTCCGCCCGCGTATGGATCGGTACAAGGAGGAATCCAGGCTCATTCTCCGAATCATGGGCGAAACCGGCGCGGTGATCGAGCCGATGTCCATCGACGAGGCGTATCTGGACTTGTCCGCCCGCTGCCAGGCGGAGGATGCCGACGCCTCTTTGCTCCAATGCGTGCCGATCGCCCGCCAGTTGAAAGAGCGCATCCGGTCTGAACGCGGTTTGACGGCGACCATCGGCATCGCCTCGAACAAGCTGCTGGCCAAGATCGCCAGCGACTTCGAGAAGCCGGACGGGCTGACCGTGGTTTCCGAGCGGGACAAGGTCCAGTTTCTCCGTCCGCTGCCGGCGCGCGTGTTGTACGGCGTGGGCCGGGTCACCGAGCAGGTGTTGCTGCGAGCTGGCATTCGGACGGTGGGTGACCTGCAGGATTACGGCGGCGATCTGCGGGCGCTGGTGGGCTCATTCGGGCCGAAGCTCAAGCAGTTCGCAGTGGGCGAAGACGACCGGCCGCTGGAGTTGGGCGACGAGGTCAAAAGCATCAGCGGTGAGGAAACGTTCCTGCACGACACTGAGGACCGGGGCGTCCTGCGGGCGTGTCTGCGGGAGCAAGCCGCGGAGATCGCGGCCAAGCTGAAGCGGCGTCACCTGGCAGCGCACACGATCCAGGTGAAGGTGCGGTATGGCGACTTCACCACCTTGACGCGCCAGCTCA
>ERZ795054.3488-NODE-3488-length-12300-cov-3.548714_pt1 | contig 12300 bp, 9 predicted proteins | sample MGYA00375138_ERZ795054 | MGnify/ENA primary metagenome ERZ795054 (study PRJEB30183, sample SAMN05720215) | anaerobic digester metagenome | isolation source: active sludge of municipal wastewater-treating anaerobic digesters | place: USA | collected 2014-12-23 ...
CGGCACCATCATCCAGCATGATCCACAATTCCCCGCGCGCCGAGTGGATCTGCAGGCTCAGGCGCTGGTTGGGGTTGATACGCGCGATGGAGGCAGTGCACTCCACGTTGTGCGCATAGATCCATTGTTCGCCCCACGGTCGCTGGTTATGTTTGACCGGCGGTTTTTCGGTGGGGATGGGTTTGGTTTTAAAATCAGGCATGTTTATCTCCGTATGGATTTGGTATGATTTCCCAAGTGTACCAGAAAGCAGTCTGCCTGTCCTGCCCGGGGACTTGTTTTTTTGGGATTTAATTGCTATTATGATTAACAATCAACAAGGTTTTTCCAAAAGAGGTACACATGAAACGAACACTGTTCTTTTTATCATTCTTGCTCATTCTCTCCCTGCTGGCCGGTTGTGATAGCGGCATCACCATCGACCTGGGCAGTCAACCTTCCACCTCATCCTCCTCCTCCACCACCAATTCCGCGGGTCCGGTGACGGCCTTCATCGATTCGCCCGCTAATAATTCTTCCTTCGGCATGCAGCCAGTTGAGGTTAACTACCACGCCACCGCCGCCAACGGCATCGCTACCCTGGAGCTCAGTCTGGATGGCACCGTGCTCACCACTACTGCCAGCCCGGATCTTGCCCAGCAGTATGTGGCCGTCAAATACACCTGGACCCCCGCCACCCCCGGCTCGCATGTGTTGCGCGTACGCGCCCAGGATTCCAAAGGGGAGTGGAGTGCCTTCACTCAGGCGATGGTCACTATCCAGGGCGAAGCGCAGCAGGTGCAGCCAACCACTCAGGCGCCTGCTGTCCCGGCTGCCACCAACACCCCCCAGCCCACCCCTACCCTGGTAGGCGTTCAGCTGGTTTCGCTCACCAAGTCCACCAATATTTTCTATTTCAATGCTACTTCCTGCGGCCCGATGGAGGTTACTTTCACCCTCAAACTCTCCAACCCGCAAGATGTTAAGTATGTCTACCTCTTTGCCCGCCTCTTTTCCAACGAGGGCGAAGGCACCTCCAACTGGGATGGCGGCCACATCATGCGCGACAGGGGTAACGGGGAATATACCCTCACCCTGGCAAAGAAGGACATCACCAACCCCAGCGGATATGACCGCGCCACCCTTAATTACCAGTTTGTGGCCAAGGATAAGGGCAACGCCGACCTGCTGCGCACCAGCGTCTACAAGGATGTAACCTACAATAGTTGTCCTTAAAATTTTCCTTTTGAATTTACTGGGAGCCCGCCATCAGGCGGGCTATTTTTTTGTTGACAAATCCCCATATTTGTATAAAATAATACCGACCAGTCGGTCTGTTTCATAAGGAGAACCAATGCAGGAACGCAGCCAGGAAACCCGATTACAGATCACCGCTGCCGCTTCACATCTTTTTTCACAATCCGGTTATGATGCCACCGGCGTGGCCGAAATTTGCACCCGGGCTGGCGTCAGCAAGGGCGCTTTTTACCACCACTTTCCCAGTAAGCATGCCGTCTTCATGGCCTTGCTCGAGGAATGGCTGAGTGGATTGGATAAGCAAATCCAATTCTTTGGTCGCAGCGGTCGCCCCGCAGCAGAAACCCTTCTGGGTATGGGCAGCATGCTGGAATTCATCTTCCACTCCGCCTCTGGCCAGTTGCCCCTCTTCCTGGAGTTCTGGGCTCAGGCCAGCCGCAATAAATCCGTCTGGCAGACCACCATTGCCCCCTACCACCGCTTCCACCAGCAGTTCACTCAATTGGTGCAACGCGGCACTCAGGATGGTTCCCTGCGGTCCGACGACCCGCAATCGACTGCCTGGGTCATTCTGGCGCTTGCCACCGGCGTCCTCTTGCAGGGTTTGCTGGATCCACAGGCAGCCGACTGGGACCAGGTGGGCAAACACGGATTGCAAATTCTCATTAATGGACTAAAAAAGGAAAGCTAACATGGATCTTGTCACTGGCGCTGCCGGCCATATCGGCAATGTTTTGGTCAGGGAGCTGCTTGCCTCAGGCGTTGCCGTGCGTGCACTCGTCCTGCCCGGCGAAGACCTGCAATCCCTGCAGGGTCTCGCCATCGAAAAAGTGGAGGGCAACATCCTCGACCTACCTTCCCTTTTGCACGCCATGCAGGGCATTGAAAACGTCTACCATCTGGCCGGCGTCATCTCCATCCTGCCCGGCCGGGATGAACTGGTGCGCAAGGTCAACATCCAGGGCACCCACAACGTGCTGCAGGCTGCCCGCCAGGTTGGCGTGCGCCGTGTGCTCTACACCAGTTCCATCCACGCCCTCAGCCGCGATTGCAGCGGTGTCATCGATGAGAAGGTGCCCTTTGATGCCAATAACCCGGCTGGTGAATATGACCGCTCCAAGGCCGAGGCCTCCCTGGCTGTGCTGCAAGCCGTCCGTTCCGGGCTGGATGCGGTCATCGTCTGCCCCACTGGCGTCATCGGCCCCCACGACTACCGCGATTCAGAGATGGGCGGTTTGCTGCGCGACCTGATGAAGCGCAAAGTTCACTGGCTGGTGGAGGGCGGCTATGATTTTGTGGATGTGCGTGATGTGGCCAACGGTATGCTCAAGGCCATGCACAAAGGCCGCAAGGGCGAGGTGTACATCCTTTCCGGCGAGCAGATCAATGTCCGCCAGTTGAAAGAGACCGTGCAGCGCACCATGGGCTTTGTCACCCCCGGCATTCAGGTGCCCCTAGGGCTGGTCAGGTTCATCTCTCACTTCACACCTCTTTACTATCGCCTGACAGGCCAAACGCCCAAACTGACCGAATATTCCCTGGAAACCATCTGCAGCAATTTCAATATCAGCAGTGCCAAGGCCAAACGTGAACTGGGGTATACTTCCCGTCCGCTGGCCAAAACCATCGCTGATACCATCCATTGGTGGCAACAGAATAAACAGGCTGGCTCGGCTTAAGCGCCACTATCCTTTGCTGATATTGGAAATCAATTGAATACGTTAACCAACAAGCAATTTAATCCTCACTATAAAACCGCCCTGATCACCGGCGCCTCCGGTGGAATTGGTGCAGCGATCGCCAACCAGCTGGCCGCTCAGGGTTTGCATGTCATCCTGGCTGCCCGCCGGGTGGATAAATTATCCACCCTCGCCCGCGAGTTCACCACTCGTGGTTGTCACGTGCTGGTGATGCCCGCTGATCTCTCCACACCGGCCGGTTGCGAGCAGTTGGTGCGCAAACTCGCCCAAAAGAACATCCAGGTGGATGTGCTGGTCAACAATGCCGGTTTTGGCTGGTATGGCTATTTCAGCCAAATGCCCTGGCAGACCGCCCTGGATATGCTTTCGGTCAATGTTTCGGCGGTGATGCACCTCACCCGTCTGCTCTTGCCTGCCATGCTGGCCCGCCGCCAGGGACACATCATTAACATAGGCTCCATTGCTGGCGGCCTGCCCAATCAGGGCATTGCCATGTACTCCGCCACCAAGGCCTTCCTGGACGCCTTTACCACCGCCCTGTATCGCGAGCTGCGTGGCAGCGGAGTGCAGGTCAGTGTGGTACGCCCTGGCCCGGTCAAAACTCCCTTTTTCCGGAATAGTGTCGACCAGCCGGGTGGAAAAGCCATCCCGGGCGAACGCCTGGCAGTCACTCCACAGGTTGTTTCGGCAGCCGTCAGCCGTTTGCTGGTGCATCCACGCCGGGTGTTGTATGTGCCCCGGTATATGGTCTTCTCCCCCTTGCTGGAGCGGCTGTTTCATCCCCTCATCGACCATGTGGGGCCTATTCTCCTGCGCCGCCAACAAAAAGCAGCTGATCGATCGCAATCATGAATCCGGTAGGCCATGCCATACGCTCAATATTGCACTTATTTGCAGTAAGCAGCGACACCCTTCTATCATATCCAAACAAAAAAAACCACCCACGAGGGTGGTTTTTTAATCGTCTTCGAAGCATTACATTGGTCAATAAGCTTATTGCGAAATAACATTAATCGACATACGCCATCAAATATCCGTAACCCTCGGCCTCCATTTTTTCATAGGGTACAAATCGCAGGGCGGCGCTGTTGATGCAAAAGCGCGTACCGGTGGGTGAAATGCTTTCGTTGTAAAAAATATGACCCAGATGTGAGTTGCCTGCCCGGCTGCGTACCTCAGTCCGCATTGCACCCAGGGAGGTATCCTCCAGGAAAATAAAGGTATTGATGTCGATGCTCCTTGAAAAACTTGGCCACCCCGTTCCGCTGTCAAATTTATCCTTCGAGGAGAACAATGGCTCACCGGTGACCACATCCACATAAATACCGCGTTCGTGGTTGTCCCAGTACTCATTTTGGAAGGGCAGTTCTGTGCCGGCTTCCTGCGTCACCCGGTACTGGTCCACACTGAGCCTGGTCTTTATCACCTCATCCGCCGGTCGTTGGTACTTGCCCGGGTCAACGACCATCTTACTGACCTCGTTGATTTCCTCCGGCAGTATATGGCAATATCCACCCGGGTTCTTCTCCAGGTAATCCTGGTGGTATTCCTCGGCGTCATAAAAACGTTCCAGGGGTTTGATCTCCACCACAAAACGCTCGTGCCGTTCCCTTTCGATCGCGGTAACCCTTTCCACCGTTGCGCGGGCGGATTCATCCGCATAATAAACGCCCGTCTGGTATTGAGTCCCGCGATCATTTCCCTGGGCATTTTCCACCGTGGGGTCAATCACGCGGAAATAGGCAAACAGGATCGCATCCAGGCTTACCTTCTCCGGTTCATATTCCACCCGCACTGTCTCGCGGTAGCCGGTCAGACCGGTGGAGACAGACTGATAAGTGGGAACATCCCCCGCCTGTCCGTTGGCATACCCGTTGGTGGCGCTCACCACCCCCGGCAGCGACTGCATCAATTTTTCAATGCCCCAGAAATAACCGCCAGCCAGATAGATCACATCCACCCCCTCTTTTTTTACATAAGTTTCATCGATTGCATTTTGCATAATAGGGCTTTCCTTTCCCGATTCAGCGTTTTGATTTGATTGGTTTTCCATTATCCCCGTGCTGCTCCCACAGGCAGCCAGCAAGCTGCCAACGAGTATCATCAGGGTCATCCTGCGTAACTTTTTTATCATACGATTCCTTCCCGGCTGATGCCTCACACCAGCCTGTTGGTGCAGGCGATTATAGGATAAATTTGGGTTGTATTGTATTAATATTGTATATAATCCTCCAGTTTTTCCAGAGTGCAAAATCCTAGATTTATACACCACTGGTCGACCATATGGAATTTATTATGGGTTTGAATTCTCTAATGGTTTAATTAACAATTCCTATTTAACTGAGAATTTCGAGTATTATTTACCACCTCGGTCGAGCCAACATTTATAGCAAAAGGAAAATTACCGCTATGACCTCAAAAAAAGAAATCAGGGCTGCTAATCTTCCACCTCTCACTGCCGATCTCGTTTTGGACTTATGGTCGCGCACCTACAATACCCGCGGCAAACCGGATTGGGCTCACATTTTCCCCTACTACCATAAAGATATCGTTTTTCAGGATTGCATCCAAAAAGTGGAGGGTAAAAAGGCCTTTGTGGCCATGTGCAACCGCCTGACCGAGCGATGCCAGCAGTTGCAAATGGATATTTCTTCGATTGCGTTTCGCTCCCCTGTCATTTTCATGGATTGGAAAATGACCATGATCTTCCGCAAAACACCCAGCACACCCATTTTCGGCTGCACCAAACTGACTCTGGATGATGATGGCCTGATCATCCAACAGCGCGATTATTACGATCTGTGGGGGGATATTTTCCACAATGTGCCTGGCATGCGCACCCTGTATCCCAAATTCATGCATAAAATTTTTGGTTGAGCGTCAATCCTATGAAACTTCCCGAAGAACTGCAATTTATTTCCAATAACCGCATGCCGCAAAAATCCACCAGTGCTCGTCTGGACGGAAAAATTTGCGTGATTACCGGTGCCACCTCCGGTATTGGCCGTCAGTCTGCCATCCGTCTGGCCGGGGGTGGTGCCAGCCTGGTGCTGGTGTGCCGCAACAAGGAAAAAGCCCTCCACTTCCAGCAAGAATTGGCAAACCAGCACGGCGCCCGGGCTGAAATGGTAATCGCCGATTTTACCCGCCTGGCTGATGTCCGGCATGCCGCTGAGGAAATTGCCGCCAAATTCCCCAGAATCAATCTGCTCGTCAACAACGCCGGCATCCACAATACCCGCCGCCACCTGACAGAGGATGGCAATGAAATGGTTTTCCAGGTTATTCACCTGGCATCCTTTTTGCTCACCCAAAAACTTCTTGAGAACCTGAAAAAAGGTACCCCAGCCCGGGTCATCTATATAAATTCCGAGGCGCATCGTTTTGGCGGGCTCAATCTTAACGACCTCACCTGGTCAAAGCGAATTTTCATTCCCCTACAGGCATACGGCGCAGCCAAGATTGCCCAACTGCTCACCGCCTTTGAGTTCGCTGAACGCATGTCTGGTAGCGGTGTGACCTTCAATGTGATGCACCCTGGCGAGGTGCGCACCAACATTGGCATGAACAACCATTTTTTCTATCGCTTTTACAACCGCTACCTTCTCGGCTGGTTCCTCAAGGATCCCACCCTGGCGGCAGAGGCGCTCTACTACCTGGCGGCTGCCCCTGAACTGCAAACAGTCACGGGTAAATTTTTCAACCGCACCATTGAGGAAAAACCCGCCCGTTATGTGATGAAGGATGAAGTGCACCAACAAATCTGGGAACGTAGCCAACAACTCATCCAGCCCTTTCTCTAGGGGTACCTGTATAAATGCCGCATGCCTTCCATTTTTGGAAGGCATTTTTTTATGACCTACCCCTCTTGAAATTTATCATCAGATACGCTACAGTATCTATGAGGGAATCAATATGCTTGGATAATTTCAGTAAAATGGAGGGCTCGCATGGCTGAAAAAGAAACAAAAAAAGTGGCTGTCGTTTCGGGCGATCTGACCATTGATTGGAATATCGCCACCTTTCAGGATCTGGCCGGTGAAATGCAAACCAAATACTGGGCCACCGGCTTTTCCTCACGGGCGTACTGCCAGAGCGGCGGCGCAGCCGTTGTGGCGGATCTGGTATCCTCAGTGGCCAAATCCCTCCCCCACGAGAAAAAGTACGAGGTCCTGCCCATCATCCCGCCCGGGCAGGAAGTTTCTCCCTGCGATGACCATTTTCATCACGCCTACACCATGTGGGCACCCCATAAATTCTGTGAAAAACCGCCCCTTGACCGGGAAAAATATGCCTGGCGCGTGGAGCGCTTTCTCGGCTTTGACCGTGCCACCATTGCCTCCACCGTACAGGAGTGGCAGGCTATGCATCCGGATGATCCCCGGGCTGACCTGCTGGTGTTGGATGATTCCAACCTGGATTTTCGCAACAACAGCGAATTGTGGCCTAAAGCCCTGACCGCAAAAAACCACCAACCCTGGATCATCCTCAAGATGAACCGCCCGCTGGCCCAGGGCAAACTGTGGGAAACCCTGGTGGACCGCCATGCCGAAAGAATGATTGTCGTCTCCCCTATTAACGACCTGCGCCGCACAGCCGTTCAGATCAGCCGCCGACTTTCCTGGGAGCGCACTGCCCAGGATGTGGTCTGGGAATTGACCAACAACCCCCAGGTCAATGGCCTGGCTCGCTGTGCAGCCATGATTGTGTCCTTCAATACCGCCGGCGCCATCTATATCACCTGGAAGGACGATCACGCCAATGCCTCCCTCCTGTTTGACCCGCTGACCATGGAGGATGATTTTGACCAGCTCTATCAGGGCAAGATGTACGGCTACACCACCTGCCTCACCGCCGCCATCGCCCGTCAGATCATGCTCAAACCCGATCCGCTCGACCTGCTGGATGCCCTCCAGCGCGGAGTGGTGGCCATGCGCATTCTGCACATGGATGGTTATGGTACCCGCGGTTCTCCTGCCTCCCGCGCCGATCTGCGCTTCCCCACCACCCGCATTGCGGATGCCATCCAGCATGCCACACCTATCATGTCGGTGACCGGCATTCAGGATCCCACCCGCTTTCTGGTAGGGGTGCCGGCCGCCCGCCAATCACAATCCAACCGCGGCTACTGGACCATCATGGAAGACCGATACGCGGTTAACCTGGAGAACATCGCCCGCCAGATCGTGTTGGAGGGTTTCGAGTCCGCCCTGCGCGATGTGCCCGTTGGCCGTTTTGGAGCCCTGGTCACCGTCGACCGGCGTGAGATAGAATCGCTGCACAGCATCCAGCGCCTGATCGCTGAATACTGCCTGGAAGGGCAAAAGCGGCCGCTGTCCATCGCTGTTTTCGGTCCTCCCGGTTCCGGCAAATCCTTCGGCGTGGAGCAGGTGGCCAAATCCATCCGCCCGGATATTTCTGTGGTTACCTTTAATTTATCTCAGTTCAACCAACCCGAGGACCTGCTGGACGCCCTGCACCAGGTGCGCGATGTTGGCCTTTCCGGGCGCATCCCTCTGGTGTTCTGGGATGAATTTGATTCTGCGCTGGATGGCCAATCCCTGGGTTGGCTGCGCTACTTCATCTCGCCCATGCAGGATGGTGCTTTTCAGCAGGGGCAGATCTCGCACCCCATCGGCCGCTGCATCTTTGTCTTTGTCGGCGGCACCAGTCACAACATGGAGGAATTCAGTTCACATATCGAAGAGAACCGCCTGTTAAAGGTTCCCGACTTTATCTCGCGCCTCAAGGGCTATCTGGATATCCTCGGTCCCAACCCGATTGAAGAAAGCGAGCCATACTTCATTTTACGGCGTGCCATCGTCCTGCGCTCCATGTTGGAACGCAGCGCCCCTGGAATTTTCCACAACATCGCCGGCAAAAAGACCGCCCAGATCGACCTGGGCGTCCTGCGTGCCCTGCTTAAGACCACCATCTTCAAGCATGGCGTGCGCTCCATGGAATCCATTCTGGCCATGAGCACCCTTTCCGGCAAGACCGCTTTTGAGCGCTCCAGTCTGCCTCCCGAGGAACAGCTGAAACTTCATGTGGAAGCGCGCGACTTTCTGGCCCTGGTGCAGCAAATCGAAATGCAGGGTGAATTGCTGGAAAAACTGGCTGAAGCCGTTCACGATATTTATTGTGAGGGCATGATCAAACGCGGCTACAAATATGGGCCTGTCACCGATGAAAAGAAGAAGACCTTCAGCGTCCTGGTGCCTTACCGCCAACTTTCTGAAGAGCACAAGGAGATGAATCGCGGCAATGTGCGTGATATCGCCACCAAGTTGGCCAGTGTGGGCTATGTCATGCGCCCGGCGCGCAGCGACCAACCTCCCTTCGATTTCCCCGGCCAGGATATCGAGGAACTTGCCATACGCGAGCATATGCGCTTTGTCACCCAGAAAATGGCTGCCGGTTGGACCTACGCTCCCGAGCGGGATGACCTCAAAAAGACCTCACCTGCCATTGTTGAATGGGAAAAACTCTCCGAACCGGAAAAGGAGAAGGACCGCTCCATGGTGCGCGCCATCCCCGCCATCCTCGCCCGCGCCGGTTACGCCATTGAAAAAATATAAGTCATATTTCTTGAGGATTTTTGAAGACCCTTAGAATTTAATTAACAAAGATATAATCTGGTCAGTAGGGAAATCATTGATCGGCTCTCCTGCAACAGGGGTGGGTGAGCATAGCCATCACGAAACTCCCTGTAACAACCATAGGAGACTGGTATGGCTCACGATGTTTTCATCAGTTACTCCCACAATGATAAGACTATCGCCGATGCGGTGTGCGCCAAACTGGAAGAAAGTAAAATCCGCGTATGGATCGCCCCGCGTGATGTGCCTGCTGGCGCAAACTTCGCTGGATCTATCATTGAGGCTATTAATTCCTGCAAGATATTTATCCTCATCTGGACAGCTAATGCCAATGCCTCCGAGCATATCCTTAACGAAATCAATCAGGCGTTTGATAAAGGTATCACCATCATTCCCTTCCGTATCCAGAATGTGGAACCCACTGATTCCATGCGCTATTACATTGGCCGCACCCACTGGCTGGATGCCCTCACCCCGCCCCTGGAAAAACACATTAAATTATTGGCCGATACAATCTTAACCAACCTAGGCCGGCAAGCGGAAATAAAACCAGATATTCCGATCGTGAAAGAAAAAGAGGTTCGGGAAGAAAAGAAAAAAGAAGAAGATAAGAAACTGGCTAACAAACCATCTGCTAAGCCGCGTGCCTGGTGGCCTTACCTGGCAGGTTTGCTCGGGATGGCAGCGGTGGTTGTGTTGCTATTGACCTTATTGAAGCCACCGACGCCGATTGCAATCTCCACATCTCCCACGGATACATGGGGTGAACTTATCATTCCTAAGGGTTCAGTGGTTAAGATCGGCGTCTCTTCGCCCTTGTCCGCCCCTCATGCCGATTTCGGGCAGGACATGTTGAACGGGGTTAACCTGGCCATTGAGAAATTCGGCGGCAGTCTGAGGGGTTTCAAGATTGTGGCGGTCGGCGGTGATGATCAATGTGAAGTTGATCCAAGTATGTTCGTAGCAAGACAGTTCTCCGCTGATGCCCATATGCTGGGTGTAGTTGGCCCCATGTGCTCTGGTTCCGTGGGACCCACCTCTGAAATCTATTCCAATGCACATCTGTTGGTGATTAATCCCTCATCTACTTTAGTAATTGCCCTGGAGCGTAGTTTTGAGAACATTTTCCGTATCATCCCCAATGATAACCAGCAGGCACAGGTTACAGTGAATTATTTGTACAATGTTCTGAAGGTCAAGGCGCTTGGCATTATTCAGGATAATAATGTGTACGGGCAGGGCTTAGCAGATGCAGTCCAAATATATTTTAAGGTGGCCGGCGGAACGGTAACTGGATATCAGGGCATTACCAGTGGTGATACCGATTTCAGTCCTGTCATTGCCATAATGCTGAGTGGCAAACCCGATGCAGTATACTTTGGCGGTTTTGATGCGGATGGTGCTTTGATCGTTAACCAGCTTCGCAAAGCTGGCTTTAAAGGTGTGTTCTTCGGCTCAGATGGCATCAAATCTAAACCTTTTTTTGTGGATAAATCCGGTGGTGCAGCGGAAGGCGCTTTCATGACCTCCGGTGCAGTCGGCAGCCAGTCCGGTTATGATGAGTTCCTGTCGGCTTTCAAAGCCAAATTCAACGGTGAACCAGTTGCCTATGGTCCTGGTTCCTACGATGCTGCCATGATCATGCTTCAGGCAGCGGATGCTGTCGCAACGGTTGACAACGATGGTAATCTAGTCATTAGCCGCAAGGCTCTGGCAGATAAAGTCCGCTCAACCCCATTTGACGGTGTCACCGGCCACATAGAATTCACCAGCACCGGCGACCTAAGTACAATGTCAATCACTGTCTTTAAGGTTGTGAATAATGAAATTGTCGCTCAAAAGGAATATCAGTTCGTAGCAGGAAAACTTGTTGAATGATACTGGCATCTATTATTAATCAAATGGGGGCTTATAGTTCGGTAATACCCCTCTTTTTTTTATCATGAAGGGGAATGGGGGTATCCCAAACCACCCCATGTAGAATTGGAGGATTTTTGTATGGCACACGATGTTTTCATCAGTTATTCGAGCAAAGATAAGACCATCGCCGATGGGGTGTGTTCAAAACTGGAAGACCAGAAGATCCGCTGCTGGATCGCCCCGCGTGATGTACCCGCCGGGCAGAACTTCGCCGAATCCATCATCGAGGCCATCGAAACCTGCAAGGTCTTTGTCCTTATCTGGTCGGCTAACACTAACGCCTCGGAGCACATCCTCAACGAGATCAACCAGGCCTTTGAACAGGGCATTACCATTATCCCCTTCCGCATCCAGGATGTACAGCCCACGCGTGCTATGCGCTACTACTTCGGGCGTACCCACTGGCTAGACGCCATCAATCCACCAATGGAAAAACACATCGGCTATCTTGCCCAAACCATCTTTGCTAACCTAGGTCGCCAGCCGGAAGTAGCCCCCGAATCTCAGCCAGTTAAAGCAGAACCGGCAAGGGAAGAAGCCAAGCCGGTCATTTCGCCTGTGGAAAAGCAAAAGTTGGTTGCGAAAGAAAAGAGGGCTGAAAAACCATTGGTAAAACCAGAATTATTCCGGTCAATGAAGGAAGAGATCAAGGATGTTGAGGGACCAGAGAATGCATCCAAAAAGAGCGTAAGTTTCCTGCCCATTGCAGCAGGTGCCGTGGTGCTGGTAACTCTGATTGTTCTGATGCTATCAGGTGTATTCAAGGTTTCTTCCCCACCCCCATCAGAACCGGAAAACTCACCTTCTACCACTTTGCCCACCTTGACTGCCGCCACAGCCACAAC
>ERZ795054.3490-NODE-3490-length-12293-cov-3.745955_pt1 | contig 12293 bp, 11 predicted proteins | sample MGYA00375138_ERZ795054 | MGnify/ENA primary metagenome ERZ795054 (study PRJEB30183, sample SAMN05720215) | anaerobic digester metagenome | isolation source: active sludge of municipal wastewater-treating anaerobic digesters | place: USA | collected 2014-12-23 ...
AAAGTCACTTGTAGAGTTGCAATCTCTACCCTACAATGTAATCGGTTTTGATGACTCGATGCGCAAAAAAAATCGGGAATTAAAGGATTTTCTGTTTCACAACATGTACCGCAATTACCGTGTTGTGCGCATGCAGAAAAAAGCCGAGCGGGTGCTTTCAGAATTATTTAAAGCCTACCGGAATGAACCCTTGATGCTGCCATTACAATTTCAGGAACAGATCGACAAGAAAGGAAAAGAACAGACGATTTGTGATTACCTGGCGGGGATGACTGACCGCTTCGCCGTGGATGAATACCAGAAACTGTTTGATCCCTTACTGCTTCCGTAAGTCACTCATCATTGTTGAATGGAGAGAACATGAATGAACCTTCTTACCTAACAAAAGACGGCGCAGAAAAACTGCGCGCTGAATTGCTGCATCTGCAAGGTCCTGTGCGCGATGAACTGGCAAAGAGATTGCGCTCCGCCATCCAGATGGGAGACCTGTCAGAGAACGCAGATTACTCCGCAGCCAAAGAGGAACAGGCTTTTGTCGAGGGGCGCATACAGGAATTGACCCGGGTTTTACGTGACGTTGTCATCATCGACGACAATCGCACCAACACCCACCTGGTTGAAATCGGTTCAATCGTTACGATCCAGGAGGGGAAAGATCAGCCTGAGACCTTTCAATTGGTAGGACCGCAGGAGGCTGACCCTCGTAACGGCAAGATCTCTTATAACTCACCAATCGGTCAGGTGCTCATCGGACACGGAGTTGGTGACACGGTGGTCGCAACAACCCCGGGCGGGGAGATCCAATTAAAGATACTGAGTATTAAATAGAAAAAATCCGGGACTTTCCCGGATTTTTTTTTATTTTCTACTTTGGCCAGACTGAGAGTTCCAGCGTAAGGCGCTCAACGAAACTTCCGGAAGGCAACGCGCCCTGTCCGTAAACCATCTCGACCACCTTGGCTTCCAGCTGAAGCGTCGCCGTCTCAAGCAGCAGCTGCTGCCCGGGTTCGAGTAAAACCGGTTCACCTTTTGAAGCCAGGCGTTGTTTGATAGCGGCATCGTTCATGGCATGGGAGCTCATCAGAACCTTAGTTACGGTTTGAATATCATTTTTATCGAACAGCCAAACCTCGAACGCGGTCACCTTCTTTGGGTCACCCACTCCGATCGTATCAGAAATGCCCACACCACATTCGCCCAGAAATGCACCGTTAGGCGCATCAATGCTGAAGCTATCATCATACAGATCGTCTCCTATCACGTAATTGGTCATAAAATGGGCAACCGGTTCTCCCGCAAAAGTTCGCGCAGTTGGAACAGGCACGACCGGAGCTGGTGTCACTGGAGTTTCAGGCACTGCGGCGGACGGCGCCACATAAGCTGGTTCTGTCACAAACGCTGGTCGTACGAAATCTTCCTGCGAGACTATGGGAGCTACTGCTTCTTCATCGAGGAGATCATCGGTCCTTTCCGGTTCGTAATAGATCCCTGCTTCTTCCTCTTCGATATACTCGCCCTCTTCACCCACCGCCGGCGGCACAGAATCAAGATTACGACTGTTGCGGATGAAAAAGATATAAACTAATGCTCCGCCGATCAACAATAGCAGTGCCAGTAAGAGGAAGAGCAAGATTTTTCCAATTCCCGTTTTCTCTTTTGATGGGGTTTCCTGCGGCAGTGGAATCTGAGTAGCCTGTTCTGCTACAACGGCTGGTTCAACTACATCAGTGGCTGGAGCAATTGATTTTAGGCCATTTTTCAATTCTCGAATAACAGGGTCATCAGAGGCATAACTACAACCTCCTTCCTGCAAATCCTTGAAGACACCTTTTGTGTTGCTGAGATCTTCAATACCCATTACTGTCAAACGCTCGGCAGCCAATGTGAGGTTTCGATTTACGGCATACGAATCTACGACCATGCATAGATATTGCTTTTTAAGGTCGGCGCGCAGGTAACTCGGGTCAGCATCCGTCCATTTTACAGGGAATAACCCCCATCCAAGCACAGGTAGACCAATGATCAGTCCAATGACAAGCCCGGTTATGAATGTGTACAGGGGGGTTTCTTTTATTTTATAAAAAAGTTCCTTGATCTTGTCCATTTTCGGCTCCTACACAATCGATGGTTGATGATCGTGTGTACGATTTCATCAAGGAACTTGTTGCAATAAATATGCCTAATCAGGTAACGGTATACCAAGCGCTTCGATCAGGAAGGTTTCCTGACATTGGGTGCACTGCACCTCGCGTTTGTTTGAAATCGTCAGTAGTCCCCCGCACTTTGGGCAGGGAACCGCCACCGGGCGCTTCCAGCTGGTAAAGTCACATTCGGGATAATTGGCACAGGCAAAAAAGATTCGGCCTTTACGTGTTTTACGTAAAACCAGTTCACCACCATCCTGGGGGCAGGTTACACCGATCTTTTCCAGTATGGCTTCGGTATGGCGGCATGCCGGAAAAGTGGAACAACTAATGAATTTGCCATAACGTCCCCAGCGGACCACAAGATCATTTCCGCACTTCGGGCAGGCACGTCCGACTTTTTCGGGTTCAGCCTTAACAACTGGGATTTCAGCCTGTGCCCGTTTTACCTCTGGTTCAAATGAAGCGTAAAACTCTCGGATCACTTTCTTCCAATCCTCATAACCATCCGCAACCTGGTCGAGCTCATTCTCCATCTTGGCAGTGAATTTCAAATCCACGATATCCGGGAAGTGCTCCACGACCAGGTCGTTGACCAGAAATCCTGTTTCTGTAGGAGAAAGACGCTTTGATTCGCGTAAAACATAACCGCGTTGTTGAATCGTGGAAAGAATGGGAGCGTAAGTGGAAGGTCTGCCAATACCATACTCCTCCAGCACCTGCACCAAGGTTGCCTCGGTGAAGCGCGGAGGTGGTTGTGTGAAATGTTGTTCCGGCACCAGGCGTTCCAGTTTCTGTGTCTGTCCTTCCTCCAAACCGGCCGGGATGCGGATATTCTCAGGTTCATCGGATTTCTGATCTTCATCTGCGGTTTCTTCATACAAGATGAGAAAACCGGGAAACTTGACCGTGGAGCCCGATGCGCGGAAAAGATACTGATGCTGCTTTCCGTCCGCTATTACATCAACAGAAAGTGTGTCATATACTGCAGATTCCATCTGACACGCAATAAAGCGCTGCCAGATCAACTGGTAGAGTTTGAACTGTTCAGGTGAAAGGAATTCTTTGATCTTTTCAGGCTGGCGGAAAACCGAAGTGGGTCGGATGGCTTCATGGGCTTCCTGGGCAGAGACCGCGCGTGTTTTGTATTGCGGTGGAGTGGATGGCAGGTAATCGCTGCCATAATTCTGCTTAATAAAGGTTCGCGCTTCTTCCTGTGCAACCGCGGCGATGTTAGTGGAATCTGTGCGCATGTAGGTGATCAAACCTGCCGCACCCCCCTCGCCCACATCCAGTCCTTCATACAATTGCTGAGCGACCATCATCGTACGGCGGGCAGTGTAACCCAGACGGCGCGATGCTTCCTGTTGCAACGTACTTGTGATGAATGGTGCTGAGGGCTTCCGACGACGTTCGCTGCGCTTGATCCTGGAAATGGTAAAAGGTGATGTCTCAATATCCACCAAGTAAACATCGACGACGGATTTATTGGTGAGATCAGGCTCATTGTCATCGATCTTCACCAGTTTGGTCATGTATTTGGCTTTTTTCTTGTCGGGAGTGAGTTCCGCGTGAATAGACCAGTACTCAACTGGGACAAAATTCTCGATTTCCCGCTCACGTTCGACGATCAACCTGAGTGCAACAGATTGAACACGCCCGGCAGAAAGACGGTTGCGAACTTTTTCCCAGAGCACAGGGCTAATAGAATACCCGACCAATCGGTCCAGCACACGACGAGCCTGCTGCGCATTCACCAGGTCCATGTTGATCTCGCGAGGATTGGCGAAAGCTTCATTGATAGCGTGATCAGTGATCTCATGAAAGACCACCCGTTTCGATAAACCGGGTTCTATATCTGCGGCCTCCAGCAAATGCCAGGCGATTGCTTCCCCCTCGCGATCAGGGTCAGTTGCGAGAAAGATCACCTCGGCTTCTTTTGCCAGGGCTTTTAATTCTTTGACAACCAGGCGTTTTTCATTTGGTACGCGGTACTTGGGAAGAAAATCATTTTCCACATCCACAGAAAGTTCTGAACGCAACAGGTCACGCACATGTCCCACAGATGCCCGTACCGTATATCCTTTTCCGAGGAAGCGGCCGACCGTTTTGGCTTTGGCAGGGGATTCAACGATGACCAGCTTTCCTTTGCGTGGGTGTAAAGGCTTGCGTGCCGGACGTTCCAGGTCAGCGTGAGCGGGAGTGTTGCCTATGCGGTACATCGTTGTGCCACATTCAGGACATTTTCCGCGTGTAACCGGGGTGCCCAAGGCATTAAATTCCGCATTCGCCTCAGCAATCTCCCGTTTCTGTTTGCATTTTACACAGTAAGCTTCCAAGACAACGCTCCTACATAAAAAGGGTGTATTGATTTTCTTTTAGGTAATTGACCAGTTCCTTTACCCGCTGGCTTTCGCCGCGCGGACAAATAAGCACCGCGTCATTGGTTTGAACAATAATGACATCAGACATACCAAGCGTAACGATCAAATGGTCGGGTTTTGTGGATACTACCAGGGTATTCATCGTATCGATGCCGATATGCCGGGCTTGAATAACGATATTACCATTCTCGTCGGCTTCTACAATATCAAAAAAAGAATCCCAGCTGCCAACATCAAACCAACCCAGATTATCCGCTGGTAGAACAGCAGCCAGGTCAGTTTTTTCCATGATGCCGTAATCGATCGTCTGGGGTTGAATGGAATTCCAGATTTTCTGGAAACCAGATTCTAAGTGGTCTTCTCCCAACTGTGGAATCAAACCTGTAATCGTAGCAAATAGATCAGGCATATATTTTTGGTATTCAGCGAGGATCCTATCAACCCGGCAGATGAACATACCTGAATTCCAGGTAAAATTGTCGCTCTTAAGCAATTCCCTGGCCAAAGTTACTCGCGGTTTTTCAATAAAACGTCTGACATGAAATCCCTTGACACCGTAATACTCACCAATCTCATCACCGCTTTCAATATATCCATAGCCGGTTGATGGAAAAGAAGGTTTAATCCCCAGAGTTGCGATCAATCCCAGTTTCGCCACATCACAGGCAGCAGATAAATGCTGCTGAAATCCAGGAATATTCTCGATCAAGTGATCGGCGGTAAGAACAGCGATCACACCGGTGGGATCGACCTTACGAATTGCCGCCGCTGCCATCGCCACAACGGCTGCTGTGCCCCTTGGTTGGGGCTCGATCAGAAAATTACGCGCTGGAATTTTTGCTTCCTGCGAGCGCAACCTGGCCACCTGTTCAGCGGTGGTTACGACAAATATCTTCTCAGCAGGAATAAATCCTTCAAGGCGGTCAACTGCGATTTGGAACAGGGATTTTTCACCAAACAACTGGATCAATTGCTTGGGTGTCTGTTGCCGTGAAACGGGCCACAGGCGTGTACCACCCCCGCCAGCCATGATCACTGCGAATAATTGGTCAGACATATTAATTTACCTTATAGATCGATTTAATCTCGCGCATGGCGACATAGTTCATTCCGCCCACCTGAGTAACAAATCCCTTTAGCTCCATCATCGTGAGTGTAGCCGAAACATTAGTGATTGGCAATCCTGTTAACTCACATAACTGATCGATATGAACTGGTTCGCTCGATAATTGCTCCAGCAGGCGTTGCTCCTCTTTGGACATCGGATTGAGCTTGCGTGTTTGCTGTTTTTCCGGGATTTGCTCGAGTTTTAATGATTCCAGAATCTCGCTCATCTTCAGCAGTGGTCGGGCTCCCTGTTCGATCAAACGATTAGTGCCCTGGCTTTGCGCGGCCAGGATGCTTCCGGGAACCGCGAAAACATCCCGTCCCTGGTCTACCGCGAATTCAGCCGTGATCAGTGCCCCACTTTTTTCACCGGCTTCCACCACCACAGTCGCGAGTGAGAGTCCGGAAATGATACGGTTTCGCGGTGGAAAATTTACCCCATCCGGTTGTGTACCGACCGGATAGTCACTGATCACTGCACCCTGCTGGATGATCTCCGCGGCCAGTTTCCGGTGTTCAGGCGGGTAGATCACATCCACACCACTACCCAGAACAGCAAATGTCCGCCCGCCCGCCTGCAGTGCGGACTGATGGGCTATAGCATCCACCCCGCGTGCCAGCCCGCTGACCACCGTAACCCCGTTTTGAGCCAGGAATCGGCCGATCTCATCCGCAATCTGGCGGCCATACGGCGTGACCCTGCGCGTACCTACAACAGCCACGGCCCAATCATCCTCGACGTTGATCGTGCCCCTGATGAAGAGCACCGGTGGAGATTGGTCTATTTCCTTCAATCGTCGGGGGTAATCGCCATCCAACCAGGTGATCACGCGCACGTTGCCGGCTGCAATCTTCTCCAGCACCCGTTCAAGATCCACCTGCTGTCTGACCAGAGAAAAGTTGTTAACAACCCTTTGCGGAATACCGGCAGATGACCAGGCGGATTGTGGAGCCTGCCAGGCGAGTTCAGCAGTACCAAAGAATTCGAGCAGCTGCCTGAATCTAACAGCTCCGATCCCCTTGACCAGGTTGAGTGCCACCCAATAAGATCTTTCATCCATTGTTAAGCTATACCCATTCCTGGGGGCGGATGGTAATGACGCGTTTTTCAGGGTCGATGTTGAGCACAACCGCTTTTACAGCCGGAATCAGCATGTCAGAATCATCGGGGGCTTTCACAACGTACACATCGTTGGCACCTGTCACCAGTATCTCGGTCACAAAACCCAGCTCTATGTGCTGCTCATCCTCGACCTTCATCCCGATCACCTCGTGATGATAATAGCGTCCCCTGGGTAAAGGAAGCAACTGTGCCGCATCCGCGTAAAGTGTTTGATTGCGGAATATCTGCACACTCTCATTACTTGTATATCCTTCAAGAGCGATAAGCCACAATTTGTTGTTCTGGCGAATCGTCGCGATGGTAACCGGAATCTTATTCTCGCCGATGAAAAAACTCCGCCCCGGAGCGATGTTATCATGTTGCTCGGTGGTCATCTCAAAGAGGATCTCGCCCTTTATTCCATGTGCGCGGCGCAACCTCCCGACTGCCAAGTAGACAGGCTCGCCCGAATGGGGCGAGCCTGAAGGATCCGCATTATGGTCAACACTTTTCAGTACTTTGCTCATTTGGGCTCTGCAACATCCAGGTTGGCCTGTTTACCCTCCCGGGCAGCTGCTACGCGCAGCAGGATACGCATGGCATTGGCAATGCGACCTCCTTTGCCAATTACGCGCCCCATATCCTCTCTGGCCACGTGCAACTCCAGGTTTTCGCGGCCACCCCCATGGTACTGGGTCACCACTACCTGGGAAGGATCTTCAACCAACGAAAGCGCAATATATTCGATCAGTTCCTTGATGTGGCTTTCCTGATCGATATTCCTTGAATACTTTTGCGTAGGTTTACTTGAAGGTTGCATGTTCTTTAAGCTTTGATCTTCGCAGCTCTTGCTTCGGTTGCCTGTTTTGCTTCTTCAAGCAGGGTTTCAATAGACTCACCCTTCTTGAATCTTTCGTAGCGCTCAAGCACACCGGCGATTTTGAATAAACTCATTACCGATTCGCTGGGCAGCGCACCGTTCTTCATCCATTCATACGCGCGATCTTCCTGGACCTCGAAGGTAAAGGGATCGGTGGTTGGATTGTAAAAACCGATGATCTCCAAAAAACGACCATCGCGCGGGCTTTCTTTTTCAGCCACAACGATGCGGTAACTGGGTTGATGCCTCTGACCTGTCCTGCGTAAACGAATTCTTACCATATGGTTTTTCTCCTGTTCCTACTTAATGATCAAATATGAAGTGAATCCAAAAATTATACTTAGGCGAGGGGCGCTGAAGGGAGCGCTAACCGCTGTTTCATTTCTGATCACTTGAACAATCGGGAAAGGCCTTTCCCGCCTGTTTTCTGCATTGTCTTCATTAACCGTTGTGTATCCCTGAACTGTTTCATCAGGCGATTCACTTCCTGCACATCCGTTCCTGATCCTCTGGCGATACGCCTTCGGCGTGAAGCATTGAGCATATCAGGGTTCCGTTTTTCCTGCAGTGTCATCGAGTTGATGATCGCTTCTGTACGTTTGAGGCTGCGTTCAGTTTCCTCCGGCGAAATATTCCTCGCTGCCTGTCCCAACCCACCGGGCAGCATATCCATCACCTGGGAAATAGATCCCATTTTCCGCAATTGCTTCAGCTGATCAGCGAAGTCCTCCAGGGTGAACTGCCCCTTGAGAACACGTTCAGCCTGTTCCTTCTGGTTCTTCTGATCGAATGCGGCTTCCGCCTTTTCGATCAGCCCTATCATATCACCCATTCCCAAGATGCGCGATGCCAATCTGGCAGGATCGAATACTTCAATTGCGTCGATTCCTTCGCCAGTTCCCAAGAACTTGATCGGTACGCCAGTCACATTGCGCACAGATATGGCAGCACCACCGCGGGCATCACCATCAATTTTGGTAAAGATCAAACCAGTGATTTTTATTGTATCGCGAAACCCTTCAGCAATGTGAAGGGCTTCCTGGCCGATCATTGCATCCACCACAAGCAAAATGTCAACCAGTTTTACCTTTTGGGATATTGCCCGAAGTTCATCCATTAAAGGCTGATCGAGCTGTGAGCGGCCGGCAGTGTCTATGATTACGACCGAATAACCGCCTTTTTGCGCTTTATCGAAAGCCTGCGCTGCGAGCGCCGGAGGCTTCAAGGTGGGATCCGCTATAACCTCCACACCGATCTTTTCGCCAAGCGTCTGTAATTGTTTCACAGCCGCCGGTCGATAAGGGTCTCCAGCTACGAGCAGCACCCGTTCACCATCTGAGCGTAACCGGTTGGCCAGTTTAGCGGCCGCCGTGGTTTTTCCTGATCCTTGCAAACCGACCAGCATAACCGCATACGGTTTGACACCTGTAAGATTCAGACGTGCCGGCTCACCAAGGGTGCGGATCAACTCTTCGTGAACGATCTTGATCACCTGCTGAGCCGGATTTAACGCGCGCGATACTTCAGCACCGACCGCTCTTTCACGAACCCGGCTGGTGAAATCCTTCACCACGGTGTAGTTGACATCCGCCTCAAGCAGCGCCAGGCGGACCTCGCGCATCATGGCATCCACATCCTCCGCCGTTAGTTTCCCTTTACGGCGTAGTTTGGTAAATATCTCGCTTAGCCTGCTTGTCAGATTATCAAACACGAAATTCAGATTCCTTAAAATGAATTACCCCACCGGATGGTGAAATACAGGCAGGATTTTAGTCTGGAAAAATGGATTGGTCAAGGAAAAATTGAGCCGCTACGAACGATGGTCTATCAAAATTATGTATGACTGCAACCAAGCGCGGTCCGCAGGGTTATTAATGCAAAACACAGGGTTATGATACTAACGTTTATTGATCTGGAGGTTTGAAAATGAACAAAGTAATGATCGTTACTGATAGCACAGCTAATATCCCTTTAAATTTACTCAATGGACATCCAATCGTGTCAGTTCCTCTTCAGGTGATCTGGGGAAATGAAATCTTGCGGGATGGCATCGACATTGAAGCAGGGGATTTTTACAAGCGGCTTGCCACGGAAAAGGTAATGCCCTCTACCTCTCAGGTTACACCTGAAGAATTCAAAAAAATGTACGGAAAACTTATCGAAGAGGGATATGACATCCTGAGTATGCACATCTCAGGTAAGCTATCTGGCACGCTCGACTCAGCCATTCAGGCGAAACAAGCCTTCCCCAACGCGAACATCGAATTGTTTGACACGAATAGCACGAGCATGGCAATGGGTTTTCAGGTGCTCAGCGCAGCGCGAATGGCGCAAACCGGCGCGACACTCAAAGAATGTAAAGCTGTGGCAGAACAGGCGGTTCACAAGACCGGTGTGTATTTTGTGCTCAGCACGCTCGAGTTTTTGCATCGCGGTGGTCGCATCGGCGGAGCACAAGCCTTCATGGGAACCATGTTGAACTTGAAACCCATTCTGGAGTTGAAAGAAGGGCGCATTGAACCTATTGAGAGGGTACGCACACTGTCTAAAGCGGTTGACCGTCTGCTCGACCTGGTTGAAAACCGTATTGCAAACGAACCGGGTCCGATCCGCCTTTGTGCCGTCCATGCCAATGCCCCCGAAGAAGGAAATGCCTTACTTGAAAAAGCCGTCAAGCGGTTCCCAAACTCACTGGTCACCGACACCGTTTTGAGCACGGTCAGTCCCGTGCTGGGAACGCACGCCGGACCAGGTGCGTTGGGGCTTGCCTTCATGCACAGCATGTAAAAAATACCTGGTTTAATGACCTCCCGGAACAGACCCGGGAGGTTATTTTTTTTTATAATTTAGGCTGATGGTAAAATAACCCTGAAAGGATTCGAAAAATGAAAAATTTTCCCAAAATCGGCGTCCAAATTCCATCAATCTACCTTCCGGTAAAAGACATTGATCCAGCCAAATGGGCTGTGATCGCGTGTGACCAGTTCACCTCTCAACCGGAATATTGGGAAAAAGTCGCCGCAATAGTGGGAGAATCGCCTTCCACCTTTCACCTTACACTGCCCGAAGTCTTACTGGGCACGCCAGAGGAACAGGAACGTGTACGATCGATCAATGCCAGAATGCGGCAATACCTCACTGACGGGTTGTTGACACCAGTCAACCGCATCATTTACGTTGAACGGAAGGTGGATGGCAAAACACGCCGCGGTTTGATGCTCGCCCTTGATCTTGAAAAATACGACTTTTCCATCGGTTCACAGAGCCTGATCAGGGCAACGGAAGGAACCATTCTTGACCGGCTTCCTCCCCGCATCCGCATCCGAAAAGACGCCCCCCTTGAACTCCCACACATCCTGGTTCTGATCGACGATCCAAAAGACCGGGTGATTGGTAGCGTCAGCGAGAAAAAGGAGCAATTACCAATCATTTACGATTTTGATCTCATGCTCAACAGCGGTCATCTCACTGGAAGATTGGTAGATGATGACGCTCTGGAAGAAGGTGTGATCCACAACCTGGAATTGCTTGCCAGGCCGGACGTTTTTTACCCAAAATACAGGGTCAACCCCGATAACGAGATTTTGCTCTTTGCTGTTGGTGACGGAAATCACTCGCTGGCTACAGCCAAAGCCATCTGGGAAGAGTTAAAACCCACGGTGGGAATGGACCACCCGGCGCGGTACGCCCTGGTGGAAGTTGAGAACATCCATGATGATGGTCTTGAATTCGAACCTATCCATCGTGTGCTGTTCAACACCCGAATGGATATTAAACAAACCCTATATGATCACTTTGGAGCCAACCTGACGTTTATAAAAGTAAACAACCAGGAGGCGTTGATCGCGGATGTGAAGAAGGAAGTTAAAGGGTCACAACGCTTCGGACTGATCAAGCCAAACGAGATCCTGCTGGGGATCATTGACCAGCCGATCGCCAATCTGACTGTTGGTAGCCTGCAACCCCTGCTGGATAGGTACATAAAGGAAGGTAATGCAGGATCGATCGATTACGTGCACGGGGATGAAGCGGTTTTCACCCTGGGCAGACAACCCGGCAACGCAGGAATTTACCTTCCTGCCATGCCCAAGCATGAGTTGTTCCGTACAGTGTTGCTGGATGGCGCATTACCGCGGAAGACATTTTCAATGGGTGAAGCGCATGAAAAACGCTTCTACATGGAAGCCCGCAAGATCGTGCCCTGAAACCTTCCTGAATCGAACATGCCTGTTATCCGTGAGATCCGCAAACAAGCCACAACATCCAATAATAGGTATCATTGGAAAATATTAGCCATTGAGTGCATTTGCATGGTGATGGTTTTCACAATGGCTGCCTGCGCCACAGCCCCATCACCTGCACCAGGTATGAAAACAATCACGCCCATAAACACAGTTCCCCCCACGCAGAGGGTAGACCCAACGAAAACCCCGCAACTGACGCCTTCACCCTCTCCAACCACAACACCAAGCCCGACTGCTGCCATTGAAAGCATCACTGCTTTCTGTTCCCCGCTGCAAGGTATTGAGCTGAAAGACCTGCACAGTATTACCTCACAAGCGTTTACCGCGCCATCTCCATTTATGGATGATGGGCACCCAGCGGTGGACCTGGCTTTCTTTACCTTCGAGGGACTCCCATCCATGCTCGGTCATCCCGTGCAGGCTGTACTTCCC
>ERZ795054.3492-NODE-3492-length-12288-cov-86.574512_pt1 | contig 12288 bp, 10 predicted proteins | sample MGYA00375138_ERZ795054 | MGnify/ENA primary metagenome ERZ795054 (study PRJEB30183, sample SAMN05720215) | anaerobic digester metagenome | isolation source: active sludge of municipal wastewater-treating anaerobic digesters | place: USA | collected 2014-12-23 ...
ATCAGGCCTTCGTGGTAGGACTCGGGGATCTCAGGGGAGCCGTCTATCGCAAAGGACATCAGGGGTAGGCGGACTACGGTAAGGTAGGCGGTGCCTGACGCTGATGGGGCCAGCAGGAAGGTAATAGTATTGCCTGGCTCGTTCAGGAATCCTGAAGGGAATCCTCCGCTGCCTGACGTACCGACTGTTCCTGATGTTCCGCGCCATCCCGACATTAACTCATCGGCTTCAACATAGGTCAGCGGACCGGTTAGAGGATAACTCATCCCGGCAAGCTGGCAACGTTTCACCATGAGAATCTTCGGGCTGAGATTGTATGTGGCCTGGCCGGCAACTAAGGTCAGCGTGCAAAGAGGTTTTTGCCCCAGCGTACCGGCTGTTGCTGCCGTACCTGAATCGTTGGCTGTCGTTTCATCGATCAGCAAATGTCCCCGCCTGCAGGCCTGGACTTCCGCGTAGTTCAAGTATCGCAGAAGCTCTGTGTCCGGCCATAGGTAGGGCAAATTAACGTCGTCCAGAATATCTTCGCGCAGAAACTGAATCATGTCCTTGGCGATCATGTTGGCTTATCTCCCTATTGTCCCCCGCTTGTTTACCTTATGGTGCCTTAGGCAGTAGGGACCGCGAGCGGTGTGCCGTCTATCAGCTTGCCATTCTCATCAAGGTTAACTCCTTCCTTGACAAGGGTATAGGTATAACGCGGGATATCACGGGTATAAGGCTTCCCGTCGTCGCCCTGGGTGGTTTCAGTCTTGATCAATGTATCCATCATCTGACGCACCGGACGCGGGATGTCTATTTCCTCGCCTGGTTTGATCTGGAATGGATAGGTATTCAGACCCAGGAAAATTCCCTCTTTTGGGATGTCCGGATTCTGATGAACAATGATCCTGTCGCGAATGTGTCCTGTCGGACCGTCAAACTTCAACGATTCTTCAATCTCTTTACTTCCTCGTGCCATGGTAATTCTCCTCCCCTTAAAGGTTGTAATGGTAAAATGGATGGGCGGAGGGGGATGTTTGATCCCTCTCCAGCCCGGTTAATTTACTTGGTGACCGTCTACATGTCGTAAGGCATGCAGATCAGGTCAACGTATGTTGCGGTTCCAGCGGTACCGCCCGTACCGGTAACAAACCCGGCGCCGTCTGCAAATGCAAGGGCGGTTTCTTCCGGGGCCTGCAGGGTTACATAACCCAGGGCGCAGTATCCGTCTGGAAGATCGGGCAAGCGGCAAGCTGCTGCAGCCAGGGTTGCGCTGTCGTAGTCTGCCTTACTCACCACATTGCCGGGGCCGATAACGGTTCCGGATGTGCCGGCCGCGGTGCAGATGAGATACTTGGCAACGGTATTGGCTGCCAGGGTGCCATCCGGCAGGGGAAGGTTGTCCTGCGCGATGCAGGTGGAAACCGCCCCGTTGATGACAACCGTGACGCCATTGGCGATCTTGAATCCAGCGGTTGTGCCTAATGTTCCGCCTATGGTAATCAGCGGACCCTGGGTACCGTTGGTGCCGCCGATGACCCGATTGGCAATCCCCTGGAAGGAACGGCGTTCGGCTTCCTTTGGGAAACTGTCATAAATATCTCGAACCGACGGGTCAACATTGAGAGCCGGATCATCGAATTTCTTACCAACATATTTTTCGGCCATATCTGAATCCTCCTGTAAATTGTTTAAAGTAATGCTAATTCGTGCAAGCCACTAATTCGTGCAAGCCACTTCCAACACCATCATCCAAGCATCATTTAAGATAACTGTGCCCTGCATGGTCTTCCAGGCGACTGATCCGCGCTGACCTAGCGGATCGGATTTACTGGGAACCGGGTTGATGACAATCGGGGTGATGGCGAATTTGCCCTTCAGCGCGACGATACCGTATGCGTCCTTGCCGAAGTACATGATTGGGTAGACATCGCAACGGGTCCCGGCAGTGGTGATCTTCCCGGTGGTTACGGTTGATCCCGCATCAGCATAGGCCTTGAAAATGGTTGACTTGACGTAGCGGACATCTTCGCAGGCACCGATTTCCGTCTCAAACTTGGAAACCTGCCCGTAGTCTGCAACGGAAGTGAACCCGGTTAGGCTGCGGATGTCAGATGTCAGGTCGACGTGGGTCACGCCGATGAATGCCGGCAGGATGGATTCCGTATTGAACGACGGGGTCGATTTCACGATCTGGGTGATAAACTGAGCTTCCTGGCGTTCCAGAGCGCGAACGACCTTGCGCTGATCTGTGCGGGAAACAACAGCAACAACGTCTGTCCTGGCTGCCACTGAATTAGCATAGAACTTATTGGAGCATGCCTTTAGGACGTTGTAGCGCAGTGTCTCGACCGTCTTGGCTGCCTGCTCGGAGCAGACTGCAACGGCTTCCCTGAGAACTGGATCTTCATGGGTATCGACGATAACATCGGTGATTTCCACCAGGTCGCCGTACTGGTACAGATTTCCGGTGATGTCGGTTGCGGTCAGTTTCTTGCCGGCAGGGGTCACGCCTTCGGTTAACGGAGTGGTTGCCAGGTCAAGGGAATTATATCTGCGCCATTTCATCGACTGGGTTTTGTTGCCCGGAAGTGCCTTTGACTGGCCGAATTTCTCCAGGCAAAGATAAGGCATCGCACGTTTCAAAAGTTCTACAACGACGAAAGCGGCAGTCCTCGGGGAGATATTGCCGTAAGTTGTAATTGCCATAATAAATAACCTCCTATTTCTTTAGTGCCTCATTGTAGGCCGAATCGAAATCATCTGTCCGGCCCTGGCCTGCGTCGACGGATCCGCGCTTGGTAATCACGGCAGTAAGGTTCTGCTTTTTTTCAGCCTTCCTTTTGTCCATGTCGATCAGGTTGTCTGTATGAGACTGATCATCTTTGTTGGTTTCCAGAAGCCCGTTCTCTTTCTTGAAGTCTGAAATCAAGTCGACAACGTCTTCTGCTGTACCCTTTTCATAGGTTGCTTTCATGGATTCCCGGAGGTAGCGCGGCTTGGTTTCTATCCATTGAAGGATGGCGCCGGAGTCGCGATGCGTTTCAAAATCAGGATGAGAGCCACGAATGGTGCCAAAGTGGGCTGCTTCATCGCTTTTCTTGTAACTTTCTTCTATCGGCTGAACCCTGGAAGCAATCTTTTCCTGAATTTCGGCTGTCTTGGCCTCAAGTGTCTCGAGAATTCGGTCTTCGAGTCTCTTTAAGGCACGTTCGCGTTTCAGGCCTTCCATTTTAGATACCGAGTCGAAATCCTTTTCGTATTCACTTAATTCGGCCTTCTCGTCTTCGGTAAGGTCGTCGAATAGTGAATCGGACTTGTCGGTACCCTTTTTCTTATCCTTATTGTCTTTATTACTGTTGGAGAGATTGGCAACTGTCTTCTTGAGGTCTTCCAGTTCAGTCAGCAACTGGGTTTTCTCGGACTCGTATTTCTCGTCCTTGGACTTCAGGATACCCTGCAGGGACTTCCATCTCTGCTCGTAGGTCTGTTCGTTATCCTTGCCTTCCTTGCCTTCCTTGCCTTTGTCGTCTGACTTGCCCTGGTCTGCTCCCTGGCCGTCTCCCTGGTCTGCCTTCTGGGCGGCAGCGGCAGCGGCAGCGGCTTCAGCTTCGGCAGCTTTGGCAGCGGCATCGTCGTCGGCTTTCTTGCCGGAATCGTCTGACATCGTACTGTCGGGGCTGTCTCCTAATTTCTCGGCAGCATCGAACGTGTCGGAAAATATCCCGTCCTGCACGGCTTGTGTTTCCTGGATTGCCTCAAGTTCCGTCCCCTTATTATCTACGGATGCATCGTTACCCATCTCATTCCCTCCTGTGTTAGAATAAAAAAAGACCACGCCAGGGATTGTCTGAACTCCCTTAACGTGGCCTTTATGATCTCGTTTACTGCCTGAGCTTTAAGCCTGAATGTTTAACCTATTCTGAAGCTTTCGCTTAACTCCTTCCAGGTTCTTTAGAATGTCCATTAATTCAGACTTCGGTATTTCAACCATGGGCTGCCGGACTGCATGAACACCGGACGTGCCATGGATACTGTCTTTTGTGGCTATTGCGCTTCTGTTTGTCATTGTATACCAGTCTTCCATCCGAAGTCAATCAATAATATGGCTTACTTGTGCCTGAGTCCTGTCCAATACCATTTTCGATGTAGAATAGTAATTCCTTAAGGGCGTCGATCCTGCCCTGGTTGCGGGGGATTTCGTCAATAGAAGCGGTGTCATTCAACTCTCGGAGATCCTGGATCATGATAGGGATTAGAGTGGACAGAATATGGCTTGCACGTTCTCCCCGACAGTCATATAACTGGGTGATCAGGTCGACTTTTTCGGCATTCTTGACTACTTTTGGTTGTAATGACATGGCAATTCGTCCCCTTATTTAATTCCAGCCTTCTTTTTGCTGGTTTTCTGCACTTTAGGCTGTTTTGCCTTGATTTCGACCTCTTTTTCCTTCATTTTCATGCTGTGCAGATCGTCCCGCTCCTTAATTTCCTCGTCGTGGGCGGTCTGGATAGCTGTTTTGGTTTGATTGAGGCGATGAGATTCCTCTGAATGGCGCAATTTCTGCTGGTGGGCTTCCTCGTCGCGACGGATCTGCTCGGTTTTAGAAGCGATGTCAGTTGATCTGGCCATTAACTCGGCGTCTTGGAGGCGAGGATCGGCTGCTGGGGTTGTCTCGGGCGGTGCAATGGCATTTTTCTCCGCTTCCACGTTGAATTTCTTTGCTTTGGTCAGCTGGCCGGCTGTCTGGGCGCGCTTGTAGGCGACTTCGGCCTCTAACTGGGCGTAGGCAAGCTCCTTGGCGCGCTGATCGGTCTGTTTGGCGATGATTTCCTGTGCTTCCTCTTCCGATCGCAGGTCGATCTTGATATCGTGGGCCTTTAATGTCTCGGCAAGGAACTCGCGGCGCGGGATGTACGGCCAGTCGTCCGGCTGCATGGTATTTTTCAGATTGGCGAGGGCTGCCATACGGATTTCCTTGATCACTAACGAGGAAACCCCGCGGGGATTGCACTGGAAGTCGCCCTTGATGTCTTCGCGGGGGTTGAATTCCATGTTCCAGTTGTAAAGGTCTCGCATTACCTGTTCGGTGAAGGTGTCGAAGTTCTTCACGACGTCTTTGATGGATACCAGTATTTCTGCCTGGCGGCCGGAGGTCTGCTTACTGTTCTCGTTGTTGACCTTGTCGCCGATCATCCAGGTGGGCAGGCAGGTTTCCTGATCCGCAAAATTCATGAAGATGTCAGAGATCTTGCCTAGCTCCTCGATGTGGGAATCAATGTTGTAAACGCGGACGGCAGGGTATTGGGCCTCGATACCGCGACCGTCACGGTACCAGATCTTGCGGGGGTAGAAGGAATTCAGGTCGGTGCCTTCGTGCATCAACTGCCAGTTTATCTCTACCTGGGGGCCACAATTATGTGAAATTATTCCGTTTGCGACGAAGTTGTTGTTTGTGCCGTCCATTTCAAGGTTGAATACTTCTTCCTCTCCGGCATACTCGATACTGGAAATTTCGTCGTAGTCAACGAATTTATGCTTATAAGGATTCCCGAAATGATCGTATCTGCGATGAATATATAGATGGCATGGTTGACAAAGGGTTATTTTATTGCTTGGGTCGTTGTTGTATGGATTATGATCCTTGTGATGAATACAGAGTCTCACGCCAGCGTCTGCCCTTGCGCCACATCGTTCACAGATGTCTTTTTTGTCTTTCTGGCATAACCATCTTTGCCTTGCTGTATTCATCGAGGCTTCCAAGTTATCGTTCGATGTTAGGGCCTGTTTCATATTCCATGCGCTGTTCTCGATCTTGGATGCGCATTTTCTGCATCTTACTCCACGCAAGGCGGTTGGTTCTCCGCATTCAACACAATTCTTGGGCAGGTCGATGTCAGGCGGATGTGTCTTTATCATTGCACAGGAACGGCATCGAATGCCTGACCCCTTTGTCTGCTTCCCGCATTCAACGCAAATTCCAGATGGCCTTTTACGGGTCCCGTTGACTGCAATAAGGTCGTCAACGCAGAACTCTTTCAGTTCCTTCCATTCGCCATCATCGCCCATGAAACGATGGTCTTCAGTTGCTTTTATGTGGTATCCGGATGCGGTCTTTATCTCGTATACTTTCTTGATGCCATTGTTGAAGACCTTGTTTATCTTATTGTAGAACAGCTCCCCGGTTGACTCGTCAAGGGATCTTATCTTCATTCTGGTTGCGTCCCACCGTTTGGATAGTTCCCGAAGCGTGCTTACCTTCTTCCCTTGTCTGTAAACTTCCGTGTCTCCTGTCAAGCAGACACATGCAGCGTTGTCCAGCATCATGCGGGCGGATGAGGCCACGGCTATCTGGGAATGGCGCATGACACGGGCCAGGCCTTCGCCGAAGATACTGGTTTCGTCTTTTTCGTAGTAGAAGACCTTGTAATGGGTCAGGGCGCCGTCGTATAACATGACTTTCACGGGCTGCTTACCGATCAACCAGACGTTTGCAGCGTATTCCAGTTCAACGTCGATCTCGGATCCGTCAGGGTTCAGAATGCCGCAGGCGGCCAGGTCGGATCCGTCGACGTAGCCCCAGTACTGGATGGCTTCGTAACGCTTACCGTGCTGGCGATAACTGGACTGGGTCGTTGTGGTGCCTGAAGAAAAGATGGTGGTGCCGCCGGCTTCAGATGAACTCTGGGTTGCCGCATCCACTTCAAGGGCCTGCAGGTCTACTTCGAAAGGCTCGGGGACGTAATCACCGTCCGGGCGTTCCTGGAGGTATCGACGGATAATGTCTTTGTCAAAGTCCGGACGCTTCATTAATTTGCGCAGGTCGTGCTTGGTCAAGATGCTGCGCTGCCAGAACCCCTGTGCCTGGGAGAATTCCGCAACGGTCATGTCAGGGTACCAGTCCCAAATCCGGGTAAATTCCATATAGGGGACATCCTGGTCTTCGATTTTTTCGATATAGGTATTGGTCTGGTCGTCTGGTTGCCAGCGACGTTTCTGGCGTCTGTTAACCAGTGGACCGGCGAGGATTCCTGTGCCGTATAGGAGTCCGCTTCGTAGAACTTTCTTGGCAACTTCCGGATAATCCATCTCGGTCAGCTGATCGTCGATCTCGGACTGCATCTTCTGGGCGGTTTCCTTGGCGAAGTCTTTAATGGCCTCGTTAAGCTGCTCGCGCGTCGGCGGAATGGGTTGCATCGGGAACCCGGTTTGGGGGTCTATCTGAACCTGGCCGGTTGCCTCGTCGATGGGAGGAGGCTGGGTAATCTGCTGGGCGATTTGGAAAACAAGGGCAGCTTGGATGACCGGTTCGGGGGTCGGGGCTAATTCCCAGTTGCGATCCTGGTCAGGGAAGAGCATTTCATGAAGACGGGAAAGGACGATGTTGACCTTGGAGCGGGTCAGCTTGGGGTAGACATGGGAATTGTCCGGGTCAATGCGGACATCAGGGTCGTAGACGCCTTTATAGGCGCGCAAGTCTTCCAGCCACTGCAATTCCTTTGGGCGGCGGTAGGCTTTGTTCGTGCTGAACTCGTTGTACAAGCGGTATCCGAATGCCCGCATGGCTTCTGAATCACGCCTTGATGCAGCAAACTCCTCCTGGATCTGATCCATTATCCATAGTACCTTTCTCCCCTTAATTTTCGTGTCGGTTTCGTATTGGTAATTGTCTTAATATCCGCCGATCCGGGATGCGGGATGATGCGCCCGCTGGTTCAACCGGGATAACAGCGCTTTCTTATGCTTGTCATACTCCTGTTTTTCGTCAATGTAAAGGCAAAGGTATTCGCAACTATCCATAATGTGGGATGAAAAGTTCTTGACCGGCATGTCCTTGGCCTCCTGTTGGCCGCCGCGGAAGGATTTCTCTAAAGCGTAATGGTAGTCGCCGTTGAAGGCCTTGCGGAGGTACCGGCAGTTAGGAGAAAGCAGGAAGCCGGGCTCGCCGTTCACCATCTTGCAGAGGAAATTGTCGACGGCGCTGATCCGGGCAACGATGCTGTTGGTCGGTGCGGACACGATGTTCTGCAATCCGATCTCGGAACTGTGCAGGACGTCGAAGCAGGTGGACTCGTCGGTCTGCGCGCGGGCTGTGCCGGCGGGATCGCCGTAACCTGCGACATCAAATCCCCAGTATTTACTGCGGAATAATGGCAATAACTGATTGATGGCGAATTGTTTGATGGCCATGCCGTCGGAAACTAACTCGTCAAGGATGCGTAATTGGCCGAAGGGAGTGATCTGCCCGATGGTACAGGCCGGCTGGAGTCCGAAGTCCAGGCCGACGATTAACGGAAGGCCCTTGACCGGCTCCAGGATGCGTTTGGCGCAGTGGACATTGTCGACGTAGTTCTGGAAGACCGGCTTGCCGGAGAGGATGTACCCGTACAGGCCATGGATGTAGACGCGGACGTACATCTCGTCTTTACCGCGGGCCAGGTTGCTGTAGTAATTCTTGGATAGATGCCGCGTGTTCTCCGCCTGGGCGGAGAGGCCTGATGGCTGCTTGAAGACTTCCCAGCCTTCCGGGCGGACCACTTCGAACATCTTGTATAGGTAGCTGTCATCGTCTGGCGGGTTGGTATCCATGATGATCCCGGTCCAGGTGCAACCACCATCTTTCACGGCTGGGTAGCGGTCGATACGGCCGTCCATGGCCTCGATGATGGTCTTGGGGATCTCACGGGCCTCGTTGAACCAGGCGCCGGTTAGTTCAAGGGATAGCAGGTTGGATACCTGGTCTGGCCGGTCGAGGGCGCGGAATAATACTTCGATCTGGACGCCCGGAAAGGCTGTTATCATGTAGCTGTGGTCGGTGATGCGGTAGTTACCGAAGACCTTGTCCGGGAACCAGTCGAGGAAGGTCTTGATGGTCGTGTCTTTCAGCTGATTATACGACCGAACACACCAGAATCCTTTACCTTTTCTCCTAACATATACAGGAACCTCTTCCATCTCGACGCAATAAACATACCCATCGTATGGTTTCTTATGCCATCCAATCAACTTATTGGTCGTTTTTTTATTAACATATAGGATTGGATTGTATTTATGTGGGCAGAGAAAGGTTAGTATATAGGTCAGGGTATTCGTTCGGCACGTAATGCCATTGATTTTTGATTCACGCCCAATATGATCCTGCACAGAAATATTAACAACCATTCCTGCGCGCAATGCCAATTCTTGGATGTCGTCGGCAAGTTGTTTTGATCCAGTTGATGCCCTTACGCTTCCATCCTTACTATGTTGACCATCCCCTGCAAGATACCCTTTAATAAACGATGATATTTGTTGGCTTGTAGACTCTTTAATCCACTTAGGAACAGTTTTAGAGCAGGCCTTCCCCAATGGAATCAGCTCCCGAATTAAGGCCTTTGTCATTTCGTTTATCTTAACCGTAAAAATCGAAACGCCACACTTTGCCTTGCTCTCTCGATACGGTATCCCGGCCCCTGAAAAAAGACTCCTTACGTAACCTAGATTATCTTTTTGCGTAATGGCACAGCGCAATACCTTACGCTTTCCATATCGATATTCATTTGCGTGACCCTCGGCAACCCAAAAACCAATCCATTCAAACAGCGCCAAGTTGTCATTTTTTCTAGTTACCTTCCATTTTGCATTTCTTTTTACGCGGACGGTTTGATTCCCGTATATTTCTTCAGCAGTCTTTATTTCATAATTTCCCCAAACCTTTTTCCTTGTCCTGCGGGTAGATACCCACATCTTATGTTCAGGAGTAACAAGGAAATTAACTCCTTCATTTTCAAACCCTATCATGTCCCCTTTATATGGAAAGCTAACAACCTTGTTAGGAAGCTTAAAAACCAAATGATCATCTACAAGGCTTGCTACCTTATCATCCGGCAGCAGGTCTTTAAATAGTTGCCATCCACGCTTTTCAGTCAGTATCTCTGTGTCATCTGAATAACAATTGCGGACAACCGCCCAGCGGGTGCGGCGGATGCCGTCTGAGGATGGCGCCTGCTCGTGCCCGCGGCGGATGATCTCCATGACGCAGGCTGATGACTTGCCACTGCCGAACGGACCGATAACCAGGCGGATGCGCGAGTTGGATAAGGCAAACGCACGCAGGGTCGGAGCGTCGGAATAGTCATAGACGACGCTGTAGGCCGGTAATTTATGGTCGCGGGTGTCTGTCAATCTGCATGTATGTCTCCCGTGAATTTTCGTTTCGGGCTCATTATCATTTCGGTACTATTGGCAGCTGCAAGCCGCATGATGTAACGGCCGCGGCCCAGGTTTCTGATGACGGTATATTCCCTGCCCTGATGGTGCAGGTCAATGAGGTTCGCCTGGTTCTGCTTGATCTTTACCTTGTATTTGCCATTGCCCATGGGCGAAATGTGCAGGACGTCGAGGGGAATCCGCCGGCCGGCAACGGAGGTGTTGTCTTCGATGGCTTTCTGGTCTGGCTGGTCCATTTCTCACTCCGACATGTAGCATGATTCATAGTGTAGCAGATTTGTCTGGGATTGTACATGTTTGGCTAATTTCTCGACACTGTAGCCTGCCTCCTGCAACCGCTTGTTGATGTGGAACTCGCCGACGACGTAATCGACTTTCGGCAGGACGGAGGTATTTAACAGGGTCTCGTGCTCCATGCCTTCGACGTCGATCTTCAAGATCTTGCAGCGGGTAATCGCCATAAGCTTAAAGACCTCGTCCAGGGTTATCAGGTGGATGGTCTCGGTGTGGCTGGCCGCATAGGGCGTCATGTAGACGGATGATCCCCCGGAATGGATGTTGTCGATGATAATCTTCTCGTCACGGGCTGATCCGCCGATACCCATGGGCCAGGTTGTAATCGAAAGCGGGTTGATGTGATTGATTGAAATGTTCGCCAGGAGCTGCTTGTAGGTTCGATTAACGGGCTCCAAGGAAATGATCCGGGCCTGGGGAAACATGCCGGCCATCATGATGCTGAATACGCCCTCGTTGGCGCCCAGGTCCAGGATAACGTCGCCGGGGTCTATGTTGATTCCCGAGCGGACGATATGGTAATTGTCAGCGAATATCTCATTGATCAGGGCTGAGATGGTCGGGGTGTTGAAGAAATAGAATGTCTTGCCGTGGAACTCTTTCTTGATGATGCTGTATCCGCTCATTAAAGCTCCTTGTGATGTTGTATTGAGGCATTCTTGACCCCTTTAATTGCAATTACAGGCAGAATCCCCCGTTCGATTAATATAGCGGTCCTTGTAATTCCGGCCATGCAGCCCAAGCATGGATGGTATTTATCTATAGGCATCCAGTGTTTCTGGCATTCCTCAGGAAAAGTCAGTGGAGAAGTAAGTTCTATCATAGGGGTTACCAGTCTTCCTCTCCCTTACGTAATGTCATAGACGGCGGGGCTGCCTGCGGTTCCCTGGCCGGCGGGATATACTCGGTCTTCACGGGTTTCTCCGGGATGGCATTGGTCCCGGCCTCAGGATTTGCTATGGTGATCGCAATCCGATGATTGGATATCTCGTTCTTCTGGCCATCCATGGCAGACTTCAGCCGGTTCTCATCCTCCAGGCCCTTGATGACCACAAAGAAGCCACCTCCCTCACTACCAGATTTCCCGGCCTTGCGTTCGGCCTCTGCCGTCTCGAACCGGATCAGCTCCTTGATCATGAAGGCGAACTGCTTGTCGTCACCCTTGACCATGTCCAGGAGTTTCTTGCGGCCGTCGACCTGGGAGTAGACCCAGCGCATGTCGGACAGCATCTTGGACGAAATGGACAGCTCGGGCTCTTCACCGTCTGCCAGTCCAGCCTTGCGCTTCGCTTCCGCGATCTTTTCCTCGTAGCGGGCGATGGCTGCGGCTGCCTCGGCCTCGGCTTTTGCCTTCTGCCGGATCTCGCGTTCGATGCGGACCTTCTCGGATGCCGCCGCGCGCTTTTGTTCCCGGGTCAGCGTACCGGTGGAATCGGGCCGGATGGATATGCCGTCATCCTTGGGCACTGTGCCGGGCTTGCGGCGGACGGGCTTCCGGTTCTTCTTCTTGTGGTCAATGCCGTAGATCGACAACCGGAGCCTCCTTTACCAGATGGGCTTTTGCATACCTGATAATTTCATCACTCAGGTCGTAGTTGCCGCAGGATTCGAAGCCGACACAGGTCAGACCGTGGATCATTTCCGGGTGATCATTGATATTCACGAAGAACATGAACCGGTCTTCCCCGACCTCAATGGTATGGGCGGTCCGGTCAACCTTGGCCAGCTTCTTATAGAACTTCTCAAACTGCCCCATGGCTCCGATCATGCAGGTGTGGCTACAGCAGAACATAAAATGATTC
>ERZ795054.3493-NODE-3493-length-12284-cov-4.994930_pt1 | contig 12284 bp, 9 predicted proteins | sample MGYA00375138_ERZ795054 | MGnify/ENA primary metagenome ERZ795054 (study PRJEB30183, sample SAMN05720215) | anaerobic digester metagenome | isolation source: active sludge of municipal wastewater-treating anaerobic digesters | place: USA | collected 2014-12-23 ...
GGCCGGCTCCGAATTGCGCGCCTGCGTGGACCGCATGGCCGCCGACGGGCTCCGGGTCATCGCCGTGGCCTCGTCCCGGATCCCCGCTGGGGGGTTGCCGGAAGGACAGCACGATTTTCCGTTCGAACTCCAGGGGCTCATGGGGCTACAGGACCCGATCCGGGCCCAGGTCCCAGACGCGGTAGCGCTCTGCCGCCGGGCCGGCATACGGGTGCTCATGATCACCGGCGACTATCCCGGCACGGCCTCGAACATCGCCCGGAAGGCCGGAATCGACAACCCCGGGGACGTGCTCACCGGCCCCGAGATCGAAACCCTGGATGCCGGGGAGCTCCGGGTGCGGTTGGCCCGGACCAATGTTGTCGCCCGGGCCGTGCCCGAGCAGAAGCTCCGTATCGTCGAGGCGTTGAAGTCCAACGGAGAGGTGGTCGCCATGACCGGGGACGGGGTCAATGACGCCCCCGCGCTCAAGGCTGCGGACATCGGCATCGCCATGGGCGGGCGCGGAACGGACGTGGCCCGTGAATCCGCCGACCTCGTCCTTCTGGACGACGATTTCGCTTCGATCGTGCAGGCGGTCAAGACGGGCCGCAGGATCTACGACAACCTGCGCAAGGCCATCACTTTCATACTGGCGGTGCACCTTCCCATCGCGGGGATGGCCCTCCTCCCCGTGCTGCTCGGGTGGCCCTTGGCGCTCCTGCCGGTCCACATCCTGTTCCTGGAACTGATCATCGATCCGGCCTGCTCGATCATCTTCGAGATGGAGGACGAGGAGGAGGACGTCATGGACCGTCCTCCCCGTAAGACCACGGAGCGCCTGTTCGGGCGGAATCTCGTGGCGATGGCCGTAGTCCAGGGATTGGCGGTCTTCACCCTGGTGGCGGCCATCTACGGGTGGTCCCTGCTTTCGGGATTCGGGGAGGGGGAGGCGAGGGCGCTCTCCTTCGTGGGGCTGGTGTTCGGCAACATCGGGATGATCATATCCAACCGGTCCCGGAGCCAAGGCTTGTTCCGGATCCTCGCCCGGCGCAATCCGGCGCAGACCTGGGTGGTGGGAGGTGCCCTCGCCTTCCTCGCGGTCGCCGTGTTCGTGCCCGCGGTCAACAGCATTTTCGGGTTCGCGCCCGTGCATCTCTGGCAGGTGCTGTTTTCCCTGGGCTCCGGAGTGGCGGCCGTCGCCGCGGCCGAGAGCGTGAAGCTGCCCGGTCTGATCCGGGCCCGCAGGATCGGGAAATCGGAGGCGTCCAATTGAAGCGTGGCACAGATGAGAAAACCTTTCGCGTCGCGGTTTTCGGCGCGGGCGTCATAGGCAGCCTGTACGCCGGGCGGCTCGCGGAGGCGGGCTGCGAGGTCGCGATCCTGGCCCGGGGCGACCGGGCGGATAAGATACGAAGCGACGGTCTCCGGCTGGAGGACGAGCGTTCGGGACGCCGTACCCAAGTACGGGTGGCCGCCCCGGATTCCCTTCGGGAGTTCCGACCGGACGCGGTGTTCGTGGCGGTGCGCAAAGACCAGGCCGATGAGGCTGCCCGGGAAATCGCCCGGGACGATCCCGGAGGCCTCGTGGTACCCATGGTGAACGCCGCGGACGGCCACCCCGAGTTCCGGTCCCGGTTTCCGGAAGCCCGGCTGGCCTTCGCCTTCCCCGGCGCCGGGGGGACCCGGCTCCCGGACGGAACCGTGCTGTACACTCTCGTGCCCGGCATCGTGCAGGCCACCACCCTGGGGCCCTCAGGGCCCGGAACGGACCGGGTGACCCTCCTTCGGCTCCTGCAGGCTATCCGCAAGGCGGGGTTTCCCGCCGCACTGGAGCGGGACATGGACGCCTGGCAGAAGACCCATGTGGCCCTGGTGAGCCCCATAGCGGACGCCCTGTACGCCAAGGCCGGCGACCACCGGGCTCTGGCGCGGGACACCCGGACGCTCCGGCTCATGGCCGCCGCGGTCCGGGAGGGATTCCGGGCCCTGCGGGCCTCCGGGATCACGATCCGACCCGCCCGCCTGGGCATCCTGGCCGTCCTGCCCGCCTCCCTCGTCGCGGCGGCCTTCGCCCCGGCGGTCGGCTCCTCCTGGGGGGAGACCGTGATCGCCCGGCACGCGAACGCCGCCCGCGCGGAGATGGAAACGCTGGCCGGGGGGCTCCGGGCCCTCGTGGACGCATCGGGGGTCGAGGCCCCGAGCCTGCGGGAGCTCTGGGCCCGGGTCCGGGGCTGAAGGCCGGGTCGGTCCGTACCGGGGGCGGTTCCTCCGCCCTCGGCGTGCGAGCTCTGTCCCCGGCTGACCTTTTCCCGGCCCCCGCGTATACTACCGGCATGGCCGCCGCATCGACCGCCTTGCGTGTCCTCGACACCGCCTCGGAGCCGGGCTCCGCGGGTACGACGGTGAAGTACCGTCTCGGCCTGGCGGACGGGCTCGCGGTCGAGTCCGTCGCGGTGCCGATGCATGGAGGAACCTATACCGTCTGCGTCTCCTCCCAGGTCGGCTGCGCCCGGGCCTGCGCCTTCTGCGAGACCGGGACGGCGGGCCTTTCGCGGAATCTCACGGCCGCCGAGATAGTCGGCCAGGTCACGGCCGCGTCGGAGGCCCTGGGCGTCCGCTTCCGGAACGTCGTGTTCATGGGCATGGGCGAGCCCCTGGACAATCCCGAGGGGGTCTTCGGCGCCCTCGAGACGCTCCGGGACCCTCGGGGCCTGGGATACTCCCAGGAGCGCATCACGGTCTGCACCGCGGGGCATGTGGAAGGCATCCGCCGACTGCGTGCCCTCGGCCTCAAGCGTCTCAACCTCTCCGTGAGCCTCGCCTCGGCCCGGGACGAGCTGCGCGACCGGCTCATGCCCATCAACCGGACCTGGCCCCTCGGGGAGCTGGCGGAGGCCCTGGCGGCCTACCCGATGCGGAGGAATTTCGTCCTGGGCGTCAACTACTGCCTCCTCCCCGGCCTCAACGACGCTTCGGAAGACCTGGACGCCGCGGCGGCCTTCGTCGGGCGGCTCGGCCGGGCCCTCGTGAACGTGATCCCCTACAATCCGGGCCGGCATCCCATCTGCCGGGCCCCCTCGGAGCCCGAGATCGACGCCTTCCTGGCAGGACTCGCCGCCCGGGGTGTTCCGGTACGGCGACGAGTCGAGAAGGGACGGTCCCTCCAAGCCGCCTGCGGCCAGCTGGGGGGCGGGTCGGCCCGCCCGTTCGCATCCCAAGCTTCGTGACACTATAGTTGAGGTGCGCCCCCGCGACGGGGACGCGGGGAGGCTTGCCGTGAGGTACCGTACCATCCGCAAGATCGTGACCGGCGCGCCCGCCGTGGACGGGGCGGGGGTCCGGCTGGTCCGCGTCCTGGGCCACCGGGACACCGAGGATTTCGATCCCTTCCTGCTCCTGGACGCCTTCGACTCGGAGAACCCCGACGACTACGTCCGGGGCTTCCCCTGGCATCCCCACCGGGGGATCGAGACCGTCACCTTCCTGGTGGAGGGGGACATCGAACACGGGGACAGCCTGGGCAACCGGGGGAGCATCCTGGACGGGGGCTGCCAGTGGATGACCGCCGGAAGCGGGATCGTCCACCAGGAGATGCCCCGGGCATCCCCGCGGATGCTGGGCCTCCAGCTCTGGCTCAACATGCCCGCCTCCCGCAAGATGTCCCCGCCCGCCTACGGCGACCTGCCCAAGGAGAGGATCCCCGTGGTCGAGGAAGGCGGGACCCGGATCGCCGTGGTGGGCGGCTCCTTCCGGGGAACCCCGGGCGCCAAGCGGGGGGACTACGTGGACGCGACTCTCCTGGACCTCGCCCTGGAGCCCGGGGCCACCCTCGAGATCCCCGTACCCGCAGGGGACACCGCCTTCGTGTACATCATGGCGGGCTCGGTGTCCTTCGACGCGCCGGAAGCCGGGACCTTCCAGGACCGTCGCCGGGCGGTCCTCCTCGCGGACGGGGACGCGGTGCGGCTCGCGGCCGGGAAGGCCGGGCCCGTCCGCTGCGTGTTCTGTTCCGGCGCGCCTCTGGGCGAGCCGATCGCCTGGGGAGGCCCCATCGTCATGAACACCCGGGCCGAGTTGGACCGGGCATTCCGGGAGCTGGACGAGGGGACCTTCATCCGGAAGGGGTGAGGGGGCGACCGTACCCTCAGCCGCGTCCCGCGTCCGGCTTTCCCCGGACCGCCCGGATGCCCACCAGGCAGGCCAGGGCGGCCGCCTGGCTGGCGGCGATCAGGACCGGAAAGACCGCCCCGCCGGTGGAATCAAAATACCTTCCGATCAGCCAGGGTAAGGCCATCCCCCCCAGGGAGCTCACGGCCCCGAAGAGTCCTGCCGTCGAGCCCGACAGGATCCCCAGGTCCCCGGCCAGGGTGAAGGACGCGGGCACGGCGGAAGCCTGGAAGAGACCCAGTAGGACGGAGGCCGTCCAGACAGCCCAGGCGGCATCCGGGAAGGCCAGGAATACCGCGGACCCGGCCAGGGCCCCCGGGACGATCAGGGTCAGCAGCCGGAGCGGGCCGAGCCGCTGCACAAGGGCGATCCCGATAAGCCGCCCCAGGGTCAGGGAGGTCCAGTAGGCGGAGGTCAGGAGCCCCGCCCCCGTCTCGGAGGCCAGGCCGGCCTTCCGGGCGTAGCTGAAGGCCCAGTTCGCGAAGCCCGCCTCCCCCGCGACGGTGAAGAACAAAATTCCGGCGATCATCCAGAATGAAAGCGGGTTCCGGCCGGCCTCCCCTGCGCCCCGGGAGCGGGCCGGGGGTTCGGGCAGGCGGAGGATCCAGAGTCCCGCCAGGGCGGCCAGGGCCGCGAAGCCGGCGTAGGCCGCCCGGAAGGATCCCGTCCCGGCCCGGGACGCGGACAGAAGGAGAGGGGAGAGCAGGGCGCCGACCCCGAAGGACAGGTGGAGGCCGTTCATGTACGGTCCGGCTCTGTCCCCGTGGAGGCGGACGACCCCCGTGTTCGCCCCCGTCTCCGCCGTGCCCTGGGACAGGCCCAGGACCAGGATGCTCCCCAGGAGGACCGGTAGGACGGCGGCCCGGGAGACGGAGACGAGGCCCAGGGCGATGAGCCCCAGGACCAATCCGGTCAGGCGGTTGCCCCGGGTCCGGTCCAGGAGCCGGCCGCCCCCCAGGGACCCGGCTATGTAGCCGACCCGGTGGAAGAGGAATAGGTTCGACAGGGCGGCCAAGCTGGCGCCCGTGTTCCGGGCGAACTCGGGCAATCCGGGGCCGAAGGACGCGGTGGCCAAGCCGATGATCAGGAAGGCCAGGTAGTACGCTAGGGTCTGGAGCATGGGGAGAGTATGGCGGAGCGGGCGTCGAGGTGCAATCCAGAATAAGGGTCACCTCGCCCGGATTTCTCGCCTTGCCAGCGTCGGTCGGGTGCGCTACTCGGGGGACCGACGCGGACCGAGGCCGCGCGAGGATCGTTTCCTAGAGTAAACCGCGCGGAGCGCGGATTTGGTCTCCACAGGAGCCGTCCTGGCTCCTCGTTTCGGGCCGGCTCCGCGCCTCTCGGCGCATCCCTGCGCCTCAGGCTCGCCTACGCTCGCCACGGCGCTCCGCTTCAAATCCACTCAGCAAAAATGGGCTGAGTGGACGCCACGAAGCGGCGACCACCTTGAGAAAAGTGAAGAGCCGCGTCTTTCGACGCGGCTCTGATCAAAGATCGGGCTGAGTGGATTTGAACCACCGACATCTTGGTCCCGAACCAAGCGCGCTAGCCCCTGCGCTACAGCCCGCAGAAAGAAAAATCCCGCCGCGAGGCGGGATACGGGAGCGACGGGGCTTGAACCCGCGATCTCCGGCTTGACAGGCCGGCGCGATAAACCAGCTTCGCTACGCCCCCAGCGTCATCGCTGACAGGAGGGAACTATAGCGATCGGGCCTTCGGATGTCAAGGGCCCGCTATAACCGCCCCGGACTTCTCGTCCCGGGATATCCGGGCGGGCCGGTCGAGATCGAGCAGACTTCCGGGCCCTTCCCGGGCCGCGGCGCCCACGACCAGCGTATAGCCCAGGTCGGAACAGGCGTAGCGGCCGTCCCAGCCTCCGGGGAGGCGGATGGGGTCCGAGACCAGGCGGGTGCGGAGGGGACCCTTCTGCTCCGCCTCCGGAGCTCTGTCCCCGACGGCGGGCTTGCGGAGGGCCAACCACGACACGGTCAGCCGCTCCTTGGGCAGCCCCACCTCCTCGGAGAACCGCGTCAGGGCTGAAGGAGCCGTGTCGAGGGGCACCGGGAAGTGGCACCAGGGCATCTTGGGGCGCCACTTCGGCGAGTGGACCGGGGGCAGAGCCGAGCGGGCCTTGCCGTCCACCCGGTCTCCCAGGCCGCCGAAGGCCCCCGGCATGGGGCAGGCCCGGGCGTGGGGGCAGGGGGACTCGACCCGCAGTCCCGAGAGGAGGGCCGCCTCCCGGAGCGCGGAGAGCATGGCCCCGGACCGGGGTTCCCCGGGCTCGGCGATGAACAGGAGGCCGCCGGGCTTGCAGGCGGCGGCCAGGTCGGAAAGCAGAACCGCGGCTCGTTCTCCCAAGTTGCTGTCCCGGCGGGCGGATGCGCTCCAGAAGAACTCGGTGAAGGCGTTCGCGGAGCACACGACGTCCGCCTTGCCGGGACCGCCTGTGTCCGGGAAGACCGCGTGCCGGGTCTCCACCCTCCAGGCTCCGTCCCCCAGGACGGGCCCCCCGGTCTTGAGCCGGAGGGCGTCCAGGAGGGCCGCGCCGGATTCCATAGGCTTCCGGACCCGGTCCGTGCAGAGGATGCGGAGGCCCCGGTCCCGGAGGTCCGGACGGGCTATCCACAGGGCGATGGGCAGGGTGAGAGGGCCGGAGCCGATGTCCAGGATCGTCGCGCCTTCGGGAGGATCGAGGGGCAGGCCGGCCAGGACGGGAACCAGGCGCACCACGTTCCAGGCCATGAAGTACCGCACGTAGGCGGCCAGGGCGGAAGGTTTCCCGAGGTAGTCCGCGAAGCGGAGGCTCCGCTCGCTGGTGAGGTCTCGCCAGAGGGTTAGCACGTCCTCCTTGAGGTACCGTCTGCGGGATTCCTGGACCGGGAAGGTCTCGGAGACCGCGGCCAGGAAGGCTTCGAGGTCGGATCCGGCGTTCTTGGGCGCCCCGAAGGGGGCCACGAAGCGGGCTTTCATCCCGCCCCCGGTCCGTACGCCTTCCTGGGACGCCAGGTATGCGGTTATCGGGTCTCCGTCCTCGTGGCGGGCATGGACGGGGGCTTCGGGGCGGTTCGGCTCCCGCGTGCCGGGAGCTCTGTCCCCGCTCCGGAATGGCGCCCCTCTCGGGGGTCCGGGGCGGCGCGGACCGGGCCGCCCCGGGGACGGGGATTCCCGTTCGGGGCCGCCCCGGAAGGGACGGGTACCGGGGGAGGAGGGCCTGCGGTCGGACCGGGGGTCATTCTTCCGGGGCCCGGAGCCGGGCCGCTTCTTCTGGGGTTCGCTCACGGTGCGAGTATGCCGGGCCGCGGGGTTCTGCACAAGACCGTCCCGCGGCCGACGCCGAACCGCCTAGAACGAGAGGACCACCTTGCCGGACTGTCCGGATACCATGTCCGCGAAGCCCTTCTCGAAGTCGCCGAAGGAGTACCGATGGGTTATGACCGGGCTGATGTCCAGGCCGGACAGGACCATAGCCTGCATCTTGTACCAGGTCTCGAACATTTCCCGGCCGTAGATCCCCTTGATGAACAGCCCCTTGAAGATGACCTTCTCCCAGTCTATCCCCGTGCCGCTCGGCAGGAGACCCAGGAGGGCGATGCGGCCGCCGTTGTACATGTTCGCCAGCATCTCCTCGAAGGCCGCGGGGGATCCGGACATCTCCAAACCCACGTCGAAGCCGCCTACCATCCCCAACTCTTTCTGGACGTCCATCAGGCGTTCCCGGGCTACGTTGACGGTCCGGCTGGCTCCAAGCTTCCGGGCCAGGTCCAGACGGTAGTCGTTTACATCCGTGACCACCACGTTCCGGGCACCCACGTGCCGGGCGATGGCGGCGGCCATGCAGCCGATCGGGCCCGCTCCGGTGATGAGGACGTCCTCCCCGACCATGTCGAAGGACAGGGCCGTGTGGGTGGCGTTCCCGAAGGGGTCGAAGATGGAGGCGATCTCGTCGGGGACAGAGCTGTGGATGTGGAGGGCGTTGTAGGCCGGTACGGACACGTACTCCGCGAAGCACCCGTCCCGGTTGACGCCTATCCCGCGGGTGTTCGGACAGAGGTGGTGCTTCCCGGCACGGCAAGCCCGGCAGACCCCGCAGACGATGTGGCCCTCCGCGGACACCCGCTCGCCGACTTTGTAGCCCTCCACCGCGCGGCCCATTTCAACGATCTCGCCCACGAACTCGTGGCCCACCGTTTGTCCGATCGCGATGGTCTTCTGGGCCCAGGCGTCCCATTTCCATATATGGACATCGGTTCCGCAGATCGCCGTTTTCTTGACCTTGATCAACAGGTCGTTGTCCCCCACCTTGGGCATGGGGACGTCCTCCATCCAGAGTCCGGGCTTCGAGTATTTCTTCACGAGGGCTTTCATGTCGTCTCCTTGGGCTTGCCGGGCAGCTTTCCGCGGGGGGATCGGGGCGGCTCCGGCTCGGCGAACAGTAGTATACAACCCTTTTGGACGGCCGGGAAGCTCTGTCCCCGGGGAGTTCTGTCCGCAGGATGTTTTGCCCCCGGGAAGCTCTGTCCCCGGATGCTGGACGCAGCGTTGGAAGCTTGACCTTTCGGGGTATGCCGAGCCATGCTGGTGCCGCCGGCGCGAGGTACTGCGACTCCGGCGGACATCAAGGGGGGGGCATGCCCGATCGCTTGAAGAACTTCAATTCCGGACGGTCCAATTTCTACCTTCTGGGATTCATCGCCCTGATCCTTGCGGGAGCGGTCCTCAAGATCACGGCCCCGGTGCTCCTTCCCTTCACGATAGCCGTTCTCCTTTCCTTCGTACTGGAGCCGCTGGTCTTTGCGCTGGAGAAGCTCCGGATTCCCCGCATAATAGGAATCCTGCTTTCCATATTATTTATCGGAGCCGGACTGTACCTCATCGGCGTCATCCTTTTTTCCTCGGGCCGGACCATCCTGACCCTCTACCCGAAGTATGAGCGGAGGTTCTCGGAGATCTATTCCCGGGTCGCCGAGGTGTTCAGCCTGCCCTACGACGAGCACCTGACCTTTTTCCAGAACCTCTGGGGCCAGCTAGGCCTCCGGGTCCGGGTTCAAGGCCTGGCCTTCCAGCTTTCCGAGGCTTTCCTGGGCTTTCTCAAGGATGCCGTCATGGTCCTGCTCTTCGTGGCCTTCCTGCTCCTGGAGATCTCCCATTTCCGGGACAAGATCGAGCTGGCCTTCGAGGACAAGCTTTCGGGCAGGATCAAGAAGGCAGCCTCGGATGTGGTGAACCAGGTGGCCCGGTACCTGACCGTGAAGTTCCTGATTTCCCTGGCCACCGGTGTCCTCGTGACCCTGGGTCTGTCCCTCCTGGGGATGGACTTCCCCGTAGTATGGGGGGTCGTATCGTTCATCCTAAACTTCATCCCTAACATTGGCAGTGTGGCGGCCGGTGCGGGGGTGGGCGTCTTCGCCCTGGTCCAATTTTGGCCGGAGCCGGGACCCATCGCGGGTTCTCTGGCCATCATGGTGGGCGTCAACATGGTCCTGGGGAACGTCCTGGAGCCCAAGGTCCAGGGAGACAACCTGGGCCTCTCCCCCTTCGTGATCCTGGTGTCCATGCTGGCCTGGGGCTGGCTCTGGGGCTTCGCGGGCCTTATTCTGGCGGTGCCCATGACCGTGATCGTGAAGATCGTCTGCGAGAACGTCCCGATGCTAGAACCGGCTTCCATCATCCTGGGATCCTTCCGGGCTGCGGTCCGCAAGAAGGGGAGCGAACCGGAACATGCGGCACCGGCGACTCCGTTTGACCCGCCCGGAGCTTCACAAGGTTCGTAACACCGGCAGAAAGGAGCGCGCATGACCAAGACCCAAAAGACTCTCCTACTCGTCCTTATGGCCGCGTCCATGGTGGCCCTGAACGCGGATACCCAGGTCATGGCCCCCATGCTGGTCACCATCGAAGCCGAGTTCGGGGTGGACGACTCCGCCGTGGGCGCCATGATGGCCCTGTTCACGGTCGTCGGAGCCGTTGTGTCCCTGTTCTGGGGCTACTTCGCGGACAAGGCCAGCCGGAAGAAGCTGTTCGTGTTCTCTGTGGCCCTGGGGGAGATACCCTGCGCCTTGACAGCTCTGTCCCCATCTTGGGAAGTCTTCTTCGCCCTGCGGATACTGACGGGAATCGGGGTGGGGGCCGCGTTCCCTCTGGTTTTCTCCATTCTGGGGGACATCTATAACGAGAAGGAGAGGCCCATGGCTTCGGCTATCCTGACCACCTCCTTCGGCCTCGGGGCCATAGCCGGGCCGGTCCTGGGCGGCTTTGTAGGCCAGGCCGCGGGCTGGCGTCTGCCCTTCTTCCTGGCTGCGGTTCCGAATATTCCCCTGCTCTTAGCTTTCTGGTTCCTGGTGCCTGAACCTCGGGCCGCGGCCAGCGAGGAAGCCACCCGGGAGCTCGTGGAAGCCGGAATCCTCTACCCCAAGCATATCCGGGTCCAGGATTATGCCCGCCTAGGCAAGGTGCCTACGAACGTCTACCTCTTCATCCAGGGCATCGCGGGGACCATCCCCTGGGGGGCCTTCTTCTTCCTCAACAAGTTTTTGGAAACCTCGAAGGGGTTATCCGTGGGGCAGGCAACCGCAGTTTACATGGTCTTCGGGGCAGGGATGGTCGCAGGAAACCTTGCGGGCGGAAAGCTCGGAGAGCTCGTGTTCCGGCGTTCTGCAAAAGACCTGCCTCTCTTCTGCGGAGTAACGACCTTCCTGGGCTGTCTGGGCACCCTGGGAGTGGTCACGCTCCGGGGTTCCATCCCCCTCCTGTCCGCCGCGGGCTTCCTGGCCGCCTTCTTCGCCGCAATGACGGGCCCCAATATGCGGACCATGCTTCTGGACGTGAATCCCCCCGAAGACCGGGGACCTATCTTCTCTATCTTCAACCTGACCGATTCCCTGGGGACAGGCCTGGGTCGATGGGTGGCGGGGATGCTTTCCGTGGCGGTGGGGCTTTCCGGTGCCCTGACGATCAGCGCCTCCTTCTGGGTGATCTGTGGGATCGTTCTCGTCTTTACAGCGCGGATCTTCCCCAAGGATATCGGGATCCTAAATGAGCGTATGGTACAAACCGCCCGGGAGATGCGGGGACAGAGCTCAACGTAAACGATTGCCTCGGGGACAGAGCTCGATACAAGAGACCCTTCCGGGGACAGAGCTCATACGGAAACGCGGCGAAACGCAAGTGAACTCGCAAACTAGTAGCGTATTGTGGGCATGAGAAAGCCAAGGGAGCTGCAAGCAGGGGCGGTATACCATGTGACGGCCAGGGCGAACCGAGGAGAGATGATTCTAGACGCTAAAGGTCTGAAGGACCTCTTTCTGCGTGTCCTTGCTCGGGCTAGAACTAGGTACCGGTTTCGAATCGAAAATTTCTGCGTGATGGGGAACCATATCCACCTCATGATCCGGCCCGGGGAACGGGAGTCCTTGTCCCGGATCATGCAGTGGATCCTCAGTGTGTTCGCGATGGCGTTCAACCGGATACACGGGTACACGGGACATGTCTGGGGATGTCGCTTTTTCTCGAGGATCATGGCCAGCTTTCAACACTTTGCGAGAGCATTCGAGTATATAGACAACAATCCGGTGGAAGCCCTCCGGGTGGAAACAGCGGAGAGTTGGCTTCATGGAGGGTTGTGGCATCACCGTCATGGGATACGGGGGATCGTGGATGAGCTCGGGGAGTATGCCGCACTGGCTTTCCCAGGGCATAGGCTTCTACTCTTGGGCGATGACTAGCCGCACCTCCGACCGGGCTCATCCCGTTAGGAGGGCTTCCGATGTCACTTCTGTTCCAGGTAGTCACGGAGCAGATCGTCGATGTCGTCCTGGGCGATATCCTCCCTGCGCTCGAATGCCAGTTCGAGGTTCGCCTCCCGGAGTTTCGCCAGCAGGCTGTAGATGATCATGAACAACACCTTGATGCCAGCCGCAGGGTGCTCCCGAATGAAGCGCATGAAGTCGGACCGTTTGACGCGCAGGACCGTCATTCCATCGTCCGCCGCCGCGACGTTAGCGGTACGCTTCAGGTTCATGAACAAGCCCGCCTCCCCGAAGACATCCCCGGCGCCGAGGGTACAGATATACGCGTCGCGTCCGTTCTCTTCGACGGTCACCCGCGCGCTCCCGGACAGGATGAGGTACAGGCAGTCG
>ERZ795054.3494-NODE-3494-length-12279-cov-6.986993_pt1 | contig 12279 bp, 9 predicted proteins | sample MGYA00375138_ERZ795054 | MGnify/ENA primary metagenome ERZ795054 (study PRJEB30183, sample SAMN05720215) | anaerobic digester metagenome | isolation source: active sludge of municipal wastewater-treating anaerobic digesters | place: USA | collected 2014-12-23 ...
AAACCGTTCCCAGCGGGTCATCAGGCTATAGGCGCAGGGAACTACAAAAAGGGTCAGCAGTGTCGAAACAATAATCCCACCAAGGACAGTGACAGCCATGGGGATTCTGGTTTCAGCGCCGGGGCCCAGGGCGAGCGCAGGCGGTATCGCAGCCGCTATTGTCGAGAGTGATGTCATGACGACCGGCCGAAGTCGTATCGGGCAGGCTTTGAGCAGCGCCTCGCGCGGGCCTGCCCCTTCCATCCGCAGCTTATTGGTGAACTCGACGAGCAGAATTGAATTTTTTTTGACGAGTCCCATGAGCAGGATTAGGCCGATGAAACTGTATATATTTATCGTATTGCCGGTTATCAGCAGAGCAATGATCGCCCCGCTGAAGCTGAAGGGCAGGGCGAGGAGGATGATCAAAGGGTGAATATAGCTGTTGAACTGGCTGCCTAATATCATATAGGAGACGACGATCCCGATGACGAGCGCGAATATGAGACTTGCAAAGGATTCGCTCGATGTTTTTGCAGACCCGGTAAGGTCGGCAGAATACCCCTCGGGAAGAACGTCATCCGCGATTTTCATGGCCTCGGTGATGGCCTCCTGCTGTGAAAAACCCGTTGACGGGCTTGCGTAGACCGAAATCGAGCGCTCGCGGTTGATCCTCGTAATAGACAAAAGAGAAGACGCCGGTACGATTTGCACCACATCGGAAAGCCTCACCATCTCTCCCCGGTTGTTGCGGACGAAAAGTCTCGTTATATCACGGGCGGCGCGGCGCTCCGATTCAAGAAGCCGCAGACGGATATCGTATCGGCGTCCCTGATCGGTGAACTTTCCGACTTTCACGCCGCCCATCAGGGAGTTGATCGCGTTCCCGATTGCGGTAATGCTGACGCCCCGAAGCTGTGCCGCATTTCGGTCCGGAATGATGCGTATTTCAGGCTGGCCGGTGTCGTAGTCCGTGTCGATATCGACCATTTTGCCGGACCGGGACATCCTTGCGGTAATTTCCTGTGAATATGCGGCAAGTTTGTCCCAGCTTGTGCCGTGTATCGTGAATTCAACCGGGTATCCTCGCGAAGCGGTAAATCCCCTCATCGAAAGATCCTGAATGGTCACCTTCATCTCTTTTGATATTTTATTCAGTTCGGTTCTGGCGAGGTTTGCGAATTCGGCCTGTGTCAGGGGCTCATCATGCCCCTTGCGGATGGGCCTTTTGGCGGGATCATGCAGGCTCACGAACATCATGCCTGAATTGACCTCTCCGCCGCCGAAACCTCCGACAGTTGCCATGTAGTGGGATACTTCTTTCTGTGAGGAGATGAAGGCCTCAACTTTCTTCGAAAGGCTGTCGGTATATTCGAGAGAAGATCCGACTGAAGTCTTTATGCGTATAAGGATCATGCTCTGGTCCTGAGAAGGGACGAATTCCTTCTTTATCGGTATCAGCAGAAGGAAAGAAAGAACGAAAAATGCCGAAGCCGCAAGCATGACCTTCAAACGGTGGCCGAGAACGTATTCAAGCGCCCGTGAATATTTCACAGACAGACCTAAAAACAATCGGGTTACGAGATTGGATGCCGCACCGGCGTTTTTGCCGACTTCCAAAAATTGGGAGCATCTCATCGGCGTGAGCGTGAGCGCTTCGAGCAGCGAAAGTGCGACCGCGATGGTGATGGTGATGCCGAATTCAAGAAAGTATTTCCCGATAATCCCCTTCATGAAAGCTACCGGCAGGAATATGGCGATAACCGCGAGGGTCGCTGCAATGGCCGCAAACGTTATCTGCCGAGCGCCAATGCCGGCTGCGACGATTTTGTCTTCTCCCATCTCCTGGTGGCGAGAGATGTTTTCCATTACCATGATTGCGTCGTCCACGATGATTCCTATTGCCAGTGAAAGGGCGAGCAGGGTGAATGTGTTGAGGGTGAATCCCAGGAAGTACAGAAAAATGAAAGTCCCCATGACGGATGTGGGCACTGCGAGCAGGATGTTGAATGTCGAGCTGAAGGATCCGAGGAACAGAAGGCAGACGAGTCCGGTCAGGAGGGTCGAGAGGATTATCGTGGTGACGAGTTCGTCGGTCGATTCCTTGACGTAACGGGTCATATCGTGAGAAACGGTCACCTTGTAGCCCCTGGGGAGCCTGGGTTGAAGGTTTTCGGTCAGCCGTCTGACCTCTTCTGCGACTGCGATAACGTTTGCTCCCCTGCGCTTCATGATTCCGAGTCCCACGGAAGGGATCCCGTTGAAGCGGGAGATCCTCCTGATATCGTCGAGATCGTCTTTGACGGTCGCCACGTCCCTGAGCAGGATTTTCCGGTACACCGGGGAGCTGCCGCGCGCGGTAATCGGAAGCATTTCAAGCTCTTTGACCGTAGGGGCCTCGCCCATTGAGCGGATGACGAATTCCTGGCTCGATGTTTCCAGCCTGCCGCCCGGGATCTCGATGTGCTCCCTGCCGATCGTGTTGAGCAGGTCGTCGACCGAAAGCTCGTATGACGCGAGCTTGTCCCTGTCTACCCATATACGGACGCAGCGGTCGACGTATCCGCCCATGCGCACGTCTGCGACGCCGGGAAGGGTCTGATACTTGTCCCTGAGATGGTTTTTCGTGTACATCATGAGGTCTTTCATCGACCCTCCGGACGTCACTGCGATCCACATGATCGGGAAATCTTCAGGATTCCTCTTGGAAATGATGACAGGGTCCATCTCGTCAGGCAGAAGCCTCTGCGCCTGGGCTATCTTGGTCTGAACTTCCTGGAGGGCGACGTCGACGTCCCGGTCAATGTCGAGTTCGACGGTTATGCTGGCGGCGCTCTGGCGCGAATTGGAGCGCACCTCGCGTATTCCCTCGACGCTCATGACCGCGTTCTCTATGACGTCGACCACGTCTGATTCCATGATTTCAGGAGACGCCCCCTCGTAGGTCACGTCTATGTTGACCATGGGAAAGTCGACGTCGGGCATCTGGGATATGCCCATGCGACCGAAGGATATCGCGCCGAACAGGATCAGGGCAGTCATGAGCATCCAGGCGAAAACGGGGTTCTTAATGGATATGTCGGAAAGTGTCATTTCAGGCTCCCTTCGCCGCGAACGGGTCTGAGGGCCGCAATCCCATTGCCGAGGAACTCTCCGGTGGCGACTCCCAGCTTAACCCTGTTCAGGCATTTGTCGAGCAGGCTCTGTTCGTAATCGTCCCTGGACGATAAGAGGTCGGTCAGAGAGTTGAAGACGTCGAGTATGGTGACCAGGTTAAGGCCGTATTCGCGTAAAATTGCCGCATAATCGGCCTCTGCCGCGTCAAGAGCTTTTTTATAGGATTCGACCTCCCGCAGCGAGCTTTCGAATGAAGCGCGCGCGTCATCGATTTCGGCGAGCGAAGCGCGCCTGGTCTGCTTCAGCCTGAGTTCGGCCTGCCTCTTGACCGAGCGCATTTCCATCGCGCGCGATACGGTAACGCCGCCGTCTATTATCGGGACTTCGACTCCAAGGCCAGCGTAGTAGTCTCGGCCGGTCTTTTCCTCCTGTAAAATTCTGTATGTGCCTTCGATATAAACGGACGGCAGATTCCCGTCGAGCGAGCCGAGCAGCCGCGTTTCGGCCAGCGCGACTTCTTCGGCGGCGGCCTTCACGTCATATCGTGATTCGGCGATCGCCGAGGCCGAATCCGCCTGAGCGGAAGGCGCTATAAGGGCCAGGTTGTCGTCGAGCTCCGGAGCCCCGGGTAAACCGGCAAGCGTGCCCAGGGATACAAGCGCGCTGCGTTTTCTGTCCTGAAGCGACTGGATTTCGGCCTCGAGCCTGAATATCTGGGAGTTGGTGCGCAGAAGATCGCTCTGCCTGGAACGGCCGACCGCGACGCGACGTTTGAGCTCGGCCGCAATACCCCGGTAATTCTCCAGTACCTTCTCCCTGTTCCTTAGCGTCTTTTCTATCTTGAGCGCCTCGAGGTATATCTGCGCCAGATCGAGGAGGAGCATGCCTGCCGCGTGACCGAGACGGTAACGCTCGATCAGTCTTTCGGAACAGTTTCCTTTAATCCCGGCGTATTGGTCAAGGCCCATCACAAGGTTCTGTCTCGCATAAAGGAGCATGCCTGATTTTCTGCCGGAAACGGCGGGATCGTCCTCCTGCAAATAACGGGTTGTTTTCAATGATACCGATGGCAGAAGCGCGCCGATCGCCTGCCACATTCGATAATCGGCCTGGATGGCGTTCTCTCCCTCTATCGCGAGGCGTTCGGTTCCGCTGACCGCAAGGGCATAGAGGTTGAAAAGATCGATTCTGGATGATGAAGCGGCGGATTTGATGTCGGATTCGGTCAGGCCGGTTGTCGTAAGGAGCAGATCACGAACATCGGCCGCGCCTGCGGGTATCACAGGTGCGGTGAACAATATAAAAATAATCAATCTGAGGATTTTTATCATAAGGGAATCCCTTAAATTACATTCTGGACGTTCCCTTGTGGGCATAAACATTAGATAAATCAGTTTTTATCATTTTTTCGATAATGAAAAAACCTGATTTATAGAGATGCCCATAAGTATCGTTATAGAATGAATAAAAATCAAAATTGAGTCAGTATAAAATGACGGTTTATAAAAATCAACTAATTAGAAAAATAATTTGGTTAGCAATACTGTTGACAAAAGACCGTGCCGGTGAATAATCCATTTCAGTTCATTTTATGAAAACCGCCGGATGCGGCAGGATCGGCGTGACAGGTTCTTGCCCTTAAAACATAATAAACTCGTGACGGCAGCTCCGGTATGGTTCGAACAAAAAAAATAATACTGCTATCAACCCTTTATTTTTCGCAGGGAATACCTTTCGGGTTTCAGGCAACGGCGCTTCCGGTATACCTGAGGTCCTCGGGTGTCTCTCTATCGGGAATCGGGTTCATTTCAGCCCTCGCTCTTCCCTGGATGTTCAAGGCGTTGTGGGCTCCGCTGGTCGATCGGTACTGGTCGGACAGGATCGGAAGGAGAAAATCCTGGCTCGTTCCCATGCAGACGCTCATGGTCGCGACACTGGCGCTTTCGTCGTTAGCAGATCCGGGCGAGGCGACAATGACGCTGCTGGCTCTGGTTTTCGTCATGAACCTCGTCGCAGCCACGCAGGACATCGCGGTGGACGGACTGGCAGTGGACATACTCGATGCAGACGAGCTCGGAACCGGGAACGCTGCGCAGGTTGTAGGCTACAAGGCGGGCATGCTTCTCGGCGGCGGCATCATTCTGTGGCTGACTTCTTTCTTGTCGTGGGAAAGCCTTTTCCTGGTAATGTCCCTTGCCGCGGCATTGCCCCTCGCGCTTCTTGCGTCGTTCAAAGAAACGGACAGCGATACCGGTTCGGTACGCCTGATCGATATCCCTGGAATTCTCGCCGCAGCAGGACGATTCTTCGCTTCCAGGGGATCCTGGTGGGCCGTATCTCTTATCGCCACATACAAACTGGGCGAGGTCATGATCGACGTCATGTTCAAGCCGTTTCTGGTGGATTCGGGATTCTCGCCGTCACAGATAGGACTATGGCTCGGCACTTGGGGGATGGCCGCTTCTCTTGCCGGTTCGCTTTCAGGGGGATTTCTCGTCAAAAAAATCGGCGTGCCCAGGGCTCTCGGCATAGCACTGACCCTGAGGGTCGTCCCTCTCGTATTTGAATGGTGGCTGACTACAGCACAGCCGAATGCATCAGACGTCATTACGGTGACGATGTTCGAGCATTTTTTCGGCGGCGCGCTCACCACGGCGATGTTCGCATTCATGATGTCAATAGTTGACCGGGAAATCGGCGCAACTCATTACACGATCCTCGCGAGCATCGAAGTCGCCGGCAAGGCGCCGGGCGGTTGGATTTCGGGGATTGCCGCCGAAGCATCAGGCTACGGCGCTGTTTTTGCGGCCGGCATCATCCTGTCTGTTGCGGTCTTTATACCTTTTGCGATGACAGGAAAAAAGTTCCAGGCGATCAACGTTAAGCGATCGTGAGCCTTTCGAGATTTCCGATCAACCTCATCGCACTGTCATATGTATCGCCGCACAAGTCCGGCGTGGGGCTGTAGTTTCTGCAAACCGCGGGCCTACGGTCATATATCATGCATCTCATGTCAGGGCCTCGATGAATGCATGGGACGCCGGCGGGCTTTCCATTCGGCATCCCCGGCAAGTGCGTCGATATCGACGGCGCCTCGCAGCAGGCTCCGCATTTTCTGCATGTGGAGTGTCGGCTTTTCGGCATATGATCCTTCAATTGCATTTTTTCTTGAAATAATCTGTTATGATCGAAATGATCTTGTTTATGTCAATCGGTTTTGTAACATATGCCAGCGGTTTAATCGATTTGTCGGAATCGACATATGTTTTTTCCTGATAGCCGGTCGCAAAAATAACCGGAATGTATGCATCTTCTATTATGCGTCTGGCTGCTTCAATCCCGTCTATCTCGCCCGCGAGATGGATGTCCATGATGATCAGATCCGGGGGTTCGGCCTTTGCCGAGTCAACTGCTTTTTCTCCCGTTGAAAAGATGCTTACAAGATAACCTCTCTTCTCGAGCATCATCTTGATGTACAGGGCGGTCATGGCCTCGTCTTCGACAAGCATCAGTTTTATCTGCTTTTCCAAATCAAACCCTCTTCGCGTAAACATTGTCGTTAAACTCGATTGAAACCCTGAAGCCTTTTCCCGATCCGAAGCGGATATCTCCGCTGAGCTGATGCTCGCATATGCTGCGTATTGTCATCAGACCGAGGGACCCGTCCTGCTGATAATTGAAGCCGTCCGGGGGGCCGTTTCCATCGTCACTGTACTTGAGCCTGATCCTGCCGTCGTCTGAACGGGAAAGTTCGATGGATATTGTCCCGCTCTTCCCTTCCGGTATTCCGTGCTTGAGAGTGTTGGTGACCAGTTCGTTCATGATCAGACCGCAGGGGATCGCAATATCAATAACCGAGGGGAAAACATGCATGTTGAAATCCAGCCTGATCTTATCGTCGTTCCTATTGAAGCCTTCGAGGATGAGCCTGACGAGATCGGAGATGTAATCGCCGAGAAGGATATTGGAGAGATCCTGTGACTGGTACAGCTTCTGGTGCACTAACGCTATGGCGTTGATTCTCTGCACCGTGTCCCTGACGATCTGGCTTACCTCGTAGCCCGGACTCAGAATTGCGTTGAGATTCAATATGGATGCAATGACCTGCATGTTGTTTTTTGTACGATGGTACAGCTCCCTGAGGAGGATTTCCTTTTCGCGCAGGGAAGACTTGAGGTTCTCCTCGTTTTTTTTGGACGACGTTATATCGTGTATGACGCCGAAAACGATATTCCTTCCAGGATCGTATTCGGCGCAGGAATGTATGTCGATTATTGCCCCGTCTGTTTGCCTCTTTATCTTGAATTCCACATCATAGGGCCTGCTTTCATCGATCAGCGAGCGCAGCGCTTCGTCGAGCATCTGCCTGTATTCAGGGAGGGGAGTTTTCTGGACTTCGGCGATCGACCATTCTTTTTCGCCGAGCCCATAGATGCGGCGGGCGCCTTCCGATGCAAATACTTTTTTCGAAACCATATCGAATTCCCAGTTGCCGGTGCCACCGATAAGCTCGGCCCTTCGGAGCCTCGCTTCGCTCATAACCAGCTCAGCTTCGGCTTTTTTCCTGTCATGAATGTCCTGCATGGAGCCGATCATGCGCAAGGGGTTTCCATCTGCATCGTAAATGGTTGTACCTCTGTCATCGACGAAAAAATAGCTGCCGTCATGCCTGCGAAACCGGTACTGGCTGATGTATACGGTTTTCTGTTCGATCGATGTATTGAGCTGGGCAATTGTCCGGGAACGGTCGTCAGGATGTATGCAGTCTTCCCAGCCGGATATGCCCAGGCTGTTGAATTCCTCGGTGGAAAAACCGGTCATATCCTCGATTTTACCGGTCCATTGAATCAGACCGGTCTTTATGTCATAATCGTACATAAGCTGACCGGTAAGGTCCAGAACGATCCGAATGGGATCATTCCGGTAAACATTTCCATGGTTAACGGTCACATGACCTCGGATATCGGATTTCGTTTCAATTATCAGCATTGTCATACCCGAGGATGATACCGGAATAGTCCGATAGGAAAGGACATGTTCGTTTTTCTTCCCGGTTTTGAGTCTGAGGAAGCCGTCATCGGCGATATCTCCCTGAAAATCGGAGATATTCTGCAGGGGGGACCCGATGAGGGCTTCCCGGCTTTTTCCAAGAAGTTCTGATGCAGCGAAATTAAGATCGATACAGAACATGCCGGAATTGAGGACAAGAACCGCCTCTGATGATGCGTCGAAAAAGGCCTTGTAAGTATCCTGTCCCGAATCCGGCATATTTTATTCGCCCTTATTTATACTAAGGCTTCGTGGGAAAAGAATCAAGCCGATTTTGTTCAGGCGTTTCCTCCTCCGGAAACGAAACCCTTTGAAGCCGGACCGGTATCGGCCGGGGTACCGGCGATCCTGGCCAGAAATGAGGCCCCGAGCTTCTTGATATGGTCGCTGACATTGTCAAAATAATTGAAATGCTCCTGTTCTTCGCCAATAATTGTCTCGAAGAGTTTCATGGTGGCGCTGTCCCCGTTCTCCCTGCACACGAGCACAAACTGGTTATAAACATCCATCGTGTCGTCTTCAAGCTCAGCGTCAAAGGGAAAAATCGACTCGACTTTCTGGCCCTTCTCGACCTTGTCGGCCGGTTCGGTCACAGGCTCACCGCCGAGTTCCTTGATCCTTTCAGCGAACATCTCTGCATGGCGCATTTCGTCTATTGCGATCAATTTTACGTTCGCTGCCAGTTCGCCGTAATCGGCGTCATCCAGATTGTAATGCTGGTTCATGTACTGATGTATCGCCTGAAGCTCCATGGCGCGCGCCTTGTTCAGGACTTCGATTACCTTTTCTTTGCGATCTTCTCTGTTTTTATCCGACATGTTTTCTCTCCTGTTTGATAATAGACTTGCTGAATTTATGATCATTTCAGCTCTAATGGGCGAAGCTCGTCCAGACACAATCCAAACCTGTATGATTAATATTGATACTAACAATTACAGCAACTGTCAAGCAGACTTCATGCCGGGTTTATAATAATTCTGGAAAAGCGGGATTATTATTACTGCTCCTGATCGTCTGGGAGCTTGCTTTTAAGATCGCTTCTTCTGAGGGTAAAGCCGATTTTCAGGGCTTCAGGATAAAAAACGATTTTAAGGGGATGGGGGTCTGATGAATAGGTTTGAAGGACCCTGAGTATAAGCGTGATTCCCAGACCGGCACCTTCTGTGAGCTCGTCGTCCTCGTCGCCCAAAAAACTGTCCTTCTGGGAAGTATGAACACCGAGCTTTTTCATTATCTGCTGCTTTTCAATCGCGGTGATGTTCTGATTGTTGGTCACCCACATTTCTATCGAATCCATGGTCGACTGGAATGTTATGGTGATGAACCGGTCGTCTTTGCGTGCAAGCTCGAAAAGATTTGTGTTGCCGTTTTCGTCAATCTCGTCCCTGAACCGGCTGAGAAATTCATGGTAATTTTTTTCCGCAGTAATGCCGTCCGGGGCGGTGACGTGCTTTTCGAAAAGTATTTTGTAATTCGCCTTGCTGGCGTTTATGGCCAGTTCCTTGAGGCAGACGAACATGTCCGGGGTGAACGACTGAAGCTGCTGCCTGTTGAGCAGCATCCCGATTATTTTTCTGATAAGCTCGCCGGTCTTCGGTTGCAGATCGTAAAGTCGAAGCACCACCCTCCATTCGAGGTCGGCAATGCTCATTTTCTGGCAGACGGATGCGATCTCGCCGATTATCTCATCGACGTTGATCTCGCCCCTGAGGTCGATGATGCGTATTTTTTTCAGAAAATTAATTTCGTGCTCGTAAAACGGGTCCAGCAGAAACATTTTAAGCTCCGGATCGTAAATCCATTTATCCATTCGCAGCATGGAAATAAATTCGTCACGCCCCCATATAACCAGATCCCGGTTGTACAGACGTTCGCCTTCGTGCTGCAGCATGTATGAGAAAATACGGACCATGTCTTCGTCGCTGTTGAAATAACTCATGAAAGTCTGTGCGGCGTTCTGTCTGGGGACCGGTACGCTCGAGGCGAATCCCGATTCGCGGTGAAGGTTGAACTTCGGGTCGATTTTCGTGCCGAGATATTCTACCTGCTGAGTGGTCAGGGAATTAATGATCATCTTGCGGAAAAACCTTTTCATTTCGGCGTTCATCGGTCGGTGATTCCCCTTTCTAAAATCAGGTAAGATATTATTGTTTTAATTTCGGCATTTTGCACTATAAAGATTAAAATGTCACGCACATTTATTATGCAAAATAAAATCTGTTCCGTTTCATAGATTAGTTTCTTGACAGCCCTCATATAATTGTTGGATTGTTCGTAATTCTGTGAAAGAGAGGCAATCCCATGGATGAATATATCAGGTTCGCCAATGAAAACCCGATATGCTACCTCGCTACAATTGACGGAGACCAGCCGCGCGTCAGAGCTCTCGGGTTCTGGTTCGCCGATAAAACGGGATTTTATTTTCAGACCGGCACGGTTAAGCCATTTTATCATCAGCTCAAGAAAAATCCGAAGACCGAAGTGTGCTTCTATCGTCAGGAAGGTATGATCGGGAAAATGATGAGGCTCGAAGGGGAGGTCGAGTTTCTGGACGACCTAACGCTGAAAGAGAAGGTCCTCCGGGACAGGCCTTTTCTGAAAAAATTCGGTCTCGCCGCCGACAGCCCGGGACTGATCATATTCAGGATATCCCACGGGAAGGTGCATTTCTGGACGATGGAGAACAACCTGAGGCCGAAAAATATCGTCGAGTTCTAAGCTTCGAGGGCATGGAATCAGGCTGCGGCTGCCTCGGTCATTTCCCGTCCTCGTCGATCAACCGCTGAACCAGTTTTTCCTTTATCTCGGCGAGCCTGTTGACGGGAACATGCTGCGGCGAGCCGTACGTCGAGAATTCTTCTTTCAACGATTCGATGTCGTTGATAAAAAGGCTGTAGTAATACCAGTCGCTCATGAGTTCCGCTGCGAACAGAACCTCTTCGTCTGTAAGGCTGTCCCACGCCGCGCAAAAAAAATTTTTGCACGTTCCATTGAAGAACGAACTTATCGCATTTTCGCGAGCGGTGCAATCGTAAACCAGACAGCATATTATTCCCGGATCTTCACGGCTCATGCCGACGTTCGGACACTGGATTGCATCATCGAAAAGTTTTTTCCCGGAACAGTCCTCCGGGTGGCCGTGAATTGATATTGTCCGGTCGAGTCCTCGATCGATGAATATGGATTCAATCTCTTCGGGCGCCGCAGCATAGTTGTGGCTGCCGCAGCACAGGGCGCATGATGCGCCGTGGCCCGGCCTGCAGCGGTTTATCATTTTTTCGAGCGAAAACATCCTGATCCTTCCGGGACAGGATGAAACCGCCCGCAATATTTGTCCATATTAATCCGGTTCGAAATCCCGGTAATCCGCAATGGAAATAAAGCGAATCCCTGAACTCGACGCTTCGGATTTAAATAATGCCCAGCGGCGCAAGAACCGCGAGCAGCACTGCATCGGCCCCCCATATTATTCCAAGGAACAGCTTCTGGTTTCGCGGATTCATATCGGGAACGAAGTTGGACGCCAGGAAAAAAGGAATGTACGTCGTAATGAACACCGGGAGTGCTCCCCACCACGGGTAAACCCATATAAATGCCGGCGTCGAAGCCAGGAATATCTCGACGAGGCTGAACGCAAGTGCGGTCGTCACCGCGAAAATCAGGCGGTTGTCAAGGCCGAAAATTTTCATGTTCCTGTCTTTGGGCAGAAATTTATATGCCGCTATGCCTGCGACAGAGAACATCATGGAAAGCTCCCAGCAGACGCCGATCAGCAAAATGAAAGAAGTGCTTTCCGCGGATACGGTCCACAGCGCGTACCCCGAAACGTGACATATGACCGCGTTGCCTATTTCATAGAGCCAGTGAACTCCGTAAAGAGCCAGTCCCGCGACAATGGCCTTGTAGTCCTTTTTGTCATAGAGAAAAGCATAGGTTATCACGGCAAAAGCGAGAAGCGGGATGAAGGTCCAGTCGAAGTTGTCGACGCTTCTTACTGCGAGCTTCGCGGCATCCGCATAGGGCGCTAATGAATAATCTCCGAACAACATGGGGTACCTCCTCTGGTTGATTGGACGATATTGACTGTTCAATCTTATTCAATACGGCATGTTTAAGCAATCAAAAAAAGAAACA
>ERZ795054.3496-NODE-3496-length-12278-cov-4.780905_pt1 | contig 12278 bp, 13 predicted proteins | sample MGYA00375138_ERZ795054 | MGnify/ENA primary metagenome ERZ795054 (study PRJEB30183, sample SAMN05720215) | anaerobic digester metagenome | isolation source: active sludge of municipal wastewater-treating anaerobic digesters | place: USA | collected 2014-12-23 ...
TGTTTGGGTTGTTGTGAGGGGAATATAACCCACCCGAGGCGGCTTGTCAAGGGAAAATGTTGCACTGCAACAAAATTTTTGTGCGAATTGCGGATTCGTTAAATAATATATTAATTCTTATATATAAAGATAATTCTAGTTTCGTTTTCCGCCATTTTATTCTTGCTTTATGTCGCAGCGTGACATCCCCTGGAGCCCTCACGGGGGGTTTCCGGGGACGGGAAATTCCCGGACTACTTATCCTGCAATGGTTCTTGGTGAGCGGAGGCGCAAGCGGCAGTCGGAACACCTGAGCTTCAGCGGAAGTGCAGCGCAACATCCGGCATTTCAGAACCACCAATAAAACTTTACATGAAACCGGTGCATCCTGGCAACGATTAAAAACGTTCCTTACCGGTCGCTGCGCTCGAGAAGAAAACGGATGATCCGGCTGTAGTGCAGGTCGAGCACCTTGCGGGAACGGAACAATCCCATGTGACCGGCATCGCAGCAAAGGGTGAGCCTGTCTGCGGGGGCGACCCCCTCGATGAGTTCCACGTGGCCGATGGCCTGCCCGCAGGGGGCGATGTTGTCCTGCGTGCCGCCCAGCGCCCATATGGGCACCGACGCAGGGTAGTCCTTCACGCCGATCTTCCGTTCCCCGACGGTCAGGTTGCCGCGGATCAGCTCATTGCGGACGAAGACCTTCTTGTAGGTGTCGCGAAGAAAGCTCGCCGGGAAGTCATGGCTGTAGTTGTACCACTGGTAAAAGGCCATCTGGCGGCTGGCGGTTTCCTCGTTGCCGTCCCGGAGGTCCGTGAGGAGTTTTTTCAGGTTGTCGAAATGCTGGGGCATACCCAGGATGTAAAACCCCAGGACCTGCAGCCGGCCGTCATAGATTGCGCGGCCTTCGCCGGGCAGACCTTTGGGGACCCGGCTTCCCAGGGCCGTGGTCAGCAGGTCGATGTAGGGCTCGCCCATGGTCCTCGCGAAATCGGAGAGGAACCCCCGTTCGGCGTCGGTGTTCATGGGGGCGCCCGCCGAGCCGAAGGTTTTCCCCAGGTGCGGGTGGAGGATGAGGGTCGTCATCAGCAGCGGCCCCGGCTGGCAGACGGCCACGAGGTGCGCGGGGTGTCCCGTCTTCTCCGCCAGGGTCTCCAGGTCGCGATGGAGATACAGGTCGGGCAGGACCACGGATTTTTCCAGCTTTTTCTGATAAGCGGAGAGCGTCTTGGCGGAGAAGTCGCCCGCCTTTTTGGCCTCGATGACGGTCTCGGCGGCCAGCTTGCCGGCGGTCATGGCCAGGTTGGACCCTTCGCGGTGGGCGGCGTTCACCATTTGGGCGGCGTCGCCGGCCACGAGGAACCCGTCGGCGTAGAGCGGCGGCAGGGAATGATATCCCCCTTCCGGGATGAGGTGCGCCGAATATTCCAGCGTTTTGGACCCGGCGAGCAGGCGGCGGAGGATGGGGTGGGCCTTCAACTGTTCCAGCAGTTCGTAGGGTTTGATGCACGTCTTCTGGAAATGCGACAGCTTGCATCCCACGCCGAGAGCCAGGGACTCCTTGTTGGTATAAAGGAAACCGTAGCCCAGCATGCCGCGCGTGATGGAACCGAACATCTCGATGGTGCTGCCCTCGTCCTTTTCGAGGCAGAAGCGGTCCTCTATCTTTTCCCGGGGCAGGGCCAGGACCTCTTTGACGCCCAACGCCACCTCGTCGGAGCGCCATTCATCCATGAGGCCGACCTGCTGGGCCAGCATGGAGTTCACGCCGTCGCAAGCGATGACCGCGTCGGCATAGAGCTCGTCGCCCTCGCTGGTCTTGATGCCCACGACCTTGCCGTCCTTCTTGATGGCGTCGGACACGGTGACGCCGCAGAAAAGCTGGGCCCCGGCCTCCTCGGCTTTTTTGGAGTACCAGCGGTCGAAGTTGACGCGGATGATGGTGTAGCAGTTGTGCGGCTCGCGGCGCCACCGGTCGGACTTGAAACCGAACTGGGCGGCGGAGTCGTCGGACATGACCCAATATTTCTCCTCGGTGATGGGCCGTTCCAGCGCGGCCTGCGGGTCCTTCCAGAACCCGGGCACGATGTCGTCCAGGTTGCGGGTATAGAGCACCGCGCCCTGAACGTTCTTGGCGCCGGGATACTCGCCCCGTTCCAGCACCACCGTGTTCAGTCCGGCGCGCGCCAGGGTGACGGCGGCGGAAACGCCGGCCGGGCCGGCGCCCACCACGATCGCGTCAAATTTCTCGTCGGCCATGTTGTCTCTCCTTCTGTCGGAAAATTATTTTACGGGGGAGGCGAGGGTGCGCTGCACCAGCCCGGCCAGTTCCATCGGATCGAACGGCTTGGGGACGAACTCGCGCACCTGCGAAAACTTGGCGAACATGCTTTTACTGGGGTGGAGGGCGGTGAGCACGATCACCGGGATGAAGCGCGTCTTCTTGTCCTGCGCCAGCTGCAGCTGGAGAGTGTATCCATCCATGCCGGGGAGCATGACGTCGAGGATCAACAGGTCCACCGTCTCCTTCTTCAAAAGTTCCAGCGTCTCGGAGCCGCTGCTGGTCTCGAGCACCTGGTGTTGATCGCGTTCCAGGGCGTATTTCACCAGTTCGCGCACGTCCGCTTCGTCATCCGCTACCAATATTTTGGCCATCTCTCCGCCTCGTTCAAACGATATTGTCCCGCGTAGTGTATCAAATCCGCCGCCGGCCGCCTATCTCCCCTCTTCCAGCTCCGTGTTCCAATACACGTTGTCGATGAACTTCTGCCACGACTGACGCACGCGGAAATTGGCGCGGAAAACAAGGGAGGCGCTGCCTTTCCATTTCGGCCGCGTGGGAGGGAGCAAGAGTTTCAGCCCCGCCTCTTTCGGCAGGCGGTCGGCTTTTTTCAGGTTGCAGGGGATGCAGGAGGTGACGATGTTCGACCAATCCGTGGCCCCGCCGCGGCTGCGCGGCACCACGTGGTCCAGGTTCAGCATGTCCGTAGGCAGCTCCTTGCCGCAATAACAGCAACGGTAGCCGTAATGTTCGTAGATGTTCCGCCGGGTGAATTTCACCTCGCTCACCGGCAGCCGGTCGTAAATCTTCAGCGCGATCACCTCCGGCACGGCGATGCGGAAAGACGGCGTGGTGACGAACCCCGCCGGGTGCTGCCGCAGCGTGCGGGACATCTCGCGCCAATCCGCGAAGGAATACGTGCGGTATTCCTCGTCCACCACGTTGGCGTGGTCGAGGTACAGCAGGGTCAGCGCCCGCCGCCACGAGGCGACGTGGATGGCGTAGAACTGCCGGTTCAAGACAAGGACGTCCGAGGTCATAAAATTCAGGCTCTCTCCCCTCTCCTTCAGTGGAGCTCTGGAAGCTGAAAAACCCATCCCCCAAAAATCGTCAGGAACAACCGCCGCCGAAACGACTCAAAACCTATTCTGCCGCCTCCACCCGGACACCCTTTGCCTTCAGCCATTCGGCCGCGCGCCCCAGGGAATCTTCGGCCCCGTCCAGCGCCAAAAGCAGGGTCCCGCCGTCGGCCATGATCTTTGTTTCACGGATGTCGAACGTCACGCCGCATTCCTTGGCCATGCGATAGACCAGCGGCTCACGGATGAGGTTTTTCGGGAAAAAAAGACGGCACAGCCGTTTCATCGCCATCCCCTCATCCGCCGGCGATGGCGGGCACCACGCGAAGCTCGTCGTTTTCTGAAACCGGGGTTTTTACCCCGTCTTTCAGCTTGATGTCCTCGCCGTTGAGAGTGACGTTGATGAACCGGCGCACCTGTCCGGTCTCGTCGATGATTTTTTCCCGCACGCCGGGGCAGGATTTTTCCAGCGCCGCGAAAACCTCTTCCACCGTTCCGCCGGAAGCGGACACCACGGACTGTTTCCGGGTGAGATGGCGCAGCGGCGACGGGATGCGGACGAGGGCCAAAACGGTCTCTCCTTTTTCCGGAAATTCTACCGGAGCTCCGGGGACGGGTTCAAGGGGGCTCTCACGAGGCGCCGAGTTTCTGTTTGAGGAGCCGCTGAACGGTCTGCGGGTTGGCGCGGCCGCCGGATTTTTTCAGAACCGCCCCCACCAGCGCGCCCAGGGCCGCGGCCTTGCCGGCCTTCACGTCCTGCGCGGACTTGGGCTGGCCGGCGATGGCCTCGTCGGCCCACCGACCGATGAGGACTTCGTCCTCGATCTGTGTGAGACCTTTTTGCTCGACGATGGTTTCCGGGTCCCCGCCGCCGGCGAACATGTCGTCGAAGACGGTCTTCGCCGTTTTTCCGGAAACGGTGCCTTTCAAAACCAGCCGCACCAGGGCCGCCAGGCGCCGGGACGAAATGGGGGATTCCTCGATGCCTTTTTGGGCGGCATGGAGGCGGCCCAACAGCTCGGTGGTGAGCCAATTGGCGAGCGGCTTCGCCGCTTCCCGACGGAGAGGTTCCTCGAACGCGGCGAGGGCCTGTTCGAAATAGTCGGCGAGCGGTTTCTCCGCGGTGATCACGCCGGCGTCGTATCCGGAGAGGCCCCGTTCCTTCTCCAAGCGGGTCCGGCGCACCGACGGCAGTTCGGGGAGGCTTCGTCTCAGTTCGTCAAGAAAAGACTCGGAGAGTTCTATCGGGACGAGGTCCGGTTCCGGGAAATAGCGGTAGTCGTGCGCCTCTTCCTTGGAGCGCATGGAATGGGTGGACCCCTTTTGCGCGTCCCACAGGCGGGTCTCCTGCACGATCTTCTGGCCGGCTTCCAGCAGGTCCGTCTGCCGTTCGATCTCGTAGGCGAGCGCGTCGCGCACGCCGCGGAAAGAGTTCATGTTCTTAACCTCCGCCTTGGTGCCGAGACCGGTGGTGCCGGCGGGCCGGAGGGACACGTTGGCGTCGCACCGCATGAACCCCTTTTCCATGTCGCAATCGGAAACGCCGAGGTAACGCAGCACGGCGCGCAGGCCTTCCATATAGGCGGCGGCCTCCTCGGCGGTGTGCATGTCCGGCTCGGAGACGATCTCCATCAGCGGGATGCCGGTGCGGTTGAGGTCCACCAAGGAATAATCCAGGGCCCGGCTGCCGATGGCGTGGAGAAGTTTGCCGGCATCCTCTTCCAGATGGATCCGGTGGATGCGGACGCGCCGCGGGCCGGCCTCCGTCGAAATGTCGAGATGGCCGTGTTCCGCCAGCGGGAGTTCGTACTGGGAGATCTGATAGTTCTTCGGCAGGTCGGGATAGAAATATTGTTTTCGCGCGAACACGGAACGGCTGTTCACGCGGCAGTCGAGCGCCAGGGCGGTGCGCACCAGCCCCTCCACGGCCGAACGGTTGAGCACGGGCAACACGCCGGGATAGCCGCAGCACACGGGGCAGATCTGGCTGTTGGGCTCGGCGCCGAAATCCGTCGGACAACCGCAGAAGACCTTGGACTTCGTCTTCAGCTGGACGTGCACTTCCAGCCCGATGACCGGCTCAAAAGACGCCACGGGAACCTCCCCGGTTCATTGCCATTGATAGTCCACCACTTCGAACACCGGCCCCGCCCGATGGGAAACGTTTTCCAGAGGGAACCCCGTCACGGTGACGGGCAACCCCTCGTCCCCGCCGAAGAGGAACGGCCGGATCCGTTTGGCCGTCTTGCCCTCCAACACATAGAGGTCGCCGGATTTCGATTGGAACTCCAGATAGCCGCCGAACTTGACGCGGCGGAAGACCCGGCCGGAGAGGGTGGTCATGCTCACGGGGCGGACGGACACCGCCTCGCCCGGCGCCCGTTTCGGCGCCGGCGCGGCGCAGGCGGAAAAGAGAAGGAGGACGGTGGAGGGAAAAACGCGCCGGTATTTCATTTCTTTACCTCGCTCGATTTCTTCAAACGCGCCAGGATCTTCTTGTCCGACGGATACACCGCCACCTCCGCCGATTCGGGCCACGAGAACCAACGACAGTCCAATACCTCTTCCGGATCCGGCTCCCCCAGCGTTTCGAGAGGTTCCATGAGGAACCAATGGACGGTCTTACGGACGTGTTTCCCGTTCCGATAAAATTCATAATGCACTTTTCCGAAAGGACGCCTCAGACGGCAGCGCCGGCCGGTCTCCTCGCGGACTTCCCGCAGGGCGGCGTCTTCGGCGGTCTCGCCTTTTTCCAGATGCCCCTTGGGAAACGTCCAGACGACGCGGCCTTCCAGGTTGCGCACCTTCACCATCAGGAGTTTCCCGTCGCCGAGCACGAGGCCGCCGGCCGACACCTCCACAGCTTCCCCCGGGACTTTTTTCCGCCGGCCCGCGGGCGTCTTTTTCATTTCTGTTCCAGGCCCCGGCGGAGTAACTGGTCGGGGAACCCCGCACCGCTGGAAAGCACCAGCTGGATGCCGTCCTGCACCGACAAGGTCGTGGCCAGAACTTTGGATTCCGGCACCACCAGCGTGTTGCCGAGATAAAAATGGTTGGTGGGGACGTACACCACCGCGTGTTTCTGAGAGGCGCCGTCGACGGTCAACACGGTCTGTCCGGTGACGAACCCCAGCGAAAAACTGCCCGGATGCGGATATTCCACCAGCACCACGTTTCGGAAAGATTTCTGGTTCTCCGGCGAGAACGTCTCGGTGAGCGCTTTCACGGTCTTGTAGATGACCCGCACGCCGGGCACGCGGAGGAGGGCCTCCTCGAAAAGGTCGAACATCTGTTTGAACAGAAGGTTCGACATGAGCATGCCCACCAGGAGGATGAGTCCCACGGTCATGACGATCCCGAGACCGGGGATGTGGAACCCCATCAGTCCCCGCACCATGCCGCCCAGAAGGCCGTCGAGCGTGCCGATGAGCCAGAACACGGTAACGACCGTGAACGCCACGGGGATGAGGACGAAGAGGCCGGTCAGGAAATACCGTTTCAGCGTCTTCAGTTTCGTCTCATCCACGGGACGGCTCCGGCGGGATCCTGTTCCAATCGGTGGCCTGTTCGTAAGCGGCCGCGGCGGAAAAAACTTGTTCTTCCCCGAACGGTTTCCCCAGGATCTGCAGGCCGAGGGGCAGCCCCTTGGACGAAAACCCGCAGGGCATGGAAAGGCCCGGCAGCCCCGCGAGGTTGCAGGAGATGGTGAAGATGTCGGAAAGGTACATCCGCAGAGGATCGTCGGTGCGTTCCCCGATGCGGAACGCCGGGGTGGGCGCGGTGGGAGTCAGGATCAGGTCCACCTTTTGAAAAGCATCGTCGAAGTCGCGCTTGATGAGGGTGCGCACCTTCTGGGCCTTGAGGTAATAGGCGTCGTAGTATCCGGAGGAGAGGGCGTAGGTACCGAGCATGATGCGACGTTTCACTTCCGGCCCGAATCCCCGGGCGCGAGAGAGTTCGTACTGTTCCAAAAGGGTGGTCGCCTCGGGGGCGCGGGTGCCGTAACGCACGCCGTCGAACCGGGCCAGGTTGGCGCTGGCCTCCGACGGGGCCAGGATGTAATACACCGACACCGCCGCGTCGGTGTGGGGCAGTGAAATCTTCTCGAACCGCATCCCCGCCTTTTCCAGCACCCGGATGGATTCCTCCACCGCCCGTTCGACTTCCGGGTCCAGCCCGCCGCGGAAATATTCCTCCGGCAGGCCGGCGGTCAGCCCTTTGACGCCGGCGGTCAGCGCCGGGAGATAATCCGGCACGGAGCGGTTCACGGAGGTGGAATCGTGCGGGTCGTGCCCGGCGATGACGCCCAGCAGGGCGGCGGCGTCCGCGATGTTCCAGGCGAACGGGCCGATCTGGTCGAGAGAAGAGGCAAAGGCGATGAGACCGAACCTCGACACCAAACCGTAGGTCGGTTTCATGCCGACCACGCCGCAACAGGTGGCGGGCTGGCGGATGGACCCGCCGGTGTCGGAACCGAGAGCCAACGGCGCCAGGCGGGCGGCCACGGCCGCGGCGCTGCCGCCGGAGGACCCGCCGGGGATGTAGTCCGTGTTCCAGGGGTTTCGGGTGGTGAAGAACGCCGAGTTTTCCGTGGAAGAACCCATGGCGAACTCGTCGAGGTTGGTCTTGCCGATGAAAACGGCGCCGGCCGCGCGCAACTTGGCGATGACGGTGGCGTCGTAGTTGGCGGTAAAATTTTCCAGGATCTTGGAGGAACAGGTGGTCCGGGTGCCGCGGACGCACATGTTGTCCTTCACGGCCACGGGCACGCCGGCCAGGGGACCGGCCTTCTCGCCGCGGCGCACTTGCTCGTCCACCGCCCGGGCCTGGGCCACGGCGGTATCTTTCAAGACGGAAAGGAACGCTTTGACGCGCGGGTCCCACGCGGCGATCCGCGCCAAGAAGGCGTTGGTCACTTCCTCGGCGGACACCTTGCGGGCGCCGACCTGTTCGGCGATCTGCCGGGCGGAAAGCTCGTGGAGGTTCATGGTTCGATGACTTTTTTCACTTTGAAATAGGAATTTTCCCGTTCGGGGGCGTTGGCCAGGATGGACTCCACGTCCTCCCAGCGGCGGACCTCGTCCGGACGCCACACGTTGGACAGAGGCGCCACATGCGAGGTGGGCGGCACGTCCCCGGTGGCGTGTTTCTCCAGGTTCTTCATGTAGTCCAGGATGCGCTCCAACTGACCGCGGAGCCGTTCCCTTTCCTCGTCGGAAAGGGAGAGCCGCGCCAGGCGCGCCACGTGCTTAACGTCTTTTTCCGTCAACGCCATCGTCTGTCTCCAGGCAGAAATTTTTCACCCAATCATACATGATTCGACGCGCCTTCTCCAACCGGTCGAGCGGCAAGCGCTCGTCGGAGGCGTGCATGAGGAGATATTCCTCCTCCGTCAGCACCAACGGCACCAGGCCGTAACACCGGACCCCCTTGGCGCGAAAGAACCGTGAATCCGTGGCGCCGGGCATCAGGAACGGCGCCACGACGGCCTTCTCATCGTGGCGGCGGACGGCCCGCACCAGACCGTCGTAGAGCGGAGACCGGTAGTCCCGGTAATCGCTGGTGACGCGCGTCTGCACCGTGACCTCGATCCGGACGCGGTCGTCGTCCACGGCGCGGCGGAGTTTCGCCAGAAGGTCTTGTTCGTCCTCCCCGGGCAGGAGCCGGCAGTCCAGCGTGGCCACCGCCCGGTCGGGAATGACGTTGACCGTGGGGGTGGCGGCGGCGCCGCTCCAGGACTGGAAGGAGGTAACCGACAGGGAGTTGTGCCGCACCGCCTCCAACAGCGGCGATTTTCGCGGATGCGGCACCGCGCGCTCCAGATCGCGCACCGGTTCGGGCGTGCGGCCTCCGAAACGGATGAAGGTCTGTTCCATCCGGGCCAGGGCTTTGCGCAGGACATCGATGGGGTTGTCGGTGTTCGGCACCGAGCCGTGCCCGGACCGCCCGTTGGCCGTCAGTTTCAGCCACAGCACCTTTTTCTCGTCCACGGCGCAGGCGTACACGGGGACGGGGTCGTAGGAAAAGACATCGATGAGTCCGAAACCGCCCTCGTCGATCACGAAACCGGGCTTCATCCTGTCCCAATGGTTCTCCACCATCCACTGGGAACCCCAGCGGCCGCCGGCCTCCTCGTCGGCCACGGCCAGGAGAAGGACGTCCCGGTTCAGACGGACGTCCTCCCGTTTCAACTGGAAGAGGGTCATGAGGTGCAGAGCGCCGGTGATTTTACTGTCGAGGGCGCCGCGGCCCCAGAGATAGCCGTCGCGTTCCTTGGCGGCGAAGGGATCGATGCTCCATTCGGCGGGATCGGCGGGCACCACGTCCATGTGGTGGATGAGCAACAAGGGCGGTTGCGTCGGTTTTTCCGCCTTCAACCGGGCCAGCAGGTTCGCCCGGCCGGGCGACGACACGAAAATCTCGCTGGGGATGTCCTCCCGTTCCAACAAGCCGCGCAGATACTCCGCGGCGCGGAGTTCCCGGCCCGGCGGGTTGGCGGTATCGATGCGGACGTATCCTTTCAACACGGCGACGGTCTCGTCGGTCAACGGGTCCGGGGCTTTCCGGTTTTGCGCCCACAGAGGCCACGCGGCGAAACCGACGAGGCCGAGGAACAGGGTCGCGGATTTTAAAGTTTCCCGCATGTTCATCCTTTCAGGATCTCGAACGAGGCGTAGCGCGCCACGATGGTTTTGCGCATGCCGCTGTCGAAATCCACCGTGACCTTGAGGTTTTCCCCCGCGCCGGACCGGCCCGCGATGCGGCCCTCCCCGAAAGAAGGATGTCTCACGCGCATGCCCACCTGCAGGGGCCGGAGCCCGCCGGGGGTCGGGAGGGCGGCGCGGTTGAGTTCGTCGGGATCGAACGCGCCGACCACCGCGCCGTATTCCTCGCTGCGGCCCGGCGCGGGCGCCGGCACGGAAGCCAGCTCCGCCTCCTGCACGAAACGGGACGGCACGTTCCAATGGGACTTCCCGTAGATTTTGCGCGAAGCGGCGGCGGTGAGGAAAAGATGGCGCCGGGCGCGCGTCATCCCCACATAACAGAGGCGGCGTTCCTCCTCCAGCTCTTCCTCGTCGAAAGCCGACTCGCCGATGGGGAACAACCCCTCCTCCATGCCGGTCATGAAAACGGCCGGAAATTCCAGCCCTTTGGCCAGGTGGACGGTCATAAACGTCGCCGAGCCGTCGGCGTCGTTCCAGCCGTCGATGTCCGAAACGAGGGACACCCGCTCCAAAAACAGCGCCGTGGACCGATCCTCGGAACTCTCCTCGAACTCCTTGGCGGCGTTCACCAGCTCCTGGAGGTTGTCGAGCCGGTAGGCGGCCTCGGGGTCGTCATCGGTCTGTTCCTGCCAATGGTCCCAACAGCCGGTCTCCTCGAGGACGGCCTGGACCATGGCGGCGGCGCCGGTGACAGCCATTTTGACCGCCAGCGGCCGGAGGATGTCCAAAAATTTCTGCAGGTTGCCGCGCGCGGCGCTGGTCAGGTCCGGCACCCGCGCCGACTGCACGATGGACTCGTAAAAGGAGACGCCGTGGGCCAACGCGTATTTTTCCAGAGCCTGCACGGTGGTCTTGCCGATGCCGCGGGGCGGGACGTTAAGGATGCGTTTCAGGCTGACGGAGTCCGCGGGGTTCAAGAGAACGCGCAGAAAAGCCAGCACGTCCCGCACCTCCGCCCGTTCGTAAAATCGGACCCCGCCCACAACGCTGTACGGGATGTTCTCCCGGCGAAAAGCGTCCTCGAGCACGCGCGACTGGGCGTTGGTGCGATAGAACACGGCCACGTCGCGCCGGACGACCTCGCCGGCCGCCAACAGGCGCGCGGTCTCCCGCGCCACGGCCCGCGCCTCCTCCAGTTCGTTGGCGAACTCCTGAAACCGAACCGGCAGGCCGCCGGCCTGGTCCGTCCAAAGCCGTTTCTCCTTGCGGAACTTATTGCGCCGGATGATCTTCCAGGCGGCGGCGAGGATGGTCTCGGTGGACCGGTAATTCTGCTCCAGCTTGACGACGGCGGCGCCGGGATAGTCCCGCTCGAATTCCAGGATGTTGCGCACATTGGCGCCGCGCCAGGAATAAATGGACTGGTCGTCGTCGCCCACCACGCAGATGTTCTGCTCCGAATTCACCAGGCCCATGAGCATGACGTACTGGGCCATGTTGGTGTCCTGGTATTCGTCCACCAGGAGGTAGCGGAAGAGCGACTGGTAGCGGCCCTTCACCTCGGGCATACTTTGAAGCATCTCGCCCGGGACCTTGAGCAGGTCGCCGAAGTCAAAGGCGCCGTAGGCCTTCTTGCGCTCCTCGTAGAGCGCGATGACCGGTCCGGGGTCGAAGTCCAGCTTGCAGGTGATGCGGGTATAGTCCTGCAAAGTATCCTTGGCCATGGCGATCAGCCAGGCCACGGTGCTGTCCGTGCCCTTGGAGGTCTTGAGCTTGAGGTCGCGGATGCACTTGTTCACGAGCGAGCGCTGGTCTTCGCTGTCGTAGATGATGAACGAGCGCGGGTAGCCCAGGCGCCCGGCCTCGTGGCGCAGGAACCAGGCCCCGAAGGCGTGGAAGGTGCCAGCCCACATGCCGGGGTAGCCGTGGCCCAGCATGCGCTCCAGGCGCTCCTTCAACTCGAGCGCGGCCTTGTTGGTAAAGGTCAGGCATAGAATCTGCGCGGCCGGCACGCCCTGCCTGATCAGGTGCGCCACGCGGTGCACGATCACGCGCGTCTTGCCCGAGCCGGCCCCGGCAAAGATCAGCAGCGGGCCGTCTACATGCGTGACCGCCTGGCGCTGCTCCGGGTTCAGGTCCTTGAGGATGTTGTCCATGTCAGTCCACCACCTTGTCGCCCTCGCTGTAGGGCTTGCGGATGAGCTCGCCCGCCTTGGGGGCAAAGGGCAGCCGCATTTCAAAGATCTGGTTGGGCTTCAGGGCCCTTACGGG
>ERZ795054.3498-NODE-3498-length-12270-cov-38.557593_pt1 | contig 12270 bp, 14 predicted proteins | sample MGYA00375138_ERZ795054 | MGnify/ENA primary metagenome ERZ795054 (study PRJEB30183, sample SAMN05720215) | anaerobic digester metagenome | isolation source: active sludge of municipal wastewater-treating anaerobic digesters | place: USA | collected 2014-12-23 ...
AATTGGATGTGGCGGTGGTGGCGGGGATTCTCAAACGGTGATCGCCGAGCCGAATATGACAGTAACCGAAACATCACCAGATGCAACCGTCTTCAATGGCGTTGTAGTTAAAAACAGTGCGGAAAGGCAATTTACCATAAAAAGCACAGGCGACAGGACTCTGCATATTAACCCTTTTTCATCAACCGATACAAAATTCCCCAGCGATCCACAATTTAAGGTGGTCAGCACCGACTGTTTAACTAAATCACCACTGGCAAAAAATGCCACCTGCACGTTTACTGTAAGTTTCACTCCCGCGGGGCATGGAGCGCAAAGCGGAACCATTTCCATCAACGGGGATATTCCGAAGACCTTCTCCGTGTCGGGATTAGGCTACGGGCTGAATGTTTGGATTAATCAAGCCGACTTTACAGACTGTAGCAGGGTTCGCGTAGATGTTACTGTCACTAATCCCTCAGGTCCAGCCGCTGTTACTGGTTTAACCCTCGGTAACCTCAAACTATGGCAAAACTATGCAGGAGCATACAATCAGAAATCCATTGATTCGGTATCGGGAATCGATCCGTCGTCTCCCGCTGCACTGGTTCTAGCCTTAGATTTAAGCGGAAGTCTGGTGGACAAAATAAATGATATAAAAGTTGCAGCTCAAGGTTTTATAGATTTATTGAGCGATCAAGACGAAGCGGCGATATGTAAATTTGCAACCTCTGTAAGTTTATATCCTCCTTCAGATCTTCTCGAAACAACTGATCCCAACAGGACTTTGCTTAAGAACTATATAGCTACGGCTGTCAGTGGTGGTAGTACGGCATTGTACGAGGCTGCCATAAAATCTATCGATAGAGTGTATGATTATGTAACTGGTGATAAAAAAGCAATCATCATTTTATCCGATGGCGCCAATAAAGAAGGAACATCGGATGTCAGGGACGTCATTATCTATGCTCAAGGTAAAAAAATACCGATATTCACAATTTATTTCAAGGGTACAACCGATCCTGGTAATCCGGAGATCCTGCAACAAATGGCGAATGAAACCGGCGGACAATACTTTAATGCCGAAATTACTCCACTAGCCAGCATTTTCAGCCAGATTAGAACTGTGTTAAGCAGCGAATATACGATTCAATATGATGCACGTCCTTATTGCTCAGGAGATATTCCTTTGCGGGTGCGGATTGATTGGAATGATGGTATTCAAGACTTATATGGAATTCATTCTAGAACATTTTATGCTGTTCCATGAAAACATGGTCTGATCTGATTTATACCCTGATCGTCTGAAAAATTTCATCAACCCCTGGCGCTCTCCGGTTGGAGAGTGCCAGGAGTTCAAATTCCGCCGTTCTTCTTTTAATCTCTTGATACAAGCCAATAAATATAAAGATCTAGTACCTATTTCTCAATTTCAAATTGTGACTTTTCCGCGCCGCACACCGGGCAGGTCCAGGAATCGGGAATGTCTTCAAAACGCGTGCCGGGGGCGATGCCGCTGTCGGGGTCGCCCTTTTCGGGATCATAAACATAGCCGCAAACACTGCACACGTATCGCGCGGCCGCTTGTACTTTCGGTTTGGCGGCAGCCGCGTCCTGATCAAAGGTCGGTGCGGTTTTGGGCGATTTGCCGCCTTTGACATTCTGATAATAAGCGTAAGTCATCGGCGCGCCGTCACCGGTCAGATCGGCTTCGACAACCTTGCCCACAAAGATCGTGTGGGTTCCGCAATCAAGTTCGCCTTCCACTTCCGCTTCGATAAAACCCGAAGAATAGTCGAGAACAATCGGCACGCCGGTGACGCCGGTCTTCGTTTTAACGTTTTTGAGCTTGTTCACGTCTCGTCCGCTTTTAAAGCCGAACAAGCCGATGAAGGTCATCGGCGCGGCTTCGGTTACGATCGAAACGGCGAATTTCCGGCTGCTCTTGATCAACTCGTGTGTGTAATTTTCTTTATTGATGCAGATGGCCAGGGTTGCTGGTTTGGAGGTGGCCTGCACAATGGAATTGGCAATCTGGCCGTTGAATTTGCCGTCCTGACCGGAGGTGACAATATAGAGACCATAACTGATTTGATGAAGGGCTGCTCTGTTCATTTTTTCTTTCCTCTTTTCCGGGTAATTTTATGGGCAATCTTATAAACGAATTTTGTGATTCGCGCCACGAAATTTCTTCAGGGTTTTTTCTTTTGACAAATCAGGGTTTCTCTTATAGGGACATCAAACATTTGAGACTTGGCCCTTTTATCCGGCCTGTTGGGGCGCGCAAGCACTCGAATGAGTACAAAGAAACCGTCAGGCGCCTTGTCTCTGCAAAAGAAAAAAATATTGAAAATTTTTCCCGATTGACACTATGATCGCCCGGTTTTTTAAATAACTTGTTTGGCTGGGACAGTTTTTGAACATTATTAAAAAAACAGCACTTTATCTTGCCCGCAAGAAATATTGCAAAACAGCGATTGAGGATCGCGCCGATTTGACGGCCATTCGGGAAAAGCCGACGCCATCAATGATTGTCGGTCTCATCCTGATCGCATTCAGCTATGTGATCGGTTTGCCGGCTGTGGTCGCACTGGGTGTTATCGCGGTCTGGATGAAGGATAAAAGGATTGTTTTAATCGGCGGTCCTTTGATTTACGCGATATCCACGATCCTATTCATTATCGGCATCAAAATGGCGGGGAAAAAGTATTTCCAGGTGTTTTCCCGGTGGGTGGTGCGGGTTGTGTTGGAAAAAATTCTCGGCAACGATATCCGGGCGCTTTCCGAACCCGGTTTAGACAATAAATCTTAGTCAGGGTGATGCGTTTTAAACACTGAATTCGTCAGAAAATGAATACTGAATAATATTGTTCCATAAGAATCGAAGATGATCCGTGGCTTGCCGCGGAGCATCTTCAATTAAACATATTGAGGTGGACCATGAGTACAGTAGAAGAAATAATCGGTGAGCTTAAAGTTAAAATTATAGCCACGCTGGGATTGCTGGATGTAACCCCGGATGACATTAAAGATGATGATCCGCTTGTCGGCGGTGATAAGGGCATCGATTCCATCGATGTGCTGGAACTGGTGATGATGATTGAAAAGGATTACGGCGTCAAAATTGAGAGCAAGGAGCTGGGCATCAAAGTGTTTGCTTCGGTTCGCGCTCTGGCGACTTATATTCTCCAAGCAAAGAAGACTAAAGCAGCTTAATCTTTACTACAGCCTGATACCGGCATTATTGCTTGACCAACAAGAGCATGATGTCTTCATGAAGAAAGTACTGTTGATTTCCGCCAAGAGGATGAAGAAGCCCTATCCGGTCTATTCGCTAGGGCTTGATTATGTGGCGGGGAAGTTCTGAAAAGAGTCGAGGCGCATGCCGACGGCCGACTAAACTGGCTGGTTGGCGCAGCGGAAAGCAAGGCAACCCGGATATTAGCCAGACTTTATGACCGGGGGCATACGGGACCCCTGTGGGAGTACCTAATCTAAATGAGAGAAAAGCTGCGAAACATGAGTCGAGCTGAGATTACCGGTATCCTTCTGCTGATTGCCGCCTTCGCGGCTTTTTTTATCCATCCCCTGTTGGCCGTCGCCTTTTTGCTGTTCTATATCATTTTATGTGTCGCAGCCTGCTTTTTCCCCCGGACGAACTTTCTTGGCCCGGTCATCAGCCGGGGGCATACAGGGAAAAAGGATGTGGCTCTTACTTTTGACGATGGGCCTTCCGAATTCACAACGGGGGAAATTCTTGATTTGCTGAATCGCTATTCCGTGAAAGCAACCTTCTTTGTGTCCGGTTTCAATGCCGTGCGGTTTCCTGGGCTTATTGAGGAGATCCTCAGGAGGGGCCACAGCATCGGCAATCATTCCTATACCCATGATCCGTTTGTCATGATGAAGCGTTACCGCGTGCTTTACCGTGAAGTTTCTGAGGCCAAAAGCGTTCTGCAAAAAATGGGCATTGACGCACTGGCTTTCCGTCCGCCCGTCGGCATTATCAATCCCAAACTTCCTTCCATTCTGACACAATTGGGACTGTTTTGCGTAACCTTTAGCTGCCGGGCGCGAGACGCGGGTAACTTCCGGGTCAAGAATCTTGCTGCCAGAATCCTGAAAAAGGTGAAAAGTGACGATATCATCCTGCTGCATGATAAACCGCCGCGCAGGCCCGAGGATAATTTGGTTTTATTCCAGGAAGTGGAAAAAATTCTGACGGGAGTGCGTGAAAAAGGACTGCGCATTGTGTCTTTGTCCGAGCTTATCGGAAAGGAAATCATGAAAGTGAGGCGGCCAACCTGAACGGCCTTTTCATGACGATGATATTGATGATTGACCCCCGGAAAAAAATTTTGATTGAAAAAACAAACAATGATATAGAGTTCAACCCTTAGCTTACCGTAAGTGTCATACGAACCGACAGGGAGGGATTTCTTGATCAATCGATGGAGTTTGCTCAAAGATGTCAAAAGGATTGCACCCAACGTTCTTAAAGCCCAGGCTGATGTGTCTCAGGACTCTATCTGGTTTATCGGGCATTTCCCGGGTGAGCCCATTTTACCGGGAATCGCCTTGGTTAATACGGTTTATGAAGCCATTGAGTGGGATGCTCACGATAGAGGAGAATCTGTTCAAATCTCGTCTTTGAAAAGAATAAGATTTACCGGCCCTGTCCGGCCGGGAGAAAAGTTTGTATTGAATCTTACCCGTGAAGACACGGGTCAAGAGAGATTGTTTCATTTTAAAGTGGTTGTGAATGAAAACATTGTTTGCAGTGGTCTGGTGACTGCGGCAAATATCATAACAGATAAAAAAGTTTAAAAGGAGGAAGAGAATGCCTGAAGGCAAAGAAACAAAAGGCATTTTGCGGCATGTGGCCGAAATCATTATAGACGAACTCAAGCTGGAAAATGTCACCCCGGACACTTTCAACCCGGATATGGATCTGGTCGATGAACTGGGTATCGACAGCATGGACCTGGCAACGATCGCGCTGGTTTTGCAGGATGAATATAAGATTGTCATTGATGAAGATGATTATCCCAAGTTAAAAACGGTGCGTCTTATTTGTGAATATATTGAAGAGAAGCTTGCTGAGAAGCATTAAAGGAGAAAACAGCCGTTATATCCATGACCGTTAAAGACAAGACATCCGCACCACTCCAAAGACCGAAATTTTCCGATCTCTTGGCAAGCCCGGACGTTAAAGCCCGATGGGAAAAAGTGCGCCAATATTTTTATCTGCGGGAATCCACCTACGATATGAGCAACCGCTGCAACATCCGGTGCGACGGCTGCTATTATTTCGAGGGGGATAAGCAGTTTGCCGTGGAGAACCTTTCTCCTGAAGATTGGCGCGCCCTGATGCGGGCGGAAAAAGCGCGCGGAATTACCTATGTCGTTCTGGCCGGTGCGGAGCCGTCGCTCGTCCCGGAATTGCTTGATGTGTGTTACGCCGAAATGCCGCTGGGTAGCATCGCGACCAACGGGTTTAAAAAAATACCCGAATCCGTCGGGTATAAAATTCATATCTCTGTTTGGGGAAATGATGATACCAGCCTGAAGACAAGAAAAGCAAAAAATCTTTTAAAAAAACAGATTGAAAATTATCGGCAAGATCCGAGGGCGGTCTTTGTTTATACGTTCACGCGGGAAAACATCGATGAGGTGAACGACGTTGCCGCCGAACTGGTCGCTGCCGGCTGCAAAATGACGTTTAATGTGTTTTCATCTCCCGTCGGTTACGCGGGGCCTTTGCGCCATCATGAAGAATCGCTTTTTCGCACCCGGGCGGCGATGATCGCACTTTTGAACCGGCATCCTCAGAACATTCTTTTTTCCGTTTACAACGCCGTGGCGCATACCAGCGGGAAAGGGCTGCATGACCTTTACAGCTGTTCGTATCCCCGTTGCAATCCTTCGCAGGATATCGGTTTGGGACGCTCATTTCGTCAATACCGGACCGATCTGAATTGGGACCGCTCCGTTGCCTGTTGTGTGCCGGATACGGATTGTGATGATTGCCGTCATTATGCGGCCGGATCTGCCGTGGTGACGGCGCGTCTGTATCGTCACGTGAATAGCCTGGAAGCCTTTCAATCCTGGCTTGATTATGTCGATACCTATCTGGCTGTTTGGGTTATGGGATACGAAAAAGGAAACAATCTCTGCCCGATAGAGATTGCGCCGCCAAAGAAGTTGACGTCGTAAAACAGTACGGAGATATAAAGGATTATAAGGCATGCAAACCGTTAGCGCGCTGTTAGATAAAGACTGGCATGACCGTTATCGACGGATTGCCCGTCTCAATATTCGCAGCTCCATCTATGATCTGACCAACCGCTGCAATCTGCGCTGCAAGGGGTGTTTCTTTTTTTCTTCCGGCGAGCATCATGTAACGGAAGAGACGGCTATCGAAAAGTGGGAGCAGTTTATCGATCAGGAAAAAGCCCGCGGCGTGAATCTCGCGATTCTGATTGGCGGCGAGCCGACGCTGTGTATGGACAGACTTGCGGCCTTCTACAAGCGCCTGCCGACCTACTGCGCGACCAACGGCCTGATTAAAGTTCCCCGGGATCAATTTCCCGACATGATGGTGGGCATTTCCCTGTGGGGCGGAGGCGAGGACGAAAAGGTTCTGAGAGGGCAAGATACGTTTGCCATCTCCAGCAAAAATTATGAAGGCGATCCTTATACCTACTATCTCTACACCGTCACACCCAGACAGGTGGGAAGAATCGAACCGGTTATTCGCCGCATTGCCGATGTCGGTTTAAAAGTGCATTTGCAGCTTCTTTCCAATGATGAAAGCGTGGATGGCTTTTACTGGCGGCAAGACGAGCTCGATGACCTGCGCCTGGAGATGGATGCAATGCTGGACCGTTATCCCCAGACCGTTATTTCCAGTAAGTATTATCATGAAGTGATCACCACCGGCATGATGCTGGGGCGGCGCTTCGGCTGGCAGGAATGCCCGTCCGTCACGGAATCCCTGGATACCCGGAAGCCGCCGACCCGCCGGTTGATTCATTTCTACCGCTGGGCCGCCGATCTTCACACTGTCCACCGCTGCTGCACGTCCGCCACACGGGACTGTTCCACCTGCAAAGACGGCGCAGCGCACATGAGCTGGATTATGGTCAATAAACGCGCGCACATGAATACTACCCGGGATTTCCAAAACTGGATTGAAGTTTATGAAATGTTCGCCAAGCTCTATCGCCTGATCCCGTGGTAAAAAAGGTTCAAGGCGCGAGGTTCACAGTGCGGAAATCAGTCGATCGAGCGCAATGATTTCCTTCCGGAAAACAATCAAAAAATTATAATTGATATTTTTAGAAAGCTCTTGCATGATGGCCGCGTTTGATTGAACGAAAGAGATAAAGGGATCATGTTCGGGAAAACACTTATATTGGGCTATGACGCGGTTTCGTCTTTAGGAACGGATTTGGAAACCCAATGGCAGCGCGCCGTACAAGGTGAAAGCGGCATCGGACCGCTGACCCGGTTCCCGCTCGCCAAAGATTTCCCTGTGCGTGTGGCAGGTCAGGTAGATGACGTGGATGTCCAACCCTATTCATTTTTACAGCCGCGTGAGATGGCGCATTGGACCTCGCCCATTTTTAAATATGCGCTCCTGGTGGTTCACCGGGCGCTGAAACGCAGCGGGGTAGAAATTACAGCCGACATTGCGCCGCGTGTAGCCATTACATTCAGTTCGGCCGTCGGTGGGATGGACGCGGTCTTAAAAGCCGATCGCCAGATGATTGCCGAAAATAAAATGCCGCACCCCTTTGCTAATCCCAATTCCTGTATCAATATGGTGGGTGGCAAAGTCTCCATTCTAACTGGTGCGACCGGTCCCATCAGTTCCACTATCACCGCCTGTGCCACAGGCGTGACGTCTATGATTGTCGGCGATATGATGCTCAAACAAAACCTGGCGGATATGGTGATTGCCGGCGCCGTTGATTTTCCATTGGTTGAACCGATTCTGGCGGGTTTTGTGACGATGAACGGCGCGTATCGTCCGAAAGAAGGCCAGCCTGACGAACCGCCGAGAAGAACCAGCAGGCCTTTTTCGGCTAATCGCAGAGGCTTTGTGGTTTCCGAAGGTGCGGGTTGCATGATCCTGGCCTCGGAAGCCTTTGCGCGGACGCATGGGCTCAAAGCAAAATTTGCAATGGCAGGCCAGGCTATGACGTCGGATGCCAGTCATTTTGTAGCGCCGAATCTCTTAACGGTGCAAAGATGCATCGAACTGACGATGGCGAGCGCAGGATTGCAACCGCAGGATATCGACGCAATCAACGCGCATGCGACATCGACTAAAATCGGGGATCGAGTAGAGGCGGATGCACTGGGAAATACCTTCAGCAAAAAAGTTCCGCCGGTGTCGGCCAATAAATCGCAACTCGGGCATGCGATGGGCGCTTCCTCAGCCATTGAAGTCATCCTGGCCATGGAAGGGATGCTTCGAGACACCGTTCTGCCGACCATCAATTATGTTCCCGATCCTTCCATGACAATTGATTGTGTGCCGGAAGGCGCCAGAACATTAAAACAGGAATTTGTTTTAAAAAATGCGTTTGGCTTCGGCGGCTGTAATTCCTGTGTGCTTTTGCGCCGAATCGCTTCATAACGATAAGGTAAATTATGAAACCTCCGAAAAATCGCAGAGTGTTTGTTGTGGGCTACGGGACGGCAACCCCGTTGGGCAGCACGTTCGAGAAAACCTGGCAGCGAGCCGTGAAGGGCGAGGCGGGTTTTCGCAAGGTCACCCGCTGCAAGGTGGAATCAGCCTGTGATATCGTTGGTGAGATACCGGATTGGTTTCCGCTCGAGCTTGATTTTACCGATGCCAAGGAAGTGTATAACTGGAACGCGGCCTTTGTAATTTTAACGATGGCGGTCTGCACAGAAGCGCTCCAAAATGCGGGCATTACAATGGATGATTCTATTGCGCCCAGAATGGCCTGTCTGATCGGATCGGCACTTAATGGATCGGATGCCTATCGTGTCGCCATGCATGATCTGGAGCACCGCGGTCCGTTACGCGTGAGTCCCTACCTGCTGCCGAATTTGTGTGCCAATCTTCCGTCCGGGAAAGCAGGCATGCTTTTAAAATTTACCGGCCCTATTTTTTCGCCGCAGGGCGCCTGTGCCTCCGGCAATCACGCGATCGGCATCGGGGCACGCATGATTCGTGACGGCGATTGTGATTTTGTTCTGGCGGGCGGGGTGGACGCGCCGATTCTACCGGAGTTGATTCACGGCTTTGCCAATATGAATGCCACGATTAAAGTCCATCCTGACGACCGTGCCGCAAGTAACCCCGCGCGGGCCTCTCGCCCTTTCAGCATCGACCGCAAAGGTTTTGTGCTTTCAGAAGGCGCGGGTGTTGTCGTTCTGGCGGCGGAGGAGGTTATTAAGGCTCATGGCCTGATCCCGAAAGCGGAGGTATTAGGCGTGGGATGGACGTCCGACGCCTATCATTATACCAGTCCCAATCCGGTGACGATTATCCGAGCCCTGCGTGAAACTATCGAAGACGCCGGGCTCAAGCCAACGGATATTCAATATGTCAACGCTCACGGCACGTCCACGCCCAAAGGCGATCGGACGGAAGTCAAGTGCCTGCGGGAAATATTCGGCAAGGGCATGGAAAAAGTTCCCGTGTCGTCGAATAAATCCCAACTCGGCCACACGTTGGGGGCAACCGCCGCCATTGAAGCAGCGCTGACGATTGAAGGCATGAAGCAGGGTATTATTCTGCCGACGATCAATCATCTGCCTGATCCGGAGCTCGCCGATATTGACGTAGTGCCGAACGTTGCCCGCAAACAAAAATACGAAATCGCGCTGTCCAATGCGTTTGGGTTCGGTGGAACGAACTGCTGCGTGATTTTCCGAGGAGTATAATATGAAACCCAAAGCCTTTGTGCCGGAAACATACAAGAATAATGAGAAATTTGTCCGTGATCGAACCACCGGGTTCATCTGGCATCGGGCGCAGCACCGTACATTATACGCTGACACCGACCGTTCACAGGTCGTCTATCATTCCAATTATCTGCGCTATTTTGAATTCGGGCGTACCTCGCTGATGCGTGATGTGGCGTATTCCTACAAGGAAATAGAAGAGAGCGGCTATGTCTATCCCATTATCGATCTGGGCATTACCTTTTATCAATCGCTCCATTATGATGATATGATGTATGTTCATACGCGGCCGGTGAATCTGGAGCGTGTGCGCCTGCAGTTTGACTATATCGTCACGCATGCAGAAAAGGGATATATCGTTTGTGCCGGCTATACGAAACATTGCGCGGCCAACACGGCGGGCACTCCGGTGGCGGTAGATCCCAAAACGGTTCAGCTATGGAAAACCTTTCCCGACAAAATATAAAAAGCCGCTTTTCCTTCACGCTTTCGACCCCGCCATATTTGCGTGATCATTATTTTGAAGGGAAGGCTATTTTCCCTGCTGTGGAAGCCTTGATCACTCTGGCGCGGGCTGTGAGAATTCGTTATCCCCAGGCAACGCTTCATACGATGACCGACGCACAGTTTCCCAGAATATTGGTCCTTGAGCCTGTGGGGGAGCGACAGGATGCGCAAATCGAAATCGAAGCACACGCGAGCGGCGTCAGCGCTTCACTTCTAACGTCCATAAAAATTAAGAACAGTCCCATGAGCAGAACTCTGGAACACGCGAGAGTGACCTTTGCCCAAAATGTGGTTTTGCCCGAACCTGCAATATCTTTTCGAACGGCTCAGAAACTGGAAGGAGAATGTATTCATGTTTCCGCCGCCTCGATCTACCGGGAGTTGATTCCCTTTGGTTTGTCCTATCAAAACATCATCGGAGATCTTTTGGTCTCCAAGGAAGGCGCGTTGGCAAATATTTCAGGCGGCAGCGGCGAAGCCGACGATTCATTTTTGGGATCGCCTTTTGTGCTGGACGCGACGATGCACGCGGCCTGTGTCTGGGGTCAGCGGTTTACCGATATCGTTCCTTTTCCTGTGGGTTTTGATCAGCGTATTATTTATGCGCCGGCAAAGAAAGGCGGGGCCTACATCGCCCGCGTAGCGCCCGTTGATGTGAGCCGTGAGCCATTCATTTTTGATGCCTGGATTTATGAGCAAAATGGTACCATCAACGAAAGCATTCTCGGCCTGCGTATGCGAGACATTACCCGGGGACGCATGCGGCCGCCGCAATGGATTAAGGAAGGGACGTGGAGAAAGTAATTCTAATTTGCTTTGTAGCGTATCTGGCAGGGTCCGTCAATTTTGCGATTCTGTTTTTTAAAATTGCAGGCCGTGCTGATCCGCGCTCGAGTTTCAGCGGCAATGCCGGAACGACCAATGTCTATCGACAGGCGGGCATGCCCTGGGCGGCGCTGGTCTTTGCGCTGGATATCGGGCGGGCGCTGGCGGTGGCGGCGCTGGCCATGCATTGCATCCAGTGCGAATGGCTGGCCTGGACCGGTTTTTTTCTGATTCTGGGAAACAGCTTTCCCTGTTTTCACGGATTCCGCGGCGGAAAAGGTGTGGCCAATTATCTGGGCTATACCCTGTTGATTGCGCCCTGCGCGGCACTGTTAGCTGCCATGATCTGGGTTGTGGCTTACGGGGTGAAACGTACGCCGTTTATCGCTTCATTTTTTATGGCGGCCACGCTGTCCGTGGGACATACCCTGTCTTGTCAATGGGCGTTGACCGCCACCACAGGCGCTTTGGCGACTTTTGTGCTGATTGTTTTTAATCACCGCAGCAATATTAGGCAATACTGGAAAGAAAGGCAGGCTTCCGAAACAAAGTAGTAGGGAACTACAACACCAATTTGATAGCCCGATGTTCTTTCAGCGCTTCATACAGAGCCGTTCGATGGGATTCACTCTCCACAGTCAGTTGCACATTCAGTGAAATATATTTGGCTGTTTCGCTTTGACGTGACAGGGATATTTTGCACGGGCGATCCTGGATAATTTCCGCAATGGCACTTTTCATTGTATCTTGATCAACGCCAATGACTTTATACATCCATAAACACGGATATTCTAAATGAAGTTTTTGCTTTTTGTTTTCAGACATGGCCTGCCAACTTTTTATGCAATTCAATTATCGGGAAAAGAATATGGAGTCAAGCGGTTTCATGGCCTTTTGAAGCCTGAGAATTACCTTTGACAAGGTATGGCGACTCTGGTAGAAATTTACACATCGAAATTCGATGCCATCAAAGATTATATTGTTGTCAGATAAGTGTTTTGGACTTTAACT
>ERZ795054.3499-NODE-3499-length-12267-cov-4.067720_pt1 | contig 12267 bp, 6 predicted proteins | sample MGYA00375138_ERZ795054 | MGnify/ENA primary metagenome ERZ795054 (study PRJEB30183, sample SAMN05720215) | anaerobic digester metagenome | isolation source: active sludge of municipal wastewater-treating anaerobic digesters | place: USA | collected 2014-12-23 ...
GCGCGGGCCTAGCAAACGTGCAGTACCTTCGCCACGGCCGTTTCTTTGTGCTTCTCGCAAGCCGCGGGCGCCATGCCTTTTTTGAAGGGGAGGCGCATTTCAAGGACGCGAGAGACGAGCCCATCCGCTTCGGGGGGTACTCCATTTCGGTGAAGAAGGGGGTCGACGGGCGCCTTCACCCGTCCGTCCGGCTCCACCCGGACACCTACCGCGAGGTCCGGGCGTACTTCGTTGAGCTCGCGACGCATCGCCCGGTCGAGGCGCTCGCGGCCGAGCTTCGGCGCCTTCCGTTTGAGCCCTATGCGCCGGTTAGGCGCCAGCTTCTGAACATCCTTCGGGCGCTCAACCGGGCCCGCCGGGTGGCGGGCCTGGAGGCCGTGCCCACCTCGGCCCTTCGGCTTTCGAGAAGGGGGGTGAAACCGTTTGAGGAGGCGCCGCTCAAGGAGGCGGCGTAGGGGGGGGGCGGCCCTGTCGGCGCGGCATATTGGCAAAAATTTCTGCTTGACGATCGTTTCACATAAACCTATATTCGTTTCATGAAAGACGAACTGCGTTTCATGGATGAGCTGTTTCGCATCGTTAACGGGGCGCTTCGTCTCGATATCGGAAAGGTGCGTAACTATTCGTCTTTCCTCGCGGAGAAGCTAGAAAAATCCGGGGAGGTGGCAGCCGCAAGGCGCCTTCGCAAGCTCCTGGAGGAGACGGACCAGACACTAAAGCCCGTCGGAGTCACCAGCAGGGCGCTCCCCGTCGACAGCGAAAGCCGCTTCCCGCTTATGGAGCGCGTCGACCCGCGGGGCGTTGCGGAACCCCCCCTGGTCCTTGCTGAAGCGCAATGGGACATCCTCAAGGAGTTTCTCAGCGTCGCGAAGAGCCATGCCCAGCTCGAATCGCACGGCGTGTCAACCTCGCTAACCTTCTTGCTCTACGGCCCTCCGGGGTGTGGGAAAAGTCGAGTGGCTCGCCACATCGCAGGCGAGCTTGGGCTTGAGCTCTACATCGTCAGGCTCGATGGCGTGATCTCCTCCTACTTGGGGTCGACGTCGAAAAATATCCGAGGCGTTTTCGAGTTTGCCGCACAGACCCCTGGAGTGCTCTTCCTCGATGAGTTCGACGCCATCGCAAAATTGCGGGGCGACGAACAGGAACACGGCGAGCTGAAGCGGGTCGTGAACAGTTTCATCCAGAATCTAGATGCACTCGGCTCGCAGTCCATGGTGTTGGCCGCGACTAATCACGCAGAGCTGCTCGACCGAGCAATCTGGCGGCGGTTCAGTTACCGACTGGAACTCTCCCTCCCTTCGTTGGGTGAGCGCGCCGCCTTGTGGGAAGGGTCTCTGGGACCCATCCCAAGCCAGGCCCGCGACCTGCGGCTGCTCGCGGATCTGTCCGAAGGTTTCTCGGGCTCGGACATCCACGAAGCCTGTCTGCGGCTTCACAGAACGCGGATCACGACACGACAGACTCCAGGCCTGCCGGAAATTCTTGGGGTGCTTCGCAACTTCGCGAGTGGCGAGGGGGCGGAGCGAAAATTCCTTGCTCCGCTCGCGTCCGCATCTCCGCAAGACCTGGCCCGAGCTCTTCGCGCAAGGGACGCAAAGCTGTATTCCCACGCCGCGCTCGGCTCCGTGCTCGGGGTGTCTAAGGCGACGGCGTACCGATGGACGATGGAGGGAGAGTCAAACCATGCCACCTAGCGACAAGCGTTCGGCCCAGCGCCTCCCGATCAAACTGATTCTCCCGAAGCAGGGGCAGGAGAAGAAAGTGCCGGGGGGAGGGGCGCTTAGGGCGCCATTTCGGGAGATCACGAAGGAGTACCGGGGGTCGCTGAGAACGCAGGTCCAGGCGATTGAAAACACCGTGGGCGCCCTGAAGCGCGTCAGCAAGGGGCCAGCGCCGGTGCGCGTGACGCTGATCAGGAAAGCCGTCGCCAAGAGCCATCGCCCAACGCGACTATTCTCGGAAAAATCTTGCCCAATCATGGGAGCGGGGAGACTCGGAGAGCTCTTCGTGAAGGCCACCCCGGGGGGCCTTGCCGCTCTCGGGGGCATGATTGAGCGCGATGAATCGCCGATCGGGCGCAAGGAGCTTTCCAGCATCGAGGCGATCGAGATCGTGACGCCCGATTTCCGGCGCGGGCGCAACTCCTCGGCCGACATCCTTCGCCAAAGTCCGCGGGTGGACGACGGCTTCCAGACGCGGGTTCGGCTTTTCGACTTTGGTAGCGAAGACCAGGACCTCGCGATCAAGGAATTCGAGAAGCTCTGCCGTGATCGAAAACTTGTCCTGGATCAGAATGGCTACGACCCCCGCAGTTACGTCTATGGCGTGCGGTGCCGTACGGCAGACGACGTCGAGGCTCTCTCGAAGGCCGTCGGCGTGCGAAGCGTGGGGAGGATGCCGCGGCTTCGTCTCATCCGGTCCAAAGCAGCAAACCACCAGCAGCTCCCCCTTGACCTGCCGCGTCATGCCGGTGGGGACGTGCCTGTTGTCGTTGTCGTGGACAGCGGCATCTCCGAAGTGAACTCGGACCTCAAGAGTTGGATCATCGGCCGGGAATCAACGGTCGCTGAGCAGTACCGCAACACAGACCACGGCACCTTTGTCGCGGGGCTTATATGCTGGGGCCCAGAGCTCAATCCGAACCTTGACGACCTGGACGGGCAGCCGTGTGCCGTGTTCGACCTGCAGGTAGTTCCCAACAGCGACCCGGGGCGGGGCGATGTCGACGAGCTGACAGAGCAGGAACTTCTGCAAACGCTGGAGACGGCGCTGAAACAGCACGCCAACCGTTACAAGGTGTGGAATCTCTCTTTGGGGACCGACGAGGTCTGCTCCCTGGACGAGTTTTCTCCTCTGGCGGAGCAGCTCGACAATCTGCAGGAGAGGTACAAAGTCTCCTTCGTGATTAGCGCGGGGAACTACGATATGCCCCCTCTGCTGGACTACCCGCGCACGGACGCGCAGAAGGCGGCCGGGAGAATCACGACTCCGGCCGACAGCGTGCTCGGGATCACGGTGGGCTCCATCTCGCACATCGCCTACGCCAAGAAGGGCCCGGGGATGAACTGCCCCTCGGCCTTCTCGCGTCACGGTGCCGGTCCGAACCACATCATCAAGCCGGACCTCGTCCACTATGGCGGTACCTGTTCCACGGACCTGAGGCATATCACCGGTGTCCGCTCCGTTAGCGGGAACGAGTCGGCTGAGGACCTGGGCACGAGCTTCGCCGCGCCGCTTGTCTCGCGAGCGCTGGCGCAGATCTATGATCAAATCACCCCAACACCCTCGCCGGTGTTGGCGCGTGCCCTGATGACGCACCATGCACGCGACCCGCGAAGCGGCGGGCGGGTGCCGGACGAGGACGTAGACTTCCTTGGCTTCGGCCGACCGGCGCCGCCTCCGTACTGCATTGAGTGTGCGCCGCACACTTCGACGCTTGTGTTTGAGGACGTGCTTCGTCCTGGGTATTTCCTGGAGTGGGACCATTTCCCGTACCCGGAGTGCCTGCACAAAGACGGGCGCTTTCGCGGCGAGATCTGGATGACGGTGGCGTTCATCCCGGTGCGGGGTGCGAGGTGGGGCAGCGAATACTGCGAGACTCACGTCGATGCGCATTTCGGCGTCTACACCGAAAGCACGGAACGGAAGTCGGGAAACAAGCGAGTCAAATTCAAGGGCCTCGTCCCCCCAGAGCACAAGAATCCGGGCATCCTCTATGAGGCGTACCAGGTCCAGGAGCTTAGGAAGTGGGCCCCTGTTCGGACGTACCACGGGGATCTCGGCAAAGGGGAGCGGGGGCTTCACTGGAGGCTCAAGCTCCAGCTCCTGACCAGGCACGACATCAAGACAGGGGAGGCGGACCGGCCGCAGCCGTTTGCCCTGATCGTGACGATTGCGGACCCAACGAAGAAGGCCCCCGTCTACGACGAAATGGCTCGAATGATCCGGACGCGATTCGAGGTGGAAAACCTCGCCATCAGGACCACGGCCCGCGTGCAGACGAGGGCATAGGGAGACGACGCCAAACAAGGAGGATCGCGGTGACAGGAAAGAAGGGCATGAACCCAGGAGCGACCGCCCCCCGGTCCGGGCAGTATCAGGAGCGCGGACCGCGCGGCGGGGCGGGCCGAGAGGTCACGGTTCCCAAGGGAAAGACCTTGCCGCCGACAACTCAAAAAGGGGCGACATACAAGCTGGTGGACCCGACCAAAAACAAGTCGGGCCAGAAGTAGGCCATCCGCGAACGCGGCGATGGTGCGCCTAGGCCGTCGGCCGCGCGCCCTCCATGGCCTCGTGCAGGGCGCACAGCGTCGATACCCACTGCCGCAGAGCATCGCGCGTGAGCGCTACGTCTGTGAGCGCCCTCTTCTCGTGCGCGATGTAGGTATTGCGGAAGTCGTAATAGGCATCCACCTGCGAGAGCAGAGCGTCGCGCCGCTTGTCGGCAAAGCGCACTCTGACCAAGCCGAAGACCCCACCCAGTGCATCGCCGGTCGCGCCTGCATACCTCAGGCAGAACCTGAGCAGTCCAGCGGGCATGATGGGGCTTCGGTACACCAGGAGCTTCCGAAGCAGGGAGGCGTTATCGGAGAAGTACTTCAGGTCCGATTTCTTGACGCTGGTGAGGTCGGGCTCAAAGAAGACCTTCTGGGCTGCAGCCTCGGACGGAACATCCCCAAGGAGGCGGCCCACCATGAGCGCTTCGGCGGCATGGTCGATGGGCCCAAGGAGGGGCTGGAACACGGGCGCGAATGAGACGGTCTCCTTCTTTTCGTGGAAGAAAAAGAGCGCCACGGCGTGCTCCACGGCCTTCCTGTACCGGGAGGGGAGGGCCTGCAGGATTTCGGGGGCGATGAAGTCCTTGAGCTGGTCGGCGAGCCGGGCCTCATCGGTTGCCTCGAAGTTGAGGGTGAGCTGGGGCGAGGCGGCCTCTCGCAGGAGCTGCGCCAGTGAAGGCGCGCAGGAGCGAGTCAGTTCGTCGATGGAGTCGCCCCGGACCTGCTCGAAGATCTTCTCGGGGACGTAGAGGTACTCCCAGGCGATCTTCTTCGAAGTGGCCGCCTTGCACCATTCCATGGCCGCCCGGGCCTTGGGAGCCACGTCAGCGTCCTCCCGGCCCTTGGTCTCGGCCAGGATGTAGTGCCCGTCCCCCTTCCGCACAAGAAAGTCGGGCACGTAGATGGCTCGACGCCCCTCGACCGTGAGGTAGTCGATATAGAGGGCCTGAGGCCCCGCGTTCTTTGCAAAAGCGGCGACATCTCGCGCGAAGGTGAGAAACTGCGTCATCGCGACTTCGAGCTGGCTATCACACGGCACGAGATTGAAAAGAGTCTTTGCGGAGGTCTCTGTCGGCTTGCGTTCGGAATGAGTTGCCTGGTAGGGCTTCCATGCCGCGACAGAGAGCGGCGCCTCTTCTGGCAACCGTTCTTTTCGCTGCGTGATGTTCTTAAGGATGAGTGGCAGGAAAGTCGCCCGGATGTGCTCGCGAACGTCCGCACCAGAAAGACGTGGGACGACACGGGCGTCATAGAGGCTCACGCGCTCGACGAAGAGCACCTCCTCCAGAAAGCGCTGGATCAAGGGGGCCAAAACCGCGTGCTGGCCGCGGATGCGCACCGTCCGCTCCAACTCCTCCCGGAAAAAGGAGATCGCCCCCATGCCGTCGGTCAGCAAGTGGAGCTTGATGGTCATCCGCTCCACAATCTCGTCGGTGATTAGCTGGCGGGCCTCGTACTTGATCTCGTTCTTGGCTGGAGCGCCAAGGGGGAGGGGCTTAAAGCCCTGGCTCCTGAAGGAGCCCAGGACGTCTTCGAAACTCATGGTCCCAAGCGCCGCTTCGATACGGTAGCCCGCGGAAAGCCGCGGGATAAGGAGGTCGAGGGCCTGGAGGTCCTTGTTCGCAGAGTCCGGGTAGATGGTGACGGTCGTGCGCGGAATTTGGTCGATGTCGACGACCTCGATGGGGAGGCCCTCCTGGCTCAGCTCGTCGCGGTACAGATCGACGAAGGAGGGGTGTTCGACCACCGTAACGACTTCGGCTGCGTGGCCAGAACCGGGCGGCGTCATGCGCCGTAGGCCTCGTCCGAGGGTCTGCTCGGGCAGGATTCTGGAAGTGGCCGTTAGCGGCCGAAGCGGCACGATGGTGGTGACGTTGCGGACATCCCAGCCCTCGCGAAGCATGAGCACGGAAACAACACAACGATAAGGACTTGTGCTGTCGTCGAGCTCCCTGGAGAGCTTGCGAAGCTGCTTCAGGTCCTCGTCACTGATAGACTTCTCGTCCTCAACGAAGACATATTCGGCTGTCGCGCCGCGGCCGACCTTCTTAAGCCTCCCCTTCAGGTTGGTGTGCAGGTTAATGGTCTTGCCGTTTAGCTCCTTGAAGATGGGGTCCGTGTTGAGGCGGCTCGCGATCTGATCGGCCGCCTCGGTGCTCTCCGTCATGATGAAGAGAAGGGGCTTCTTTCCGCTCTTGTCCCACTCCGCCTTCGAGGCAAGCCAGCGGTCGTAACCAAGCGTGAGGTGAGTCTCGTACGCGAAGGCGGCATCATCGTGGAGACGCTTCGTGAGGCCCTCGGCTCGCCCGATCACAGGGGTCTTCACGATCCCGGCGTCCACGGCCTCCCCAAGCGGCGTGTCGCAGACCACGTGCCGAAAGACGTTTCCCTTGTCGTCCTTTGGGGTCGCCGACATGTCGAGCTGTGCAACGATGCCGCCGCCTCTTTTGTGCGTGGTGTCGTGGAGAAAGGAGATGGCCTCGTTCCAGGCCGAGCCCGGATCCCAGACATGGTGCGCCTCGTCGTTTAGCACCATGAGTCTCGGGTGGGACGTGATGCGCTCCCGGAGCGCCTGGGAGGTGTCGAGGGCCTTCGCCCTGGAGACCGCGGGCCCCATGAAATCGTAGGTGTCCGGGTCCCCGCCCCGGCGCGAACGTGGATCGTAGAGCCGGTGGACGTTCGTAAGGTAGATAACCCCACCCGATGAAGCGCCGGAGGCCTCATCCTGCAGGACAACCGAGACGTTCCAGTCTCCGAGCCACGCCGGGGGGATCAGCGGGTCCTTGTAAAAGATGTTGCCGTTGCCGAAGTCCTCCTTCAGGCGCTCAAAGACGGTGATACCCGGGGCGACGATGGCGAAATGCTTCGCCATAGGGGAGTCCGACTCGCGAAGCGCGTGGAAGTAACTCCACACAATCGCAAGGCTCATGATCTTGGTCTTCCCGGCTCCGGTTGCGACCTTGAAGGCGTAGCGCGGCCAGAGATCCTCGTCCGGGTTGATGCCGAGGGCAGCCCTCTCCCGTGCGTCATCGTCCGCGCCGAGGAAATTCGCGGTCAGCGCTGATAGCGTCCGGATTCCGCGGACCTCGTAGAGGTAGATGAGTGTTTCGATGGATTCGCGCTGGCAGAAGTAGTAGCTGAAGGGGAAGACCGAGCCGTCCTTCCCCGAGATTTGATGGCTCTGGCTAAACCAATGGTGGAGGAGCTCGATGCTTGTATCCGAAGCACCGCCGTACTGCGCTTCGCGCCACTCCGAGACTTCGTGCCGCAGGGACTGGACGATTGAGATGGGGGAGGGGCGTCGTCCCCTGATCTTCTCCGCTGGAGCGCCGTCGACCTTCGCCTTGACGCGATGATGGGAGGGGATGTCGGAGGGCCCATAGAGGGGCTCAAGGGCTGCGAGATTGATGCCTGGGTTAGGCATAGTCGACCTCCACGGCGATGGAGGTGTCGCAGCCGAAAATGTCTACAACCTTCACGCAGGCCGCGTACTTGCCCTTCTTGGGGTAGGTGAAGCCCTGCTCGGAGACAGTCTTTAGCGAGCGGTCCTTCCTGGTCCTGTAGTCTTGCCAGTGGTGGTTGAAGGGGCCGCCGTCGTGGTAGTCGAAGTCCACGGCCCAGAAATCTATGAAGTCAAAGCCGCTCTTTATCGCCCGCTCCTGCAGCGCTTCGAGCTCTTTAGTCGGAACCTCGGCAAGCGAGGGAATGAAGGCCGTGAGCTTGATGTCCACGACGCGTCTTCCCGCTTCAGTGCGGTAAACCGGCTTGGCTTCGAGCGTAGCCACTTCGAGGAACGGAGGCGGTTCCTTTCGGTTCTTCTCCATGATCTCGCGCGGGATCTGGATGAGCTTGATCTTGAGCCCGAGTTCCTTCTCGACCGCGTTACACTCCATGCGAAGGTTCATCTCGAAGTCCCACGCCAGGCAGGCAAGCTCCTTTGCCCCGGCCTGCTTCGCTGCTGAGGCCGCGGCGCGGACCTCGTCTCGCGTGAGGATGCTGTCGATGCTGTCCACGTGGCAGAGTGCTGGTCCCTTGCGTCCGTGGAGCAGGGGGGAGGGCGAGCCACGAAGAGGTTCTGCCTTGTAGAAGTCGAGGACGACCCGGCGGTGTTCGTCGTCGGCGCCCTGGAGGCGCTCCTTCTGCCACCACTGCCGCTCATAGCGGCCGAGGTTGAAGACATCGAAGGCCCGGTAGGACTTGCCATCTGCATGGAGCTGGCGCTGGACGTCGATCAGTCGCTTTCGCGAGGTGTGGATGGCGAAGCGGCCGAGGTCGGCCATGATCCAGCGACGACCGAGGCGCTCGGCGACGGCAGCGGTGGTCCCCGAGCCGCAGAAGAAGTCGGCGACAGTAGCCCCCTCTGTTGAAGCGAGTTCGAGAACCTGTTGAAGGAGTGCCTGGCTCTTCTCGGTCGGATAGTCGCTTGAGTTGGAATAGACGGGAAGGCCCGACCACACGGTATCGGCCAATCGGCTTTCTGCAGGCTCCCTCCAATACTGCGGCTTGCCGTCATCAGGTGACGGACGGATGAATTCAAGACGCGAGCCAGTATCGCGCCAGTATTGAGCGAGGGTCCTTCCGCCCGCCTCGGCAAGGAAGCGCTCGTAGTTGCCAGACGCGATCAGAGCACGTTCCTTCTTCCAAACCCACTGGCCAGAAGTTGGCGTCACCCCGAAGAGCTCATAGCGCATTGTGGGCCGGTCGGCCGTACTCCAGAAGTGGTGCCAGTGGCCCTCGGGGTTGCCGGGGTCATGCTTTTCGATCCAAAAGGGCTTAAAGCGAGTCGCGGGAAGCCGCGTGTACCACAGGAGCACGTCGTGCCGCACTTGGAGGCGCTGAAGAGAATCAAACTGCTGCTGGAGATTCTTGACTGCACGGCCGGGGAGAATGATTTCGTTGCGAAAATTCTGCAGCCCAAAAATGTCATCCATGATTGCCCGAACACGATGGCTGACGTTAGCGCCGACATGCACGAAAATGCTACCGGAGTCCGCGAGGAGCTCTCGCATGATCGAGAGACGTTCGCTGAGCATCTGGAGGTAGGAATCACTGCCCTTACCCCAGGTGTCGCGGTAGGCAACCATCTCAAGGGCTGATTGGTCCTTGAAGATTTCGTCGTTCTGGTCGCCGATGGGGACACCCATTCTGAAGTCAGCATCAACGTCAAATGGCGGGTCGATGTAGATAAGGTCGAGCTTCCCACGGAAGTCTCGTAGGACGGAGGCAATGATTAGCTTGTTGTCCCCCCAAACGAGCATGTTTCGGAAGTCGTCGAGGCGCTTCGTCTTCTTATCAAAGAGCGTGATCTGACCGGCTGCGACCGCCTCGCTTCTGGGTTGATCGACAGTCTCAATGCGCTGCAGCGGCATCGCAATCCCTGCGGCGTCGACCTCACGCCGGTTGCCATACTCGTCATACTTGCCTTCCCAAACGAGCTCGGTCTTGCGGGTAGAGAGGGGGTGTGGGTTGGCAGGGCCGAACGGCTGAAGACCGTGGCTGGCTTCCTTGTTGGATTTCGGCGGTGTAGCGATGACTGAATCCTCCTGCTAGCTCACATACTTCACGCGGCCTCGTGGAGCAATACGGCCACTTCCCTAATAGTTCGCAAAAAAGGATGCCGCCTTTTCCGGGTTGTACCCGCGGCGGTCGTAGAGTTTCGTCGTCGAAGGGTCTGCGTGGCCCACGGCCTCCTGCACGTCCTCCAGGCTGGCCCCATTTTCGAGCGCTGTCGTGATGAACGTGGCCCGCATTGAGTGTGCAGAGTACCCCTTCGCGGCCACCAGGGCCAGCGTTGCGTATTTCCGCAGAATCCGGTCGATGACATCCGGGTCCAAGTGGCGCCGGAGCGTCTGACCCCTGCGGTTCCCGCGCACCGGCCGAAAGAGAGGGCCCTCCTGGTCCTCGCCGTGCCCGGCCGCCTCCAGGTACTCCCGAATCCGGCTGGCAACATTGGGATGGACGGCCAGCGCGTGCTGCTCGCCTCCCTTGCGGATGAAGCGAAGCGAGTCGAAGCCCTGGTTCTTGTGAAACGAGTTCACCTTCATGCTGGCGATCTCGGCCCGCCTGCAGCCGACCTGGAAACCGACCGCGAGGATGGCTCGGTCCCGAAGCCCGAGGACCGTCTTCGGATCTGGAGCGTCCAGGATCGCCCGCGCCTCTTTGGGCGAGAATGACGCCGTGGTCCCGTGCTTTCGGTTGATCTTGGGGCGCCGGATCTCACGGACCGGGTTAGTGTCCGCGGCCCGGCGGTCGACCAGGTGCGTGAACAGGCTCGACAGTGCCGAGAGCTTGCGCCGGATAGTGGACGGCTTCACGCCAGCGGACTTGAGGCCGCGTTGCCAGGCGATCACTGCGGCGCGGTCCACGCGCCGGAAGTCCTCGCGGGAAGTCACCCCAAGGGTCCGACAGAAATCGGCGACGTCCAGCCGGTAGGCCCGGCGAGTCTGCTCTGAGAGCTGGCCGGCCAACCAGATTTCTTCCTCGGGGACGGCTTTCAGGATCTCCAGGGCGTCCGCCTTGGCGAGATTGTGGGTGCCGGAGTGTCTTGCGAGCGCCTTCTCTGAGGTGTCGTCACGGTCAATCATAGGGTCTCCCCTGCCTTGTCTTTAATACGTGATAATCCAGTTTATCACGTACTATAATTCCACAAAGGGGAGGAGCCTGCAAGAGATAAATCGGGTCTTCCTATGGGTTGGGCTTTCCGTCCTGGGATGCCGCGTACCTGGCGAGCAGATCCTCGCCGGTCTCGCTGTCGAAGGAAACAAACTGGCACTCCTCATCCGGGACCATGCGCCGGAATTCCTCAAGGCGAAGGTCCACGGTCCAGCCCTCAAAGGTGGGAAGCTCGTTCGGTGTGGCCTGGTGGTTTGGGTTCGTCATAGGAGCATTATCCGAGAGCCACAATTGCTAGTCAAATTGTCGTGAATGGGTCGATGGAGGAGCCAAAATAGGGGGTACTGGGATATGGACCCGGAGGTGTTCGTCGCTCCTGAGCAATCCTGGTGCGTCGTTTTTCCGGTCGGGACCGGCAGGGACCCGATTTTGGCGATTTTCGCGCGCAGGTGACGCCTCGGCCATGATGGACCTCGGACAGCGACTCTTGCGCCAGCTCAGGCTGTCTACGCGCGAAGCAGAAGGCCGACGGTGCGCCGGGGAATGGACGACGCCGTCGGCCGTGGAGCAATCAGCCAAGCGATCCTGCGACTAGCCAGCCGAGACCCACCGCTCAAGGATGTCCTGCAGATGCTGGCGGCCGTCCTGCTGGAAGTACACAGCGAAGCGGCGGACGTGCATCCCCTGAAACCAGGTTCGCCACGTGGTCTCAAGGGCCTCTCTGTCGTTGAAGGTTCTAGGCTTCATCTCCAGGACCACGACTTCCCAGTTCGAAAGGTCGAGCTTCGGGACTGCGAGGCTCGAATTGGCGGTGGCCATGTAGGTGCCGACCGGCCTGCCCCGGAGCTCCTCGTCCTCGAAGGCCAGGTAGCCGTCGGTCAGGATGACCAGGATGTTTCGGACCGGCGCGGGCCGGGCCGGGGTGAGCTCGTAGGTCGAGAGGTCGTGTCGGACAAAGCTCCAAACGTCGGCGCCCGGGTAGCTCGGAAGCTTCGTTGCACCGGCGTAGAGCTCCTCCAGCCCCCGAAAGGCGCGATCTCTGGCCTGCCTGAAGGCGGAGATCCCCCCTGAGCCCAACTTGTTCATGTCCAGAGTGAGGCTATCAGCGAGGGCCCCGTAAAGGACATCGGTGCCCTTCTGCGGTGCCGCCACCAGGGCGAAACGGTCGGCCGAAAAGACGAAGCTCTGCTCGGAGACGTGCCTCTCGAAGACCGCGAAGGCGGCCCGCACGGCGGCAATGTCGCGCTGCGCCTGGCCGGGGTTCAGGGCCGGATCCACGCGGTCCGAGAGGTCCGAAAGGACCACGAATCCGAACACGGCATCCGGCCCGTTTCGCGCCGCATCGTCGGCCGCAGATCCCGAGCAGCCGCACAGA
>ERZ795054.3500-NODE-3500-length-12263-cov-3.909813_pt1 | contig 12263 bp, 7 predicted proteins | sample MGYA00375138_ERZ795054 | MGnify/ENA primary metagenome ERZ795054 (study PRJEB30183, sample SAMN05720215) | anaerobic digester metagenome | isolation source: active sludge of municipal wastewater-treating anaerobic digesters | place: USA | collected 2014-12-23 ...
GGGATTCTTTACAACCAGGTGATCAAACAGAACCGACCGGTTGTTCAGGTGGGTTCCACCAAAATATCGGTTGATCAATTTGAAAAACGCGTTCAATACGAAAGGTTATCCAATGTTGATACCTTTACGAACTACGCCGCCTCCGGATACGCTCAGTTATTCCAGTCTTACTTGCTCGAAATGCAGAACTCTCTGGATAACTATATCCAATTCGGCAGTGACGTTCTGGACAAAATGATCAACGAAGCGGTAATCGCGGCCAAAGCCAAGGAATTGGGGATAACCGTATCAGAAGAAGAAATCGATAAGGAACTTGAAAGAGGTTTCGGCTTCTTCCCTGAAGGCACTCCAACACCAGAGGCGACTGTAGAGTTTACATTTAAACCTACATCGACACTGTCTGCTCAACAACTCGCTATCATCACTATCACACCCACGCCTTCCCCTGAGCCGACACTCACCCCTGAACCAACCGCAACCGGTATCCCCACCGAGGAACCTACTGCAACACCAGATGTTACTGCCACAGCCACCAGCGTACCAACTGCTACTCAAATTCCTCCTACTGCAACCCCATACACACGTGAAGGATTTGAATCACTGTATAAGACAATGCTGACAAACATCAATCAGCAATTCAATTACACAGATTCAGATTTCCGTGATTATGTAAGAGCGTTGTTGCTCAACCAGAAAGTCTTTGATCATGTAACCAAAGATATTACACGGGATCAGGATATGGTTTGGGCAAGGCACATTCTTGTGGAAACTGAAGAGGAAGCTAAAGCCGTCCTAGACAGACTCAACGCAGGCGAAGATTTCGGTGTTGTGGCAGCCGAACTTTCCATCGACTCATCGAATAGCGCTTCTGGCGGAGATCTCGGATGGTTCACCCAGGGACAGATGGTGGCAGAATTCGATAAAGCGGCGTTCTCCTTGGAAATAGGAAAACTAAGCGAACCGATTCAAACCGAATTCGGGTACCACATCATCCAGGTTCTGGGTCATGAAGTTCGCGAATTGACGGATGAGCAGCTGGATAATTACAAAAACCAGGTCTACTACAAATTCGTGGAAGATGCCAAAGCGACCATGACGGTCAAGAAAAATGATATCTGGGCAGAGGTTGTTCCAAGCACCCCGACAATACCTGATCAATACCGGATAACGGAATCACAATAGACACAAAAACTGCGGCTCATGAGCCGCAGTTTTTTTATGTTCCTGATTACTTTACCATTTCGTCGCTTACCTCATCCAATCGCAGGCTGATCACCTGGCTTGCTGAATCACGTCCCATAGTCACGCCATAAATCACATCTGCGACCTGAACAGTATTACGATTGTGAGTGATCACTATGAATTGGGTTTCCTGGCTAAGTTCATGCAGCAATTCTGTGAAACGCCCAACATTCGCCTCATCCAACATCGCGTCCACCTCATCCAGAATACAAAATGGTGTGGGAGACACTCGCAGGAGTGAAAAAACGAGCGCGACCGCAGTCAGAGAGCGTTCTCCACCAGAGAGCAGAGATAATCCCTGCTCCCGTCTGCCTGGCAGTCTAGCCTCAATATCGATTCCTGTTTCGCCAGGATTTTCAGCGTCGGTCATTACCAGACGGGCTGACCCTCCACCAAAGAGTCGGGCAAACATCTCTTTAAATTCTGCTGCCACCGCGTTGAAAGTCGACCGGAATTGCCGATTCATGATCTCATCCAACTCTGTGATGATCTGACGCAGATCGCCATCTGCTTTCTGCAGATCCGCCAACTGGGATGTCAGATAGGTATGTCTTTCCTTGACCTCAAGATATTCCTTATACGCGTCAGGGTTGATCGCCCCCATCCGGCGAAGCAAAGCCCGTTGACGATTGATCGAATCATCCAATCCTTTTGGCAACTCGTTCAAAACAGCCAATTGACCAATACCTTCCAATGGGAGCGGGGTTGGACCGGCGACATCATCAGAATACTCAAGTGCTACCAGTCCAAAATCCTCTTCTATTCGGCGTCGTAAATTATCAAGCGCTTCACGACTGCGGGAGTATTCCAGTTGCGCCTGGGTGTATACCCGATCGGCGTTTGCCTCTGCTTGTTGTGTAATGGAATAATCATGCTGATATCTGGAATATTCAGACTCAAGGGAACGCAACTCTTCTTCAGCCGGTTCTATCTGCTGCCTGGATTGCGAGATCTTTTCGTTTACGGTCTCTTCTTCAGTTTTCGCTTTAGCTCTTGCCGTTTCTGCTTCAGTGGTCAGTTGCTCAATATCAGCAATTCGTCGCTTGATTTGTTCATTTGTGGTTTGATTCTGAGAAATTGTGTTTTCAAATTCGCTTAACCGCGTATGAGCCTCTTTAACAGCCCGTTCTGTAATTGCCTGGGTAGTCGTCCAATGCCCCAATTGACCCTGTATTTCATCTATGGAGACGGAACGCAGTTGGGTAAGCAGTTGTTGAATCTGCTGGTTTTGGCTAAGGATTTCACCTTCGTTGGAATCCACTTCTACCTGGACTGTTTTGATTTCACTCTCCGCATTTGCTACCTGGCTGGCTAAAGTGGATAACTGTGTATTTTGCCATTCAACCTGTTGAGCCAATTGAGCATGCTCACGTTCTGCGGTATTACATGACTGGGTGACTTGTTGCAGTCCGGATAATATGCCTTTTTTTTCATTTTCCAATGCTTTGCGTCGTTCTGTTAATGATTTGGCTTTATCAAGAACTGCATTCAGTTCTCTTTGTTTACTCGCTCGGGTATCCTCAAGTTGTTTCATGCTTTCCTGAAGATCTTTCTTTTGCCGCGGTCTACTGATCACAGCTGTGCGGTTTTCCTTCCCAGCTATGATGACTCCACGACCGGTAAAAACTTCACCCTTGAGCGTTACCACTTTACCAGAATCCGGCAATTCATTCACCAGATCGCGCGCAGTACGGCGGTCTTTTACGATCAGCACCTGTCCAAGCAGGAAAGTGATCAGTTTCTGTGAGGGATGTGCAATCTTTACCAGGTCAGAAGCTATACCGATCACATTTTGCCTGTTGGCTAACTTTATCTTTTCCACTGATCTGGATTGATTAACTGGAATCAGCATAGCCCTACCGGAATTATCAGCTTCCAGAAAAGCCAGAATTTCTTCTGGATTCGTATTGTCATCATACAACAGGGCATCCAACTGGTCACCAAGAGCTGCACTGATGGCTGTCTCAAGTTCGAATGAAACTTCCAGAAAGCTGCCGACCGAACGCAGACTGCCGGGAATCCGACCGTTCTTAATTGCGTTTAACAGACTTTTTGCCCCGTCCCCCATGCCTGCAAATGCCATTTCTGCCTGCTGCACAACCTCCAATTGGGCTTTCAGTTTTGCCAGTTCAGTTTCATGGCGGTTGAGCTCATGATTGAGGTTCTTTTCAGCGTCACCAAGTTCAGAGATCTGCTCTGTCAGATCTTTGAGAGCGAGCTCGTTTTCTTCGAGCCGGGTCTCAAGTTCAACTTTACTTGATTTTAGCTCCTGAAATTTTTGCAGGGCGGCAGCACTATTTTTTTGGTTTTTCTCAATACCCTCCAACAGGTGCGCACGACTCGTCGAAAAATTCTCGATCCGATTTTGAAGCTCCCTTTGATGCGCCTTTAGTTGAACCTGGCGGGTTTCGAGCGCTACCATTTTCTTGCGAGACTGTCCCAGGGAAGTCTCAATTTGATCCCGCTCTACTTTTCGCTTTGAAAACAAACTTTGGACAGAAGCGAGTTGTTCACGGCATTCCATGAGTTCCAGGTTGATACGTTCATTATCAGTTCTAAGCTCGAGCAGTTTGTCCTGGTAAGAAGCGGCCAGTTCCTCGTTGTGGATCAGATCACTCTGCAGTGATGTTTTCTGTGCCTGATAAGACCTGAGCCTTTCCTCAAGTACAGCAATTTCCCGGCTTACCTTTTCACGTTGGAAATGATATTCCGCTGATTCCGCATGCCAGGCATTTAATTGCGACCGTAAGTCCTGCAATCGCACTCGAACATTATCAACCTGTTTTTCGATCTCAGACCTTCTACCGCGCGCCAGATTTACTTTTTCCTCCTGGTTTTTTAAGACCTCACGGTAACGGAGGAGTTCTTTTTGTGAGTTTTGCCAATGATACCCATACCAATCCTTTAACAAGACTTGCAGGTCAGCCTTCACCCGATCATATTCTTCAACGCGTTTCGCCTGTCGTTCAAGGCTGCGCAAGCGTGGTTCCAATTCGCCCAGGATGTCCGTCACCCGTTCAAGGTTACGTCTGGTGCTATCCAACCGTGTTAGAGCTTCTTCACGACGGGATCTGAAAAGACCTATTCCAGCAGCTTCTTCGAAAAATTTTCGACGTTCTTCCGGACGAAGCGACAAGGCGGCATCTACCAGACCTTGGCCTATGATAGTATATGTGCGCTCGGCTAAGCCTGACTGAGCCAGCAGTTCGGATATATCCTTCAGTCTGACGCGTTGTTTATTGAGCAGGTACTCATTGCTGCCATCCCGGTATGCCCGCCGCGATATTCCAACCTCTGAATAATCCACGGGCAGCCAGCCTGATTCATTATCAAACTGGATGGTGGCAGAAGCCATTCCGGCTTTCGGACGCTGATCTGATCCAAGGAAAATCATATCTTCGGTCTTTTTTCCGCGCAGTAGGCTGTAAGATTGCTCTCCAAGTACCCAGCGGATGGCATCCGCGATATTGGATTTTCCGGAACCATTGGGTCCGACAATTGCAGTAACATTGCCCGGGAATTCAAATAAAGACCTGCCGGCAAAGGTTTTATACCCATGCAGTTCAAGAGATTTCAATCTTGGTTTCATTTGGTGGTAAATTCCCAATCGACAATGTTTAGATTTTTTAATGCCATAATGGCAGCTTGCTTGGTAGCTGCCTGTTTGCTTGAACCAACTCCGGTACCACAGACCTTTCCATTAACAATCACATCCACCTCGAATGATTTGGAGTGATCAGGGCCTGATGAGCTTCGGGTAGTGTAAACCGGAGCCGGGTACCCGTTACCCTGGGCCCATTCCTGCAGGTTGCTTTTCGGATCTTCATCCTTGTGATTGATCAGAATATCATCCGCAGCATTTTCAAGGATCGGATCAATAAACTTTCTGACTCCTTCAATATCCATGTCCAGGTAGAGGGCACCGATCACCGCCTCAAAGGTATCGCAGAGCAACCCGGGACGGTTGTAACCCCCTGCCTGTTGCTCTCCTCTTCCCAGGCGCATAGCACCGCCCAGACCAATTTCTATGGCGAAATTGGCTAATTGTTCCGTGTGTACCAGGGCGGAGCGCATACGCGTTAGGTCACCTTCCGGCATTTCCGGATAACGGTTATAAAGCCAAGCCCCCACTACAAAGTCCAACACCGCATCTCCGAGGAACTCCAGTCTTTCATTATCCTCTAGGGCTTCCGGGTGTTCATTTAGATATGAACGATGAGTAAGGGCACGACTTAACAAAAGTATGTCAGTCATGTTCGGGAATAAGCGGGCTGCTAGTTCTGCCGGGGTTTCAGTATTCGGTTTTGTATTAGGATTATCCAAATAATTGCTCCCCGAATAAGGAGAGCGCCAACCTCCCTTAACAGAGGGGTTCGCGGTCACATTATTCTTTTATAGTATTGAATTTGTTTTTAAACCAGAACCGGTCAGAATCGCCACAACAGGTTCCACCACCTCAATTTTATCACTTAGTAGGGCTGCCAGGGATAAACACGCTGTGGGTTCACAAAAGATCCCCTGCCTGGCTATACTTTTGTAAGCCTCGCGCAATTGCGGTTCGCTGACACTCACCATGATCCCGTTTCCGGCATACAGGCGTTTCAGTATCGGTACGGCACGTACTGGATGAATTACACTCGCACCTTCGGCTAGCGTTTCTGAGGACTGGATTTCAGGGATTTCATTCATCCTCCTGGTATACGCGGCAACGGCTGGCGAGCAGGCTTCAGCTTGCACACCAATAAACCGCGGCATTCTATCCGTCACCCCCGCCGCCAGCAGCGCTTCAAAGCCCAGTAGAATTCCATATAGCAACCCGCCATGTCCGACCGGAGCGAGGATGGTACCCGGTACCTTTTCCAGGTCTTCTACGAGCTCATAGGCTATCGTCGCTATCCCTGCCAATCCAAAAGGCATGTACGCGTGGCTGGCGTAAACACTGCCTGCGTGCACTGCCTCCAGCACAGCAGCCGCAGCGTTCGCCCGTGGACCTGGTATGCTTTCAACTTTCGCTCCATATTGTTCGATCTGCCATCGTTTCGGTCCAGAAGCCGATTCAGGGATGAACACCCGCGCTGACACGCCTGCCCTTGCGCAATATGCAGCCAATGACGCTCCAGCGTTGCCCGATGAATCTTCCACGTCTTCGTTAATCCCGCGTGAAGCCAGGAAACTGACCAGCACTGCTGAACCACGGTCTTTATATGAGCCGGTGGGATTCTGGCTTTCCAGTTTGTAATAGGTGGAAAAACCATTGATACTGCCGGCCAGAAGCGGCGTACCACCTTCTCCAAGGGTAATGACAGGTGCCTGATATGGTAAACCCAAACAAGCCTGATAACGCCATAATCCTTTATGAATCTGATGAATCGATGGTTTGGAATATTGCGGAAAGTCAGAAAAGTCCCAAATTCCCCCACAATGGCACAAATGCGGGGTTTCCTCAAGCGGATAGGATGCTCCGCAGATAGTACAGCTGACAAGTTTCATTTTTTGGCATTCTTTTTGTGATATGTGACCAATTAATTATATCTTACTGCGTATCACTTACTGTATCTATCTGCTATAATTGCCAGCGTGGATTTTCAAATCGCCGGACATCAAACCGAAGGCTACAAGATCAATACAGAGGTCTATACCGGGCCGCTCGACCTGCTGTTACAACTGATCGAAAAAGCTGAACTTGATATCACCCGACTTTCCCTCGCCCAGGTAACCGATCAGTATCTTGAGCATCTGCATAACCTTACCGTGCAGGACCCTGCAGAGGTATCAGCTTTTCTAGTGATCGCAGCCAAACTTGTACAGATCAAATCCTCAGCCCTTCTGCCGCGTCCGACCGTTCCAAGCTTACAACCAGAAGAAGATCCCGGTGAAGCTCTCGCCAGGCAGTTGATCATTTATAAGAAATTCAAAGACCTTTCCAGATTTCTGGAAGATCGCGAAAGCGCGGGGCTGCATACCTACATAAGGCTGGACGCCCATCCTTCTGCGCAATTATCGTCAAAACTTGACTTGAGTGACTTTACTCTTGAAGATCTGGTGCTGGCAGCCCGTGAAGTTTTCAGCAATCTGAATAATCTACCTCCATTGAGCGAGGTAATGAATTCACCCAGGTTTACCATCCGGCAGAAGATCAGCCTCATTCTTGAAACTTTACAAAGATCAGGTTCCACAAATTTCAAAACGATACTCACGGGCAAAGCAAGCCGAGTTGAGGTGGTGGTAACATTCCTTGCGTTGCTGGAGCTCATCAAAAGGCATATGATCGGAGCTGATCAGGATGAACTTTTTGGCGAAATTCGCTTACAGGTTGAGGGTGACCTTTCAGCCCTGGGCGAGGAAGAACTCGAATTTGTAGAATGAAAACCTAAAAAATGCCGGTTTTTTGAACTTTCAAGCTCATTTCATCCAACATCGCAATATCATCATCAGTTAATTTCCACCCCACTGCCCCAAGGTTCTGTTCAGCCTGTTGGGCATCTTTAGCGCCAGGAATCGGCAAGGCTTGTTTCTGAACAACCCAGTTAAGCGCCACCTGGGCTGTAGTTTTTCCATCGTGTTCGTTACCGATGCGTGCCATCGTATTCAGCATAGGCTGCAAACCAGCTAAATACTCCCTGCCATATCGAGCTCCCCTTGTTCCGCGCAATGGGTTCGTGGCTGTGTATTTACCGGTCAGAACCCCCATAGCTAATGGACTATACGCAATCAATTTTATCCCCTCTTCCAGGCAGTAATCCATCAAACCATTCTGTTCAATGTGTCGATCTAGTAGATGGTATTCCACCTGGTTTGAAGCCAGCCGCAATCCGTGTTTCTTTAGGGTTTCATGTGCCTCGATTGTCTGTGCAAGATTATAGTTGGATACCCCGATGGCATCGATCAATCCGATTTCATACACATTTAGCATTCGCATCATCCAGGTTTCAGGACGCAACGGTGGAATGGGTACATGCATTTGATATAATGCAACGCTGTTCAGCTTTAATCGTTTCAGGCTATTTTTAAGCGCCACCCCCATTGAGTCCTTAAATACCCGCCACGGGAAGGGCATCATTTTTGTTGCGATGATCACCGGCTCACCTGTTTCTTCGATCAATTCGCCGAGAATACTTTCTGATTTACCCTGTCCATAGACTTCTGCAGTATCAAAAAAACGGATTCCTCCTCGAATACTGGTGAGAAATGCATCCCTGACCTCTTTTTCTGAATAACTATTACCAAAACCCCATACCAGCCGGTCTCCCCAGGACCATGTTCCTACCCCTATTTCAACCCCACCAAAAATGTGATGTTCTCTTTGTGTTGACATGATCCGCTCCGGGAGAAAGTTCTGCCTATTATACTCAAAAACGAGCCCGCGCAATGGAAAGATTATTTGGTATATAATCTTATCTGACCGAGCGACAATCAAAAACACAGGAGGCCCATAATGGTTGAACATCTGGAATTTGCCAATAATTATCGGGACTTATCCACAGAACAGGGTTTTCAATACGAATTCCTTTGCGACCGTTGTGGATCAGGCTACCGCACGACATTCAAGCCCTCTCTCACCGGTAAGATCAGTACAGCCCTCGACACGGCCAGCAACCTGTTCGGTGGAATTCTAGGGAAAGCTGCAAACCTTGGTGACCGTGTTCATTCTGCTACATGGGAACGCGCCCACGACGAAAGCTTTAGCGAAGCTGTTCGCGAGATCAAACCTTACTTCATCCAGTGTCCACGTTGTAACTCGTGGGTGTGCCGGCAGAAATGCTGGAACACCAAAAAAGGATTATGCAAGGAATGCGCACCTGACCTGGGTGTCGAAATGTCCGCCGCCCAGGCATCCCGCTCAGTTGAGGAAGTGTGGGCACACGCAGCAATGGCGGAAGAGGATAAGAAATTAACCACGGAAGATTGGCGTGAAGGCATCACTGCCACCTGTCCGAACTGTGAAAAACCTCTGGCGACAAATGCTAAATTCTGTCCGGAATGCGGTTTTTCACTAAAACCCAAGGATAAGTGCCCGAGTTGTGGCGCTAAATTATTACCCGGGGCTAAATTTTGCGCTGAGTGCGGCCAAAAGCTGTAGGCATCGGTAATTTATGATGTTTATGTACTTTCAATCCTTATCTGCATCTGATCTCGCCGGAATTCCATGCCAGAAGATGTAACCCCAATCCGCCAGCAATACCTGGATATCAAGAAACAGTATCCCGATGCGATTCTTTTTTTCCGCCTCGGGGATTTTTACGAGACGTTCGATGACGATGCCCACATTACCTCCCGTGAATTAGACATCGTGCTTACGTCACGTAATGTTGCCAAGGGAAATCGTGTACCAATGGCCGGTATTCCCTACCACGCGGCTGAGAATTACCTCTCCAGGTTGATCGATAAGGGTTACCACGTAGCAATTTGTGAACAGGTTGGTGAACAACCCGCCAAAGGGATTTTTCCACGCGAAGTGGTGAGAGTGGTTACCCCGGGCACCGTTATCGAACCGGGTTTATTGAACAGTCACGAAAACAATTTTCTCTGTGCCACCAGAATTGAAGGTAACCAATTCAGCGTGGCTTACGCTGATATTACCACGGGGGAGTTTGCCGTCACACAGATCGAGTCAGCTGACCCGCTCACCGACCTGAGGTCAGAGTTAGCCCGGCTAAACCCGGTCGAAATTCTTCTCCCCGAATCTTTAAAATTGAACGGTAATCTTACCGGAAGTCTGACGTCGATGCCGGATTGGCGGTTTGAGACGGGTCGATGCCGGGAGATTCTCTTAAGGAAGATGGAGGTCTCCACATTAGACGGTTTCGGGCTGGAGAACCTGCCCCTTGCGATTCAAACCAGCGGGATGATCATTCAATACCTTGAACAAACCCAACCATCAGCGATCGCCTTATTAAAGGGACTGGCTACATATAGTACCAGTGAATTCATGGTGCTGGACGCAGCCACTCGCCGCAACCTGGAACTCACTGAGACCATTCGCCGCGGCGACATTCAGGGTTCGTTACTTTCTGTTTTAGACCGTACGATCACACCCATGGGGCACCGCTGCATCCGCCAGTGGGTCAGCAAACCATTACTCGACATCACAAAGATCGAACAACGGCAAAATAATGTGTCTGTTTTCTTTGATAATTCCCTGCTGCGCGCCGAATTCCGGGCTGAGCTGCAACACATTGGTGATCTTGAACGGTTGACTAACCGGGTGGTAAGCAACTCTGCTCAACCACGCGATCTCGCCGGGATCAGGGCGATCCTTCAACATTTGCCTCAAATTAGGAACACGCTCAACGAAGAAGAGGATCGATTACAACCCATCCTGCAACACTTCGACGTCTGCCAACCGGTACTTGACCTGCTGGAAAAAGCGATCGCTGAGGATGCCCCTGCCACCCTGCAAAACACCGGTATCATCCGCAGAGGATACTCAGAAGAGCTCGATACTGTGATCGAGATGTCCAGTCACGCCAGGGAGTGGATCTCGAACCTGGAGGCGGTGGAACGCGATAGAACCGGTATTCGTACCCTGAAAGTTGGATACAACAAGGTCTTCGGTTACTACCTTGAGGTTACTCATAGCAACACCGGGCAGGTGCCACAGGAGTATATTCGCAAGCAGACCCTGGTCAACGCCGAGAGATACATCACACCTGAAATGAAGGAATACGAATCCCTGGTTTTAAATGCTGAAGAACGAATTCGGGAGATCGAACTTCGCCTCTTCAAAGAGATCTGCCAGGCAATCAACCCTCACATCGAACAACTGCTTACCACATCACGTGTACTAGCAGAGCTGGATGTTTTTTCCGGGTTGGCAGAAGGAGCCGCTATTCAGAATTACGTCCGTCCTAGCCTGCTTGAAGAGCCGGTAGTGCGGATCATTGACGGCCGTCACCCCGTGGTGGAAACCAATTTGCATGGGGAGAGATTCGTACCGAATGACGTAGTGTTGGAAGACGGTGAAATCATTCGAGTCATAACGGGACCAAATATGAGCGGTAAATCCACCTTCCTGCGCCAGGTAGCTTTGATCGTTTTGATGGCGCAGATCGGAGCGTATGTTCCGGCGAAGAGTGCCCAAATCGGTATAGTAGACCGCATCTTTACCCGCATTGGCGCCCAAGATGAGATCCACGCCGGACAATCTACTTTTATGGTCGAGATGATCGAAACAGCCAATATTCTTAACCACGCTACCAGTCGCAGCCTGCTGATCCTTGATGAGATCGGCCGTGGAACCTCCACTTATGATGGATTATCCATTGCCTGGGCAGTGATCGAGTACATTCACAACCATCCCCGTCTGCGCGCGCGCACCTTTTTTGCCACACATTTTCATGAGTTGACGGTCTTAAGTGATCTCCTGCCGGGAATTCGCAATTACAACGTGGCCGTTGCAGAAAACGGCACCCGGGTTATCTTTTTACATAAAATCGTGCCTGGTGGAACAGATCGTTCATACGGAATCCACGTGGCTCAACTTGCCGGTATCCCCCGACCGGTCATTTCACGTGCAAGTGAGATCTTGTCGCAATTGGAAGCCTCATCCGGATCGACCATCAAGGTCGAACCAAGTCACACCCAGCAGCTCGCGCTTTTTCCGGAGACTAACCCCTTATTAGACGAATTAAAGACGCTCGATCTAAATACTATGCCCCCGATCGAAGCATTGAATATTCTTTATGAATGGCGAAAGCGTTTTATTCCAAACGAAAAGAGTAACAAATAGGTTACCAGTCGCGTGTCCCGCGCAGGAAATCCGCCCCGTTCATCCAGTTTCTACCTGCTGGCTTGACTTCCAGCAGCATAAGTCCGCCATCAATCGTGTTTACACAAGGAAATCGGTCGACCACAAACCGATTGCCAGGTAGGCCCTTTCCCGTGACCACACGCGTTTTACGTATATTCAAAGGTTGTCCTTGAAAACTCATTGTAGCACCCGGCCAGTCAATGAAAGCGCGAACCTTCCGTTCTAGTTCGACCGCGGGTCTGGAAAAATCAAGTATTCCATCTTCTTTTTG
>ERZ795054.3506-NODE-3506-length-12245-cov-4.658162_pt1 | contig 12245 bp, 5 predicted proteins | sample MGYA00375138_ERZ795054 | MGnify/ENA primary metagenome ERZ795054 (study PRJEB30183, sample SAMN05720215) | anaerobic digester metagenome | isolation source: active sludge of municipal wastewater-treating anaerobic digesters | place: USA | collected 2014-12-23 ...
TTATGGGGGTAGAAGAAAATGAAATTATTGACCCGGAAATAAAGGCCATTCTTGATTTAAATTTGCCGCCCCTTGAAACCTTTGTCGAGATTGTGACGCAAAAGACGTTTGATACCCGATCGAGAAATCACAAGTCACTACTGGCCTCTCTCTGCGGCATGGGAAGAGAGAGCGGCTTTTTGATGGGGGGCCGGGGAAGAAAGAGGAAGTATGTCCTGGGAAATCAGCTTCTGGAACTTTTAGTCCAGTTGTCTGTCGTCGGCCATAACCAAAAACGGGGATTTTTCACGCAGCCGATTGCCATCACCGATTTCGTGGAATTTTTGAAAAAGCGCTATGGGTTGTTAATCGATTGCAACAAAGGTGCGGAGGACACCCCCGAAGGGGCAAAGGCATTGGAAAATAATTTCAATGCACTGAAAACCCGACTGCGTCAGTTGGGATTCTATACAGATCTATCGGACGCATCCAATTCGCAGGTGATTCGTCCTCGATTTACGATTTAGCCTGAGTAGGAGGAGATACGTGACAAAAAGTGTTAAAGACCAACCGGAAATCAGCGATGGGAAAATTGTTGATTTCATAGACGGGAAAATAAGGAAAGAAAGCGAAACAGAGCAGATCCGACAAAACTTTGAACGGACGCTCATCGAGGAATACAATTACCATCCTGAAGATGTTTCCGTTGATTTCAAGATCAAGGTCATGGATGGGTCAAGAAAAGTTACGAAGACCTTCTCTTTGGCCATTCTTCACGAAAAGAAATCCGCCAAACCAACCCAGGATGATGTGTATGTCCTGATTATGGTCGTAAAACCGAAAACCCAGCCCACCGACCTTGCCGGCGGCACCGAGGACCTGGAAAAGCTGCTTGCCGCTTGCCCCAATGCCGCCTTTGCCTGCTGGACGAACGGGATTGAGACACTCTATTTTCAGAAGAAAAAAACGAAATTTGATGTTGATATCTTCCCGGTCAATGATTTTCCGCGCAAAGGCGAAGATGATGCCGCGATCTTTACAACGGATCGTTCCCGATTAAGAGCAGCTACGGGCAATAACCTGCTCTATGCATTTAAGCGTTGCCATGACTTCATCCACGCCAACCAGGGTGGCTCAAAAGAGCAAATCTTTTGGGAATTTCTCAAGGTTTTATTTGCGAAGATTCAAGATGAGGAACAAGGCGGACGCCCGCAATTTGCCATTCGCACACTTGAGGAACGAAATACACCGACCGGACACCAGCTCGTCAAAGAGCGGATTGATGCCCTTTTCAAATCCGTCAAAAAAAAATCGGGGTTCCAAGGATTGTTCGACGACCAGGCCGCAGACATCCGTTTCCAGCCCGATGTACTGACCTTCATTGTAGCGCAATTGGAAAAATACGACTTTCTCCACTCCTCCGTGGATGTCAAAGGCATGGCCTATGAAACCATTGTCGGACCGACCTTGGAAGGCACACGGGGTGAATTCTTCACCCCCCGTAACCTCGTCAAGATGGCCGTCAAAATGCTCGATCCCAAACCCGGCGATCGCATCCTTGACCCTGCATGCGGTACAGGGGGCTTCATTGTCGTTGCCTTTAACTACATCGCCGAACAACTCCGTCTGGCGGCAAAAAAACAATGGCGAAACCCCGCGAAGCCGACAGAAGATGAAGAACGAGTAGTAAATGAACAAATCCATCAGGCGGGCAAGAATGTCTTTGGCATTGATTTCAACGCCAACCTCGCCAAGACCGCCCAGATGAACATGGTCATGAACAACGATGGCCGCGGCGGCATCTATTCCGTCAATTCTCTCTGGAAACCTTCCGCATGGCCCAAAGAGATAGCTACAGAGATTACGTTGTCCGGCTACGATATGGTGATTACCAATCCGCCCTTTGGCACAAAGATCAAGGTCGAGGGGAGTGAAATCCTGGGGCAATACGACTTGGCGCACGCCTGGAGCAAGGAAGGGGATCGCTGGGTGATGCAAGGCTCCCTCAAGACCGGCGTGCCCCCGGAGATTCTCTTTATCGAACGCTGCTTCCAATTCTTGAAACCTGGGACCGGTAAAATGGCCATCGTTCTTCCCGATGGCATTCTTGGGAATCCTGATTTGGAATATGTACGTTATTGGATCATGGCAAATTGTCAGGTCCTGGCCAGCGTGGATCTCCCAGTGGAAATGTTCTTGCCTCGGACGGGCACCCAGACCAGTGTCCTTTTCCTGCGCCGAAAATCAGATCAGGAAAAATTGGCAGAAAGCCTCTCCGGGGAACCGCCTGAATATTCGATCTTCATGGCCATCGCAAAATCCGTAGGGAAGGATCGCCGCGGGAATACGATTTACAAAAGGGATAAGGAGGGTAGAGAAATCATCCGGCGAGACTTATATAAAAATTATGCCCATTCGACCGTCCTGGATTTCGCCCCTATCGTAGAACCGACCGGCCGCATTGTGAACGATGACCTGCCGGAAATTGCAAGGCTATATTTTGAAAAGTTTAGAGGTAAAGAATGACCAGTTACTCAATGACTCAGGATGCATTCAGTGGCTTGTTTGAGCCGCAGGTAACAGAAGCCTTGTCCTCATATGTGGTGCGCAATTCATTCAGGCTTGATGCGGGAGCATATTCCGCCGGGTCAATGTCAATGCATAATTTTATTAATGCCAATGAACGCCCAACCATAGAGCTTTCAAAAATAGCTAAGATATTTGGCTTTGGTCCCTTTAAGAGGACCTACATTGAGGACTCTGAGTTCGGAATCCCATTATTGTCGAGTTCGGAAATTATGGAAATTGATCCTGATCCGCCGATTTTGGCTAAAGTGGATTGTCCGAAATGGAACCAATATGAGGTGAAGCGCGGCTGGATTATGGTCTCATGCTCGGGGACAATAGGAAATGTAGCGATAGTACCTAAAAAGTGCGATCGATGGGCAATCAGCCAGCATGCTTTGCGCGTAGTAGCAAATACGGGTTATACAGGATTCATCTATACTTTATTAGACTTGCCTTTAATGAAGGCCAAAATTGTATCTACAAAAAGTGGCTCAGTTATTGATGAAATCTATGAGAACGATTTGAAGCGGCTCGTTGTACCTCTGCCTAGTGAGGCCTGCATTCAAGAATTAGATGTTAAAATCAATCAAGTTCTTAATCTGCGTGAAGAAAGTGATGAGCTTCTTACGCAAGCCAACTCCATGCTTCACAAAGTCAATGGCTTGCCGGAATTGCGAAAAGACAAGGTCGATCAATATGACCTGGAAGGAGCTATCGAATCCATTGTCGTTGCTTCTTCAGAGGTGCTCCATAACAACCAGTCCGGTTCGGAATATCGTCTCGATGCCCACTATTACAATCCTCTGGCGCAAGTGGCCATTAAAAATATCAGGCAGTGTAAATCGGATGTGAAAACAATCGGAGATGTGACGGAAAGAGTTTTCATGTGCAATCGTTTCAAGAGGAACTATGTGGATGAGAAATACGGCGTTCCTTTCCTCTCGGGTAAAAACATCATCCAGATTAGGCCGACGGATCTGAAATATATTTCCCTCTCCGAAACATCAGACCTCGATGACCTCAAACTGGAAGCGACATGGACACTGATTACCCGCTCGGGCACGATAGGGAGAACGTGCTTCGTATGGAAAAATTACGAAAATTACGCGGCGACAGAACATATTGTGCGCCTTGTTCCAAACGAAGGGATAATAGATCCCGGCTATCTCTATGCCTTTGTGTCTTCCCCATACGGAAAGCAACAGGTTTTAAAATACAGGCATGGCTCTGTCATCGACGAAGTTACCGATAGTCAGATAAAAAAAGTCCTCATCCCTTTGCCTTCGGAAACGGATCAAAAAACAATCGGTGATCTGGTGCGCACGGCCTATGAAAAACGCGCCGAGGCGATTCGCCTGGAAGATGAGGCGCAACAAATATTGATGGACGCCCTAACCCAATGATTAGACGACAACAGGCTGATCTTTTGCGAGGTTTGTCATGATTGAACTCAATCAGGAAATGTATCATCAGGAGATGGCCCAGGCCGTCTATGAACACTTGCGGGATTTTCTGCTGACTAAAGAGAGGAACCACTGTCAGCGGGTAGAATATCTCCCTCGCGAAGTCATGGTGATGACTTGCAAGAAACTCCTTGAAGACATGGAGTTGAAAGCCCATGACGTGGAAGCCTTTGTCCTGACGGATCAAGTCAGAGAAGTGTACGAGATCGAAAGCGGCGCACTGATCGAAAAAAGAAATCGTGAATCGTTTGGGGTCCTGGTCGCATTCATTCCTCAGGGGTTGCGACTTCCGGCGGAAGATTCCTATGACATCCATACATTCAAGACCTACGATCTGACCGGCGTGCTTCGGGCTCACTGCAAAACGATTCTTGCCGGTTTGCCTGACCCGATTCAATCCATTGCCAGAACGATCATGGATCAATCCGCCGTAAAACGACAATCAGTGGATCGGCAACTGAAATATCACCTGGCGTTGAGGGAAGACGGCACCGGGTGGGAAGAAGCCGGGGCCTACCTCTACCTCGTCGGTCTCATCCCAGACCTGAAGCTGGATGAAGAGGGCGTTGAAACAAGGATCGACCGAAACTATTATTGCGTGGAAGAGGTGAGCAACCCGGATCGCACGATTCTGCAGAGCATCGAAAAATTGGTCACGAAATACGGTCTCAAACCGGAAGAGAACAATCTGGCTCAGAACCTTATTCGCTTTTTCCGAGAGCGGAATGCCACAGAGACGGACAAATGGCTGAAAGAAATCTTGATGGATTCTACCTGGCGGAGCCTATTGTCCTTTGATAAATGGTCGTTCAAGGACATCGCCACAGATAAAATCGAAATCCATCTCCAGCCGCTTGAAGACCCCAAGACCGGGACCTTAGCCAAAGGATTAACCAAAGAAGGCAGCAATCTCGTCGCCAGCACCAGTCCAGCCAACCCCGTCCATATTAAATGGGAAACCAATCCGAGAAATCCCGATGAATTGGGCCATTATCTCATCACTGTCGTCCGGGATACGGACGATGAGAATGCCGAAGAGGAGCTTCTCCGGCGCATTGTCAAAAAAGGGCGGAGCACCCTCAAATTAGGTCTGAAGGATGTCGAATTGGAAGAAGGGGAATCATGCGCCGCGAAAATTGTGATTTACGCCAAAGACAGCGCCGGCCTCACATTGGATAAGGATGAAAGCGAATCCTTCTGGATCGAAAGCGGGGTCAGTATCGATCCTGTCGTCAAAAAGATCAAAAAGATCCGCAATCGCGCCGAAGCGTTTCTATATGCTGCCCATAAGCATCGCAAGCCCATAGAAATAGACAGCGAAAACTGGGAGGAAGGAAATCCAAAACTTTACCGACTGAAACTGAAAAACCGGGATATCTACCGGATTGTGATCAACAGCGTCCTGTATGACATCGAGCGGCGAAACATCACTGATCCCATGAATGGCGGCGCCTGGCGGATCGACGCCAGAAACGTTCCCCTTCTGAAGGCGGCCGACCTTAAGCCTGCTCCGATTGCTGGTCATAACATCCCATCTTTAGCACGTTTTTTTGATGTAAGAAAAAGCCTCTTTCAATCCTTTCAGGAATGCGACGCCTTTGGTGTCGTGGAAACATTAGACCTGCGTGCTTTCAGCTCGCTCATTGAGGATTACGCCGCCGCTTATCGAGATATTCTTGACGATGTATGCCATAGGCTTCAGGCAACAGAGTCGGACGGCGACATCAATAATGTGTTATCTCTATTTCAAACGATCAACCATCTCGATACGGTGCACATCCGTTTGGGTTCTCCGGATGATGAAGGGGATGCGGTGCTCTTATGTCCCACCCACCCCTTGCGCCTCTTGTGGATGTTGCAATATCAGAACCTCCTTTTTTATTGGGCGGATTCTCTAAACGGCCTCACCGAGGAAGAGGCCAACAAACTGCTGAATCCGGAAAAAATCACCAAAATTACCTCGCTTAATATACCGTCTGCTATTTCCCTGGGGCATGGAGAAATCTTCGTTAACAGTGATAATCTGGACCTTTACTGGAGCATCTTTCCGAAGAGCAATACCAAAGATATCCGCAAATTGAACAGTTATATTTTCAAACTTCTGAATATCAAGGACAGCAATGGCCATATTACAACGATCACGCCAGAGCAGATCGCGGATAAACTATGGCGTTATCTCAAGCACCATCCGTATGTGACCACATTGAAACTGAACATCATCAATCCCGGCGACGGGCTTGTTGTGCTCAACGCGATTCGCCTCTTGCAGGCGGATGATGACTTCAAGGAGATGAACTATGATGTCGCCTTCTATGGAGACATGCGTTACGAAATGATGGGCAATGCCTTTGATCGGCTGACTGAAGAAAACCTGTCTGCCGAAGGCATGGAAAAGGATGTGGATGAAGAATTGCTCCGCCCAAATCCCAATCCGCTCTTCCCCAAGCTCCTCTTCTCCAAGAAAAAGGTGAAAGAAATCGAATGGCCGAACAGCAGCATCAATGAAGGCCATTTGACGATGGTGATCGACCGATTTGCCACCAAGGTTCTTACGCGACCCGTAGGCCAAGGGGTGGGAAGCTTTAGTCTGCATAATCTTCTGGGGGAATATCGAACAACCTTTGACCTGAAGGGCGATATGGCTACATGGTCAAGGAAAATTATTCCAAATCAAAATAGCGAGATCCGAGAAACTGAAAATTGGGCGCGCTTGAGCTTCGAGATCTCTGATCGCATGTCGCGTCTTTCTTCTTGCTTTTTCAATTGGGGAAAAACTTTGAATGAAGTCCCGGCTGTCCAGTTGGAATTGTCTGCTGTGGATAAATATATCATAAACCACGTCCACGAAAATTCCGATTGGGTCTTAACGATTGATCGCAATTTCGGGATCGAATATTTTGACAATCCCCGCAAATCCAGCGGAAACAGTTATCTGATAGACTATACGCCCGAATTTTTGGACGGTGTGGGACATCGGCTGATTGTTTCCACTTATTGGTTGAGCGAAATCGAAGGTTTGATCAGGGATGGCCTGAAGAAAATGGGCATCCCAGGAACGGGCTTTCACGCCGTCCATATTTTGGACATCTTGAAATCCATCTCCGGCAAACTGGCCCTTAAATTGATCAATAATCCCAAAGACGCCAGGGAGATTATCGGTCTTGCCCTGACGAGGCTTATTCTCGAAGAACAGGGCGATTTAGCCCATTCTGTCCTCATTCCCATTGACTCGCACATTTCCCTTTTTACCGAACATAAACGGCAAGTGCATGATGAGACTTTGAGATTGCAACGCTCTGATCTACTCATGGTGGGATTTGACCAGAACGCCATGAAGCTCCGCTTAATCGAAGTAAAGTTCAGAAGCGGTGCCGGCGCTGGAGAAGAATACGGCCTGAAGGAACAGATCGTATCCAAGAACGAAGACACGCAAAAGGTGATTGAGGCCCTGTTCCAGCCCAAAATGGAAAAAGATCGCTTTGATCGAGACATCCAAAATCACGAGCTGGGCCGGTTACTGGATTTCTACCTTGAGCGCTGCATTCGGCATGGGCTTATTCAGGAGAACTCCTCGGATGAACAAACGATTCTGACCGGAATCAGCAAGGTTATTTGCAACGACTTCCATATGGATTTCGAGAAAGCGGGTTACATCTTTAATTTGCAGGGCGTCAGTAAAGCACCGGAGAACTACAAAGGCAATACCATCCATGTCATCGGCAAGGATAAGATCTCACAGTTATTTGATATTGATGAAGATGAGATAGAGCCTCAACAGGAAGAGGCGGGCGAAGCCGTTGCATCAGGGCCGGACACAAAAAAAGACGAAAGGGAAGAGAAGCGTGATGGCGCTTCATCACCCGGCAGTTTTACTCAAACAGAAGAAACGGAAACCATTCGGGTTACGGCTGCGGGCGGTGATGAAGACAAAGAACCGAAAAAAGAAATCGAATCCGAAGCGGGCAAGGAGGCAAAAGCGACCACCCCAGCAGCTCAAAAAACCGACCTACAAATCTATTTAGGAAAGAATAGTGATTCAGGAAAGGCGGTCCATTGGAATCCCTTCTCCCAAGCGCCAAAAAAATTGTCCAACCAGCACATCCTGATTGTAGGAACAACAGGGGCGGGGAAAACGCAGACCGCCAGCGCGTTCATAGACAGCCTCTGCGAACAGAACGTCCCTGCGATCATCTTTGATTTCCAGGGGGAATACATGGACGCGGAATTGAAGGATTCCGGCGGCCAAACCTTCCTGGCGCGAACAAATGCCCGTGTCGTTGATGCATCGGACGGGATCCCGATTAATCCCTTTGAAGTGCCGATGGATAGATTGATGAACAAGAAGCAGAATTATCAAAAAGTCGTGTACCAGGTAGCCGCCAGTCTGAAGAGGATCTTTGGATTGGGTGACATTCAACATGCCGAACTGAGGGATGCCATTAGTCAGGCGTATGCTGTGAAAGGCTTTATTTCCGGCAAGAAAGATACCTGGGAGAATGACCCGCCATCCATAGCAGACGTCTGGTCCATCTTAAAAGAAAAGGAAAAGGTAGGCAGCGCAACGGTGCGCAACCTTAATCTGCGCATTGAGCCGCTCTTCGCTACGGGGATCTTTCAAGATGAAGGAGGCGATCTAACGTTTAACGATATTCTGGGTCATACGACAATTGTTCGCCTTTCCAATTTGGCTACGCCTGAGTTGATGGTTGCCGTCAGTCGCTTCATGCTTCAGAAGATATATTCAGATATGCTGGCGAAAGGGCCGACCAATCAAATTCGAATTTTCGCTGTTATTGATGAAGCCCATAAGTTGTCCTATGACGAAACCCTGACGGAGTTGGTCAGGGAAGCCCGAAAATATGGTGTTGGTTTATTGCTGGCTTCTCAGAGCCCGAAGGATTTTGATCGAGTGGCATTTGATCTCATGGGAACCAAAATCGCATTGCATCTGGAAGGCGAGGACGCCAGAATCATGGCGGATAATTTAGGCGTCATTGACAAAGGTGACCGTGACATCGCCCGAAAAATGATCCTGAAGCAGCCGAATCTTCAGGCGCTTTTACGAAACAACCACCACGAACCCTATATCCAAGTGGATATTGTGCCGTTTTTTAAGAAAACTTGATGGGCCTGAAAAGATTGAGTCATGATTCGAATAAAAAGCGATAAATCACAAAGCGGGGGCAGGAATACGATCTATAGGGATCTTCATTTCGCCATATTGGAAGCATCCAGACCTTTCCAATTCGTTCAACACGTCCGTCGATTTCTTATCGCACAGTTTCACCACATGATTTAAGAGATTCTCGTTCGATCCATCACTCCGCCCATACATCATTGTAAAATTGACCGGCAAGTAAACATTCTTAAAAATCGGCGTCTTCCTGTCGTTGAATCGGATATGATTATCAAGATCGTGGTCTGTTACAAATGCCACCCTTTTGGAGACATTTTGACGATCACGCATGAAACCTTGTATAAGGGCTAACCATCCGAATTTTTCGGCAGGCAACTCTTCAGGACAGTTACGGAATGCGATTATCCCATTCCAAGGAAAATTTACATAATAACTCGTTGGTTCAGCAGACCCGGGTGGTTCTTTTACTTCGCAGTGAACCACAGAAGAAACCGATATCTTCTCTCCATTGATCGTTTTCGTATTTGTGTCAATGCCGATAATGAGATCGAAGGACGATGAAAGGCATCTCATAAGGGTAGCAGTATCTCGAATGACCTTATCTTGAATTCGGGCGATGACCTTTTCCTTCCCCGATTGCCCTTCATATTGGGTCTGAGAATAGGTCACGGCGGGCTGTACGACACGACCATCCGCTGTCAACCCTACAAGCTCCATTTTTTCATGATCGTAGTAGAAACCGCTCAGCGGCTCAGGCGATCCCACCATAACGATTTGTTGCCTTGGTTTTTTATCTAGGCAGCATTTCTTAAATTTCATTCCACTGCCACATGGACAGCGATCATTTCTACCAACGTTGGCCATAGCGGATATATTTCACAGTCATTGAGATATCCATCTTCTGTACATTTTTTTTGATGAAGTGGGAACCGAACTGTGATCAATCATGGCCACGAGTTGCTTAAAAGCGTCTTTACATCGCGCGTAATTCTTTATTCGGATTCCTGCCACTGTATTTGTTTCGGGTAATTCCAACATAACAGCGACTTCAGCAGGTGAAAAATTCTGAATGAGCTTTTTATAATATGGGTAAGCGGCGCGTGAAACACCATAGGCGTTGCCAATCGCACAGGTTAAAATCGTCGTTACGAATTCCTGTTTCGCCGTATTAGGAATAGCCCCTTGATTGGAAATTTGGAATAACCTTTCGGCAAATGGTGGTTCATTGTAGAAGTTATCAAATGCCTGGTGAACACTAAACAATTTTTTACATGCATTGGAAACAAGTGCATGTCGTTCTGCTTCACCAAGCAAACCGAGCAATCCCAAATTTTCAAAGTATAGCTGGGAAGCTTTATGTCGTTTCTCGTCACCTTTGGCTAAGTAGTCCTGGTGCTTATCTATCAACTCGGACTTTATTATTGGTGTGAAATCACTTGCAAAATTACGCGTGATCGAAAGAGCATTTACGCGTGCCTCTTCTGAACTTGCGGGATCGCAGTATATTCCATGCAGCGTCCCAAATAAAAGTTCACGCTGAGCTTCATGGGTATTTTTCAATCGCTGACTCCACTCAGCTCTCTGTTCTTTTGTAAACTTTGAACCTTTTATTGCTGCGATAAAGGCATGAATATCAACACCAACAGGATTATTTTCCTCACCTAAGGCATACTTTGCACACCTGTTTACAAATGCAATAAATTCACTATCGTCGAGCTTTCCAACGGCCGGGTGGGCTGCAGAGAAGTTATTTCTTATGTCTCTACATTGATCTAAAAAGAAATACCCATCCTCTGTTATGAGGTTTAACTTGAGGCATAGATCTAATAACTCAGCATCTTTCAAATCAAGCAGCGCTCTTTCATCGAAATCAGTTTTTTCAATTACCTGCCTAACGACTTTAAGACCAAAGCGTCTCACTTTTTCACGCAGTTCTATGATGGCGGAATTCCATATATAATTAATAGCACTGTCAAATAGTCCAGCCGCAACGGCAACACACATGCATGCAAGATTTTCTTTTCGAAGCTGAGGCGGTATTTTTCTTAAAACGCGAGGCAAGCGTTCCCAAGTAGCTTGGATCTCCTCATCACTCGCTAATATCTCTCTTGGCACACCGAGGGCTTTCGTTAATACATCGAGTGATGGAGTTATGTTTTCAATCACTGCAGGCAAATTTATTTTGGTCATCTTAAATCTCCCTGAAATATGGCTATAGAATTAGATATGTACGATATCTTCCCTCTTCAAATTCAACATATACCCCACCTTGGGCCTGGTGAAGATGAGGGTTTCCAGTTCGCCTATCTCGACGGCGATCTTCCCTGCAATACCTTTCTTGATCTGAGCGATGCAGCGACGCTTGTGGTCGGAGATCTGGCGTTCGTAGGGCTTGTTGGACCCGTCGTACTTCATGGGGCCGGGCCAGAGGCGCCGGTAGATCTCGTCGCGCGCCACGATCTGCTTCGGCTTTTCGGCCAGAATCGCCAGGTAATGGAAGCTGGCCGGTTGCAGCTTGATCGGACAGCCTCGATAGAAAAAGAGTTGCTGCCCTTCGTCCATGAAGATGACCGGCGGATCGGCAATCAATTCCCGCAGGTCCTTGGCATCGGCCAGGCGGGTTCGCAGAGCAGCAAGAAGGATACTATCCCGGAGGATGTCGGCCAGCGGGTGGGGAAAGGAGATGTCGTACGCCGGGGGTGCGGGTAATGGCACAGCCGCCGGAGACTCGATGGACAAAGGCGCGGCTGCCGGAGGCGTCCCTTCCAATCCCGTCTTGTCGTCATGTGGTTTTTCTTCGCTTCGCCCAGAATCTCCTGCCTCGTGGATCTCGGTTGCTGCTGCATGATCTGTCGCTTCTTCCTGTTTCTGATAATCCTTGTGGAAATGTCGGTAGAGCCGCTCGGCCAGATGCTTGGGAAGAAGCCTTTCCAGTTCCGTCAGTGGCAGTTCGGCCACAGCCTCGGGCGTGTCGTAGCCTTCAGCGAGCAAGGTGTTGATGTAGGTTCGGCCCAGGCCCCGAAGGCGGATCTTGGAGAGGGCCAGTCCCTTTTCCGTGACGCCGTAGATCAGCCGCTGAGAAAGTCGCTCGATCCTGG
>ERZ795054.3510-NODE-3510-length-12241-cov-4.336780_pt1 | contig 12241 bp, 13 predicted proteins | sample MGYA00375138_ERZ795054 | MGnify/ENA primary metagenome ERZ795054 (study PRJEB30183, sample SAMN05720215) | anaerobic digester metagenome | isolation source: active sludge of municipal wastewater-treating anaerobic digesters | place: USA | collected 2014-12-23 ...
GAGAGCCCCTTCCGCTTCCGTGAAACGGCGCTCTGGTCCCTCGACTACCGCGTCCTGGCATACCGCCTCGGACGAAGGGCCCCACGCGACCTGCAGTACCGCTGGGGACAGGTCCTGGAACTCAACGCCCTCCACGTCCCCTGGGAACCCTCCCAAGGCAGGTTGGGATCGGCCGAGGCGATGGCCTGGTTCCCCGGACTGGCCCCTCACCACGGCATCAGCCTGTATGGGGCATACCAGTACAGGCAAAGCGGGCAATATGCCTTCACCGGCCTTGTCCGCATCCCCAGTGGGTGGACCGGCCATGGGGAGCCGGAAATCTATTCCCTGGCGGCGGACTACCGCCTGCCGGTTTGGCTGCCCGACTTCAACCTGCCTGGGGTACTGTTTATCAAGCGATTCAGCGGGGGGCTTTTCTGGGAGCAGGCCTGGGGGAGGTACCCCGCCACCCTTTTCCGCTACGCCAGCTATGGGGCTGAGCTCCGCATGGAAGCCCACGCCTTCCGATTCATCGCCCCCCTGCACCTGGGCTACCGTCTCTACCGCATGCACCAGAGGGATGGTCTGGGTGGCGGCCTGTTCCTTTTCTTCGACTTCGACCAGCTCGCCGGCAGGCCGGAGCAGAGGGACGACGTCCCTCCTCCCCGCGGCCTCTGAGGCCGGGCCTTCCCTTTTACTATCTTTGGCCCATAAGATTACCCCATGCAAGCCCAATCCATCACCGATACCCAGGAGATCCGCGCCATCATCGGCCGCTGCCAGGTGTGCACCCTCGGCATGGTCGACCTGGACGGGCTCCCCTACGTCCTTCCGTTCAATTTCGGCTACGACGGGGAGTTCCTCTACCTGCACTCCGCCCCCGAAGGCCGCAAGATCGGCATACTGCGCCAGCGACCGGAGGTCTGCGTGTCCTTCAGCACCGACCACGAGCTCTACCACCGCCACGAGCCGGTGGCCTGCAGCTACGGCATGAGGTACCGCAGCCTGCTGATGTATGGTAAGGTGGAATTCATCGAAGGGGATGAGGACAAGATCTACGGGCTCAACCTCATCATGAGGCAGTATACCGGTCGCGACGACTTCAACTACAACGCCCCCGCCGTGCGCAACGTCACCGTGTTCCGCGTCCGCATCACCCGCATCGACGGCCGCAGCTTCGGCTTCCGGCCGTAAGGCAAGGAATCAACCCATCGGGTGCGGGTGCGAGTGCGAGGAGCGTTGGTCTCCCTCGCACTCCGCACTCACACCCCACACTTACACACTCAAACTGCCATTCACCGCCCTGTCCGTCCTGAGATAGATTATCCATAGCGCAGCGCCCATCCCGGCGCCCATCAGGCCGCCGCAGAGCAGATCCAGGGGATAGTGCACCCCCAGGTAGGCCCTGCTGTAACTCACCAGGACCGCCCAGAAGAAGAGTCCCGCACCCAGCCAGGGCCTGCGAAAGACCAGGCTCAGGAAGGTAGCCATACCAAAGGTGTTCGCGGCATGCGAGGAGACAAAGCCATAAGTGCCGCCGCATTTCCCGTTGAGGATGCGCACCAGGCCCTCCAGGGCGGGTTCGTGACAGGGCCGGGGCCGGAGGAACACCTCCTTGAAGGCCCGCACACTGAGCTGGTCGGTGAGGGTGACCAGCAGGGCGACGAATACCAGGGCCAGCCACATCCTCCATCCCATGCGCCGGTATAGCAAGTAAATCAGGATAAGGTAGAGGGGCACCCATTCCACCCGCCCGGTGGCGAACACCATCACCTGGTCGAGCCAGGGGGCATGGTGACCGTTCACCCAGAGCAATGCCCGGGCATCCCATTCCGGCCAGTTCAACTCCATGGTGAAGCCGGCTGATCCGTTCTTCCCCGTCCTGTGGAAGAATGGGGCACTATTCCCCGTTGAGCATGGTCCATATGCGGTCTTTCAGGCGGTCCAGGTTCATTCCGCTCACCGAGGAGATGAAGAGGGAGGGCACCCCTTTGGGGAGGCTGGGCCTCAGCTCCTCCAGCATGCCCGCATCCATGATGTCGGCCTTGGTGACGGCCAGCAGCCGGGGCTTGTCGAGGAGCTCAGGGTTGTATTGCTTCAGTTCGCCTACCAGTACCTTATAAGCTTTGGCAATGTCGTCGGCATCCACTGGCACCATAAAGAGCAGCAGGGCGTTGCGTTCGATATGCCTCAGGAACCTCAGTCCCAGGCCGCGGCCCTCGTGGGCCCCTTCGATGATGCCCGGGATGTCGGCCATAACGAAGGAACGGCCGTCACGGTAAGGCACCAGGCCCAGGTTGGGGCGCAGGGTGGTGAAGGGATAGTCGGCGATGCGGGGTGTGGCGGCGGTGATGGCGGCCAGGAGGGTGGATTTCCCGGCATTGGGGAAGCCCACCAGCCCCACGTCGGCCAGGAGTTTGAGTTCCAGGATGCGCCAGCCCTCTAAGCCTTCCTCTCCCGGCTGGGCATAGCGGGGCGCGCGGTTGGTCGGCGACTTGAAATGGTCGTTGCCCAGTCCGCCGCGTCCACCGGGCATCAGGATGCGTTCCTCCCCGTCTTCCACCACCTCGAAGATCACCTCCCCGCTCTCGGCATCGCGGGCCACGGTACCCAGGGGCACTTCCAGCACCACGTCCTGCCCGAAGGCGCCCGTGCACAGCTGTCCCGAGCCCCCTTCCCCATCCCCGGCACGGATATGCTTGGTGTACCTTAGGTGCAGTAGGGTCCAGAGCTGGGCATTTGCCCTAACGATCACATGGCCGCCGCGTCCTCCGTCGCCCCCGTCGGGGCCGCCGCGGGGGTTCTTGCGGGTGCGCAGGAAATGGGCGCTGCCCGCTCCCCCACGGCCCGACTGGCAGTGGATCTTCACATAATCGACGAAATTGTCACCGGACATGGCGTGGGGATGAGGGGCTTATTGGGTGTAGAGGTCGATGTTGCGGCAAATGTCGTCGAAGACTTTTTCGATGGGTTGTATACCGCTCACCGACACGAACTTGCCCTGTTCGCGGTAGAAGGCGATGAGGGGCTGCGTCATGTCGCGGTAGATGCGCTGCCGCTGCAAAATAATGTCTTCGGTATCGTCAACGCGGCGGTCTTCCTTGCCACGGTTCACCAGGCGGCGCACCAGTTCATGCAGCTCCACCTCCAGGGCCAGCACCAGGTTCACCTTCTCGCCCCGGGCGGCCAGCACCTGGTCGAAGGCTTCGGCCTGCACCAGGGTGCGGGGGAATCCGTCCCATACGAAGCCGTTCACGTCTTTCTCCCGGTCCATCACTTCGCGCAGCACCCCGAGGAGCACCTCGTCGGGTACCAGTTCCCCCTGGTCCATGAAGGCCCTCACCCTTTTCCCCAGCTCGCTCTGGGCGCGGATCTCAGCCCGCAGTATGTCTCCTGTGCTGATGTGGATGTAGCCGTATTTTCTTGCGATGTTCTTCGATTGGGTGCCTTTGCCGGCGCCGGGAGGGCCAAAGAGGATGAGGTGGAACATGGGTGTGGGAGGTTATTCGTTCACGATCTGGTAGATGTCACTGAGGTTGCGGCCATGGCCGTCATAGTCAAGGCCATAGCCGATGATGAAGTCCGGAGGGATCTCAAAGGCGGCGTAGTCGATGGGGAAGTCGTGCACAAAGGCCTGAGGCTTGAACAGCAGGGTGGCGATGCGCACCGAGGACGGATTTTGACCGGCCAGGCGCTGGCGCAGGTGCTGCAGCGTATGGCCTGTATCTACGATGTCCTCCACGATGACGATATTCTGTCCTTCGAGGCTTTCGTGCAGCCCGATGAGGTCGCGCACCTGTTGGGTGCTGGAGGTGCCGGAGTATGACGAAAGGCGTATGAAGGAGATACGGCAGGGGAAGTCGAGCCGGCGCACCAGGTCGGCGGCGAAGATGAAGGCCCCGTTGAGGATGACCAGGAAGAGGGGGTCCTTGTCGCGCAGCTCCTGGCTAAGGCGGGCAGCGAGGCGGTCCACGGCCTGGTGGATCTCTTCCGCCCTCAGGTAGGGCCGGAACCAGCGGTCGTTCACGAGTATCTTGTCCATGATGGCTTACTTCCGGTCAAATATACTCGAAAAGCGGCTATGCTGATCCGCTGCCGAAAATCCTTACCCGCCCTGCAGGCCATTCATAAGATCATCCCGGCGGCCCCCCTCCGCTCCGCTTAGGTATAGCAAAGCAGGCATTCTTTCGCACCAACAGTATGCCTTGGACCTCTACCAAAACTCCAATGCGCATCCCATCCTCCACTATTGGCAGTAAATACCCTGCTATTTTAACCTATCCCAGTATTTCCCAGTCATCGCATAAATCAGCTCATCGACCCATTTACCATGAATCCACAAACTCTCAATGAAATGCGCTTCTTTTCGAAATCCAACCCGTTCCACGAGTCGAATAGAGCTTTTGTTATCAGGGTCAATGGAGGCTATGATTCTGTGCTTATTCAAGTCACTGAATAAATAGTCCATCACGCGCATCAGAGCCTCTGTTGCATAACCCCTGTTCTGATAATCCTTACTCAGTGTACAACCTATTTCTGTTTGCCTGTTTTCGGAATCCATGAAATGAATCCCTAAATCCCCCACTATTGTATTCGTTTCTTTTTCAATGAGCACAAGCTGAAACCATGTATCCGGTACATCAATCCTGTCTGCAATCTTTGCGATAAATTCTTCAACATCCTCTATCTTTTCAGGTATCCACCCTTGATACTTATTAGCCTCCTTATCGCGACGATATGCCAATAGTTCGTTTTTATAGGCAATTGTTAATGGCCTGATTAACAATCTTTCTGTTTCAAGCTTCATTATTCGGCTTATGAGTTGAATTTCTGTTCGAACAAAAAGTACTTACTCATTTGCAGTTACCCGAAGAAGGCGAGTTCGAAGCACATCTCATTTTTATCACGTAGTGAAAAAGAAGCAGATAATTAAACTTGAAGCTACTACTTTCACCCCGCAGGATATCATACATATGCTATGCATGCGTGCTTCTTTGTCTGTCATGATGTTTCTGGGGTGTTTAGTAATTGCTCCCTCAAGTCAGCTAGAGTTTTATTTCTATTATTCTTCCAGGATGTCCATCCATTGACCGTTTTTCTGTCACTGCCTGCATCTTGAATGCCTGCAAGAGCTGCATAACTTGGGCTGCTGAATTGCTGTCTAAGTAGTTCTAATGAACCATCTTCCAAAACAGTTGCTTCGTATCTTTTTTGCTGTCCGTTTCTAGGTTTATAAATCATGGTTAACTTTTCACCAACGGTCAACAGACTTGCATTTACAAGGTCCGTTAACTCAACATCATATTGTGCGATCTCTGTATTCGCTCTTTGTGGCTTACTCTCCTCTTCTGTGTCGAGCTCAGGTTTGAATTCCTCTGGAAATTCAAATACAATATTTGCTGGCTTGTTGAATTCAACAAACTTGCTTACAACCCAAAGTTTCACTTTGTATTTTAAGGTCCTTGCCCAGTCACGGAGGTCATTTGTCACACCGTCAATCGGCACTCCAATTATTGGATCCATTTCAATAATGTCGCCAACAACTTGTCTTACGTTAATTGCAGCGATGTTAAGGTCTTCGAATTTCGCTTTTGTATACGTATCGGCTTGGTATTGCTCTACGGCAAGGTCAACCAAAGTCCTTTTGGTAATAGTCTGTTGAGACGCTAGAATTTGCTTCGTAACCTGCGGAGCAATATGGTTCCAAACGCTGTGATGCATTAGTTCAGCTTCCACTAAATACCATTTTCTTTGTCCGATATCTATGGCAAAACCGTCAGGAATTGTGCCAACTCCGTCAGCCGTCTTAATCTTAGCCTTTGGAAGATAAATTGAAGTCGGGCCGAAAAGATACTCGTAATTGTCAATGATAACTTGCTCCAATTCCGCTTCACTGTCGAACGGTGACTTAATAAATTTTGTGTCATTAAATATTAGCATATTTCTATCTATACTTAATTAGTTGAAATTCGTCATCGCATCAGGCATAACATACAAGCAATTCATCCGACGCCCGGGCACAGGGCAAGGTACAGCAAGCCGCTGAGTTATGCAAGCAGAAATTTGCGGTAAACACCTGAGGCCCTTCGACTAGCTCAGGGAGCGAGGGATTACGATGGAGGGGGACAAAGCGCAAGGGACAAGGGACAAGGTTCGTGAGACTGGTTTTTGGCGGGCCGAAGGCGAGTCATTCGGGAACAGCGGCATTCAAAGACCTGATACTCCAGGTACTCTTAACTCCAAGCACTCCTAACTTTATCAACTATAGTCACTTAGTTCACTTCAGGCACTCTAAGTACTTTAAGTACTCTAAGTACTCTAAGTACTCTATGTCCACTATGTCCTCCTCCCTCCATCCCTACTCCTCGATAAACTCCACATCCGTAGCCACTTCCCGGCCCTGCTCGTTCAGCACGATGCGGAAACGCACCGGGTCCCCGGGACGCAGGTCGTTGAAATCGATGCCGTGGAGATTGGAGAAGTGAAAGAAGAGGTTGTCGGGAGGGAAATGAATGAAGCCATATCCTTCCTTGATGCTGAGGACCTCGCTGGTGGTATAGCCCTCCCCGTCGTCCTCCACGAAGCGGGGCAAGCGCGAGGCTACATGCTTGTGGGCCACGAAGAGGTTGTTCACCACCGCGTCCTTGCGGCTGTCCGGATCGTCGATGATCTCATTCATCTCGATAGGATAGGCCACTACGTCCAGAAGATCGGGTGAGGTGCGGATCATGCGCTCGTTGCCGGAATTGTCGGTGTACTTGAAGTCCCACGACAGCAGCATGACCCGGGTGCCCAGGGTGTTGACCTTACGGGCCAGGGCCACGTAGTCCTCGTCCCCGGCGATGAGTACCAGCACGTCGAATTCCTTGTACAACGACAGCTCAAAGGCTTCCAGGGCCAGCCAGAGCTCAATGCCCTTCTCCTCCATCTGCCCCTGCACGGTGCGCAGCGGGATGTAGTGGGTGGTTACGCCTTCCGACATCAGGATGTCGTCGAACACCCGGTCGTAATACAGGAGGTTGCCCTTCTGACTGGCCTCCCGGGCGTTGAGGCGGGTCCTGAAGTAATGGGCATCCACGATCTGGCACAGTCCGATACGGTTGTCCTCCAATTCAGCCACCTTATGGCGGATGAAGGCATGCAACCCACTAATGTTGATCCTGCTTTTCCGGGTGTGGTTGTAGTTGTAATAGTTGCTTACGTGATACAGATAGTTTCCATCATAGATGACGCCGATTCGCGTCATCCCGCTCATTCTTTCCATAGTTTTTTATAGGTTTTTATTGGGGTGGCGAATGTAGGGCTTTTTTCCGTTGACCACCGCTGGAATAGTGAACAAGAGCGGGGCCACCTTGTTTCTTCATTGTGTATTTTTAATCACCCAAAAACACATCCTATGCACCCACTGGTCAGCATTATTATGGGCAGCACTTCGGACATGCCGGTCATGGAGAAAGCCTGCCGCGTTCTGGACGAGCTGGAGATCCCTTTCGAGCTCAACGCTCTGAGCGCCCACCGCACCCCTGAACTGGTCCACGACTTCGCCGTGAATGCCCGGGAGAGGGGCGTTAAGGTTATCATTGCCGGGGCCGGGGGCGCCGCCCACCTGCCCGGGGTCATCGCCGCCTCCACAACCCTGCCGGTTATCGGGGTTCCTATCAAGGCTGGCATCTCGATCGACGGCTGGGACTCCATCCTGAGCATCCTGCAGATGCCTCCAGGCATCCCGGTGGCTACTGTCGGCCTCGACGCCGCCCAGAACGCCGGGCTGCTGGCCGTGCAGATCATCGCCACTGGCCAGCCCGAGGTGATGGAACGTATGCTGGCCTACAAGAAAAACCTGGGCAAGAAGATAGTGCAGGCCAACGAAGAGCTTGCCTCGGTAAGCTTCCGGTTCAGGGTAAGAAGAGGGGTTGGGGGTTGATCCACAAGCCATACCCGAACCCATGAGTTTGAAGTGTGAGTGCGAGACTGCAACTCTTTTCCTCGCACTCCGCACTCAATGCTTTCCCATCAATTGAACTTCCACGCTGATCACGCTCAGACCGTCGCGCAGGGGCAGCATGAGTTGCTGGGTGCGGGGGTCGTTGCGGACGTGCTCATTGAAGGCCCGGATACCAAGGGTGTCCTTGTCGCAGGCCTGGGGATCGGCCACCTTACCCCCCCATAATACGTTATCCGCCAGGATGATGCCCCCGGGGCGCATGCGCGGAACCAGGGCCTCGTAGTAGGCGGTGTACTCCGGCTTGTCGCCGTCGATGAAGGCCAGGTCGAAGGGTAAAGGCAGGCGGGGGATCACGTCCAGGGCTTCACCCAGGTGAAGGATGATCTGTTCTCCCAGGCCATAGCCCTCCAGGTGGTCGCGGATCATGGCTTCCAGCTCGGAGTTGCGTTCGATGGTGTGTACCTGGCCGCCTTCCGCCAATCCCAGGGCCAGGCAAAGGCTGGAGTACCCGGTGAAGGTGCCGATTTCCACCACGTTACGGGGCCGGAGCATCCGGCTGATCATACGTAGCAGTCCGCCCTGAAGGGGGCTGCTGAGCATGTTGGGATAGGCGGTCTTCAGCCAGGTCTCGCGCTGAATGTGTGCCAGGCGGGCCGGGCCGGGACTGCTGTGCTCCTCAGCATAGCGGAGCAATAGTTCAGAAAATTCTATCATTCGGGGGTCCGGAAGATGAGACGGCTGAATATTGAGGGATCGAGGGCTTCACGGGCCACCTCCAGCAGGGAATCGCTGCCGATGGCGTCGATCCGGCGGTAGACGTCCTCGAGGGTCTCGGTGCGGTCGCGGCTCAGGACGCTCTTACCCAGGGCCAGCATGAGGTTGAGGTTGGACTCCCCGGCGATGGCGATCTGCCCCTTGAGCTGCTGGCGGGCGCGCTGCAGCTGCAGACCACCCAGGGGAAGGGTGCGCAGGCGGGCGATCTCGCGCAGGGCGAGATCGGAGGCCCGCTCCAGGTTGGCGTTCTCGGTACCCAGGTAAACCTCAAAGATGCCCGTATCGGAATAGGGGTGGTAGCCGGACTCCACATGGTAGGTGAGCCCGTGGCGCTCGCGAAGGCTGAGGTTGAGGCGGCTGTTCATGCCGGGGCCGCCCAGGATATTGTTGAGCAGCAGCAAGGGAAAATGGCCGGGGTGGTCGACGGGATAAGCCCTGCAGCCCAGGATGCAGTGGGTCTGGTATCCGGGCCGCTCCACACTGCGCTGGGTAGGGGTATAGCCGTTGACGGGCTGACGGGGCCTTTCCCCACCGGCGGTGCCGCGCGACTCGAACCATCGTTGCGCCCGGTGAAAGAAACGCCTTGGGGGGATAGGGCCGGCCGAGGCGATGACGGTGCCGGCATTACGGTAGTTGCGCTGGATGAAGGCCAGCACCTCCTCCCTTCCGAAGGCGCGCAGATGCTCCGGAGTGCCCAGGATATTGCGCCCCAGGGGATGGCCGTTGAAGAGCTGCTCTTCGAACTCGTCGAAGATCTGTTCAAACGGGGTGTCGAGGTAGCCGTTGATCTCGTCCAGGATCACTTCCTTCTCCTTCTTCAGCTCCCGTTCAGGGAAAGTGGAGTCGTAAAGGATGTCGGCGAAAAGTTCCAGGGTGCGGTCGTAATGTTCTGGAAGGAAAGAAGCGTAGATGCATGTATCTTCCTTGGTGGTGAAGGCGTTGAGGTCACCGCCTACGTTCTCCAGGCGGCTGAGCACCTGGAAGGCCTTGCGACGTCGTGTCCCCTTGAAGAGCACATGCTCGATGAAATGGGCCAGGCCGTTCTCCAGGGGCTGCTCGTCGCGGGAACCGGTATTGAGGAATACGCCGGCATGGGCCACCAGGGAGGTGGTGGTCACGTGTACCAGGCGGATGCCGTTGGAAAGCGTATGTCGGCTGATGTCCATGGGCAGGATGGCGGGGAGGGAGCTCAGGGAGCGCCGGCGGTGAACACGCCGGGGTATTCCGGATCATAATAAATCCAGAACATGGGCATGTAGCCACGCAGCTCGCCTTCGGGGCCATAGCGTTCGAGCAGGGGACATATGCCGATGACCCGCTTGCTGAGTCCAAAACCGGAGGCATCGCTGCGCCATTCCTCCAGGAAGCGGATGCGGGTGATGTCGTTGAGGCTGAGCGTCTGCGTGACCACGGTATCATAGAGGTCATACGGCTCTTCGCTGCGCTGGTAGGTCAGGGTATCGGTGCGGTTGCCGATGGCTTTCACCTGTTCCGGGCTCAGTGGCTGGTGGAAGATGTCCCAGGCCTTGACCCTACCCTCGTAGGCAGCAGACAGCAGGTCGCGCACCAGGGCCTCACGATCCTGCCCTTCGATGTTCTGCACCCACCAGTCGTAGGTAGGATCGGGACTTTTAATGGTGACATCGTACTGTATCCTACGGGTGACTACCTCACCCTGTTCTCCGGTGTCCGTTCCGCAGGAGGAGAGGAGCAGGGCCCAGATGAGCAGGGCGCAGGGGACAAGTATTCTTTTCATAATACGGGCATGTGGGACAAAGTTAGGCGATGAAGCGGAGAAAAACACAGTGCGAGTGTGAGCGCGAGACAGCAACCCTTTTCCTCGCACTCCGCACTCAGTACGCTACCGTTAACTGTTGCTCCCTTGCCGTTCCTTGAACGTGACTTTACTCTGCCCAGGGGCCGGGGCTATCTTTGTGGCGTTCCCGCGCAGGAGGTCTGCGCGGAATATACAAGTGCCCTGAGAACCTATTGCCTTATGCCCCAACGAACGCTGTCCCTGCTTGTCCTACTGATATCCCTGACCCTTATGGCTCCTGCAGCCCAGGCTGGTGTCCGGCCCGGTGAAGGGGGCCGCAGGACCGTGAAGGTCATGCCCCATCCGGTGCGTGGCCAGGCCATCATCGAAGTGCAGGCCCTGCAGGCGGGCACCTATCATTTCCGGCTGCTGAACATGCAGGGCGATGAGGTGCTGGTGTTCAGCATCCCGGTGATGCAGCCCGGGACCTACTTCCAGGCCGTAGACCTGGGCGAACTGCCCAAGGGTCCTTACCTGCTCATCGAACACGACGGGAGCCGGCGAGAGAGCAGCTCCGTGATTATTGTGGGTCCCTGACCTCCCCGTTCCCTTTCCCCGGTTTGAACACCACCCCCAGGTTGCGCCGGCCGTCAATCTTGACGACCAGGGGCTCGCTGAAACGTATGTGCCTCAGGTATTCATCCTCATAGAAGGCCTCCTGCTGCCGCAGGAAGTCGAGATCGTAGGAGCCATCGCTGATGTAAGGATTGATGGTGAAATACCCCACACGGAACGAGGTGAGGTTCTGGAAGAAATGGGTACCCTGACTGGGATCAATGCGGTAGTCGTCGAGGCCCGATTCCACGATGAGGCGGGCCGCAGAAATGTGGGGCCATTTGACCGGGATGCCCAGCCAGGGATCGGAGGAACCCCAGCGGCCGGGGCCGACCAGGACGTAATTGCGGTTTTCTTTCAGGAAGCGGTCGTTGACCTCGGCCATTCGCTCGGCGATGTGGGGATTGGCCGAGGCCTCGAAGCTTTCGGGCTTCACATAGACCAGGTCCGTGATGCTCCGCATGATGCCATTGCCCAGGGCAGAACGGCAGGTGATTACGGCATCGCCGGGATCCACCTGTTCCAGGTCTTCATCGATGCTTTCCTTATTGTCGACGATGGGCCGGATCTGCAGGATATTGAAGATCCTGGGCTGGTCCCGGGGTGGGTTGAGCTCTACGGCAAACTCGATCTCAATGGGCTTGTTCATCTCCCGCTGCCCCACTTCGAGGCAGGTGCTGAGGATATCAGCGAGAGGGAAAACATTATGCTGCAGCACGTTGCAGAAGGTGATGAGCTTACGCCCCTCGTGGCCCACCCCGTCGCGGATAATGTGGTTGTCGAGGTCAAAAGTGGAAGCGATATGTTTGAGTGACCCATCCTTTTCGGCATCGGCGACGCGGATCTGGCGGAGGTTGGCCCCGTCATCGACGGTTGGTCGGAAAGCTTCCGGGCTCAGATCGAGGGCATAGAAGTGCTTCTGCGTTTCGCGCAGGGCCATTTCAGGGGAGGCCAGCTGGAGTAACTTGCGGGGAAAACGTGGGGAGAAGCGGAGGGTCTGACCCCCGTCTACGATATACTTGCCCAGGCCCAGCGCCACATTGGCAATACCGTCGTCGGCCTTCTCGGGGTGGATAGGATAGAAATTGATGGAACGCGCCACACCCGAGACCGTGGGATAGAAGCGGTCGCCGTATTTTCTGCCAATCACCTCCTGCAGCACTATGGCCATC
>ERZ795054.3511-NODE-3511-length-12239-cov-5.094222_pt1 | contig 12239 bp, 9 predicted proteins | sample MGYA00375138_ERZ795054 | MGnify/ENA primary metagenome ERZ795054 (study PRJEB30183, sample SAMN05720215) | anaerobic digester metagenome | isolation source: active sludge of municipal wastewater-treating anaerobic digesters | place: USA | collected 2014-12-23 ...
TTGTTCCCCATTCTCCAGGAGCGCCGCCAACAGTTAGCCGGCACCCTGTCCGGGGGCCAGCAGCAGATGCTGGCGATGGGCCGCGCCCTGCTCGGTAAACCGCGCCTGCTGCTGCTCGACGAGCCTTCCATGGGGCTGGCGCCGCTGCTGGTCGAGGAAATTTTCCGGGTCATTGTCGAACTCAATACGCAGGGCGTTACCATCCTGCTGGTGGAACAAAACGCCCGCGCCGCCCTCGCCATTGCCGGACGTGGATATATTCTGGAAACAGGCCGAATTGTTAAAACCGCTTTGGCCACCGATTTACTGGCCGACGACGACGTGCGCCGGGCTTATTTGGGTTATTAAATGCTCACCCTGGGGGTGAGGGAGCGAATCGAACCATGTACGTAGATCGGATCATGAGCCGCGAAGTCTTACAGGTCACGGAAGACACTCGCGTACCGCACATGGCGGCGTTGATGCGTGATCATCATATCCGCCACTTGCCAGTAGTGCGCGACGGTCGGCTGGTCGGATTAGTGACCTCCCACGATCTGGAACGGGTTTCACCCTCGCCGATTACCACCCTTTCCGTCGGTGAAGCAAACTACTTGCTGGGTAAACTCACCGCCGCCAAGGTGATGCGCGCCAAAGTCATCGCCTGCACCCCGGAAACCCTGGTCGAGGAAGCTGCCCGCCTGCTGCGCCAGGAAAAGATCGGTTGCCTCCCCGTCGTCGACCGCGACGGTCATTTGGTGGGTATGCTGACGCACGAAGATCTGCTCGACTTCTTTCTCGACATCACCGGCTGCCTGATGGAAGACACCACCCGTATTGCCGTGCATCTGCCGGACACCATGGGTCAGCTAGGCCGGTTGTTGGCGGCCATTAATGAAGCCGGCGGCTATATCGCTACAGTCGTTTCACCCCTGCATCCCGACCAAACCGGCCTGCGTATTGCCGTCGTCCGCTACCGCGCCCCCAACCCACGCGCACTGAATCAACAACTGCGCGATCTCGGCTACGACCTGTTGACTGAAACCTTCCCTGCCTAACCACGGAATCTTGAATATGATTTTGGACATCGAACAGGAAACGCTGCCCCGCGAAGAACTCCAGGAACTCCAGTTACGTCGACTGCGCACTACGGTCGAACGCTGTTACCAGACCGTTACCTACTATCGTGAGGCGATGGATGAACTTGGCGTCAAACCGCGTCATCTCCAATCGGTGGCTGACGTGCGCCTGCTGCCCTTCACCAAGAAAGAGAACCTGCGCGAAAACTACCCCTTTGGTATGTTCGCTGTCCCCACTGACCAGGTCGTGCGCATCCACGCCTCCAGCGGCACGACCGGCAAACCGACGGTCGTGGGCTACACCCGCCGCGATATTCACACTTGGGCGCGCGTCATGGCCCGCAGTCTGGCCGCCGCCGGCTTACGTCCCGGCGACCGTCTGCACAATGCCTACGGCTACGGCCTGTTCACCGGCGGGCTGGGACTCCACTACGGCGCTGAAGAACTGGGCGTCATGGTCACGCCGATCTCTGGTGGCCAGACCCAGCGCCAGATCATGCTGATCCGCGACTTTGAACCGACCGGCCTGTCCTGCACACCTTCCTATGCGCTCAATCTCGCCGAAACGGCTGAAGACCTGAAAGTCGATCTGCGCAAGCTGCCGCTGAGAGTCGGCATTTTTGGCGCGGAACCTTGGACCGAGGAGATGCGCTACGAGCTGGAATCACGGCTGGGCATCGACGCGATTGATATCTACGGTCTGTCCGAGGTCATCGGACCTGGCGTCGGGATCGAATGTATCGAGGCCAAGAACGGCCTGCATGTTTTTGAAGACCATTTCCTGATTGAAGCGGTGGACGTGGACACCGGCGAGCCGATTCCCTACGGCGAATCCGGTGAAATCGTTATCACCTCACTGACCAAAGAGGCCTTCCCGGTCATCCGCTATCGCACCCGCGATATTTCCATCCTCAATCCGGCCCCCTGTCGTTGTGGCCGCACCCATGTTCGTATGAAGCGGGTCACCGGACGCACCGACGACATGCTGATCATTCGCGGCGTCAACGTCTTCCCCTCGCAGGTCGAAGCTATCCTGATGCAGACGGAAACGCTGTCGCCGTTCTACCAACTGGAAATCTCCCGCGAAGGTAATCTCGATCTGCTGATCGTCAACGTTGAAGGGAGTCCACCCCTGGTCGCCCAGGGCCAGGAAGCGATGGACCGGGTCGGTCACAAGGCGCAGAAAGACATCAAGGATTTCATCGGCGTCACTGCCAAAGTCGTCGTCAAAAAAACCGGCGATTTGCCCCGTTCCGAAGGCAAGGCCGTGCGGGTCATCGACCACCGTAAACAGCCGAAGTAATGCGGGAAATCAGGGAGACCGCGAGATCGGGAATATCCTGTCTCGCGACTCCCTAATTTTGAGCGCCCCGCGCTGTCCAATTTCCCATTCCGCTTGCAGGAGGCGCGCCGCCATGGCAAAACCCAGCGAACCCGGCCCAGATATCACGTCAGCCGTTCCCACTCAGACGACAATTCCGACCGCTGAATCCGTTGCTGATCCGCATCCCCCAGTGCTGCCCAAGCCGTCGGCTCGTTCCCCTCGGACGCGCGCGGGGGACAAATCGTCAACCTACCGCGCCTATCACATCGAACGATCGATGCTCGGTTCCCACATTCCGGAAACCATTGACCGCATGGTCAACGCCAATCTCGCACGCGGCACGGCGGGCATTTCCCCAGCGGTGCTGGCGATGGCCTATCTGGACTGGCTGATGCATCTGGGTCTGGCGCCCGGTAAACAGGCGCTACTCAACGAAAAAGCCATCCGCAAAATGGTGCGGTTGGCTTTATACGCCTTCAAATCCAGTCAGAATCCTAATATCTCGCCCTGTATCGAACCGCTTCCCCAGGATCATCGCTTCGACGGTGAAGGCTGGAAACAATGGCCTTATAACCTCATCTACCAGTCATTCCTGCTCACTCAGCAGTGGTGGTACAACGCCACCACCCGTACTCGCGGAGTCGACAAGCGCAACGACGCCATCGTTTCCTTCGTGACCCGGCAAATCCTCGATATGTACTCACCGTCGAATTCGCCGCTGACCAACCCGGAAATTCTCAAAGCGACCATGGAGGAAGGTGGCCAGAATCTGGTGCGTGGCTGGACCAACTTCATGGCGGATATGGAGAAGATGATCGCCGGGAAGCGGTTGGACGAGGATGGCGAACAGTTCGTCGTCGGCCGTGATGTGGCGGTGACTCCCGGTCAGGTGATCTTCCGCAATTCCCTGATTGAACTCATCCAGTATCAACCGACCGCACAGAAAGTCTACGCCGAACCGATCCTGATCGTCCCCGCCTGGATTATGAAGTACTACATCCTCGACCTGTCGCCGCACAACTCCATGGTGCGTTACCTGGTCGAGAAAGGGCATACCGTTTTCATGATCTCCTGGATCAACCCGACCGCTGCGGACCGCGATCTCGGCATGGATGACTACCGGGAAGATGGCGTCATGGCAGCGCTGGACGCAATTGCGACGATTCTGCCCGGACGCAAGGTGCATAGCGTCGGTTACTGCCTCGGTGGCACCCTGCTCACCCTCACTGCCGCCGCCATGGCCCGCGATGGCGATCACCGCTTGAAGACCGTGACCCTGTTTGCCGCCCAAACCGATTTCTCCGAAGCCGGCGAATTGCTGTTGTTTATCAATGAAAGTCAGGTGGCGTTCCTGGAAGATATGATGTGGGATCAGGGCTATCTGGACGCCGGGCAAATGGTCGGTGCATTCCAGTTGCTGCGCTCCAACGATCTGATCTGGTCGCGGATGGTCCACGACTACCTGCTGGGCCAGCGCCAGTCGCTCAACGATCTGATGGCGTGGAACGCCGATCAGACCCGGATGCCGTTCCGGATGCATTCCGAGTATTTACGTCATATTTTCCTCGGCAATGAACTGGCGACGGGTCACTACAAGGTCAAGGGTCGCTCGGTGGCTATTACCGACATTCACGCCCCGATCTTCACCGTCGCCACTGAGCAGGACCATGTGGCCCCCTGGCGGTCGGTGTACAAGATCAACCTGCTGGCCGACGCCGATCAGGTCACGTTCCTGTTGACCAGCGGCGGTCACAATGCCGGGATTGTCAGCGAACCCGGGCATGGCCGGCGCAGTTATCAGATGGCCTGTCGTACCGATCAGGATCGCTACATCGACCCGGATACCTGGCAGGCGACAATTCCCAAACAACCGGGTTCCTGGTGGCCAGCCTGGCAGACTTGGCTAGTCAAACATTCTGCTGAGCATCAGGTTTCGCCGCCGCCAATGGGTGTACCGGAGAAAGGTTTATACCCGCTCTGCGCAGCGCCAGGAACGTATGTATTGCAGAAGTAGAATACGGGTCCTGTTCGCTTAATCGGTGAGTGCATTGAAACAAATTCAACCGACCGGGGATTTTTCCCAACCCGCCGAGATCACTGAATTTCTGCGACGGGCAGCGCGCACCCCCACCGTAGCGACTGCACAGGGCCGGCTGATTTTCGCTCTGGACGCCACTGCCAGCCGGCAGCCGACCTGGGATCAAGCCTGCCAGCTTCAGGGGGACATGTTCGCCGCCGCCGCCGAACGAGGCGGCTTGGCTATTCAACTGGCTTGGTATCGGGGTTATGGCGAGTTTCAGGTTGAACCGTGGTTGACCGTCGCCGCTGAACTGCAACGTCGTATGAGTTCGGTGCAATGCCGGGGCGGATTGACGCAAATCAGCCGTGTCCTGGAACATGCGCTCCAGGAAACACAACGGCATCGCTTGAACGCTCTGGTGTTCGTTGGCGACTGCCTGGAGGAAGCTGTGGATCCGCTGTGTCATCAGGCCGGTCAATTGGGCGTTCTAGGCGTACCTACCTTCGTCTTTCAGGAAGGCCAGGATGCTGATGCTGCCCGGGGTTTTCGGGAAATAGCCCGACTGACCCTTGGCGCCTACTGCGCTTTCGATGCGGGCAGCGCGGGTCAACTGCGTGAATTGCTTAAAGCCGTAGCCATCTACGCCACGGGTGGCCGTCCGGCGCTTGAAGACTTCGGCAAGCGTCAGGGCCGACTGATTCAACAACTGACCCGACAACTCTGAATACCCCATGCTGGCGCGCGCCCTGCTGATTGCTGCGGCCTTGATCGGACTGTATGTCCTGGTTCGCTGGCTGCGCCGTTCTCCGTGGAGCGCATGGGCCGGGCGGGCGGTAATCGCTCTCGGCATCGTCGGCTTTCTGCTGTTGCTCACCGTGCGCGGCGGTGCTGAGGTCACCCTGCCCCTGCTGGTCGGCTTGGCTCCGTTCCTGCTCCGCTGGCTGAATGCCCGACGTCCCCCAGCCTCGATCACTGACTCGAACGCTCTTGGTCAATCCACCGTCGCCACCCGTTTTTTGAACATGACGTTGGATCACACCACTGGTGCGATGAGCGGTGAGGTCCGGGAAGGTTGTTTCGCCGGGCGTGCGTTGCTGGAACTGAACCTTCAAGAGCTGCTGGCGCTTTGGCGGGAATGTCAGGCAGACTCGCAGTCGGTGGCGGTTCTGGAAGCTTACTTGGACCGTCATGCTGAATCGGGCTGGCGGGAAAGGCTGCACGAAGCAGAGTCAGCTGCTGATTCGCCGGCGACGATGGGCATCATGAGCCGCGCTGAGGCGTACCAGATTCTCGGCTTGTCGCCCGGTGCCGCCGAGGCAGAGGTCCAAGCAGCCTACCGCCGTCTGATCCAGCGGTTGCATCCGGATCACGGTGGCTCTGCCTATTTGGCGACTCAGTTAAACCGGGCGCGGGAGGTGTTGCTCCGTTCTTAAAGCCGCCCGTATTGGTGCTGTTCCGCCAATTTCTGGCGCTGTTGGTAGCATTGCCAAGCGAGGGCAATATCCTCTAAAAACCAGTCCAGTTCACTCATCAGCATCGCCTGTGGCCCATCTACCAGGGCTTTAGCTGGCTCGGGGTGAAAATCTACCAGCACCATATTGGCGCCGGCGATGATGCCCTGAACCGCAGTATGCATCAGGTCGAGGATGCCGTCCGGTGAGTTTTCACGGGTTCCCACAGAATGCGAAGGATCAACGCATACGGGCATGCGGGTCAGTCGTTTGAGTACTGGCACATGACTGAAATCGACTAGATTACGATGGGGATCGCCCATGTTGGTTTTCACCCCGCGCAGGCAGAACACCACCCGTGAATTGCCTTCGCTGGCCAAGTATTCGGCGGCGTTTAGCGATTCGTTCAGGGTGATGCCAAACCCCCGTTTGAGCAGTACCGGAAATTCTTGCTGGCGGCCGACCGCTTTCAGCAGTTCGAAATTCTGGGTATTGCGGGTGCCGATCTGGAGCATCACTCCGGTAGGCTGACCAGTTTGCTCCAGGCATTCATGAATTTCCGCGACATGACTTTCGTGCGTCACCTCCATGGCGATGACCTTGATCCCGTACCGCCCGGCCAGCTCAAAAACATAAGGCAGGCAAGACTTGCCGTGGCCCTGAAAGGAATAGGGATTGGTGCGCGGCTTGTAAGCGCCCATGCGGGTGCAGATCTGACCGCGTTCGTGCAGGGCCTTGAGCATGATTTCCACATGTTCCGGGGTGTCAACGGCGCAGAGTCCGGCAAAAATATTTAGGTTGTCCTGGCTGAATTTCACCCCGTTGTATTCGAAGCCGCTAATTCGTTGCTCGTCCCGATGGCGGCCTAGAATGCGGTATTCTTCGGAAATGCGGATGACCCGCTCGACTCCCGGTAGCGCGTGCAGATCCTCGATAGACAGGGTTTTGGTATCCCCGATGAGATAGATCTCGGTTAAGGTCTGCTGAGCGCCTTGCACTTTATGCACTCGGGCGGCGATGCCAGGTAGCCGGGACAGATAGTCCAGTGCTTGCTGGTACTCTTTGGAATTTTCCGTAGCGTTGGAATCCAGAATGACAATCATGACGTGTTTTATTCCTGCGAATGATAATGAATTCCCCTGCGGTGCGGGGAGCGCCATACTACCATTGCCCAGCGTAGATGTTAGCTTCCTCTCGCGGGCGAATCTTTTTCTCTAAGCTTCTGCTGTTTCCCGTGAACAAGATTTACCTTGAGGTTCGTGCCTTGCTCCGGATTGGCGGCCCGTTGATGGCAGCCCAACTGGCGCAGATGGGTATGGGGTTTTTCGATACGGTGATGATGGGTCGGGTCGGCCCTACCGAATTGGCGGCGGTCGCGATTGGCACGGGACTTTGGCATACCCTGTTTTTGTTTGCGTTGGGTGTTTTGATGGCGCTGAGTCCCTCGGTAGCGCACCTGCATGGGGCTGGGCGGCTGGTCGAGATTGCGCCTCTGGTGCGCCAGGCGCTCTGGCTAAGCCTCGCGTTGGGGTTAGTCTGTTTTCTGAGCCTGCGTCATCTACAGGGATTGCTACGGGTTATTGGCGTTGAATCGGCGATTGTGCCTATTGCTGATGACTATTTGCGCGCCCTGTCTTGGGGGATGTTCCCTATCTTTGCCTGTATGACCCTGCGCCTGTTTAGCGAGGGTATTAGCCGTACCCGTCCGGTATTGTTGATCAGCTTGTTGGGGTTAATAGTCAACATCGTTGCTAACTATGTGCTGATTTTTGGCCGCTGGGGTTTTCCAGCCTTGGGCGCTCTGGGCTGTGGGATGGCGACGGCGATCAGTATGTGGGTGATGTGGGTTGGAATGACTATTTTGTTGTTTCTGGATCGCAGCTACCGTGTTTATGGTCTTTTTCGGTACTGGGATTGGCCGCGCTGGCTGATGTTGCGCTCTTTGCTGGCGCTGGGTCTGCCGATTGGTATTGGACTATTTCTGGAAACAGCGGTGTTTGCTACGGTAGCTTTGTTGCTGGGGACGCTGGGTGCGGTGGCCGCTGCTGCTCATCAGGTGACGCTGAACGTTGCTGCTATGACATTCATGATTCCGTTAGGCTTGAGTATGGCGACGACAGTTCGGGTGGGTCATGCCATGGGGCGTGGTGATCCTCATGCCGCCCGTTTTAGTGGCTGGGTCGGGATTGGCTTAGGTGGGTTGTTCATGGCGGTGATGGCGGTGTTGATTTTTGTCAATCACCAGACGATTGCCCGTTTTTACACTGATGATCTGGACGTAGCGGCGGTGGCAGCAGGGTTGTTGCAACTGGCGGCCTTGTTCCAGATTTCGGATGGTTTGCAGGTGGGGGCCTTGGGGGCGCTGCGGGGTCTTAAAGATACCCGGATGCCGATGCTGATTGTGGTGGTCGCCTATTGGTTGATTGCTTTTCCGCTGGCTTGGCAGTTAGGCATTCGGCAAGGCATGGGGCCGACGGGGCCATGGATCGGGTTGATCGTGGGCCTGACCGTCGCCGCAGTGCTGCTGAATGCCCGGTTTTGGCGGTTTAGCGTCCGTCTGGAACGATTGAATCCAGTCCGCCAAGGTAAGGTTTGAGGGCTTGGGGAATGCGAATGTGGCCTCGTTCATCTTGGTAGTTTTCCATGATGGCCACTAGAGTGCGTCCCACAGCCAGTCCGGAACCGTTAAGGGTGTGAACCAGTTCTGGTTTGCCGGTGGTTGGGTTGCGCCAGCGAGCCTGCATCCGTCGTGCTTGGAAGTCTTCGAAGTTGCTGCAGGAGGAAATTTCTCGGTATTTCTGCTGTCCGGGTAGCCAGACCTCCAGATCATAGGTTTTGGCGGAGGAGAAGCCGATGTCGCCGGTGCAGAGCGCGACGACTCGATAAGGTAATTCCAGGCGCTGTAATACGGTCTCGGCGTGTCGGGTGAGTTCCTCCAGTGCCTTATAGGACTCTTCCGGGCGGACGATTTGGACCAGCTCCACCTTTTCGAATTGGTGTTGGCGAATCATCCCGCGCACATCCTTGCCATAGGAGCCGGCTTCGCTGCGAAAGCAGGGGGTATGGCAGACATAGCGTAGTGGCAGGTACTCGGCGTCGGTAATTGTGTCGCGTACCAAATTGGTTACTGGGACTTCAGCAGTGGGAATTAGATAGTAGTTTAGTTCGCCGCTGAGTTTGAACAGATCTGCTTCGAATTTGGGAAGTTGTCCGGTGCCGCGCAGGCTGTCGGCGTTGACTAGGTAGGGGGCGTAGATTTCCTGGTAGCCGTGTTCTTGGGTGTGTAGGTCGAGCATGAATTGGGTCAGTGTTCGGTGCAGTCGGGCGAGTGATCCTCGGATGACGGTGAAGCGGCTGCCGGTGATTTTGGCGGCGGCGTCGGGGTCCAGCCCGCCCTCCCTGCCTAAATCGATGTGATCGCGTGGTTGGAATTCAAAGTGGTGTGGTTCACCCCAGTGGCGGATTTCAACATTATCGGCTTCGCTGGTTCCAATAGGTGTGCTGCTATGTGGTAGGTTGGGAATGCTGAGTTGCAGGTTGGAAAGCTGGGTTTGTAGCGTCTCCAGTTTGTTTTCGGCTTGCTGGAGTTGTTCTCCCAGTCCGGTGACTTCATCTAATAATGGTTGAATATTTTGTCCGCTGGCTTTAGCGCGGCCAATGGCTTTGGAACGGGTGTTGCGCTCGTTTTGCAGCTCCTGGGTGTGGACTTGTAGTGCTTTGCGCTGGGTTTCCAGTGTGTTGAAGAGTTCTGTATCTAGTGTATAGCCGCGTTGGGCTAGGCGGGCAGTGATGGATTCCAGTTCGCTTCTGAGTAGTTTCGGGTCTAGCATGAAGTAAGACTTCCTTGGTTTGGGTGGAGTTGGCTGGTAGTTAATGGCGGATTATATCGAAAGTTGGGTTAGTATTTACTAAAAAAATGATGATATAAAAAGAGATCATTTTAAAGGCGGCCCGGGTATCGAGCCGCCTGGATTAAAGTCGCCTGATCAAATCAACCGGTCAGATATTGCGGGTCCACAACGAAGCCATCGACGGACCAGTGCCGACGCACAATGACGCACCGCCTGTACTCTTACCCAACCGCTCGAGTTCGTAGTACAGGCTGACGATAATACGAAGGCCAGTGGAGCCAACTGGATGACCCAGAGCAATGCCGGAACCGTTAAAGTTGCAGTTATCCGGAGTCAACAGCATGTTATGTTCTTCTTTTAACATGCGCCCGACACCCAGCCACTGCGAGGCAAACGCTTCGTTGACTTCCCAATAGTCGATGTCGGTAAACTTCAGGCCAGCCTGGCTCAGACAACGGGGAATCGCTACCGCCGGACCAAGACCCATCACTTCCGCGGCTACGCCAGCATTGCAGATATTAACCAGCTTCATCAGCGGCTTGATGCCGAGCGCCTGGGCCTTTTCCAGCGACATGATCACTACCGCACTGGCGCCATCGTTAATACTGGAAGCATTCGCTGCGGTCACCACGCCATCTTTCTTGAAAGCCGGCGACAACTTGGCCATCTTCTCCAAACTGGCGTCCGGGATGAAATTCTCGTCGGTATCAAAGAAGGTGGAACCCTTCCGGGACTTGAGTTCGACCGGGACGATCTCGCGCTTGAAGATCCCTTCCTTGGTTGCGGTGGTGCAGCGGGTATGGCTAATGAGCGCCAGTTCATCGCATTCCTGCCGGGTGATGCCGTACTTGACAGCCACGTTCTCGGCAGTCATCGCCATGTGGCCCGGCACCAGTTCATCGAACAGGCCATCGTGGATCATGCTGTCCTCAATGTTACCCTGCCCCATCCGATAGCCCATGCGGCCTTTGGGCAGCAGGTAGGGAGCGTTGGTCATGCTCTCGACGCCGACCACCAGCCCAATTTCGGTTTGGCCCAGCATGATATTGTGGCAAGCGATTTCCAGCGCCCGCATCCCGGAAGTGCAATTCTGGTTGACCGAGACTGCGCTGCTGCGGTCCGGCAGCCCAACCCGTTTGCCAACCTGCCGCGCTGGCAGTGAACCTTGCATACCGCCGTACAGTTGGCCCATGCAAATTTCGTCGATCTGGTCGGCGGGAACGCCAGACCGTTCAATCGCACCCTTGGCGGCGGTCATCGCCAATTCCCGTGCGGATACGTCTTTGAGCGTTCCCATGAATTTGCCAATTGCCGTCCGTGCGGCGCTAACGATCACGACTTCTTTGAGAGCCATAGCTACTCCTCAGTTTAGGTGGTAATGCAGGGTTTACTGCGTTTGATGAAGGCCCATCCTGGCCTGGTTGTTGAGACTTCCTGCTCATGCGTCTGCCGCCCAGTGCGGCGTCGCGTGAACCGACTTGGAAAGTAAAGCTTATCTTTCGCGGATGTCAATTATTCCGGGGCAGGATTCTTGTTTGGTGTTCTACTATGATGAACGCTTTATGATGATGGTATAAGAAGCGCAAACTAATAATGTCCCCAATAGATGACCATGACCGGGGCGTTATGAGATTATAAGATTTGGAATGTCATCATCATTTTTGCAACGGATACCGACTGCGTGGATTCATTCAAAAATCCCACTCTCATCGATTACGCGCGTTTCGGCGCCTTGGCCGCCGCCCGCGCCCAGCGCCTGCTGCGGTTGACCTGCCAACTGTCTGCGCCGCGTCCAACGCCACTCACTCGCCCGCTCGTCGCCGATGTGCTGTCTCAGGCCATGCAGATGGAAGAATTTCTGGATGCCTATGGGGCGCGCAACAATCGCCTGTGGTCGCGGTTCCGGTCGCTGACGGCCACGCTCAAACTGTTCGCCGATGTCGTTTACAAACTGCTGCATATCCAGCATTCCCTGCCCTTCTACCGGCTGCCGCCTGCCGAACAGGACTTTGCCCTAGCCACTGCGCAGTCGCTGGAATTCACTCACGAAACCTTGGTGAAAGCAGCGCACCAGATCATCATTCAGGCAACCCGTCTGAATCTGACCGTCTCCCCCTATGAACCCGACGAAAACGAATATCTGGAGCCTCTGCCGCCGGGCCGCCTGCCCCGCGACCGGGCCACGCGCAAAGTCAGCAGCGCTGCCGAAACGGTCATTTATCTAGCCACCGCTTACCTAAATCTGGCCTCGGAAAGCGAGTTATTACATATCGTCGATTGGGTGAAGCCTGCCCAATACTTCAGTTGTTTTCCTGACCCCATCAGTGAAGATAACCTGCGTTATCTGCAATTCCGGTTTCACAGCCTGCAGGCGCTGTATGACACCCATGTCTCCGAAACGGAACTGGAATCGCTGGACACCGATTTGCCCATCCTGCGCGGCCACATCAGCATTGTCTTTCATCTGCTCGAAATCGCCACGCAACTGGTTCATTACTACGAACGCCACCTGAACGCCAAAACCGGCGATTCTTT
>ERZ795054.3513-NODE-3513-length-12238-cov-3.696462_pt1 | contig 12238 bp, 15 predicted proteins | sample MGYA00375138_ERZ795054 | MGnify/ENA primary metagenome ERZ795054 (study PRJEB30183, sample SAMN05720215) | anaerobic digester metagenome | isolation source: active sludge of municipal wastewater-treating anaerobic digesters | place: USA | collected 2014-12-23 ...
GATGGCGCCGGAAACACCAAAAGCCAGGATAACTGACTGGGGCGAGATGCTCGTGGTGATACTGCCAAATCTGGCAACAAGATAACTCAAGAGCCAGCCGAGTAAAATACCAATAATACCACTGATAAAAGTCAGGGTGACTGCTTCGGCCAAAAACTGCAGACTGATATCACCACGCTTGGCGCCAATGGCTTTGCGCAGACCGATTTCACGAGTGCGCTCAGTGACAGTAGTTAACATCATATTCATAATACCAATACCGCCAACAATGAGGGAAATGCCGGCGATGGAGCCAAGGAGTAAAGTCAAAGTACTGGTCATATCAGTCATAGCGGAGAGCATATCGGCTTGATTCATAATGCTAAAGTCGGCATTGGCGGCGTCGCTGATATTGTGGCGTTGTAGTAATAAAGCGGAAATCGCCTCTTCAGTAGAATCCATCAATTCCGCGCTGATCACTTCCACGCTGATATTACTAAGTTTACTGTTGCCGATCAGATATTGCTGGGCAGTACCAAGAGGAACGTAAACCAAATCGTCAGAGCTGCCAAAGCCAGTGCCACCTTTACTCTCAGTAACGCCAATCACGGTATATTCCTGGCCGTCAATTCGAATTTTTTGACCGACCGGATCATAGCCTTCACCGTACAAAGTATCACGAGTGGTCGGGCCGATAATAGCGACTTTGTTTTTTGATTTGATTTGTATTTCGGTAAACGGGCTACCGAGCTCCATGGTGATTGATTTGACAGAAAAATAACTGGCGTCAATGCCGTAAATAGAACTATTGGTATTGCTACCTTTGATAGTAATCTGTTTGCGAGTGCTAACTGTTGGGGCAACTGTTTTAACGCCGCTGACAGTTTTAATCGCTTCAGCATCTTCCAAGGCTAGAGTAGTAGCCGAGCCTATACCGCCGCGAACTAGTTGTCCTCTTTGCGATCCAGGCATAACAGTCAATAAGTTGGTGCCCAGAGATTCAACACGGTCGGTAATGGACTTGGCTGAACCCTGGCCGATGGAAACCATGGCAATGACTGAGCCGATGCCGATGACAATACCCAAAATAGTCAGGCCGGAACGGACCTTATTGGCTAAAATGGCGAAAAATGTTTCTTGGAATAAATCAGTAAATTTCATAAAATCACAGAAAACAAAAAATCACTTAATTATTGGAGTTTTATTTTTATTTGTGTAATCTATACTATTCTGAAGTTTGGTTATTTCCGACCAGAGCATTTTGCCAATTTCTTCACTTAATTCAAAGCCTTTTCTATATTCTTCGTTAGTAATGAAATTTATTTTATGGGAAAAGTATAAAAGATATTTCGATTCTCTGAGCGAACCATATGATATCTCATAAAAATTTAATTGAACCAGTGATTTCTTCCTAGCATAGCCTTCAATATAGTTTAATATTATAGATAAAGTAGATCTCCGCCATTGAGAGACACTGGAATATAATTCTTCTTTCGGAAATTTTTGAGTGACACAATAGACAAAATAAATATATTCGTCCATTAGTGTTTTGAGCCTATTTTGGAATTCAGTTGACATATTGTTTTGTGCTTTTGTGTTTTCTGTGTTTTTTGTGCTTCTATGCTCTGTGTATCTCTCTGTCCCTAATAATTTCCCCATCCCTAATTTCAATAATCCTATTGGTATATTCAGCCACGTCGCGCTCGTGAGTAATAATAACAATGGTTCTTTTTTTTTCTTCATTAAGGGCCCGGAAAGTACCCATAACAACATCACCGGTTTTGGTATCTAGGTTGCCGGTCGGCTCATCGGCCAAAATAAGTGTGGGATTATTGACCAGCGCGCGGGCAACGGCCACCCGCTGCATTTGTCCGCCGGAAAGCTGATTAGAAAGATGGCTATAATTTGTGGCATCTAGACCGGCATCAGCCAAGGCCTCCCTGGCTTGCTCTTCCCTTTGACTTTTTTCCACATTGGCATAAACCAAAGGCAACATCACATTACGGAGTACGGTCGCGCGCGGCAATAAATTAAAAGACTGAAAAATAAAACCAATTTTATTCTTACGAATATCAGCCAGCTCATCATCGGAAAGCTCAGAAACGTTTTTGCCATCCAAAAAATATTCGCCGGCGGTGGGCGTATCCAAGGCGCCCAAGATATGCATCAGGGTGGATTTACCAGAACCAGACGGGCCCATAATGGCGACAAACTCGCCATCTTTAATCTGAAAAGAAACATTTTTTAGAGCAGTGGTTTCCACACTCGAACTTTTATAAATTTTGGAGACGTTTTTACATTCAATCATAAATTAATAATAAAAATACAAGAAAATAAAACAAGGAAGGCTGGAGAATAACTGGTTCTTGTTTTAGAAACCGCCCGGGGGGCCACCAGCGCTAAAACCTTGAACGCGTACGGCATTACCTGACGCGTTGGTAGTAGAATTGGCAGTAGTTTTTTGGGTAGTACTGGCATTGATAGTACGGGTAATAACCAGATCACCTGCTACCACACCACTCACTATTTCCGTATTGGTGTCATCAGAAGAACCAACAGTGACCGTTTGTTTAGTCGGCGCAGTAACTAGGGTAACGCCAGTGCTTTCGGCGGCGGTGACATCAAAAGAACCATCGTTCGCCACTAATTCAACATAAGAATCTTCGCCGGCTGACTTGACCGCGGCGGAAGGCACCAGTAAAACATCGGTTTTGGCTTCCAAAATTATAACGGCGGTAACGCTCATACCGGGCTTGATTCGTTCATCTTGAGTATCAAAAGAAATTTGAACTGTATAGCTGACCACCCCGGATGAGGCAGTACCAATAGTGTCAACTTCAGCGACCGAACCGGCGATAGTCAAATCTTCAAGGGCGTCAAAAGTGAGGTTCGCTTTCTGGCCAACTTTTACTTTGGCCACATCAACCTCGTTTAAGGTAATCTCGGCGATACTGTCTTTGGTAATAATCATGGCAACGGTAGAGCCGGAAGAAAGGGTGTCACCTTTTTTGGCGCTAACGTCGGCAATCACGCCATTAAAAGGCGCACGAACAGAATAGTCAGCCAGTGTTTCCTGGGCTGAGGCCAGTGCGTCTTGCTTTTGCTGGATAGCTATTTTTTTGGCGCGGATGGTCAGTTCGTCAGTATCGGCTTTCACTTCTGTCAAGGAAAGTTCTTTTTCTTTGATGGTGCGTTCGGCATCGGTAATATCTTCTTTGTAGTCGGGAATATTATTTTTGGCTGTCAGCAGACTGGACAGGTGCGTATTGGTTTTACTGGAATAAGAACTCAAACTGGATAACTGAGTAGCGGCCAAGCTTTGGGGTGTCAGACCACGGCTGGTAAATTTATCCTGATAAAATTGAATCAGATTATTTGTGCTTTTGACCGACTCGGAAATCAGGCGCACAGTTTCATATGTTTGGTTGATCAAGCTTTCAACCGTCGCCTCGTCTGACGTCCGGTTGGTAGTTTTATAAACACTAAAATTGTCATCATAGGCGAGACGGGCTTTTTCATAAGCAGCCTTGGCGTCGTCGCGGTAAGTCAAAATTTTGTCATCAAAATACTTGGCTGAATCAGCATAATAGTCCATGTTGTTCTGCGTTTGGGTGTAAGAGTTGCTGTATAGAATATCACGCAAGCCGGAGATAATGCTGGGTAATTCCAAAAAGGCACTGGAGACGGTATTAAAGCCGTCCTCATAAGATTTAACTAAATTTTTTTCCGCCGTGGTTTTGGTTTGTTTGGCCTGAAGTAATGAACTTTCTGCTTGGAGTAAAGTCAATTCGCTTGCCGGCTCCAGGGCCTCTTCTAATTCTAACTGGGCAGTTTCCAAAGCGGTCTTGGCATCACGAACACTCTTGTAAGCATCAGAAGAATCTAGTTGGGCCAAAAGCGCCCCGGATTTCACTTCTTGACCGGCTTTAACTGGCAGAGAAATGACTTCGCCCGAGGCTTGGGCCTTTATCTCTACCTGACTCGAGGCGGAAATCTGCCCGGTACCGGAAATGGAAGTAATGAGCGTGCCTTTTTCTACCTGCGCTAGAACATAGCGAGTGACGGCCGTGCTACCCGAGTTTTTTTGGTAATAATAACCAGCCCCAGCGATAACAGCGATGAGAATAAGGGTGATAAATTTGTGGCTGGCTATTTTTTGAAAAAAAGTTTTCAACATATTCTGAAGGGATTAATTTTGCTTGCGTTAATTAAAATTGCGGAGGAGGTGGTAGAAAATCATCAGCAGAAGTGCTGGCTGGGTTGAAGCTACCGGCTGGCAGAGGCGGCATCACGCGTATCAACTTGGCTTCAATCTGGCCGGCATCATTGGGCTCGCCAATCACTACCAGCGGATCGTCAACCCTGAGATCTGACAATTTGAGATTTTCTTTGCCACGACGGATAACCGCGTCACTTTTGATCATAATTATTTTTTCTACATTGTCTTTGCCGCGGATAACGACGCTCTGCCCATCGATTTTGATAATCGGGCCGAAAACGCCAGATGATTCAATAAATTCACGGCCGCGGAGATCATCTATAAAACCGCCCTTGGGACCGGCAAAATTGCGGTGATAATTTTCTTCCCAGCGATAGGAAAAGCCGGCCTTACGAAAACCAACCAGGAGTCCGGCCTGAAAAGAAACGAGGATAATAATAAAAAGCCCCAGGGCGATGAGCGATACCTTGAAAGCCTTGGATTGAAAAAATTTGTTGAAGTCCATAGAAATGATAGTTAATTAATACTTGTGAATTTTTAAATTAAGCGGTTGAATGCCGAGTGATGGAACGGAAGTCTCGAGCCAAGAAACGGAGAGCGGCCAAAAAAATAAAAATAACCCCGAAACAAAGAGTCAGACTCAAGACCGGCAAGGTTTCTAAAAGAGAAAAAGCGTAACTTTGCCAAGAACTCGCGATAATGGAAAAATCAGAGAACAGTAAAGATAAATACTGGAAAAAACCAGAAGCAGCCAGATCAGTATAAGCGACGCGAAAAACCGGGATCAGCGCCCCAAGTGAGGCCAAGAGGAAAAGCGAGGCAAAGAATAAGCGGCGGCGGGAACGGGCAATGGCCCGGCGTTCCTCAGCCTCCAGACGAGTCATAACCACGGATAAAAGACCGGCGGATGGCTCGACCGGTTTCAAGTGCTTAAAAAGTTTTTGATAACTTGGTTCCATAAGAGCGCTTGTTCGGCCCCAGGTAACCTGCCCTATAGCGCAAGGCAGGCACCTGGAACCATTAGGCCTTTGTATTCCCAGTAACACCGGGAACCACAGACTCGACCTGAAGTTCTGTATTAATTAATACGATTAATGGGGAATTTTGGGTGCAACCTCCCCCTTTCCCCCTCCTTGGCAAGGAGGGGGTTGGGGGTGGGAGATAGCCACATAATTTCAGATTAATTACCAAACTAAGTATTGCACCTGCCCCGCCACTCGTGAGTGGCAGTGGGCCCACCACCCCGCCCGCCGATTCGGCGGGCACCCCTCCTCAGAGAGGAGGGGAAAATCACGCGCCAAGTTATTGTTTATTGGAATATGGTCTTATCTCCTAGCAACAGAAGTAAAAAATATTATTTTAATAGTGGCCGAAGCATAATCAGAGCCCGGCGGTGGCGGCTTTTGATAGTATCCACGGGAACTTCCAGAATTTCAGCAATTTCGCGCAGATTGAATTCTTCGTGATAATAAAGCTCCAATACTTGGCTGTAGCGGGCAGGCAATTGTGACAAAGCGGCATTGAGCTCAATAACAATATCAGCCCGGGCCAGAAGCTCGTCAGGCAAGGGAGCTGGATCAAGGATATTATCAACAAGCGGGTTGTCACCCTCGGAATTTATCAGATCGGAAAAATTAAGATTCTTTTTCTTTTTCAACCAGTCGAAGGAGATATTTTTGGCAATAGTAAAGAGCCAGGTTTTAAATTTTTTTGTGGGGTCAAATTTTTTCAGATTTTTCCAGACACGGATAAAAACCTCCTGGGTGAGGTCCTCGGCGTCGGTGGCATTACCGACATAGCGATAGATAAAGTGATAAATTTTGGGTAAATAGCGCTCGACCAAAAAACGCAGCGCGGTACTGTCACCGGCCAGATAATCCCCTACCAATTGTTCATCTGTTTTATCAGGCATAAATAATTAGAGTTTATCTTAGCATATTAAACCAAAAAAGACATCAGGGGGTAAATAAAAATGAAAAACAGTCCCGAGTTGAGGGACTGTTTTGGTTGGCAGAAATTTTATTCAGCGCACTGGGCGTTTTCTAAACAAGTACTTCGCAATTCTTCGGTGGGCGCTTTGGCACACATATCACAAATTTGTTTTTTTGATTGATCAGCATTTTCCTGTAAATCCTGTACGGCCTGCCCCATTTCTTCAGTCACGTCTTTGAAATTTTTGTCTCCCGGCGGAGTGAAAATGGAATCATCAACGTTCCACTTTTCACAGACAAAATCACGCTTTTGTTCCAGACTGGCTGAACCTTGGGCTGGGGCCTGATTTTGAGTGGGCTGAGAATTTTCCTCCAGCTCTTTGAGATTCATCTTGGAGGCCGCATCAGTAAAATCATTCCAGATATAAAGATACTCGCCGTCGCTGATGGTATAGGCGTGACCCAGATCGCCCATAGTGACATCCTGATAAAACTTTTTGCCATCAATATAAATAAGATTGGTGACGTCGCTATCACCGGTGACGCTCTCTTTCCAAGTACACTTCAGGGGCTTATTCATGGTGAGTAATTCATTAATCGTATACTCGCCTGTGGGGTTGACTGTATCTTCGGTCTGATTATTATTTTGGTTTTGATTTTGCTCTTGATCTTTGTCGTTCTTGGTCAATTGGTTGTCTGCTTTTTTAAGACAACCGCCAAGCACCAAAATCGCGAGCGCGAGGACGAGGATATAAAATCCTTTGACGTTTTTGGACATATTTTTCGTCAGTTAATTATTGGTTGATTAAATTATATTTGCCTCGGCTTCTTTCTCCATTTTGTCAAGCCGCGTATAATAGTCAGATATTTCGTTCAGGTGAGCCAGGGCAATTTTGCCGGTCATTAGCGGATCATCATTGGTGACGTTGGTCGCTGGATCAATGAGGCCATGTTCTAATTCAACGTCTAGCCCCATACGAAATTGCTCAAGGTCAAATTTTGACCAATCAATTCCCAATTGTTCGCCAATGCTCTTGGCCTCTTCTGGGGTAAAAGTTTCTTTAGCTGTCATAAAAAATATATTTATTATTATTTAACTTATCTGCGCAAACAGCACAACGTAATTTTTGCCATAAGCCTTGGCACATTTGGGACAGGTGGTGTAGGAGAAATATAACTTCTTTAATTCTTGGTCTTGGCTTGTGACATAAGCCTGCATTGTCTTGGCCCACTTGCCCGCGTCTTTGTAGGGGCCTTCGAAAACTTTAGTCAAAAAGGTACCGGAAATTTTGGCTATCTTGGCGCCAGGAACTTCTTTGGCCACATCAATATAAATATCAGAACCCCAGATAGATTTCTCGTCGGTGAGCATCAACTGGTGGGGTGCTTTGGCACCGGCTTTTTCAATTAAATTGAGATTCTTAACAATTTTTTGTCCCATATTGAGCGGGATGTGCAGAAAACTAGTGATATGGTCTTTGACAAAAATTTTATCCTGCCAGGTGATTTTCTTGTCAGTCCACGGCGCAGGATCAAACGGCTCACAGCAACCGGTGGGTTTGATGGCTGAGGTGTCCATATGTTTTTAAATTGTTTTACTTAATTATTTCCTGAATAATTTTACCAGCCAACCAAACAAGCTGAATTTACTTTCTTGCTCTTGAATAAAAGTCTCTATTTTATTCTGTTCCTGTTCTAGAGAGGTGATCTCATCCCGAAATTCCATTGTGCTGGTCGCTCTTTCGGTTAATCGATTCAACTGCTCTAACCTGTTTCTTGTCTGAACCATCTCACTTCTTAATACTCCCAGATTTTTATAATCCGAACCAAACAAAAAGGTTTTTATTTTGCTTCTCGTTTGAACTCTCTCCATTGCTTCAACAGTAGTAGTGGCAGAATGATTTTGCTCTCTGGCAATTACTCTGACTTGTACCCCAAGGCCACCATCGGTACTGCTGGCTGTCTTTAACAGTGTCTGCACAAAATTGGCTACTGTGCTTATATGCGCTTCGGCATTCGCCTGTCCAGATTTATTTTTGGCCTGTTCCGGAGTTGAGGTGGAAGCTGAATCATTGTTGATATTCATCTGTCTTACCTGTTTGCCCGCCTGGGTTTGAGCCGAAGTATTTTTGGCCGCGCTAATAGAGACCAAAGAAAAAACTACAGCCACGGCTAAGGCAAAAGAAATTAGAAGTAACGAGTTGTTTTTAACTTTTTGCATATTTTTGGGTGTTAATTAATTTCAATGATTAGATTAATAATAAGCACCTGACCTTTTTAATTTTTAACAATTTTTTATGGCGCTTCCACATTACCGGCGCTAGGATTGGGGTCGTGCGGATCCGGACAGTCACCATTCAAATTGGCTTCGGCATTACAATAAGTGCCATCAATTCTTTTACACATAGGAGTTTCAGTGCCCACGCCTTCAACTGTACCGCCGGTAATGGCGCAATAAACCTCGGCCTCATTTTCGTAACCAGTAATTTTCAAGCCACCAACCGGACACTCGCCCCGCAATAAAGCCCATTCTTCACATTGACGATTATCTTCAAAAAGGCAAACCCCGTACTCACCATTTTTATTCTGGCGCAGCTCAAGTGTGCCACCCTTGGCCTCGCAATTCGCACTGGCCGGATTGGCCAAGCCGGTATTTGTCTCGGGACAAGGAGCGAATTCACAATTCGGCCCAGTGCGGCCAACAGCCGAACCATCAGGACAAATCTTGGCTTCCTCGGTGCAAGCCACGAGTTCACCGCAACCGGTCGTGGGCTGAGGCGCGGCCGGTTGGCCGTGCTTGACCCAAACACCATTTTCGCAGAGCCAGGCATCTTCGGGCGTGACCAAACGGAGAATCCCAAAAATTAAAATAATTAGAACGAGGGCTAAAGTAATATAAAGGGTCGTTTTTTTCATAAGATAAAAATTACTTTATAATACCTTTATTTTCTCACTTTATACTTGTTTTGGCAAATGAAAACGGCCGAGGAGAGCCCCGGCCGAAAAATACGGTGATTTAAAATTCTATGGTCGTCTCGGGTAAAAGAGCCCGGAGCTCGGCAATCTGCCCGGCAGTAAAAGTATTGCCAGTCAGCTTGAAAACTTGGAGATTGTTTTTCAGGTTGGCTATTTCATTTGGATAGGTATTGATCTGGTTATAACTAAAATCCAATTCCTGGAGTTGGCTCAACTGGCCGATTTCTGCGGGGATGCCGGTCAATTGATTATGACTGGCACGAACTGCTTTTAGTCCAGTCATTTTTCTGATCTCTGCCGGCAGGGCACCGGTCAATTTATTGTCGGAAACGTCAAGAATCACTGTGCCGGGATTATCATTAAAAAATTCTGCGGTCAAAGTGGTCAGACCTTTGTCAGAGATATCCAAGGTCTTGCCAGAAACATCATTGCCCGTATTTGACGCCGGGGGTTGATTTTTATTGCCGGGCGCGTTAACAGAGTTTGTAGCTGGCGGGGTATTTTGACTGGGGCTAATATCAGCCTGGCGAGTCATAAAAAAGATGCTGCCGGCAGCCAAGATAATGATCAGGATTAATAATATTTTTTTCATAAGATAAAAATTAGTTTATAATATCTTAATTCTCCCACGTTATACTTGTTTTGACAAATGAAGCTCGTTGCGTCAATGGCTTTCAAGCCGATATTAAATCCCCTCTTTTTGTGCTAAACTTATAATATACCAATTAACTCAAATCTATGGCGATAAAATTTATTTACACTTTGTTCCTGGCTCTGATGGTGGCACTCTTTGTGGGTCTAGGCATCTCGGCTTTTTATCCTGGTCCTACTGTTCCTGACTATCCCTTTGAATTAGAGGCAGCGAAACCTGACTGTGAAGAAAGTGCGGAAATCACGGCCACTAGAGAAAATTTTGCGCAGGCGCAAAAAACATATCAAGAATTATCAAAACCCTATAACCGCAATGTTTCTATTATTTCCCTGATCGCGGCGATTGTCATTTTGGTCTTGAGTTTAACACTCTTAACTAAAATCAAAATGATTGCCGATGGGATACTTTTGGGCGGAGTTTTCGCGACCGCTTATAGCATTATCCGGGGCCTGATGAGCGAAAATACCCAATTCAGATTTGTAATCGTAGCGATCGGTCTAGTGATCGCCTTGACCCTCGGCTATATTAAATTTATTCAACCCAAAGTCAGTCAGGAACAGGGGCACAAGTAATTAATTTTTAAGGAGTAATAAAACAACCCATCTGACATGACGGGTTGTTTTTAACTTCTAATTTTTGCATTTTTCTTTACTCTAGGGAAGATAATTCGGCCTCGACTAAAATTTTCTTCCGAAAATTTTGTCTGGCCACCGCCTCGCGGTTCGGCTCGCTCTTTAGCTCGCCAAACATCGCTCCGGCGTTCGAATCCCTGACGTCCCGCAAGCAGTTGCGGGACTTCCCACTCAAAAATAAAAGCCAGCTGATGCTGGCTTTTATTTTCTCGGGGACAGGGATTCGAACCCTGGACCCATGCGTTAACAGCGCATTGCTCTACCGCTGAGCTATCCCCGAACACAATTTTTGAATTTTTAATTTTTAAATAAACCTTAAATTCTAATTTTAAAAATTTTAGATTTAGACCTTATTTAAAAATTAAAAATTATAAAATTAAAATTTTCCTTTTACTAATTACTAGTTACGAGTTACTATTAAATTTTGCCATTTGCCTTTTTACTTTTTCCATTAATAATCTTTCAGTTTTTTCATATCCAGATGCTGTTGCATTTTTTCCAAGGCTTTGGTTTCTATTTGACGAATACGTTCGCGGGTGACGCCGAATTCCTGACCGACCTCTTCTAGGGTGTGGGCCACGCCGTCAACCAGACCAAAACGCATTTCCAAAATTTTTCTTTCCCGTGGAGTCAATTCTTCAATAATATTTCTAACATGTTCGGCCAAAAGACGCAAGGAGGCAGCTTTGGAAGGGCTCAGGGTCTTGGTATCTTCGATAAAATCAGAGAGCTTGGCATCATCATCACCGTCGTCACCCACGGAAGTTTCCAGAGACACGGTATCCTGGGAAATTTGCATGATATGATTTATTTTTTCAATATCTTCTCCCATTTCCGAGGCGATTTCTTCGGCCAAGGGTTCACGACCCAGATCCTGAATCAAACGGCGCTGGACCTGCTGAAATTTATTGATGGTTTCCACCATGTGAACCGGGATACGGATAGTGCGCGACTGGTCGGCCAGGGCGCGGGTGATCGCCTGACGGATCCACCAGGTAGCGTAGGTAGAAAATTTGTAACCACGACGATAGTCAAATTTTTCCACAGCACGGAACAAGCCAATATTACCTTCCTGGATAAGATCAAGTAGGGTCAAACCGCCACGGCCGACAAATTTTTTGGCGATAGAGACGACGAGACGCAAATTGGACTGAATGAGCTTGCGCGCAGCACTCTTGTCCCCTTTCTCCTTTCTTTTGGCCAGCTGAACTTCATCTTCCACATGCAAGAGCGGCGCTTTGCCGATCTCGCGCAAATACATTTGAATGGAGTCAGAAGAAATATCAGTCAGATCAACTTTTTTCTTTTCTGACTTGATGCCAATTTCATCCAAAATATCCTTGCAGGCTTTTTCCGTGGACAGAAAACCGATTTCTTTTTCGATAATGCTGATGCTCAAACGATCCAGACGGTAGAGAACTTCTTCCACATCATCTAGATATTCTTCCAACTCGGGGAAGGCATGGAGAATTTCTGATTCGGTCACAAAGCCGCGCAAACGGCCCTTTTGGATAAGGCTCTCAACGGCCGCCTGGGGGAATTCCGCCTTGAGCTTTAGAATTTTTGGCGGAGCCTTTTTGACTTTTGCCTTGGGATGGATAACGATCGCCCTTTTCTTGGGGCGGGGAATAAATTTCTTTTTCGGTCGCGGATTATTGGCTTTTTTAAATTTGTTTTTTTTCTTCATGGGTTGGTTATAGTTTTTTTTGAGTTTAACTTTAAAATGGGGAGTGTTTTTCTTCCTGTTTTTGGGCGGCCTATTCTTTTGTCTGAAGCTGGTCATGGGTTAATTAAAAATCCGTGTCATTTAATTCAGCGGATAATTCATTAAATTGCCGGGAGCGCGGCG
>ERZ795054.3514-NODE-3514-length-12228-cov-3.890660_pt1 | contig 12228 bp, 9 predicted proteins | sample MGYA00375138_ERZ795054 | MGnify/ENA primary metagenome ERZ795054 (study PRJEB30183, sample SAMN05720215) | anaerobic digester metagenome | isolation source: active sludge of municipal wastewater-treating anaerobic digesters | place: USA | collected 2014-12-23 ...
TCTGAAGGAACATCTTATAGTGGTGCGTTCGGTTACCTTTGCCTGGGATGCTCTTGCACTGATAACCAACAGGGAAAATACCGACACTCTACTCACTTATAATAACGTAGCTGACATATTTCAGGGCAGGGTCAGGGACTGGAAAGATCTGGATCCGAAGTCAAAGTCCGGAAAGATCAGTGTGATATTTGACAATACCAAATCGGGGAATATAAGGTATTTCAAGGAACGCTTTGAGATAAACGACACCCTTGGCGACAATTTCTTTGCAGTCAACAGCAATGCCGAAGTAATAGAATTTGTTTCCAGGAATCCGGATGCACTTGGGATCATAAGTGTTAACTGGGTAAGCGACAAGGATGATCCCCAGAGCAACATGTTCCTCAGCAGGGTGAATGTACTGGCCATTTCCCAGGAGTTCGCCAATGATGGTTCTTATTACAGGCCCTACCAGGGATTCATAGCCGACAAATCCTATCCTTTTGTTAGAGAAGTATACATGAGTTCGAGAGAGACGTTTACAGGACTGGGATCAGGTTTTATTCAGTGGGCAACAGGAGAACAGGGTCAGAGGATAGTGCTTAAATCAGGGCTTGTTCCGGCAACCATGCCTGTCAGGCTCGTCCAGGTCAGAACTGAATAAAAGGGGTTGAAGGAACAGTTGGCCTGAAGTTTGATAAATGACATAGAAAGCGCAGGGCTCTGAACACAAAATGTCCGACGCAGCTTTGGCGAAGGTGAAGGGTTCAGGGGCGGGAGCAAAGAAAAGGCGCAAAAGATTTAAAGAGACAGGAATTTTCAAAACTGGATATAAGAACAGATACTCACGATAAATAAAAAATCCGGCGGGAAGATGACAGAGACCGGGGGAGTTGAAAAAAAGAGAATAAATTGAAACAATAATTTGATATCAAAATTGAAAACGATGAAAAGTTTGATGTTTACCAGAATCGGTTTGCTGACAGGAGTCCTTTCTGTAGTTATGGTTTTAGGGGTCCGGGCACAGGATCTCAAGAGCGCCATCCAGCTTACCAAGAGTGAGTCGTACGACAAAGCGGAAGAGATGTATAATTCCCTGATACAGAAAGAGCCAGGCAACAGTAAATACTATTTCTATCTGGGTGAGAACTATCTTCTCAACTATTTTGCAGATACAATTTCGAATACACTTGCTGCTGCTACCAAAGCTGCGTCTGATATATACCAGAAGGGGATCAACGCGAACGCAGGCGATCCGCTAAATTACATCGGGATGGCTAAAATAGCCAATTATACCGGTGATAATGCGAAAGCAAATGAGATGAGGACAAAAGCCAGAAGTTTTCTTCTTCCCTACAAGAAGATCAAAAAGATGACTCCTCCGGCTCCGGAATACGCATTTGCACTTGCAAAGATAGCTGAGTCGTATGTCAACTCTATTGAAAATACTGTCGACACCGGTCTTGCCCTTCCTCTTATAAGGCAGGCGCTTACCATTGACAACAAGAATCCCGAGATATATTTTACGGCAGGTGATATTTACATGATGGCAAATGACGGTTCGAATGCAATAAAGAACTACAATCTGGCCCAGTTTGCCGATCCTCAGTCGCCTACTGCCGCCATGAAGATCGGTTATGTATATTTTAAAGCCCGTGCATTCACCCAGGCGATTCAGAATTTCGAAGAAGCCATCAATCTTAACAACAACTATGCTCCGGCATACAGGGAACTCGGTCAGCTTTACTGGCGTGCCGGGCGTCTTGATCAGTCAAAGGAGAACTTCAAGAAATACCTCGATCTGACTGCCGGGAACATTCCTGCAAAGGTAAGGTATGTGAACTCTCTCTTCTATGCAGGCGATTATGAAGAAGTAATAAAGAACGTTGAGGAGATTCTTGCTATCGATCAGTCGAGGGGCTACATGAACCGTCTTGCAGGTTATTCCTACTATGAAAAGGAAAATCCCGATTACGACAAGGCTCTGGCCTACATGGAAAAACTCTTTTCGGTTGTTGAAAAGGATGCTTTGCTTCAGAAGGACCACCATTACATGGCAAGGATCCTTGTAAAAATGAATCAGGATTACACAAAGAACCTTGACGAACTGAATTCTCTTAAGAATCAGCTTGACAGGGAGAAGTCGAGGATGGCTGCTGCCTCTGCAGCCAACAAAGCCAAATTTGCTGCTTCGGTTGATGAGCTGACTAAAAAGGTTAACGAACTTGAACCAAAGGTTGCTTCTGCCAACAAGGACCTTGACAGGGCGTTCCGCGAGTTTGACCTGGCATTCAAAGCCAAGCGCACCGATGCCTCTGCTCCCATGACTCCGGTTGAGAGAGCCATCTTAAGCGAAATGGCAAGCAACTACAACAGTTTCAGAAGGTATGAAGGAGCTGCCAAAACCTGGGCGAAGCTTATAGATCCTTCAAAGGAAAACAACCTTAATGAATACATGCTTATCGGAAGGGCTTATTACAATGCAGAGAAATACAAATCGGCTGATTCGGTACTTAATGTAGTGATACAGAAATCGCCGGATTATCTTCCTGCACATGCTCAGGTTGCACGCACCTACTCGAGGATGGACCCTGATATGAAGACCGGGATCGCCAGGCCCAAATTTGAAAAATACCTCAGCATTGCAGCCAAGGACAGCCTTGAAAACATGACTGAAATGCTTGAAGCCATGACCTACCTGGGTTATTTTAACATGGAAAACGGCAACTACACAAAAGCCAAGGAGTATTATAACAGGATGATCAACCTGAATCCAAGGAACAATGAAGGTAAGATCAGAGGATATAATGGTATTGCCGCTCTCGAAACAAGAGCAGCCGGTCAGGAAAAAACCCTTGAAGGGAAGATAGCCATTCTGGGAAGGGCTGCTGAAGCTTATGGAAAGATACTTGAGATTGATCCGAACAATACCAACGTAAGAAACAGTCTCAAATGGGTTCAGGATTACCAGGTCTCGGTTAAGAAAGGTATAAACCCGAACGAGATCAAGGGTGTTATAACCGACTCGGCAGGTACCCCGATAGCTTATGCATCAGTCAGGGTAAAGGACACTGCTGCCGAGAACCTCACCAACGGAAAGGGAGAATATAAATTCGAGATTCCTCAGGGCTCCGAAATACTTATAATCAGCGCCCAGGGCTTTAAATCTAAGGAAGTTGAGATCACAAAATCGAGAGTGTACAACGTTAAGCTTGACAGATAACAAAAACTTTTGCTGAGATACCGGCGGCATGAAAACAAAACCGCCGGTATTCAGTTTTTAGTCCCTGACGAAAAAAATAGTTTTTTCATAGGGTATAGCTGCCACCTAACGGTCTTTAGAATGGAAATGTCAGGGTTTCTGATGTATTTAGATAGTTAATTTTATTTATACCTTTGGAAAAAAACAATTGAAAATATATATTTGCAAGTCAACAAAATTTTAACCTAACCAAAATCGATAAAAATGAGTAAACAAGGAAGTTCTTTCAAAGAGTCGCTGTCGAACGTTTTCGCAGTAAGTTCTATTCTGATAGCATTCGTCATTTGCTATCTATTGTTTGTCAATGTAATGGGAAACCCGGTTAACTTCGAGGGAAACAACCCCAATGGTCATGCTCTTGAGGGTAATTACCTGGGAATTATTTACAAAGGAGGTTTCATTGTTCCCATACTTATGACATGCGTGCTTGTCCTTATCATTTTTGTTATTGAAAGGCTTATCACTCTTTCAAGGGCAAAAGGAAAAGGCGGGCTCAACACATTTGTCCGTAAGCTCCAGGGTCTTCTCGAAGCTGACAAGATTGAAGAAGCCATCCAGGAGTGTGACAAGCAGAGGGGTTCACTTGCCAATGTTATGAAAGCTGGTCTGGCACGTTACCGTGACCTTCAGAATGACAAGGAACTCGAAAAGGACCAGAAGATCCTTTCAATCCAGAAGTCGTTTGAAGAAGCTACAGCTCTTGAGCTGCCCATGCTTTCAAAGAACATGGTAATTTTCACCACTCTTGCATCAATCTCTGTGCTCATAGGTCTTATCGGAACAGTTCTCGGTATGATCCGTGCATTTGCTGCTCTTGCACAGTCGGGCGCACCTGATGCACTTGCTCTCTCACAGGGTATTTCGGAAGCTCTTGTTAACACCGCATTCGGTATTACAGGTTCCACCCTTTCGATTATTGCGTTTAACTATTTCAGCTCAACTATTGACGCATATACTTTCAAAATTGATGAAGCAGGGTTCAGTCTGACACAGAACTTCGCTGCTTCACTGAGAGGCAAGTAGTAATAAATCTTTTGGTTTAATCATTAAAAAAAGAAAAAGATGCCAAAGATAAGATTACCGAAAAATTCGCCCCACATCGACATGACGCCGATGGTGGACCTCTTCTCCGTGGTTCTCATATTCCTTATGCTTACCACCACGATGAGGCAGCCAGAGCCGGCGAATGTTGATACTCCTTTTTCAATATCAGAGACGCCATTGCCTGACTTCAATACGATGACATTCCTGCTTTCAAATGACGGCAAGGTTTTCATGAACTTCGACAACGGAGGCGACACCATTCTCAAGTACCGGCCGAAAATTCTTACGGCTATGGGTGAGCGCTACGGTATAGAATTCACTGAAGCCGAACTGAGGACCTTCGAGATGCAAAAATCCTCGATGGGTATTCCGATAGCCCAGATGAAGCAGTTTCTGAATGCCAAGGACAACAATGAGAGAAACGCCCTGCAGGTTGGAATTCCGATCGACTCTGCAGACAACCAGCTTTCGTTCTGGATTCTGGCAGCCCGTCAGGTCAATCCGAACATAAAAGCTTCAATCAAGGGGGATTCAAAAACCTCTTTCGTAATGGTTGAAAAGGTTCTTGACATACTTCAGGACAGGAACGTAAACAGGTTTAACCTGGTTACAAGCCTGGAAGCGGTAAAAATTAACCTAGAAGAAATTCAGCAGTAATATGGCAGAGATAATTCAGCAAGAACAGCAAAAAGGAGGAAAGAGGAGAGCTAAAAAGCATGCTCCTCACATTGATATGACTCCGATGGTTGACCTTATGTGTCTGCTTATCGTATTCTTTATGCTTACGACTGCTTTCAGCAAGGCCAAGATAATGGAGATAGTACTTCCTGAGAAGATCAAGGATCCGACAAAGCAGGAAGCTCCCAAGATTTCAGCAAGCCGTACAACAAACATTCTGCTCGGTCCGGACAACAAGGTGTATGTCTATCCAGGTTCAGTAAAACCTGAGGATTACAGCGCCAATCCGCCCATTCTGCCTCCCCTTACGGCGACAGATTTCAGTGCAGAAGGAATCCGTCGTATTCTTCTCGACAGGAACAAAGCCCTCTTTAAGAAGATCAACGATTTCAACGCTGAGGTGATTTCGGGCAAAATACCGATCTCTCAGGATTCCGCCAGAAGCATGGTGGCTCAGCTGAAAAAAGACGATGACACCGGCCCTATTGTGCTTATCAAAGCGCATAAACTGGCCAATTACGGGAACTTTGTGGATATTCTCGACGAGATGAATATCTGCGGAATTGCCCGCTATACGTTTGTTAAGATCGCATGGTACGAGGAAATGATGGTGGAACGTGCTGCTGGCATTGCTTCCACTGCCACTGCTTCTGCCAGATAACCCGTAAACCTTAAGAAAATGGCAAAAGATAATTTTAAAGCACCTGCCTTTGATGACATAGTGTTTGAGAGAAGGAATAAGGAGTACGGAGCCTATACACTGCGAAAGAAGTACAATCGTAATGTTCTTATTGCACTTTTGATCGGAACAGCGGTTATTGCAACTGCAGTCATTACTCCCTATCTCAATGCGAAAGCAGCAGAAGGCAGGGCAAAAGCGACTGAAAGACAGGTAGAGATCGTTATGGAAAACCTCGATCAGCCTACCGAAACCGTAGCTCCTCCGCCTCCTCCTCCACCTCCTCCACAGGATGTTGTTCAGCAGGCAGCCTACGTTCCCCCGGTTGTGGTTGACTCAGTTAAACCTGAGGATGAAGTTCAGCTTATGACAGCAGATCAGGCATCTGTAGAAGTACAGGATGCTGAAGTGGTAGAAGAAATAGCCATTGTTGCTGAGGAGATCCAGGAAGAGGAAGAAGAGGAAGCTGAACCTTTCGTGGTTGTTGAGGAAATGCCTATGTTCCCGGGAGGTGAAGTAGAGCTTCTGAAGTACATCATGGAGCATACCCAGTATCCTGAAGTTGCCAAGGAAAACAACATTCAGGGAAAAGTAATTGTTAGATTTTGTGTTACTGCCAAGGGTGGTGTGGATAAAGTCGAGATATTAAAGGGTGTTGACCCCGAACTCGATAAAGAAGCCATCCGCGTTGTAAAGACACTTCCTGCGTTTAAACCAGGCAAACAGGGTGGTAAACCTGTTCCTGTATGGTACATGGTACCTATAAACTTTACTCTCAAATAATAAAGCTTCCACAATAAGAAAAAGCCGGGATCTCACGATCCCGGCTTTTTTATTATAAGGAAAACGTCAGACGGTGAAAATCCCGGAAAACTTCCCTAAATCCGGATATAATAGCTGATTTAAAGGCTGATTCAGATTCGCTTTCCTGTCACCTCAGCAAGCAGTCTGACAAAATCATCAATATCCTCCCGGCTGGTATCCCAGCTGGTCATCAGCCTGTATTCAGAGGTCATTTCATCCCAGGAATAAAAGAAGTATGATTTCATAACTTCTTCGGCCACACCTCGGGGGAAAACCGCAAAGACTCCGTTCGACTGTACCTTTTGGGTTATCCTGATGCCCGGCACATCACTCATCTTTTCTGCAAGTATTCCTGCCATTGCGTTTGCATGCGAAGCATTCCTTTTCCAGAGATCGTCCCTGAAATAGGCAATATACTGAGCCGATATGTATCTCATTTTTGAAGCAAGGTGCATTCCCTGCTTTCTGATGTACTTGAAATAAGGAGAAAGCCCCGGCTTAAGAAAACAGACGGCCTCGCCGTACATCATGCCGTTCTTTGTTCCTCCGAACGATAGCAGATCCACTCCGGCGTCGGTGGTGAATTTTCTGAAGGGCAGACCGAGATAAACAGCTGCATTTGCTATCCTTGCACCGTCCATGTGAAGAAGCATTCCCTTTCCATGTGCAAAATCAGCCAGTTCTTTTATCTCATCCACAGTGTAAACCGTTCCCATCTCTGATGTCTGTGTTATCGATATGACTCCCGGCTGGCTATGATGTTCAAAGCCAAAGCCGTGCAAGTGCTTTGAAAGCAGTTCCGGCTTGAGTTTTCCGTCCGGTGTGTCGACAGTCAGAACCTTGCAGCCGGTGAATTTCTCGGGAGCTCCGCATTCATCCTGCTGTATATGTGCAGTATGAGCGGTTATAACCGAATTCCACGACCGTGTAACTCCTGCTAACCCCAGTGTATTGGCTGCAGTGCCTGTAAAAACAAACCATGCAGCGGTATCCTCTCCAAGATGCTCCCTGAATAGCTGAGCCGCCTGCCTGGTATACACGTCATCGCCATATCCCACAACATGTCCCTGATTTGCTGAAATGATTTCCTTTAGTATCTCCGGATGCACGCCGGCGTTATTGTCACTTGCAAACCCTCTTCTGTTATTTGTTGATTCCATCGAAAAGCTTATTTTAAATATTACCCCGGTCTCAATATCAGGACCGGGGTAATAACCATAGCGTAAAAGCTATAATATTCAGTTGAATTAAACTACCTTATTTTGGATCCTTTCGCTGCGAAGAACGTGATATAGGCATAATATATAAAGAGGCAGCAGATTGCAACAATCAGTCCTATACCCCTTTGAATTGCACCCATCATGATCGGAAGGAGAGCAGCTCCAATGACTGATGTGGCTATAACTCCCGAGCCGACCTTTGAATGGGGACCAAGGTCTTCGAGTGCAAGGTTATAGATGCACGGCCACATTATTGAATGCATCAGGCCTGTTCCAAGGAACAGGACAAGTCCTATCCAGTTCATTCCCATTCCGCCCAGAACCAGTGAAAGCATGAGCATTACTGCACCGCCTACTGCACAGAAGCTAAGTATTCTGCTTGCAGAGTATTTGCGCAGGATGAAGATCCCGGCTATACGGCCGACCATCAGCCCGGCCCAGTAATAAGCCAGAAGCCTGGTCCTCATTTCTCCATCGAAGGCAAATCCCAGTTTTTCTGAGTAATCGGCGAAGAAACTCGGTATTCCGATCTCCACCCCCATATAAAAGAATATGGCAAGCGAACCGAGCCAGAGATGGGTGTATTTGTAGGCGCTGTCCTTGTATTTCTTTGTACTGCCTTCAGCCGCTTCTCCTTCCTTGATTTCAGGAAGATGCAGGAAAAACATAATGACCACGATAATAAGAGTTACAATGCCGATACCTGCAAAGGGACCCTGAACTGTTTTGGGATCGGCCTCAGTTCCGGTATTTGCGGACACTATAAGCATAGAAACAAAAATTGGAGCTATCACAGTGGCCACCGAGTTCAGCGCGTTGGTAAGGGTAAGCCTGCTTGCTGCCGTTTCGGGACTTCCGAGAGCATTCACATAAGGGTTGGCAGCGACCTGGAGAAGTACAATACCAATAGCAAATACTGATACTGCACTCAGGAAGCCATAGTAACCCGCTGCCACTCCGGGGATGCAAAGGAAGAAGCCAAGGCTTATGAGGCCCAGACCTGCAAGAACCCCGTTTTTATAACCAATCCGGTTAAGCAGGTATCCTACCGGTATGGAAAGGATATAGGCGCCATAAAAGAAAGTATTTGGAAGCTGTTTTTCTACCTCGTTAAGCTTAAAGGCATCCTTCAGATAGTCAATAAGCGAGTTGTTCATGGTGGTGATGAAGCCAAGCAGAAAGAACAATGTGGCCATCACTATCAGCGGGAACAGAAAATTGGAGTTTTTGTTTGTCATTTTAGTAGGTTTAAGGTTACTTATTGCTTAAAAAGATCTTCTTCACTGCTTGACTGAGAATTTATAAATGCAGCTATGCCTGTATTCCTCACCCGGATTCAGGATGGGCGAAGGGAAATGAGGTTTGTTGATGGCATCAGGAAAATTTTGTGTTTCAAGTGCATACGCCCATCTTTTACCATATTTCTTCCCGATTTTTCCTTTTTCGTTGTCGATCCAGTTTGCAGTGTATAACTGAAGGCCTGGCTGAGTTGTAAAAACTTCAAGCATCCTGCCTGACACAGGACCGGTTACAGTTGCGGCAAGGCCGGCTTGTCCTGCCGGGTGATCGAGGACCCAGTTGTGATCGTAGCCGGCTCCGAAACGGAGTTGCTCGTCGTCGAGGTCGATATCCCGGCCGATATGTTTCGGACTTGTGAAATCGAATGGAGTGCCTTTTACGGAAAGGATTTCACCTGTCGGGATATTTGTTTCATCAGTAGGAGTGAAAAACTTGCCGTTAATGGTCAGTTCATGGTCATAAATGCTTCCTGAGCCCTCTCCTTCCATGTTGAAATACGAGTGACCGGCAAGGTTTACCACAGTTGGTTTGTCGCTTGTGGCATGGTAATCTGCCCTTAATTCATTTTCGTCGGTAAGGGTGTAGGTTACCGTAGTTTTAAGGTTACCCGGATATCCTTCCTCACCGTCGGGTGAGAAATATTCCATTTTAACTTTTTCGGGCGAAGCATCGACTACATGCCAGACTGCCTTGCTGAATCCTTTGATGCCCCCGTGAAGGTGATTGGGTCCGTTATTGACTGCCAGCGTATATTGTTTCCCGTTAATTGAGAACCTCCCCTTTTCAATACGGTTTGCACATCGACCGCATACTGCGCCCATATACGGACTGTTCATTCCGGTATAATCGGCTATGTTGTCATATCCCTGGACCACATCTGCAAAGTTTCCTTTCCGGTCGGGAACGAATATGCTCACTATTATTGCTCCGTAGTTTGTAATCTGAGCAACAATTCCGTTTTTATTCCTGAGAGTGTATAAGCCTGTAGGCTTCCCGTTAAAAACACCTTTGAATGAATCTTCCTTTACAATATTCATAATTGCTTAAATGTCAATTTATTTGCCAATTGAAATTAAAACCTGACCTTACCGGCACCCTGATGTCTGATAAAGAGGATATGGCATGAACCCTTGCCGTAAACATGTTCAAGTGTAGCGACATATTTCTTCAGCAGCGACTGCGGAACGAAAGCCTGGATTGTGCCGGCGAAACCGCCACCATGGACTCTCCATGCCCCTTCGCCCTTGAGCACCAGTTCGCTTAGTGCAAGGGCAAGTGAAACATTCTGTTCCCTGACATTGGTAATGGGATACACATTCTGGTTATACATGAATGAACTGAAGCCCGAGTCGACCACCATTCCGAGGAATGATTTGAAATCGTTTTTCTCGAGAGCAGCCACCTGTTCAACCACTCTCTGGTTATCGCCCTGGAAATGTATTGCCCTCAGGATTGCGCGGTCACCAACTTTTTCGCGAATATCCGGAGTTATTTCAATAACCTGTTTCAGTGTGACTTCCCGCAGCACCTTAGCTCCAAGCTGGGCGGCAACTGCTTTCATATCGGTTGGCAGTGAGGCATATTCATCATTCAGGTCGGCATGGCTTCCGCCTGTATCGGTGATGACCAGTGAGAAACCGGTGGCGACGAAATCGAAGTTCACTTTCTTTACTTTGGGTTTCGACGGATCCTTGAAGTCGATTGTTATCAGTCCGCCCATTGCACAAGCAGTCTGGTCCATCAATCCGCATGGTTTTCCGAAGTAATTGTTTTCGGAATACTGTCCGATGATGGCATTCTGAATCGGGTCAACCTTGCCTTTATTGAACAATTCACTGAGGATAGCACCTATAAGTACCTCGAAAGAAGCCGAAGAACTCAATCCGGAGCCTTTTGGAACGCCTCCGTCTATACAGGCGTCAAATCCTCCGATTTCATATCCCAGTTCCTTAAAACGTGCGCAAATACCCCTGACAAGGGCAGCGGAAGTAAAATTCTCGGCTTTTACCGGTTTTAGGTCTTTAAGGTCGACATTGAACTGAGGATAGCCCTCAGAAATGATCCTGATCACATTTGTCCCGTTCTGACCGGCAATGCATGCGTTGTCGAGATTGACTGCGCCTGCAAGAACTCTGCCGAAATTATGATCGGTGTGATTCCCTCCTATTTCGGTTCGTCCCGGAGATGTAAAGAAGTCAACATCTTTTTTCCCGAATTCAGCTTCAAATTTTTTAAGTAATCCGGTATATCTTTTCCCGTTTCGTTTCAGTTCAGCCTGATCATTGCCGTAAAGTTCGCGAAATGCCTTATTATCCCCGTTGTTGATTTTGAGGATCAGATTATCAGTTGTCATGGATATATGGTTTTTAAATTGACGAAAGACTGTAAATATAGCAATTGTAAGGAAAAATAAAACGAAGCCGTTCCAAACAATTTGGAACGGCTTCCGGGGTATTTTCAATTTATATGGTAAAAGTTACCTTCGTTTGCTTCCGACCAACGCAAAGAAAACGATATAGAGGTAGCAGAGGATGGGCAGGATAAATGCAAATCTTACTCCCATGCTGTCGGCTACAAGGCCCATGAGGACGGGTATCACAGCGCCGCCCACGATAAGTGTGTTTATCAGTCCTGAAGCCATGCTGAGTTCTCCCTTGTCGAGGCCCTCAACACCGAGTGTGAATATGTTGGGGAACATGATGGAGTTGAAGAATCCTACAGAAAGACCCAGCCACAGGATTGCATTGCCTCCCGAAGCCATGACGACAACAAGAAGAAGGGCCGCAATTATTCCGAAAACTGCGAGCGATCTGCTTGCATTTCCTTTTCCGAGTCTCATGGCAAGGTAGTTCACGAACGCAATTCCAGCGAAGATAAGTCCGTCGGTGATTGACTTGCGGACGAACCACCCCACGAACAGGGCAAGCAGGAGAACAAGTGCTGTATAGAGGTATTTTTTTGACTCCTTGACGTCGGAAAGCATAAATGAGCCGTAGAAACGGCCAACCATTGCGCCTCCCCAGTAAAGGGCGATCATCATTGCCGCCTGTGTGCTGGCTATTCCCAGAGCCTCCTGGAAGTATCTCTGAAGCATCGCAGCGGTGCCAACTTCGGCGCCTACATAACAGAAAATACCAACAGCGCCAAGAACTACGTGCGGGTATTTCCACACGCTTTTCCTTTCAACACCCTGAGTAGAAATTTCGGGAAGTTTCAGGAGATAAATTGCAACAGCGATAATGATAACCACAATGCCGATAATC